>Ga0075423_10006076_pt1 | contig 11319 bp, 12 predicted proteins | sample SoiMethybrSBSTD2_FD_80114 | JGI IMG/M metagenome (GOLD analysis project Ga0075423, IMG submission 80114) | Bulk soil microbial communities from a Populus tree surrounding site in Tennessee, USA - Soil MetaG P. TD hybrid SBSTD2 | ecosystem: Environmental > Terrestrial > Soil > Tree plantation...
CGTCTGTGTCCTAAGGCGTCCGGGCATGTGCCTTGCAGCAGGGGACGCCCAGCCAGGCCGTCCGGGTCACACCGATCCGGGGCCCAGGAGGGAGACAGGACGATGGACGAGATCAAGAAGCGCCTAGAGAGAGAGCTCAGCCACACGGTGCAGCGGATCCGGCACATGGGTGGCGTGATGACCTTCGAAGAGCTCGGGGGCGGCCGGGGTGACTCGCCGCTTGCCGACGAGGTAGACGTGATCCGGGTCAACGAGGACCGGGAGATGAGCTTCGCCACGCGGAGCCTGCTGGTGGATCGCGCCAACAAGCTGGCCGAAGCGCTGGAGCGCCTGCGGGGCGGGGAGTACGGGGTCTGCGAGGAGTGCGGCGAGGCCATCGCGCCCGCCCGGCTCCGCGCGATGCCCGAGGTCACGACCTGCGTACGCTGCCAGGACCGGCTCGAGCGCATGGTGCCGCGCCTGGAGACGGTGGCCGCTGCGACGGACGCCGACGAGTCCGAGGACGAGTAACCGCTGAACCTATCTACCGGCCGAGCCGGGCACGCAGGACGCCCGGCCGGTCGGTAATAAGGCCGCTCACGCCCCACCCGACGAGCCGGTCCACCTGGGCCGGCTCGTCGACCGTCCAGACGTAGCACTCCCGCCCCGCGTCCCGGATCTCGCGGACCAGTCGCTCCGAGCACATGGCGATCGCCGGGCAGACCGCGTCCGGCGCGTCATTGGCCCGTAGCGGCGCGAGATCGAGCGGCGCCTGCGCCACCAGAGCTCCGACCCGGATCTCCGGGTTCAGGCGCCGAACCGTGGCCAGGGTGCCGGGGTCGAACGACTGCACGAGCACCCGGTCGACGTCGTCGTAGATCTCGATCGTCGAGACGATCCGCTCCTCCAGCCCGGGATAGACCGCGGCGCCGCCTTTCAGCTCGAGCCAGAACCGGGTGCGGTCGCGGAAGCGCTCGAGCACTTCCTGGAGCGTCTGGATGCGCTGGCCCGCGAAGCGACGGCCACGCCAGGCTCCGGCATCGAGCCGCTTGAGCTCGCGGACGCGCAGCGCGCTCACCGGCCCGGCACCGTCGGTGGTGCGCTCGAGGGTGAAGTCCTGGATCACCACCGGGTGCTCGTCGGCCGAGAGGTGCACGTCCAGATCGAGCCCGTCGGCGCCCTGCTCGAGCGCGAGCTCGAAGGCCGCGATCGTGTTCTCCGGCGCCTCGGCGGCCGCACCCCGATGCGCGACGAGCATCGGGCCGGTCGAGGAGGGCATTGGCACGCTCACGTACCGCGTGGCACTATCGGACCGTGCGCACGCCCGTGGTCGACGCGTTCCGCCCGATCGTGTGGCTCGGCGCGCGGGTCTACTTCCGGATACGCTTCGAAGGCCTCGATCACATTCCCCCCTCGGGTCCGCTGCTGATCGTGCCGAACCACGTGACCTACGCCGACCCCGTCCTCGCGAGCATCCCCATCCGGCGCCCCGTGCATTACATGGCGTGGAGCGCCCTGTTCGGTGTGCCCGGGCTCGCCTGGCTGATCCGGCGGCTGCGCGCGTTTCCGGTGGACATCGACGCGGCGGACGCCGGGGCCACCCGGACCGCGGTGCGTCTCCTGAACGCGGGCGAGGTGGTCATGATCTTTCCGGAAGCCGGTCGTAGCCAGGACGGACGCGTGCAGCGGTTCCGTCCCGGCGCCTTCCGGATGGCGTGCTCGCTCGGCGTCCCGGTGATGCCGGTCACCATCATCGGGGGCCACGAGTGCTGGCCGCCGGGCCGGCGCCTCCCGCGCCCGGGGCGGCTGACGATCGTCTACCATCCGGTGGTCGCGCCGCCCTCCGATCGAGACGTGAAGGAGGCCGCGCGCGAGCTCGCTCGCCGCGTGCACGGCGTCGTGGCCTCCGGATTGCCGGAGCACCATCGTCCGGACGCCGCGCACGATGCCACCGTCTGAGCCCGGTCGCATTATAGGGCGTGGCGCCGGCTATTTGGCGCCATCGCCGCCGCGGTGTATTCTCTCCCACCAATGGCACGCCGCGCTGCATCGGCCATCCTCGTGCTCCACGGCCCCAACCTCAACCTCCTCGGCACCCGCGAGCCTGCGGTGTACGGCCGCGTCTCGCTCGCGGAGGTGAACCGGGCGGTTCAGCGTCACGCCGAGGCCCGCGGCGCGCGGGCGGTGTGTCGGCAGTCCAATCACGAGGGGGAGCTGGTGGACTGGATCCAGTCGGCGGGGCGCGAGGGGTTCCGGGGCGTTGTCTTCAACCCCGGTGCGCTGTCGCACTACTCGATCGCCCTCCGCGACGCGGTCGCCTCGATCCGCGTCCCCGTGGTCGAGGTCCACCTCTCGAACATCCACGCGCGCGAGGAGTTCCGCCACCGATCGGTCGTCGCCGCGGCGGCGGTCGGCCAGATCTCGGGCTTCGGGCCCGCCAGCTATCTGCTCGGGGTGGACGCCCTGCTGGGCGTGGCGACCGGGCCCTCCGGGCGTCGTGCTGCCTCGCCCCGCCGGCGGTGAATGCGGGCGCCCTTCCTGACGTCCAACCCGCTGTCGGATAAGGGGCGGGAGGGGCAAGACCGGGCTCGGCCGTGATGGCCCCCGACACGCCGTCCGGCGCGGGCGGTACCACGGGGGTCCCGGAATCTCCCGAGATCGACGAGCGCGCGCTGATCCAGCGCTGCATCGCCGGGGACGCGAGCGCGTTCGAGCCGCTCGTCGAGAAGTACCGTCAGCGGGTGTGGCGCCTGGCGTACCAGGTCCTGCACGACCGCGAGGAGGCCTGGGACGTGGCACAGGAGGCATTCGTACGGGCGTTTCACTCGTTGCCGTCCTTCCGCGGGCAGTCCGCGTTCTACACCTGGCTCTTCCGGATCACCGTCAACGTGGCCACCGACCGGCACCGCCAGCGCGGCGCCCAGGCGCGGGCCTTCGGGCCGGAGCGGGTGACCGAGGAGGAGTGGGCGCGGACCACCCCGGATCCGGGCGGCGGCCCCGAGCAGCAGGCGGCGCGGAAGGAGCAGCGCGAGCGCATCCGCCGCGCCCTCGATGCCTTGCCGCCCAAGGCGCGAACGATTATCATGCTCAGTGACGTCGAAGGTCTCTCGTATCGCGAGATCGCCGAGGTGCTCAACTGTCCCATCGGAACCGTGATGTCCAGGCTGCATAATGCGCGGAAACGGCTCAAGGGACTTCTCGGACCGATGCTGGCTCTGATCCTCTTTCTGGGATTGACGATGGCGCTGGTGGCCTCCGCCGAGGCCCAGCCGGTCATCCGTTTCGGGGTCCGCATCCTCGAGGCGTCGAGCGCGCCCAAGAGCCCGTCCGCGCCGGCGGCACCGAACCCGGAGGCCGAGCCCGACGAGCGGCTTCGCCGGATCATCCCGCGCCTGCAGACCCTGTTCCGGTACACCGACTACACCACGCTCGATCGCCAGCGGGTCGAGGGCCCGCTCGGCACCCAGCAGCGATTCGCGGTCCCCGGCGAGCGCTGGCTCGAGGTGACGCCGGACCAAATGCAGGGCACGTCGGTCCGGATGCGGGTGCGCCTCCTGCGCAAGGAGCGGCCCGAGATGAACGCCAACATTCTCGCGGCGCCCGGTGCGCCCGCGGTGCTCGGCGGCCCTCCCTACGGCAACGGGGTGCTCATCATCATCCTCTGGGCGAATCCCAATCCGTAGTCGATGAGCGAGCAGCGCTATCGGCAGGAACGCAGCCGCATCGAGCAGGGCCACCTCAAGTACCGCGACAAGCTCAAGGAAGAGGGCAAGCTCTTCGTCCGCGACCGCCTGAAGCTCCTGCTCGATCCGGGCTGCGAGTTCCAGGAGGACTTCCTCTTCGCCCGCAACCAGGAAGCCGACACCCCCGCCGACGGCGTGGTCACCGGGGTGGGCACGGTCGGGGGCCGGACGGTGTGCGTGATGGCCAACGATTACACCGTGAAGGCGGGGTCGTGGGGCGAGAAGACCGTCCAGAAGATCGTGCGCATCCAGGAGCGGGCCCAGCGGCTGCAGGTGCCGCTGCTCTACCTGGTCGACGCGGCGGGCGGGCGCATCTCGGAGCAGATCAAGATCTTCCCCGGGCGCTTCCACGCCGGCCGCATCTTCTACAACGAGGTGCAGCTCTCCGGTGTGGTGCCGCAGGTGTGCCTATTGTTCGGCCCCTCTCCGGCGGGCTCCGCCTACCTCCCCGCGCTCACCGACTGTGTGATCATGGTCGACGGCAAGGCGAGCCTCTACGTGGGATCGCCCCGCATGGTCGAGATGGCGATCGGCGAGAAGACCACCCTCGAGGAGCTGGGCGGCGCCCGGATGCACTGCACGGTCTCGGGCTGCGGCGACATGCTCGCGGCCTCGGACGAGGAGGCGGTCGAGCTCTGCCGCCGCTATCTCGGCTACATGCCCGGCTCCTTCCGCGAGCGACCCGCGGCGATCGAAGCGGTGGCGGCCAAGCCGGGGCGCTCGATCGAGGAGATCGTTCCCTACGACCAGCGCAAGTGGTTCGACATGTACGAGGTCATCGACCGGGTGGTGGACGCGGGCTCGTTCTTCGAGATCAAGCGTCTCTTCGCGGCCGAGATCATCGTCGGCTTCGCCCGTCTCGGCGGCCGGGCGGTCGGGCTGGTGGCCAACCAGCCCAAGGTGAAGGGTGGGGTGCTGATGGTCGACTCCGCCGACAAGGCGGCGCGCTTCATCTCGCTGTGCAACGCCTACAACATCCCGCTCGTGTACCTGGCGGACGTCTCGGGCTTCATGGTGGGCACCAAGGTCGAGCGCGCCGGGATCATCCGGCACGGCGCCAAGATGGTGTTCGCCACCTCGCAGGCCACCGTGCCCAAGATCTGCGTGGTCGTGCGCAAGTGCTACGGCGCCGGTCTCTACGCGATGTGCGGCCCCGCCTTCGAGCCGGACGCGGCGCTGGCCCTGCCGCAGGGGCAGGTCGCCATCATGGGGCCCGAACCCGCGGTCAACGCGGTGTACTACAACAAGATCATGGAGTTGCCGGAGGCGGAGCGGAGCGACTACGTCCAGAAGAAGCGGGAGGAATACGCCCAGGACGTGGACATCTACAAGCTCGCCTCCGAGATGCTCGTCGACGGCATCGTGGGTGGCTCCGAGCTGCGCGACGAGCTGATCCGGCGCCTCGCCTACGCGGAGTCCAAGCAGCTCGAATTCCCGCCGCGCCGCAATCCCGTCCTGCCCGTCTGAGCGGCGTGACCGCCGCCGCTGTCTGCGCATGGGCTCGCTGATCCTGGCCGTCCGCTTCCTCACCGTGGTGCCGGTGCCCGGGCGCGAGACGCCCGAGATCGCCGCGCTCGGGCGCGCCGCGTGGTGGTTCCCGGTCGTCGGCGCGCTGCTCGGGGGCGGGCTGGCCCTAGCCTCGGCCGGCCTCGAAGCGCTCTTCCCGCCGTTCGTCGCGGCGGCGCTGCTCGTGAGCGCCTGGAAGGCGGTGACCGGCGGCATCCACCTCGACGGCCTCGCCGACGTCCTGGATGGGCTCGCCGGGAGGGACGCGACCCACCGTCTCGCCATCATGCGAGACAGCCGCATCGGGGTATTCGGGGCCGCGGGCCTCGTGCTCTTCCTGGTGCTGATGGTCACCGCGGTGGCCGAGCTCTCGAGCCCGACTCGTGGTCGCCTGCTCGTGCTCTCGCCGATGGTCGGCCGGGTGGCGCCGCTGCTGATCGCCGCCTGGCTGAGGCCGGCGACGCCCGGGAAAGGGCTCGGCGCCGCGTTCGCCGCGAGCCTCTCGCGCTGGGCGGCTCCCCTCTGGGGGCTGGGCGGCCTCGCGCTCGGCGGCGCGCTGCTCGGCCCCTGGGGCATCGCGGTGGCCGCGGCCGCCTGGGTCGCCGCGGTCTTGTGGTCCGTGGTGGCCGCGCGGCGCCTGGGCGGGCTCACCGGCGACGTGCTGGGCGCGGTCGTCGAGCTGGCCGAGCTGGGCGTGCTGCTGGCCGGCGCGGCGGCGGTGCGTCGAGGGCTGCTCTGAGCTCGACGACCGTCTTCCTGGTGCGCCACGGCAGCGTGGTCGGCGCGGAGACCCGCCGGTTCATCGGGCATCTCGACGTGCCCCTGTCTCCGCTAGGGGAGGCCCAGGCCTCTGCCCTCGCGGCTCGGCTGCGCGACGTCGCGTTCGACGCGATCTACTGCAGCGATCTCCTCCGCACCCGTCGCACCGCCGAGATCCTGGCCGCCCCGCACCGTCTTGTCCCGATCAGCGATCCGGCCCTGCGGGAGTTCGCGATGGGCCGCTGGGACGGCCTGACGTCGGACGAGATCCGCGCCCTGGACGCGGCCGCATTCGAGGCGTGGATGGGTGACGTGGGCCGCTTCCAGTTCCCGGGCGGCGAGAGCTTGCCGGATCTGGAGGCGCGCGCGTGGCCCGCCTTCGAGGCCATCGTGTCCCGCCACGCGGGCGGGATGGTGGGCATCGTGGCCCACGGGGGCAGCAACCGGGCCATCCTGTGCCGCGCCCTCGGGCTCGGACCCGAGCGCCTCCTCGCGCTGGGCCAGGACTACGCGGCGCTCTCCGTGCTCGAGCGGACGGATTCGCGGTGGACGCTGCGCCGGCTGAACCAGCCCGCGGGAGAGGGCAGTGGACGACGCGTCGGCTGACCGCGCTGCCCGGGCCATGGGCCGGCGCCGGTTCCTCGCCATCGGCGCGGGAGTCGCCGCCGCCGCGATCCCGCGGCGGGCCCCGGCCCGGCCCCCGACCCGCGGGGGCGTGCTCAAGCACATCGGCCTCGAGCCCGCGACGTTCGACGTCCACGCCACCGCCGCCCACCAGACGCAGCTCGTGTCCTCGTTCGTGCGCCGCAGCCTGTTCAAGTTCGTGAACGGCGCCCGCTATGGCCCGTCCGACTTTACGATCGTCCCGGACCTGGCGCTCCGGGCCACCGTCTCATCGGACGGCAAGGCCTACACCATCGCCCTCCGACCCGGAGTGCGCTGGGAGTCGCGGCCTCCGGTGAACGGCCGCGAGATGGTCGCGAGCGACGTGAAATACTCGCTCGAGCGGGTGCTCCGGAAATCTCCGTTTGCCCCGCTGCTCGGGCCGGTAGAAGCCGTCGAGGCACCGGGCCGGTACACGGTGCGCGTCCATCTCGCGGACGCCTTCGCTCCCTTCGTGCACAACCTCGCCGAGCCGTGGACCGCGATCCTGCCGCCCGAGGTGGAGGACCGTCAGGGCGAGTTCAAGAGCGCCGAGTCCCTGATCGGCTGTGGCCCCTTCATGCTTGAGCGCTACGAGCCCGGTGTGAAAGCGGTCTTCTCCCGCAACCCGACGTACCACGCGCCGGGGCTGCCCCTGCTCGACAAGGTGGAGTGGCTCTTCCTGAAGGACCGCTCCACCCAGCTGTCCCTGTTCCGGGCCGGGCAGGTCGACGTGCCCTTCCACGACGCGCGCATCCCCCGAGCCGCGGTCGGCTCGTTCAAGAAGGCGCACCCTGATTACGCGATCACGTACTGGGACGGGTTGGCGATGCGGGCGCTCGCGATGCGAACCGACCGGCCTCCGTTCAGCGACGTTCGGGTTCGGCGTGCACTCAGCCTGGGGGTGGACCGGCGCAACTGGGTGCGGCAGTACCTGGAAGGGGAGGGGGACCAGGATTCGGGGCCGGTGCCCAGCTCGATGCGGGAGTGGAAGCTGCCCGCCCGCGAGCTGGGGGAAGGGGCCCGCTATCTCACGTACGACCCAGCCCTCGCGCGGCAATTGCTGGCCGAGGCCGGCGTGCCCGGGGGCTTCAAGGTGAAGTGCACGGCCTGGCCGGGCTACGGTCCGGAGTACGTGGAGGATCTCGAGCGCCTGGCGCTCGAGCTGAAGCAGATCGGCGTGGAGCTGCAGATCGTCAACGAGGAGTACGGCCAGTACATCAGGGGATCGCTCGCGGGCAAGTTCGACGAGGCGAGCTGGGGACCATCGCCCCTCTTCACCGAAGTCGACGGCTACCTCTACGATTTCTTCCACGGGGGACCGTCCGGCAACCGCAGCCACGTGGCGGACACGCGGCTCGACGTGCTGCTGGAGGCCCAGCGCCGCTACACGTCGAAGACGTCCCGCCGGAAGGTGATCGACGACATCCAGCGTCATGCGGCGGCGCAGGTCTACTACGTCTTCACGCCGTGCCCCAGGAACGTCTCCGCCTGGACGCCGCGGGTGAAGAACTACGGGCCGAAGAACTCCCTGGACCGCGGCGCGCAGCTCGAGGTGGTCTGGCTGGGTGACGCCTAGCCGGGTTCGGATCCGTCTCGCGGCTGACGGTTCGTGTAGGTCGCCTGTCACAACTTGTAGATAGGCGGGGAAGCCGCACTATTTTCTTCGGGTCCTTCAAGCCCCTAGACCCGTAATTCCAGCCATTTGAGGCCCGCTCGCAGGTGCGCCTCCACCGTACCTGGCGTGGCACCTGTCTTGCTCCCTACCCGCAGTCGCGGGAGGTCTATACCAAATGCATGTGTTGCGCCGACTGAAGTTACGTTCCGGGGAGGCCGGGTTCACCCTGGCCGAGATCATGGTCGCGTGCGCGATCGTCTCGGTGGGGCTCATCGCGGTCAGCACCGGGTTCGGGTTCGGAGTCGACGGGGTGGAGGCCGGGCGGCAGCAGAGCACCGCCGTCTTCCTGGCCGAGCAGCGCATCGAGCTGGCCAAGGAGCTGGCCGCTCACCCGGGTACGAACCTGGCCGACGTGAACACCACGAACCTTCCGGCGACCGAGGCCTACGGGGCCATCTCGGGGGCGCCGTCGACCTATCGCCGTACCACGACGATCACCACCAACCCGGGCGGTACGACCGGCAAGCGCGTGGACGTCAGCGTCTTCTACAAGCCGGTGACCGGGCGCGGGGTGCTCGCGACGGAGCGGACCGTCTCTCTCTCGATCTTCCTGGCCACTCGGTGAGCCGAGGCACAACCATGATGCGCAACGAACGCGGATACACGCTGGCGGAGATGCTGGTGGTCTGCGCCATCGTCGGATTGGTGATGGCGAGCCTGCTCGGCCTCGTGCTGTCCGGCCAGCAGGCGTTCTGGTACGGCACCACCCAGGTCGACGCGCAGCAGACCGCGCGTGTGGCGGTCGAGCGGATGGTGAAGGAGATCCGGGAGGCGGGGTACTACCCTCAGCCGCCGACTCCTCTCACCACCGGCGCCTGCAGCGCCCTCATCTGCTACGCCTACAACTTCGACGCGATCGCGACCGGCCTCAGCTCCAGCGCGGTCACGCTCCAGTACGACTGGAACGGGGACGGGACCAGCGCCGCGTCGGCCAAGGTGAACGACCCGGTCCTGTGCGCCACCGGCTCCACGTGCCGGGGCGAGCGCGTGGCCTACGCCTTCTCGAGCGGCGCGCTGACCCGGCAGGAGATGGGGGTGGACGCGAGCCCGGTGACCATCGCGTCCGGGATCACCTCGCTCACCTTCACGTACTTCGATGAGAACGGTGCCTCCACCGCGGTGGCGGCCGACGTTCGCACCATCGGCGTGACCCTCACGGCGCAGAGCGCGAACCAGGGCGCCTACGTGACCATGTCGGACCGTATCCGTTTGCGGAATCGATGAGTCAAGTCTACGAGCGGGAGGCTGGTATGAACCGAGTGTTCACCTGTATCCGAGACGAGCGCGGGGTGGCCTTGCCCCTCGCGATGATCTTGCTGATGGTCCTGACGCTGCTCACCATCACGTTCATGTCGCTGGGCGCGGTCGAGCCGCAGATCTCGCAGAACCTGTCCGACGGCGCGCGGGCCCGGCAGCTCGCCGAGTCCGGCATCGAGTGGGCGATGAGCGCCCAGCTCGGCAACCAGGACCTCAACAGCACCAACCTCCTGGGCGGCACGATGACGAGCGGCGGCGCGTGCGGGGCTGGCAATACCTGCCGCGTGCTTGCGAGCGCCCAGACCCTCCCCGGTCTGACGTCCTCCGTCGGGACCTTCGGGGTGACGCTCCGCAACGACATCAATACCAACGCGGGTGACCAGCAGCTGATCGGTACCAGCCTGACGCGGGACAGCAGCGCGACCCTCGACAGCAACGGCGTGGTGATCCTCACCTCGACGGGAAGCTACAACGGCGCGAGCCGGACGATCACCGCCGTCGTGCAGCGCGGCAACCTGAACATCAACGCGGCGGTGAGCCTGCCCGGTGTGCAGACCGACACCTTCACGAACGATCCGCCGTGCTCGGGCTGCTACAGCATCGACGGGCGGGACTGGAAGATCGCCGACACGAGCTCGCCGACCGGAAGCGCGACCACGAAGCTCGGCGTCGCGACCTATACGGGGACCGAGAGCCTCACCGGGCTCACCTACGAGGCCAACGCCGAGGCCGGGTTCGACACCGCGGCCAAGCGCGGCTACGTGCAGGGGCTGGACGTGAACGACGGGAGCGGGGACGCGGCGGGGACGGGCCGGCGCACGATCGCGGCCGATACCAACCTCAACCCGACTGTCATTCAGAACTTTCTCACCAATCTGGCGGCCAACCCCCAGACCCAGGTCCTCAACAGCACGCAGGCTTGCCAGTATGCGAGCGGTAGCTCCAGCAAGCCCGAGGGGCTGCGGATGACCGCGACCGGGACGGCCAACTCGGTCAACGTCACCAACAACTGCACCGGTACCAATCAGGTCAGCCAGACCGTGAGCCTCGGGACCGCGGCCGCGCCCGCGATCGTCTACGTCAAGGGCGAGTACGATCCCAGCTCGAACTTCATCGGGCTGGCGGTGAGTGGCAGCCAGCCGATCACCGGCTACGGCATCCTGGTCATGGAGGAAGCGGACCTGTCGTTCTTCCAGTCCAGCCAGTTCACCTGGAACGGCATCGTCATCGTCAGCGGCCGCAACGTGGGCGTCGGCTTCCGCGGAGGCAGCAACACCGAGATCCGCGGTGCCCTCATCGCCAACGAGACGAACGGCGGCGAGGTCGGGGGCTACTTCGAGTTCCTGAACCAGGCCGACACGCTGAAGATCCGCTACGGCAAGGAGGGCATCGACCTGGCCCTCCGCGGCCTCTACAACACCCGCATCTCCGGATACCGCGAGAACTAGGGGTGCGTCGGATCTTCCTGCTGGCGGCGGCTCTCTTCCTGGGGGCCGCCTGCCAGCAGGCGCCCGCTTCCCATCCACCCACCTCCCAGAGTCTCTCCCCGGTCGATCAGCTGAAGGCCGAAGGCGACGCGTTCCTGGCCAAGGCCGACTACGCGAACGCGGTCGAGAAGTACCGCCAGGCCGCCGACCTCGACCCCGCCGCCATCGGCCCACGGTTCGGCCTGGGAACGGCCTATTCCTTCCTCGACAAGCGGCCCGAGGCCATCGTGCAGTTCCGCTGGGTGATGGCTCGCGCCGACGCCGCGTC
>Ga0075423_10006077_pt1 | contig 11318 bp, 7 predicted proteins | sample SoiMethybrSBSTD2_FD_80114 | JGI IMG/M metagenome (GOLD analysis project Ga0075423, IMG submission 80114) | Bulk soil microbial communities from a Populus tree surrounding site in Tennessee, USA - Soil MetaG P. TD hybrid SBSTD2 | ecosystem: Environmental > Terrestrial > Soil > Tree plantation...
CAGGAATTTTCTAGGGGTTTCAAGGGGTCAGACCCCTTGGTCGAAACGGATCAAGGGGTCTGACCCCTTGAACCGGCTGCCGAAATAGCCGGCGGTCGCCGTTCTCCACACCGCGCAGTAGGCTTAGGCGTGTCGCCGGCCGGCGACATCGACCAACAGCCCAGACTCATTTCATGCGACTTCTTGCCGCCATACTCGTGACCGCAGGTACCGCCGCCGCCGCAACCGTGCTCGACGCGCAGGCCCCCAAACCGTCGTCCGCCGACATCGAGCGCGCCCGGCGTGTCCTGAGCACGACGCCCCTGATCGATGGCCACAACGACCTGCCGTGGGCGATTCGTGAGTCGAAGACGGCGCCGCACGACGTCGAGGCGTACGACCTTCGCAAGAAAATGCCTGGGATGACGGATCTCGATCGACTGAAGAAAGGGATGGTCGGTGCGCAGTTCTGGTCGATCTACATCCCGGGCGAGATCAAGGATTCGGGATACGCCCGCGTGCAGCTCGAGCAGTTCGATATTGCGCGACGCGTGGTCGCGAAGTACCCGGAGCGTCTGCAGTGGGCGCTGACGTCGGACGCCATCCGGTCGACGTTCAAGGCCCGCAAGATCGGCTCGCTGCTCGGGCTGGAGGGCGGTCACGCCATCGAGAATTCGTTAGGTGCGCTCCGTGTCTACTACGACCTCGGCGCGCGGTACATGACGCTCACGCACAACGTCACGCTCGATTGGGCGGACGCAGCGCTCGACTCGGCGAAACACGGTGGGCTCACGAACTTCGGCAAGGAGGTCGTGCACGAGATGAACCGGCTCGGCATGCTGGTGGACCTCTCGCACGTGTCGCCCGGGACGATGAGCGATGCGCTCGACGCGACGGAGGCGCCGGTCATCTTCTCGCATTCCGGGGCGCGCGCGCTCGTGGATCATCCGCGCAATGTGCCCGACTCGATCCTCGCTCGGCTCCCGAAGAACGGCGGGGTGGTGATGGTGCCGTTCGTCACTTCGTTCGTGTCGAAGGAGGTCAAGGAGTGGGGTGACGCCCAGACCGCGGCGACGAACGAGGTGCGGACGCGGCTCGGAACCGACACGGCGGCGGTCCGTCGCGCGGTGGACGAGTGGATGAAGGCACACCCTCAACCCCCGGCGACGTTAGGCCAGGTGGCCGATGTCATCGAGCATGTTCGCAAGGTGGCGGGCGTGGATCATGTGGGGATCGGCAGCGACTTCGACGGCATCACCGACCTGGTAGTCGGTCTCGAGGACGTATCGAAGTTCCCGGACCTGTTCGCCGAGCTCTCGCGCCGGGGGTGGACGGACGCGGACTTGAAGAAGCTGGCGGGCGAGAACCTGCTGCGTGTGCTGAAGCAGGCCGAGACGGTGTCGGCGCGGCTCAAGAAGGAGCGGCCGCCTTCCACGAAGACCATCCAGCAGCTGGACGGAAAAGTCGCCCAATGATCCCAGCCGCCAGCCCTCGTGATGTGAGTTGCTATCCCTCGAGGACATGCGTCACAGACCTGGGGGACGGCAACCCGAGTGGTTTCAAGTCGTCCTCCCGGTAGGATAGACGTCTACGTCTCACCGCATTGACTGTTCGTCGTGATCGCGTCCTCTCGTTCCCTTGTCATCTTCGCGAACGCGCCTGAAAAGGGGCGCGTCAAGTCGCGCATTGCGGCGGACCTCGGTCCCGATGTCGCGCTCGCGGCCTATCGAACACTGGCCGAGCACGCGGTTGCGGCGGCGTCGCACGTGGACTGGTGTCGCAAGACGATCGCCTACGCGCCTAACGGGAGCGGCGACGTGATGCGCCACTGGTTCGGCGACCTGTTCGATTATCGGGCGCAGGGCGACGGTGACCTTGGGCGACGCATGTTGGCCGCGCTCGAGCGAGCGTTCTCGGACGGCGCGGACCGCGTGATTCTGATCGGCGTCGACTGTCCCGGTGTTTCGGAAGCCGTCATCAGCGATGCCTTCGCGCGTCTCGATCAGGCCGACGTTGTGATCGGCCCGTCCTTCGATGGCGGCTACTATCTGATCGGGATGAAGAAGCCGATGAAGGAGCTGTTCAAGGACATCCCGTTCGGTACCGGCGACACGCTGCAGAAGACGCTGACGACGGCGCGTCGTGGCGGGATCCGCGTTTCGCTGCTCGACTGGAAGCGTGACGTGAACACTGGTGACGCGTGGCGGAGCGTGGCCAAGACGCTCACGGAGAACAAGCCGGTCTTCAAGTCGGCGCTTCCGTTTTAGCCACCCTGACGGGCGGCAGCGCGGCAGCTATTAGCCATCAGCCATCAGCCATCAGCTCGAACGGCGTCACCAGGCGGGGTGTCGCCTAACGAAAACCGCGGCAGGTTGCGGGTCACGGCCTGACGACGAGCGTGTAGGCGTCCGGATGGAACCGCTGGACGAAGCCTTCCGACGCGCCGGCCGCGACCTGTGTGACCGTCACGTTGTACGGCTGACCACTGTTCGTGCCCTGCACGATCAGCCACGCGATCACGCCGCTGCGGAGTGGCCCCAGTACGAGCGCGTTGATCGTCGTGCGGCCGTGGGACTCCGCGGGACCCGTCGTCAACACGTCGAAGCCCTCTGCCCGTGAGACATCGACGATGTTCGGCCCCTCGATCGTGAACATCATTCCGTCGTCGTTATGCGATGGTGTCGTCAGCTCGATCGCGAGCGTTCGCTCGTTCTTCGCCGTGGACACCGTTGGCGGGACCGCGGCAGCATCGGGCCTCAGGGACAAGTCGCTGCGGCAACCGGCGAGGAGCGTGACCACGCTCGACGCGAGAAGGAATCGGAAGGTGCGAATCGTCATTGAGACCTCCCGTCGCGGCGAGCTTCACCACTCGCCTGCGACTGCATCAGTGCGCTCACCGTGGAGGGCGACAACCGCTCGCCGGTGCGACCGACCAACGCCAGTAGGTCGCCGAGGTTGAAGACGCCGTCGTTGTTCCCGAACCGGTCGAGCTGATGCTGCTCGTCCGGCAATAGCGTTAGGTTCCCGAGGAGGCCCCGCGCGAGCTCGGCGGCGGGCCGCGGGGCGGTGAAGTGCGGGGTCACGTGCTTGTCGTCGTCGATGACGACCACGCAGGTGGGCTGCGTGCCCGAGCACACGCCCCCCCATCCACCGAACGTACTGCCGCCGGTCGGATCAGCGGTCACGGTCACCGCCGTTCCCCGCGGGAACGGAGGCGCGCAATCGACACCCGGCGCGCCTCGAGCGATCACACAATCAGGCCGCGCGGGGCTCCATAATACGCGCCCGCTGCCCGAGCCTGTTGCGAAGACCAGGATCGCGTAGCTGGGCACTTCGAAGACCGCGCGGATACTCACCCGATTCCATTGCAACGGGATGACGAGCACGTTGGCCGGTGTCGATGGGTCAGGCGGAGAGACTCGACATGGTCCGTCCTGGCATTCACTCGACCAACCACTGAAAACGCTGTTGCCGGTCGGAGTTGCCACGAGGGTCACGGAGATCGGCGGTGGTATTGTTTCCCGTTCTCGGAACAGACACCGGTGGTGCCCTCTTTCGAGATCGTACAGTCCAATGTCCCAAGGCCCCGCGGGGTGGTCGTGCCGGTCACTGTGCCTGTGCCGTTCCCGCCCCCGGATCCGATGGCGAGTTCGATTGCGACCCAGCCGGCAGTGACCGTTTTCGGCCCATCCATCACCATTCGACACGAAGACGTATCGGACAGCGGGCCACAGCCGGTCCAGCCGATGAATTGCGCAGCGGAGTTGGCCGGCTCCTCTCGGCCGAGCCACACCATCTGACCGGCTGGATACTCGGTGACGCATGCTCCGCTGGTCAGCTCGCCTTTGATCGAGCAGGCGATCGCGGGTCGAGCGAACAAGTCGACACTGTGGACCTGGCCGAACGCGTTGCCGGTTCCGCGGACGGTCAATGTATAGGTTCTGGCGATGGTCCGAGTGGCGGTCTCGAGGTCAGACGTCATTTCGAGGTGACACGTCAGACCCTGACCCGCGCATGGGCCGGTCCACCCATCGAATGTCCCGTCGTAGAGAGGGGTCGTAGTGAGTACGACCGCTGAACCGGCCGGAAAATCGGCGGCGCAGACTCCGCTGGGGCCGAGTCCACCGAGCAACTCACTGCGACAGTCGATCCCGGAGGGCGACGACGTGACCTGCGTTGTCCCCCTGTAGAACTGTGTCGTCCCGCTGACCAGGCCGACGGCGGAGACCTCGAGCTTGTACGTCGGCGTCTGCGCGGCGGCGACAATCGCCGCTCCGGCGGCCACGCAGGTGAGCAACGCCGCCTGACGAATGCCGGTGAAAACGACCATCCTGGTGTTCATTGTCGCAGCCTCACCCGACGCGCACGGCACGCAAGCCAGTCCGCCGATGGTCCCACTGCACCGTGAGAGCGACATCGATCGCGGTTACGGCATCTGCGTGGGTGTCGCATCTTGTCGCCAATCTAGAACCGGAGGATTCCGCGATATGTCGCTGAACGTCCTACGTGCTGTGGTGGTTCTCTTGATTTTCGTGGCGTCCCTGACCGGGCCATCGGTCGCGACTGCGTCCGCGCAAGTGCGCGATACCACTCGTCAGGCACGTGACAGCCTGCGGCGCGACGCCGCTCGGCAACCGAACGTGCGCGGCGACAGCGCTGCGCGCGCGGACACAGCCCGCGCCGGCGGCCGAGACACGACGCGTGCACGCGCGGACTCCGGGCCGCCGTCTCCGTACAGGGGATTACGACTGCGGTCGATCGGCCCGGCGCTCACGTCCGGGCGAATCTCCGACATTGCCGTCCACCCACGCGACAAGCGTACGTGGTACGTTGCCGTCGCATCGGGAGGCGTGTGGAAGACCACGAACGCCGGAACCACGTGGACCGCGGTCTTCGACACCGCAGCGTCCTACTCGATAGGCACCGTCGTCATCGACCCGAAGAACCCGAATGTCGTCTGGGTCGGGACCGGGGAGAACAACGCGCAGCGGTCCGTCTCGTACGGCGACGGTGTCTACAAATCCGTAGACGGCGGGCGAAGCTGGCAGAACGTCGGCCTCAAGCAGTCGGAGCACATCGGCAAGATCGTCATCGACCCGCGCAACTCCGATGTTGTCTACGTCGCCGCGCAGGGACCGCTGTTCAGTCGCGGCGGCGACCGCGGGCTTTTCAAGACCACCGACGGTGGCAGGACGTGGAAGAAGGTGCTCGACGGTGGCGAGTGGTCCGGCGCGAGCGATGTCATCCTCGACCCACGCAATCCCGATGTGCTGGTTGCCACTACGTGGCAGCGATTTCGCCGCCAGTGGGGGTACATCGCCGGCGGCCCGCAGTCGGGGATCTGGCGCTCGACCGATGGCGGCGCGAGCTGGAAGAAATCCCAGCCCGGCTTCCCGCCTAACGACGAGCTCGGCCGCGTCGGGCTGGCGTTCGCTCCGGCGAATCCCGACATCGTCTATGCCATCGCCGAGGCGGCGAACGCGCGGGGCGGGTTCTTCCGCTCGCGCGACGGCGGCGTGAGCTGGGAGCGCATGAGCGGTTACCAGGCGGGCGGGCTGTACTACAACGAGATCTTCGTCGACCCGGTGAACGTGGATCGCGTGTACGCGGTGGACGTCCAGGTCCAGATCACCGAAGACGCCGGAAGAACGTTCCGGCGCCTCGGCGAGCGCAACAAGCACGTCGACAACCACGTGGTGTGGATCGACCCGGACGATACCGAGCACCTGCTCATCGGCTGCGACGGCGGCCTCTACGAGTCGTTCGATCGAGGGCAGAACTACCGCTTCTTCGCGAACCTGCCGATCACGCAGTTCTACCACGTAGATACCGACAACGCGCTGCCGTTCTACCGCGTGTTCGGCGGCACACAGGACAATTTCTCGTTAGGTGGGCCCTCGCGAACGCGCACCGAGCACGGCATCACCAACGCCGACTGGTTCGTCACCGCCGGCGGCGATGGGTTCGTGTCCCGTGTCGACCCGAAGGACCCCAACACCGTCTACGCCGAGTCGCAGCACGGGAATCTGCAGCGCTTCAACCTGCTGAGCGGAGAATCCATCAACATCGTGCCGCAGTCCGAGCCCGGTGAGGATCCGCTCCGCTGGCACTGGGACACGCCGCTCATCATCAGCCCGCACCTCAACACGCGACTCTACTTCGCGTCCGACCGCGTGTACAAGAGCGACGATCGCGGCACGACCTGGCGCGCGGTGAGTCCCGACCTCTCCCGGCGGATCGATCGCAACAAGCTCAAGATGATGGACCGCGTGTGGAGCGTGGACGCAGTCGCGAAGAACACGTCGACCTCGTTTTATGGCAGCGTGGTGGCGTTCGCCGAGTCGCCAGTGAAGGAGGGCCTGTTGCTGGCCGGCACGGACGACGGCCTCATTCAGATCAGCGAGAACGGCGGGCAGAGCTGGCGGAAGATCGATCACTTCCCGGGCGTCCCGGATACGACGTTCGTGTCTCGCGTGACGCCGTCGAAGTTCGACGCGAACACGCTGTATGCATCGTTCGACAATCACAAGTCGGGCGACTACAAGCCGTACGTCCTCAAGAGCACGGACCTCGGCAAGAGCTGGACGTCGATCAGCAGCAATCTGCCCGAGCGCGGCACGGTGTACGTCGTGATCGAGGATCACATCGATCGCACCCTTCTGTTCGTCGGCACCGAGTTCGGTCTCTACGTCACGACGAACGGTGGCCAGCGTTGGACGCGTCTCCGCGACGGTCTGCCCACGATTCAGGTTCGTGACCTGGCGATACAGAAGCGTGAGGATGACCTCGTCGTGGCGACGTTCGGACGCGGCTTCTACATCCTGGATGGCATCTCGCCGCTGCGCGCGCTCACGTCGCAGGTCGTTGCGCGCGAGGCCACCCTCCTGCCGGTGAAGCGGACGTCGATGTACGTGCTCGCGAGCCCGTTAGGCGGGACCGGCGCGAGCTTCCAGGGTGCCTCGTTCTATTTCGCACCGAATCCGGCACCTGGCGCCGTGTTCACCTACTATCTGAATCGCGAGATCCGCACTCGTCGCGCTCGCCGACAGGCCGCCGAGCGTGAGGCGGCACGCAGCGGGAAGGAAGTCACGTATCCGGCGTGGGATTCCCTCAAGGCGGAGGATCGCGAGGAAGCGCCCTCGATCATTCTCACCGTGAGCGATCAGGAGGGTCGGGTCGTCCGGCGCCTAACGGGGCCGACGACTGCTGGTGTGCAGCACGTGACGTGGAACCTGCGCTACCCGACGCCGAATCCGGTTGGTGTCACCGTTGCCGGTGGTGGAGGCGAGGGCGGCGGTGAACCGGAGCAGGAAACGCCGTTCGGCGGTGGCGGCCCGTCGGGGCCCATGGTGGTCCCTGGCAAGTACTCCGTCTCCCTGGCGAAGCGTGTCGATGGTGTCCTCACGACTGTGGGAGAGCCACAGACGTTCACCGTTGCGCCGCTGGATTCCGGCGTGACGCCGCGATCTGCGGCCGTCGTCGCCTTCCAGCAAAAGACTGCGGCGCTGCAGCGCGCGCTCCTCGGAGCGAATGCGGTCGTGACCGAGACGATGGGTCGCATTCAACTGCTGAAACGCGCGATTCAGGAGACACCCACCGGCGACGACAAACTGGGCACCGAGGTTCGGCGGATCGAAGTCCAGCTCCGGGAGATTCAGACGACACTCTCCGGCGACCCGACCGTCGCGCGACGTCAGGAGCCCACGCCGCCTTCGCTGATCAACCGAGTGAACGGGATCGCGAACAGTCTCTGGTCGAATACGATGGAGGACGCGACGGCGACTCAGAAGCGACAGTACGAGATAGCGGCCGGCGAGCTCGGCGGACTGCTGGATCGCCTCCGCACGCTGGTGGAAGAGAACCTCAAGCGGGTGGAGAGCGAGGCCGAAACCGCGGGAGTGCCATGGACGTCCGGCCGCGTGCCCGTCTGGAAGCCGTAGCGCCTCGGGCTACCGAGCTCGTACGCCGACCACGAGCGTTCGGACGTTGTCGACGACGAGCTCGGGCTCCTCGAGGTGCACGTTGTGTCCGCCGCGGGCCGCAGTCACGTGTCTCGCGCGATGCGAGAGTGTGACGAGATCGCGCTGAAGAGCGGCGCGCTCCGTGGCCAGCGAGTCAGAGGGTTCTTCCGCCGCGCGCGAGATGACGACGAGTGGCAGGTTTCCGAGCGTCGCACGATCTCGGAGTCGCTGGTCGTGCATGCGCCGCAGCTCTTCCGGCGACCAGTCCATCTCTGCCGCCCACGACAGGCGGTACACCGAGTCCGCCGAGGCGGCGCGCCAGACGTCCTGAAGCGACCGCGGGAGTCGGTCCAGCGGCGGTTCCAGCACCATCGTGTCGACCTGAAGCGAGGTTCCTGAACGGCGCAGCGCGATGAGCGTCGAGTCGGCGACGATTCGCGGCTCTGGCCTAACGCGGCCCTTGGCCCAATCGCGAATGCGCTGGGGCTTCCCGCTGCCGACGTCGATCCTCTGGTCTTCGTGCATCGCATCGACGAGCACCAAACCGGCGACTTCGTTCGGGTAGCGTCGCGCGTGGTTGCGCACGAGCAGCCCACCGTACGATTGACCGACCAGCACGAAGGGTCCGCGTTCGCCCGAACGCTGCAGGGCGGTGTGCAGCTCCAGCGCGATCTGATCGTACGTGCGTGGTCGGTTTCCCGGATCGCTCCACGCATAGCCCGCGCGGTCATAGCTGCACGCCCGCGTAAACGCAGCGATGCCCGGTTGCACGAGCGACCAGACGACGGAGAAGTCGCCGGCGCCATTCTCGAACACGACAGTGGGCGAGCCACGACCTGTACAGTCGAGATGGATCCGCTGTCCGCCAATGTCGATGAGCCGGCCCGGCGCGTCGGGAAGACGTCCGGATGCGGGACGTCCGGCGTTCGTCGGTGGCAGGACGAACATTGCGCTCGTCGTGATGAGCCCCAAGCGCCACGTTACGGATCGCAGCATTTGACGTGTTGGCAGGAGATTGTGAGACAACGACAGAACGGCGAGCGTTTCGTCGTTGCGGGCGGAGGCTCCACCTACCAGGTTGAGTGACCTCGCCCAACGGTCATGGCCATCACACAGAAGCTCCGCCGCGGTGCGCGCATCGTGGCGGTGGTTGCCGCAGTGTTCCCGGCGTCGGTCGTGGCATCGCAGCAGCTGCCAACCGACGCCGACATCCAGACGATGCTGCTGCGACGCGTCGCGACGGGGAAGAATCCGGGCATCGTCGTTGGCATTTACGAGAACGGCACGACTCGCGTCGTCGCGCTGGGCCGTTCCGGCGCACCTAACGACTCTCTCGACGGCAACACCGTCTTCGAGATCGGCTCGATCACGAAAGTCTTCACGAGCACACTGCTCGCGGACATGGCAGCGCGAGGTCTCTTCTCGCGCGACGACCCCGTAGCGAAGTACCTGCCCGCCAACGTCCGGGTCCCGTCCAGGAACGGTCGGTCCATCACGCTGCTCGATCTGGCGACGCAGCACTCTGGACTCCCTCGCTTGCCGGACAACATGAAGCCGGCCGATCCGGACAACCCGTACGCGGACTACACGCGCGAACAGATGTACGAGTTCCTGTCACGCTACGAGCTGACGCGAGACCCCGGCGCCACATTCGAGTATTCGAATCTCGGCGTCGGCTTGCTCGGCGATGCGCTTTCGCTCCGCGCGGGAACGAGCTACGAAGCTCTCGTCGTCGATCGCATTCTCCAGCCGCTCGGCATGCGCGACACGCGCATCACGTTCACGCCGATCATGCGCGCGCGTCTGGCCCGCCCGTACGACGCGCGTGGCCTTCCAACGAAGAATTGGGACCTTCCCGCCCTGGCAGGCGCCGGCGCGCTGCGATCCACGGCGAACGACATGTTGCGATTCGCCGCCGCCCTCGGCTCGGCGGGAACGCCCGCTGCGGTCGCGTCGGCGCTCGCCGAGGCGGAGAAACCGCGGCGTGAGCTGGGGACCGACGGAACGGCGCGGATCGGCCTCAACTGGTTCACCGCACGAACCGGCCCGGTGGAGATCGTGTGGCACAATGGCGGCACCGGCGGTTATCGGTCGTTCCTCGGACTCGACAAGGCGCGAGGCCGCGCGGTGGTGGTGCTCACCAACTCGGGGAATGGTGTCGATGATGTCGGGCGTCATCTGCTCGATCCCACGCTGCCCCTTCTCGCCGCGGCACGTTAGGCTGGGGGTCAGCGGCTTTGGCCCCGTGATCCGCCTCGCTCGGCCAATGGACGCGACGAGCGCTGGGCCATGCTCTCACAGATCGCCGCTGCCAGGCGCCGGGCAGCGGCGAACATCGCGGCGCGATCCACGTGCGCGTAGCCGAGCAGCAGTCCGGGTCGACCCACACCTCGACCCACGGCGAACGCCGACAGGGGGATCGCGTCGACGCCTCGGCTGGCGGCTCGCCGAGAGACGTCTGCGTCATCGGCCTCCGGCGCCAGCCACCCAACGAGATGCATACCCGATCCCGCCGGAGCGGTATCCACGAGGTCGACGCATTCGGCCCTCACCGCGTCGATGAGGTCCTGCTGCCGTTCCGCGTACACCGCCCGCATGCGGCGCACGTGTCGCTCGAAATGGCCGTCGCTGATGAAGTCCGCGAGCACCATCTGCTCGAGCGTGGCCTGCTGCGTTCCCGCGAACTGGCGGGCCGCCGCGATCGCCGGCAGGAGCGACGGCGGTGCGATCACGAAGCCGATGCGAAGGGCGGGGAACATGACCTTGCTGAACGTCCCGACGTACACCACGCGCGCGTCGCGGTCGAGCCCCTGCAGTGCCGTGAGCGGACGACTCACGTACCGGAACTCGCTGTCGTAATCGTCTTCGACGATCCACGCCCGCATCTCCGTGGCCGCGCTCAACAGCTCGATGCGCCGGGAGAGCGACATCGTCACGCCAAGCGGGAACTGGTGCGACGGTGTGACGTAGATGAGCCGCGCTGCCGGTGCGGCGACGCGTCCCGCAGCGACGCTCACGCCATCCGCGTCCACCGGCACGCCGGTCACCCGGAGGCCTGTCGCGACGAGCGCGCCTAACGCGCCGTGATACCCCGGGTCCTCGATCCACGCCGTGTCGCCGGGGTCCGTCGCGACGCGGGCGACGAGGTCGAGCCCCTGCTGCGACCCGCCCACGATCACGACCTGGTCCGCCGTGCACGTCACCCCGCGGGCGACCGAGGCATACCCGGCGACCGCCTCGCGCAGGGGCCGGTAGCCTAACGAGTCAGCGTAGCCGGCCACCGCCGGTCCCATACCGCGTCCCCGGGCGGTGACCAGCCGTCCCCACGTGGCCCACGGGAACAGGTCGAGCGCAGGGACGCCGGGCGCGAACGCGATC
>Ga0075423_10006078_pt1 | contig 11318 bp, 8 predicted proteins | sample SoiMethybrSBSTD2_FD_80114 | JGI IMG/M metagenome (GOLD analysis project Ga0075423, IMG submission 80114) | Bulk soil microbial communities from a Populus tree surrounding site in Tennessee, USA - Soil MetaG P. TD hybrid SBSTD2 | ecosystem: Environmental > Terrestrial > Soil > Tree plantation...
AGGGATTCGGCCCACAGGCGCCGACTTCTACACAGCCTGGTTCGAGCCGCTGGCGGGAACCTGGAACGGTCAGAACCTGACGGGTATCCCGCACTTCTACTCGTATTACCGCGGTATGTATCAGCAGTGTTCCGATCCGAACGGCAACTGCTTCGGTGATTCGCTCCCCTGCATGTACGACGAGGGCTCGGGATTCTGTACGAAGGCCGCCGATCGCGAGCGCATCACGCCGCCGCGGCTGCAGACCGGCCGCTGGTATTGCGTCGAAGTCCTGCTCGACGGCGGCACACCATCCTCGAACGGCGTCGGCGCGACCGGCACTCAGGATTTCTGGATTGACGACGTGGAATACGGTCCGTGGACCAATCTCTGGCATCGAACGACCACGAACGTCAAAGTCGACATCCTCTACTTGAGCCTGTTCTTCCACGAGAACCACAGCGTCGAAGGCGTGATGCTGGACGACGTGGTGGTGGCGACGCAGAAGATTGGTTGCCACGGCAGCGCCGGAGGATCGCTTCCGAGCGCGCCGACCAATCTCCGCATCATCGCCGGAGAAGAGTAAGCAGCACCCGATGTGGTCGTCCTCTGGTGAAGAGGACGACCACACGGTCAACGAGTTCGCCTCGATGCCGGAGCGGCCGAGGCGACCGCCGGCTCCTGCGCTCTGCGCTCCGATCCCGCCCGCGATCGCGTCCACCAGCGTTGAAACATCAGCAGGGCGAACAGATGCTTGTCGTTGAGCGATCGGCGTTCGTGGTGCGCGGATACAAGTTCGGCAGCCTTGTGCGCGTTGAGCACGCCGCCCTGATTGAGCGCATCCGATGAAAGACTGCTGTCGATGAGGGACTTGAGACCTCCTCGCAGCCAGATCGCCATCGGCGACGCGAACCCTTGTTTGCGGTGGGTGAGCACCGATTCCGGGATGAAGGGTCGAGCGGCTTCCTTCAACAGATACTTCTTCTCACCGCGGCGCAGCTTCAGCGACGTCGGGATCCTGGCGCAGAACTCGAGCAGCGTGTGATCGATGAACGGCACTCGCAGCTCGAGTGAGTGCCACATCCCCACCCGATCGGTCAGTGCGAGGATGTCGTCCGGCAGGTACATCTTGATGTCCTGGTAGAGTGCGCGATCGAGCGGATCGGACGACTCGCACTGCTCGTAGTAGCGCCGGCCGGCGCGGTCCACGCTCTCGAAGTCGATCTGGGCCGCGATCGACGGCTGATAGAGCGTGCGGCGCACGTCCGCGGGGAAGTAGGCGTGGTAGCGCTGCCATCGAGCCGCCGGCGGCAAATCGATTGCGCCGACGAAGCGTTTCAGATGGTTCACGCGATAGTGGCCGCCGCTCTCTTCCGACAGCGCGTTCACGAGCGGCGCCGCGGCGCGCAGCAGCAGGCGCCACGGCTGTTGCGAGGCGTGTTGACTCAGTTGAAAGCCGAGATATCGCTCGTAGCCGGCGAACGCTTCGTCGCCGCCGAGCCCGGTCAGCGCGACCGTGACATGTCGCCGTGCCAATGCGCAGATGTGATGCGTCGGAATCAACGAGTCGTCGGCGAACGGTTCGTCGAACGAATCGACCGCGACGTCGATCGCTTCTTCGACCTGCGGCATCACTTCGAATTCGCGATGGTTGGTGCCGTACTGCGTGCTGACTTCGCGCGCGAACGACCGCTCATCGAGAAAGTTGCCGGTCTCGCCCCCGTATCCGATGGTGAAGGTGTTGATCGGCTGCGTCGAGGCCTTGGCCATGAACGCCACTAACAAGCTCGAATCGACGCCGCCGCTCAGATACGCGCCGAGCGGAACTTCGCTGAGCATGCGCATCGTCACCGATTCGCGAAAACGGTCGATGAATTCCGCCGTGACGTCCGCGGCGGACCCGCGATGCTTGGGCCCCATCGGCAGGTCCCAGTACTGTTCCTCCCGGATACCGCGTTCATCGGCGATGAGGTAGTGGCCTGCCGCCAGCTTGCGCACGTCACGATAGGCCGTCCACGGCGCCGGAATGTAGCCGTAGGTAAAGAACGCGTCGAGGCCGGTCCAGTTCAACGATCGCGAGACCGACGGGTGCTCGAGCACCGCTTTGATCTCCGATCCGAAGACGAGCCGCGTGCCGTCGTAGGCGTAGTGCAGCGGCTTGATCCCCAGACGGTCGCGGGCGATGAACAGGCTGCGGTTCCGTGTGTCCCAAATCGCCAGCGCGAACATGCCGCGGAAATGCCGCAGACAGTCGGGCCCCTCTTCCTCGTAAAGATGGAGCACGGTCTCGGTATCGCTGCGCGTACGGAAGCGATGGCCGCGCTGCTTGAGTGCTTGCTGCAGCGGTTCGTGATTGAAGATCTCGCCGTTGTACACGATCCACAGCGTCTCGTCTTCGTTGGGGATCGGCTGATGGCCGCCGGCGACGTCGATGATTGACAGCCGGCGCATGCCCATGCCCAGCTCGCCGTCGACGTAGTGTCCCTCGTCATCGGGACCGCGCCGCACGATGACGTCGGTCATCGCCCGAACCTGCGACACGTCGACCCGCTCCGATCGATCGCGGACGTACACGCCGGCGATACCACACATGCCTCAGGCTCCCTTTCGCGGCGTCCAGAGGACGGTTCGCTGCCCACGCATGAACCGGATGAGAGCCACCGCAGCCGCAAAGTTGACCAAGCAGAAATAGAAGGCGACGAACACCGGCTTCCAGCGGATGCGGCCGCCTCCCGCCCATCCGACCAGCGCCAACAGATAGCAGATCGACTGCGCGACGAACATCGCCGCATAGAACGGCTGACCGATCAGCGCGGCGTTGGCGAGAAATGCACCCGCGAGCGGGAACACGATCAGATACCGCAGCAATTTGTGGACCAGCAGCTCGAAGGCGAAGAGCCCGTGCTTCTGTCCGAACAGATGGCGCATCTCCGACAACGTGTGCAGCGCCCGCAGGCTGACACGCACGCGCATCTTGTATTCATCGTGATGATGGCCGAGCGCGTCCTCCCGGCAGATCGCATCCTCGCTGAAGACGACGCGACGGCCCTTCGTCAGCACGCGCAGCGGCAGGATGAAATCTGGAAGATGATCGGCCCGCATCGGATCGTACAGCTCGCGACGCACGGCATCGATGCCGCCGTTGACGCCGACGATCGACCCGACGCGCGTCTCGAGCCGGCGCAGCCAGCTCTCGTAACGCATGTACAGGCCCGAGCCGCCGCCGACCGCGGTCTCTCCGGGATCGCGGTAATGCAACTGGCCGGTCACGTATCCCACCGACGGATCGTCGAAGGGCGCCACGAGCCGAGCCACCGCGTCCGCTTCGTAGATCGAGTTCGCGTCTGAGAACACGATGATCTCGCCCGCCGCGTATTGCATCGCGCGATTGAGCGCCATCGTTTTGCCTTGCCGCGGCTCCTGCCGCAGCAGCGTGACGCGCGGGCTGTTCAGCGCAGCGACCGCCTCGTCGGTGCCATCTTCCGATCCGTCAGACACGACCACCACGTCGAGATGAGTCGCGGGATAGTTCTGTGCGAGCTTGTTCGTTACGGTGGCAGCGATGTGCCGTACTTCATTGAACGCCGCAATGACCACCGTCACGTGCGGTAGCCTGGCCGACCGAAGCCGTTTCAGCGGCCGCTCAGGGAGAAGGATCAAGGTGAGAGGGTAGCCGACGTAGATGTACGCCAGCAGTCCCAGGCAACCCCACAGCACGGGGGCTGCGACCGCTTCAAGCAGTGGCATTCAGGTTCTACTTTCGAATTCCGATGTGTCGAAAGACGGGGCGAGGTTGGACGAGCGCGGGTCGTCTCGGTGGAAGGTGCGCAGTGACCGGCTGTAGGGCTGTCACGCTCGGTGCCATGGTGCTCGCACCCTTCTGCGGCAAGTCGTGAGCCAGTTGCGACAACACCGCAGCGAGACCCGCCATCAGGTACCACTCATACGAGTTCAGCCCGTAGCTGGCCAGGCTGAACACGAGGTTCATGCACAAGAACGTGTGCAGGGCTTCGCCAGCCATCGGCACGAGCCCGGTCGCCCCCAGCTCGCGACATTTCGCGCGCATGCGACTGAGCTCCAGGGTCAACGTCGTCATGAACGCCAGGAAGATCGGCAGACCAATGAAGCCGAGCTCCTGGACGACTTCAAGATAGAGCAGGTGAACCGGACGCTCGTTCGTGCCGAAGTTTGCGTTTGCTTCCCCCGATGTGCCGAGACCGTAGCCGAAGAACGGACGGCGCATCGCCACGGCCAAGCCCGACAACACGTCGTCCTTGCGCAGCTGCGTCGTCGCCGAATTCTTGGTGTTCGACTCGAACAGCGACAGGTACCGATCGGTCAGCGTATCCGACATCAATGGAAGCGCCACGAGCACGGAGGCGCCGATGATGCCAGCCATCAACACCTTCCTGCGGCTCTTCCACCAGATGACGCCGATGACGATGACCAGCGCAACGAAACCCGTTCGCGAACCCGTGAGCGCGAGCGCGTACAACGCGAGTGGCACGTATCCGAGATACGCCAGCCTGAAGATTTTGGCGACAGGCGAGAGAAAGTGCGCGAACGCGAGTGTCGTGACGATCACGAACGCAAGGCCGTTCGGATTGACGATGTCAGCGGGAGCGCCGGCGAGCCGGTCGAACGCCTCCCAGTTCCCCATCGTTGCGAAGCTGCCCCAGTAGCCTTGCGTGATGTGGAGATACAGCGGCTCGATGACGCGAAACGCCTGGCAGCCAACGAACACGAAGAGGAACTTTCCGAGATCGCGCTCTGTTCTCACCAGCGTTGCGGTGAAGATGCAGAACATGGCGGCCTTGATGAAGTCTTGGATGCCCGCCTTGAGTACGCTGCCGGGCCATTCCACGAACGGGATCGTCACGATCGCATACACGATCAAGATGAACACGTAGGTCCGTGTACTCAGCAGCGTCGTCGAGAACGTCTTGCGCTTCGGTGCCATGATGCAGAGCACCGAAATCGCCAGCACCAGAAGCAGATCGAATCGAACCGAGCCGAGAATCGAGTACCGCCTCGCCGATTGGAGGAACCAGCTGACGATGAAAAGCAGATACAGATTGAAACCGAGCTTGAGAACGAAGTTCGACTCGGGCTCTGTGGTTGCGGAGGTCGTCGGAGCCGCAGGTGCGGGCTCCTCGACGGGCCGGAAGCCGGCCAGTTCTCCAGCGTGGGTATTCAGCACCGACATCACAAGCCAGCCGTCATCGGATACGGCGACGGTACTTTGCACGCCGTGAGTTCTTCGTACGCTGCCAGGTAGCGAGCCGCCATCCGAGACACAGAATACTCGCGTACCTTCACTAACGCAGCCTGCGAAATCGTTGCGGCCAGCGACGTGTCTTTCAGCACGCGCAGCAGGGCGTCCGCCAGTCCGGCCACATCGTTCGTGTCGACCAACACACCGCACTCGGCGCCGATGATGGAAGGAATGGCCCCAACCCGCGTCGCGACAACCGGGACGCCGGCACGCATCGCTTCCAGCAGACTGATCGGCAGTCCTTCAGTCAACGACGACACCGCGAACACGGTGAACAACGACAGGTGCGACGTTGCATCGACGAACCCCGGCATGAGTACTCGGTCCGAGAGACCGCGCGCACGGACAGATTCCTCGAGGGCCGACCGTTCCGGTCCGTCACCGAGAATAGCGAGCTTGGCGTGAGAGCCTGCTGCCACGGCGCGCGAGAACGCCTCAATGAGACGATCGAATCCCTTTTCGGGTGAAAGACGGCCGACGGCGCCGATCACCGGCCCCGTGCAGAACGACGCGAGTCGGGCGTCGTGCTCGGACGGTCCGGCTTGCTCTCGATTCGGCAAGCCGTTTTCGATCACCCGAACGCGCCGGTCATCGAGCCGACTCAGACCAGGAATTGTACGCATCCCGCTGTGCACAAAGACGACGCGATCGAATCGTCGAAGCGCGTGGACATCGAGCCACTCGTAGACGCGCATGCGATCGAAGCCGGTGCTGTGCGTGTAGCCATGTACGGTGGCCACCATCGGCGCGGGTCGCAGCCGTCTCGGGAGAATGCCGAGCAGGATGTTCGGTTTGTACCCGTGCGTATGGACGATGTCGGCGTTCTCTCGTCGCGCGAGCTCGGCCAGTCTCAAGCCGCCGCGAATATTGAGTCCGTCTGCCATCCGCACCGCGTGAACCGGGACGCCGCGTTTGCGCGCCTCGCGCTCGAGAGCCTTTTCGCCGCTGCTGGGGTTTCCGATCGACACGATCGACGCGGCATGACCAAGCCGGAGGTGTTCCGTGGCGAGTCCGAGCAGGACCGCTTCTGCGCCATAGAAGCCACCGCTGTCGACGAAGTGGAGAATACGCATCGATCGTCGCGACTTAGCGTGACGGGGCGGCCTCGAGCTGTTTCACGATCGCCTTCGTGGTCTCGTCACCCAGACGATCGACGCTGAATTCGTCGGCCACGCGCTGCATGCCCAGTCGACCGAGTGAGGCGCGGAGACGAGGATCCTCGGCGCAGCGCAGGATCTTCTCCGCAAGATCATGCGAGTCCTTCTCGCGCGCGAGCAGCGGTTCCAGGGCCGGGCCGACCGCTTCGCGGATACCCGGATAGTCTGTTGCGACGACAGCCACGCCAGCAGCCATCGCTTCGAGGACGGCGTTCGGCACGCCTTCGGCGACTGAACTGAAGACCGACAGGTCAATGGCGCCAAGCAGTCCTGGTACGTCCGCGACCGGTCCGAGCAGATGTACGTGTTGAGTCAGATTCAGCTCGCCGATCTGATGACGCACTTGATTACTGCGATTGCCATCCGCGCCGGCGAGCAGCAGATGCGCCTGCCGTCCTGACGCCTGCAGGCGATCGACCACTTCGCGCCACGCCGCCACGAGCGTGCGATGGTCCTTGAAGCCGTGAAGATTGGCGACCATGCAGGCAACGAAGTCGTTGTCGTCCACGCCGAGCCGGCGTCGCCACGATGCTCGATCGAACTGCGCGCGGCCCAGCTCGATGCCGTTGCTGATGACGGTGACGCGGTCGGAGCTCACGCCGAGCACATCGACGAGGAAGGCGGCGCCGTGCGTCGAGTTCGAGAGGAAGTGCTGCACTTGGCCGACGGCCATGCGTTCCACCGCCGGCATCACGCGATCGCGCCCTTCATCTCGCTGATTCCACAGCAGGACTCGAGCGCCACCCAGTCGCCACGCCAGCGACGACATGATGTTCGGAAACATGCAGTACGACAGCACGACATCGGGGCGCTCACGGCGGAAGAACCGCACCAGTCTTGCGATGTCCCACAACTGCAGCAGTCGCCGGCCCTCGGTGCGCGTCAGCACGAACCGCGTCCAACTGAACCCCTCCTGCTCGAGTGTTGGAATGAGCGTGGAGGGAACCGGCACCATCGTGCCGGGGATGTGCGCCGGACCCAGGCTCGACATGCGGACGATGGCACCTTCCTGCCGAGCCAAATGGCGCGCGAGCAGGAACGCCTGTCGTTCGGCCCCGCCGATCCCAAGTGACGGGAGAACGAAGAGCACTCGCACGCCGTCGAGGCGGCGCTGACCGTCGGGGCCGAACGAGCGCCGGGTATCGATGCGAGCAGCAGTGGCGGTCATGCGGGTCGCACCACCATGTCGCGCAGAGGACGCAGGGCAAGTTTCGCCAGCTGCTTCCAGGCCGGCACGTAGTGCGGACGGGTGCGAAGCGCCTTCACGTACCAGGTGAGGGCCCGGCGATGCTGTCCTACCTGCACGAAACCATCGCCGCCGTAGACGAACGTATGCGCCCAGGCTTCGTTCTCGATCGGCCGCGGGACCAGACCAGGATTCGATTCGATGAAGCCTCTCATGATCGTGATCGCGCAGTTCAATCGCTTCTCGAAGTTCTTCGACATCTGACCGCCCCACGATCGGTACAGGTATGTCGGATAGTCGAGGTACTCGAACTCGAATCGCGTCGAAATACGCAGCCACAGTTCGTAGTCGATACCCATCGACAGCGATTCATCGAATGCACCCACGGCGTCGAAACACTCGCGTCGCACGACCGACGCCATGCCGGTCACGAAGTTCTCGATCAGCAGCTCGTTGGTGATTCGTCCGGTGCGCGGCACGACTTTCATCGTCGGCAGCGGGTTGCAGTTCACGTCCATCCACCGATAGTCGCTGTACACCACGCCGATCTCGGGGCGCACGAACAGCGGCAGCTGACGTTCCAGCTTGTCCAGCACCCACAGATCGTCGGCGTCGATAAAGGCGATGAAATCGCCCTTCGCGGCGCGGATGCCGACGTTCTTCGCTTTGGCCTGCCCGCTGTTCTTGATCGTGTGAACGTGCACGCGTGGATCGGACATCAGTGAGGCGATCGCCTCGCGCGGGTTGTCGGTCGAGCCATCGTCGATGACATGGACCTCGAGATTGGCGTACGTCTGGTCGAGCACCGAGCGCAGGGCGTCGGGGAGAAATCGCGCCATGTTGTACGTGGGCAGCACGACCGAGACGAGAGGCCCGTTGCTCATCGCCACGTCCTCGACGTTTGTGTCACGTTCGCTCCTCTATTCCAGTTCCGGCTTTTGCGCGGTCAGCGCCCGCGAGACGGCGCTCACGAACTCGCTCAGCAGTTCGGTGCGTTCGGCGCCGCGCGGCCGATCGGCCACGACGACCACGAGGCGTGGCACCGCGCCGAGATTGGTGAGCAAATGCGCTGACGCGTACGCTTTCGCGGTTCGCCCGTAGGAGGTCGTCGAGCCATTCAAGTCGTACCAGAACAGCACGTCTACGTCGGCGTCGCCACGTCGCACGACGGCGCGATTCACTTCGAGCGGCTCGCCGTCAGATCGGAGCGCGACTCGAGACGTCGTGACGTCAGCCGGCAAGGTGACCGATCGATACCCCAGCCCGCCGTCGGGAGTCGTGTCGGTGATGCCACCGACGAACAACTCGATGCGCTCCCCGCTCGGCGCCTGATACGTTTGCGCCGTCAGGGTGTCGGGAACGGAACCAGCCACGAAGCGGGCGGGGACGCGGCCAGGCACTGGAGCCCAATGCGAGCGGAGCGCCTGCAACGCCGGCGCCTTGATGGAGGCCGGCGAATACTCGGGACGGTAGGCGGCCACGAGCGCGAGCACCATGGTGGCGCACACGCACGCGACGAGCAGGTCCTGTCGTAGTGTCCGCGTCGGCACGGTTTCGTGCGCAGCGGGAAGAGGCTCTGGCGGCTTCGGAAAACGTCGCGCCATGATGCGAACGCCTACGATCAGCGCGATGAATCCAAAACTCGACACGAACAGACCCTGCAGAATGTGGCCGGGTCCGTGGACCGATTCACTCAATTGGTAGTACGACAGCACGCCGATGATCGCCACGCGCAGTCCGTTGCTGAGCAGCGCAATCGCCATCGCCAATCCGATCGTCACGGCTCGCGGCAGCCAACCCTTGAGATAGAGGTACGCCTGCGGGATGCCCATCGCGATCACGGCGATCAAGAAATTGATCCCGCTGCACGCTGACGCCACTTCCAGTGTGATGTTGGGAAGGCCGAGGAACACGCCGTCGTGATACACCGGCACGCCGATCATCGACAGCAGCCGCGATGCAATGGCGGCCGAGAAGAGTTGCGACGGATGGTGGAGGCGGTCGGTGAGCACTTCCCATACCGGCAGCATCAGCAGCAGGTAGCCAAGCGGCAGCAACAGCTGTCGCAGCCACGCGAGACCGAGGCACAGCCCCACCAGTCCCATCAGCATCACGATCAACGAGATCTCTTGAATGTCGATGAGGGCCGTGAGGCGCCCGATGACGAGCATGGTCGCGGCCGCGAACACGATCGAGCCGCCGGCGATGAGACTGGGACGAATGGGCAGGCGTCGAAGATTCTCTTGGCGAATCCAAATCAGATAGCCGCTGATGAACGGCACCAGCACGCCGAACGAGTAGGTGTCGTTCGTCGACCACTGCGAGACGAGCAATCGCACGATCTGCCCGTATGCCGCCACGAGCGCCGCGAGCACGAACAGCGCGAGCACCCCGAATTGCACCGACCGCACTCCGACCCTGGACTCCGGCGGTGTGCTGGGTGCCGTGGCCGACACGGCCTGGTCTGGGTTCAATCGGTCAAGTCTCACTAGAAGGACAGATCGACTGGGTCCACGAGCAGCGGCCGCTCGTGGAGGTAGTGCGTGGTCGTGCGTTTGGTGCGGATGTCTTTGTAGACCAGTTCGACGTCCGCGGGTTTCAGATTGACGTGAGGCGCGACGGCTTCTGCGGGAACGCGGTGGTTGTAGCCGTAGAGGCACAAGTCGAGCTGGTGATACGGCAGCGCGAAGTAGAACTCTTCCTGCGACTGCGCGAGCGAGTACGTGTCGGTCGTCGGTGGACGTCGGCGAATGTCTGCCGGCGCGTCGAGGTACTCGGCGAGCTTGTATACCTGGGTCTTGTACAAGTGCGCGATGGGTTTGATGTCGGCGGCGCCGTCGCCGTTCTTCACGAAGAAGCCCTGGTCGTACTCGAGCCGATTCGGTGTGCCCAGCACGACGTAGTTGAAGCGGTCCGCGTAGTAGTACTCCATCATCTTGCGGACGCGCTGCTTGAAATTGGTGGCTGCGACGATGCCGAGATAGGCGTCGAGGGGAAGACGCTTCTGCTGTTGGACGCCGTCAGGTGACTGGACGACGATCGACGAAATGTTGTACGTGCCTTGCGTCGCCGGCGGGAGAACGACCTTGCTCTTATAGGCGGATGTGTACTCCGGGATCACTCCGCGGATCGCCTCGTCGCGGCGTCGATAACAGCCTGCGCCTTCGAGTAGCGGGGTGATGTTTTCGACAAACGATCGAATGCCGAGCCACGACGCGACCTTCTGTCCGAGCTCGAGACTGTCTGGGGACGAGTCCTCTTCCGGCATGAACAAGCCGATCACGCGGTTGGCGCCCAGCGCGCGCGCCGCCAGCGCTGCGCAGACGGTGCTGTCGATGCCTCCCGACAGACCCAGCACGATGCCCCGGCGTTTCAGATCGCGAGTGACCTGGGTGCGAATCGACTCGCAGATCCGATCGGTCTCGACCGCCAGATTGAGATCGAGGACTGCGGGCGAGAAGGCGATCGAGGTGGTCATCGCCCGACGCCGGCGCTCTTGGCCTGGAGCTTCCGCTCGACGAACGCCGACACGCGCTCGATGGAGTCGAGGTTCGCGGGAACGAGCTCCTCGTCCGCGATCGACACCTCGTACTTGGACTCGATGAACGCGATGAGCTCTAGCACGCCCGTCGAGTCGATGATGCCGCTCTCGAGGAACGAGTCGCTGTTGCCGAGTTGTCTATCGCTCTGCCCGAACAGGAAGTTGTCGATGACGAACTGG
>Ga0075423_10006079_pt1 | contig 11317 bp, 13 predicted proteins | sample SoiMethybrSBSTD2_FD_80114 | JGI IMG/M metagenome (GOLD analysis project Ga0075423, IMG submission 80114) | Bulk soil microbial communities from a Populus tree surrounding site in Tennessee, USA - Soil MetaG P. TD hybrid SBSTD2 | ecosystem: Environmental > Terrestrial > Soil > Tree plantation...
ATTCGTGCTGCACGCAGACCTGATCGACGCTGTTGATGTTCAGGAAGTCGGCGGCGCGCAGGTAGGAGGAGAGATCGTTCTGCACCAGCTCGAAGCGCACCCGCTCGGGATACTCGTAGCCCGCCTCGGTGTCGTTCATCGGCAGCACGAGAATGGCCGACTCGGGATGACCGGCGGCCAGCGCTTCACACAGGTCCGTGGTGAACGTCGCGATCCCGCACTGCCGCGGAAGGTAGTTGCCAATCACCGCGATGCGCAGCGGGGGCCGCCCGCTCTCGTGAGTTTTTCGAGCGCTTCCTTCCATGACATTCGCTCGTCAAGGGATCGGGGGAACCATGCTAGCACGAAATTTCTGATCGTCCAGGCGAGGGATTCGGAGACGCCCCGTCAGTGCAGAATGGCCAGCTCGCGGCCGACGCGGCCGAAGACTTCGAGCGCGAAGTCGAGGTCGGAGTCGGAGTGGGTGGCGGAGAGCATCACGCGGATGCGCGCTTTGTCCCGGGCCACGGTGGGATACCCGATGGACATCGCGAAGATTCCCTCTTCGAAGAGCTTCCTCGAGAATGCGCCTGCGAGCTTGGCGTCGCCGATCATCACGGGAGTGATTGGAGTCTCGCTGCGGCCGAGGTCGAACCCGAGATTGCGCATTCCTTCCTTGAAGCGCCGCGTGTTGGCCCAGAGGCGCTCGACCAGCTCCCCGGATTTCTCGAGGATCTCCACGGCCGCCAGGCAGGCGGCCGTATCCGCAGGCGGCACCGCACTCGAGAAGAGGAACGGACGGCCCTTCTGCTGGATGTAGTCGACCAGATCGCGCCGTCCCGCCACCACGCCCCCGACCACGCCGAAGGCCTTCGACAGGGTCCCGATCTCCAGATCCACCTTTCCGTGCAGCTCGAAGTGATCGACGATTCCTCTGCCGGCGCGGCCGAGCACGCCCTCGCCGTGGGCGTCGTCCACCAGCACCAGGGCGTCGAACTCAGAGGAAACCTTGACAATCTCCGGCAGCGGCGCGATGTCCCCGTCCATGCTGAAGACGCCGTCGGTGACGACGATCCGGCGCCGCGCCTGACTCTCGCCGCGCAGCTTCTCGCGGAGATCCTGAGGATCGCAGTGGGTGTAGCGCACGACGCGGGCGCGTGAAAGACGGCTTCCGTCGATGATGCTCGCATGATTCAGCTCGTCGGAGAGGATCACGTCCTCCGGACCCGCAAGCGATCCCAGCGCCGCCAGATTCGCGCAGAATCCCGATTGAAACGTGAGAGTGGCTTCGACCCCCTTGAACCGGGCGAGCTTCGCCTCCAGCTCGCGGTGCAGCGTCAGGGTGCCCGCGATGCTGCGCACCGCAGCCGGCCCGACGCCGAAGGCCTCGATCGCCTTCTGGCTGCGGCGCTTCAGGACGTCATGGTTGGCGAAGCCGAGGTAGTTGTTGGAGCAGAGGTTGAGCACTTTCTTGCCGTCCACGGCGATCCAGGCCCCTTGGGGAGAGTCGATCACCCGAGGCTGGACGAGGAGTCCCTGCTCTCGCAGCGCGGCCATTTCCTGCTGGATGAAATCGAGCTTGCCGGACATCGTCACCTCGGGGTCATTCCGCCGGAAGCAGCACGATCTTGCCGCACTCGCCTTTCATCATCAAGTCCATGGCGACCGCGAACTGTGTCACCGGGAGCCTGTGAGTGAGCAGGGGTTTGAGATCCAGGAGTCCGGAGGTCAGGAGCCGGGAGGACTTGTACCAGGTGGTGAAGATCTTCCTGCCGGTGATGCCGTAAATCCTCGCTCCCTTGAGGATCACCTCGTTGTTCAAATCGATCCGGACCGGTCCATGAGAGAGTCCCAGGAGCGACAGCCGACCGCCGGGGGCGAGCACCTTGAATCCCTGGCTCAGCGCCTCGGGGTTGCCCGACATCTCGATCACCACGTCGACGCCGTCTCCGTGCGTGATGTCCAGGATCGCCTCCACGACCCGATCCCGCTTCGGATTGAAGACGTAGGTGGCCCCCATCGCCCGGGCGAGGCCGAGACGATAGTCGGAGACGTCCGTCGCGAAGATCGTCGCCGCCCCCGACGCCTTGGCGACGCCCATGGCCAGCAAGCCGACGGGCCCGGCGCCGAGCACCACGAGGGTCTTTCCGGAGACATCCTCCGCGAGCACGGTGTCGACCGCGTTGCCCAGCGGTTCTTGGAGAGTGGCGATCTCGGGGGGCAGCGAGCGGTCATTCTTCCAGGCGCAGCGGGCCGGGAGACGCAGGTAGCGGGCGAACGATCCATCCGTATCCACCCCGACGATCTTGGTGTTGCTGCAGACTTCGGCTCGTCCCACGCGGCAGGGATAGCAGGTACCGCAAGTGATGTGGGTCTCGACCGAAACGTAGTCGCCGGGCTTGATCGAGGAAACTTCCGCTCCCACCTCGACCACGTCTCCGGCGGTCTCGTGCCCCATGACCTGGGGAATACGGATCCTTTGGCTGGCCCATTCGTCCCACTGATAGATGTGCAGATCCGTGCCGCAGATGGAAGCCGCCTTCACCTCGATGAGGACCTCCTCGGGACCGATGCGGGGCACGGGGACTTCCTTCCACTCCGCGCCGGGAGCGGCGCGGCTCTTGACCACCGCTCCCATGGTCTGGACGCTCATGCCGCCTCCGAGCCTGCGCATCGCGCGCACGACTCCATGCGAAAAGTGCTCTTCGAAGGGAAAATCATGATAGCACACCTCGGGGCGGCGCCCTTCCGCTGTGCTAGCATAGCCGGACCTCTCATCGGAGCGAGCACCGTGAATGAAGAATTGCCTGCGATTGGAAAGATTCCGGCGGAGTTCTTCGAGCGAACGATCCTGCCGAATCTCGGCGCGGCCTCCGAAAAAGTGCTCGTCGGCCCCCGGCATGGCGTGGACGTGGGAATCGTCGAGGTGGCCGAGGGCACGGTCATGGCTCTCAGCACCGATCCTCTCTTCGTCGTTCCAGAGTACGGGTGGGCACGCGCCGCCTGGTTCGCGGTCCACATCCTTGCCTCCGACGTCGCGACCTCTGGCCTGGCGCCGACGCTTGCCGCCTTCGACCTGAATCTTCCCCTGGAGATCTCCGAAGCTGATCTGGACATCCTATGGCGCGGTATCTCCGACGAGTGCCGTGCCCTGGGAATCAGCGTCGTCACGGGTCACACGGCGCGGTATCTGGGGTGCAGCTATCCGATGGTGGGAGGCGACACCATGGCCGGATTCGGCTCGTCGACCAAGTACGTGACGCCCGCCATGGCCGAGCCGGGTGACCAGGTGGTGGTCACGAAGGGTCCCGGAATCGAAGCGACCGCTCTCTTCGGGGTCACTTTCCCCGGGCTCGTAGAAAAAGCTCTCGGCCCCGAAACGGCGCGCCAGGCTGAGGAGCTTTTCCATCAGATGAGCGTCGTGAAGGAATGCAGGGTCGCGGCCGCCATCGGCGTGAGAAGCCGCGGTGTGACCTCGATGCACGATGCGACTGAATGCGGCCTGTACGGAGGTCTGGTGGAAGTCGCCCAGGCTTCCGGAGTCGGGATGCGCATCGAGAAAGAGGCGATCCCGGTTCCCGGAGTGGTTTCACGGATTTGCGGTCATTTCGGAATGAATCCCTACCATGCCATCAGCGAAGGCACTCTCATCGTGACCTGCAAGCCTTTCCGGGCACAGGCACTGCTGGCCGCCCTCGGGGGAGTCTCGATCTCCGCGGCCTTGATCGGAGAGGTCACCGAGAAGGAGCAGGGGATCGTCCTGGTGGAGGCGGGGGCGGAAACCGAGCTGGTCCATCCCCGAGTCGATCCCTTTTGGGCTGCCTTCGGCGAGGCTCTCTCCACATCGAAAAGAGGCTGAGAGCAGGGCCATGCATCTTCTTCTCTATCTGCTGGCGGATCCCGACTTCGCGGGAGAGAGGCCTCTTCTCGAGAAGGTTGCGGCCGCCCTCGACGGGGGTGTCACGGCCGTCCAGCTCCGCGCGAAGCAGGCGATGATGCGGGAAACACTCGCACTGGGCCAGGAAATGAGACGAATCGCCCGAGGGGCGGGTGCGGCCTTTCTGGTCAACGATCGTCCCGATCTGGCCTTGGCCCTCGAGGCAGATGGCGTGCATGTCGGATCCACGGATCTTCCCGTGGGCGAAACTCGCCGTCTGGTCCATCGCCCCATGGTGGTGGGCGCTTCCGCGGGCTCCGTGGACGAGGCGAGGGAGGCCGAAGAGGCAGGTGCCGATTACCTCGGGGCGGGCCCGGTATTCGCGACTTCCTCGAAGGCGGATGCCGGGGAGCCGATCGGATTGGAATCGCTTGCGGAGATCGCCTCGCTCGTCCGGATTCCGGTGGTCGGCATCGGAGGGATCACGCTTCACAACGCCTCGTCGGTCATCGAGGCGGGGGCCGTTGGGGTGGCGGTGATCTCGGCCATCCTCATGGCCGATGATTGCGCACAGGCGGCCCGGGCCCTGAGAGGAAACCTCGAAGAGGCGATGACGCGCCGATGCCTGCCTGAGAAATGAAAGCTCCGGTTTTTCGCGCCCTCACGATTGCCGGCTCCGACTCGGGAGGAGGCGCCGGAATCCAGGCCGACCTCAAGACCTTCGCCGCCTTCGGCGTCTTCGGCATGTCGGCGGTGACCGCGATCACCGCTCAGAATACCCGCGAGATCATGGAGCTTCATGAGGTCCCCTCCGATGTCGTCGAGGCCCAGATCCGGGCCGTCGTCTCGGACCTTGGTGCGGACGCGGTCAAGACGGGCATGCTGGCCAGCCTGATCCTGGTGGATGCCGTCGCGAATGCGATCCAAAGCCTCGGCTTGCGAAACCTGGTGGTGGACCCGGTGATGATCTCCAAGAGTGGAGCGGCGCTGCTGTGTCCCGACGCCGTGGAGAGGCTGCGACTCCGGCTTCTTCCCCTCGCAAGAGTGGTGACGCCCAACCTACCCGAGGCTGAGGCGCTTCTTGGAAGGGGGATTCGAGGGCTGGGCGGGATGAAGGAGGCCGCGAAGGAGATCCACACGCTCGGCGCTTCCTGTGTCGTGGTGAAGGGCGGCCACTCGACCGGGGAGCCGTCGGATCTCTTCTACGACGGTGAGCGCTTTCTGATTCTGGAAGGGGAGAGAGTCAAGACGAGAGCGGATCACGGCACCGGTTGCACATTCTCCGCGGCTCTCGCTGCCCTGCTCGCTCGAGGCGTCGACCCGGCGCCCGCCGCCCTGGAAGCGAAGCGCTACGTCACCCAGGCGATGAGGAATGCACCCCTCCTGGGATCGGGGCGAAGCCCGCTGGATCACTTCTTCTTCTTGAAAAGGAGGAAGGAAGGAGAGAACTAGCGACGGCCTCTGCCGCCGCCCCCGCCATGGAATCCACCGTGAAAGCCGCCGCCACCACCACGTCCGACACTCATCCCACGGCTTCCACTCATCCCACGGCTTACGCTCCCACGGCCACCGCTCATCCCGGAGCGAGGGGCATAGTAGGATCCGGAGAAGGAACGGCTCATTGAAGAAGGCGCCCCTCCGGGACGCGTCACACGATAGCCGCCCGAGGTATAGCCGCCTGAGCGATAGCCGCCCGAACGATAGCCAGAGCTCGAGGGAGGCGCCACACGATAGCCGCCCGAGCGATAGCCAGAGCTCGAGGGAGACGCCGTGTTTGTGATCCTGCCGGAGATCATCGTACTGGTGGAGGAGGATACGTCACGGGATCCGCGCGGCCTGCCATTCGCGTGGTTGCCATACCAGTAGGAGTAGACGCCCGTGCCTCCGTGGCTGCCGCTGTAGTAAGTGCTCCCGTGATAGTGCCCGCCGTAATACGAGCAGTGATAAGGGTAGTAGGGATAATAGGGATAGTAAGAATAGTAGGAGTAGTACGGGTAATAAGGATAGTAGTAGTCGTAGGGATATCCAAAGCCTACTCCGAAGTAGACCCCGCCCGATCCGGAATAGAGCGGCTCGTAGCCAGCGGCGCCGCCTCCATACTGGTCACCCTGGTCACCCGAAGGTTCCGTTTCTTCCTGGACCGCCTCGTCTCCCTGCCCCTGTTGGTCGCCCTGCTCATCGTGCTGTTGCAGGAATTCAATCAGTTTGTCCGAGGCGCCGGCCTTCTTGAGATCCACCAAATCGTCCGCGCTCAACTGGAAGGTGAATTGGTTTCGCTCGACAAATCGCTGGATGCTGGCTTCGGACACCCGGGAGTCGAGCAGGTCTAGAATCACGTCGACGTCGATCGATTTGGCGTAAGACAACACGGGAAACATGAGCAGGAGGGCCAAGGACAAGAGTTTCAGGCTTTTCATAGTGACCTCATTCTATACCTTTCCGACTGCGGCTTACAAGCCCCCCCGGGTGTCGTCTTCGGTCGGAGAGCGGCTTGAGGTCGGCCTTTCGAAGCGGCCTCGGGCCGAGACGAGCCGAAGGGCGATGGCGACCAGGGCTGCGAGCATTAGGGTAAAAAGAGCGGAGATCACCAGGGTAGCCATTTCATCTCCGGGGCGCTCTGGGCGGGCAAGGAGAGCGATGCTGCAACCTGCAACTAGAATAGCGCATCGGGACCCCCGAGGGAAGGGAATTGGCGCGTCCAGGCTCCGCTGCAATGCTGCGTGGCATTGACTTCCCCGACCTCGCTGATTATGATGCCCGCAAGTCCAGCGTAATGAACGCTTCTGTCACCGTGGAGAGGAAATCACTTCGACAGTTGGCCAATTCGGGCTCTCCGCCGGGAGAGCGGGCAACCGGGAGTGATGAGGAGAGCGGCGATGCCGACCGGGAAAATCAAGCGACTCATGAAAGACCGGGGATTTGGCTTCATTCGAGGAAACGACGGTCAAGAGATTTTCTTCCACCGCAGCTCCCTCGAAGGGATCGCCTTCGAGTCCCTTGCCGAGGGCCAGGACGTGGATTTCGAGGTGGAGCAGTCTCCCAAGGGGCCTCGGGCGGGAAAGGTCCGCCCCGCAAGGGATTAGGGAGGAAGCGATGGCTGGGAAGGTCCAGATTTTTGGCAAGGCGGGTTGACCCTACACGACGGCGGCCCGTGAGGCATACGCCGCCCAAGGAGTTGCAGTGGAGTACCTCGACGTGAAGGAGAACCCGAAGCTGCTACCCGGGATGCTCAAGCACAGCGGGGGACAGCGGCGAGTTCCCGTGATCGTCGAGGGTGACAAGGTGACCATCGGTTACGGCGGATCGTGAGGCGTTTGAGGCGGCGGTCCGCCGCCACGACGAAGCATCCTCAGGACGCCGAAACGATGGCGAGGCTGCGCCGCGACGCGGAAGTGCTGTCCTTTCGATTCCGGCTCGCCTACAAGGAAGTCTCTCCCGAAAACCCCCGCGTCAAACGGCGATACGGCCTCTGCACCCATGACGGCAGGATTTTCGTGCGGCTGCGCCACGTACGCACCGGAGAGCTTCTCAAGTACTCCAGCTTGGTCAACACGCTTTGCCACGAGCTGGCCCACCTGCGCCATTTCAATCACGGTCCGCGCTTCAAGCGCTTCTATCTCGAGATTCTCGAAGATGCCCGCAGAAGGGGTATCTACCAGCCCGGTCCTTCCGCGCCTCGCAGCGCCATACAGCTCGAACTTTTTCCCAGCGCGACCTGTTCGTGACGAAAACTGTCAGTCTCCTCTGACAGGGATCCGACGTGTAGAGACAGGAAGCCTTCGACGTATCGGCTCCAGGCCGGTCGGCTCAGAAGGAAAGGTCTCACCAACCTTCGCTGGGTGAGTGTCTTGCCTTCGATCGGCCGGCGTAAGGGTCTCACCTGGCATCGCCGTTGCTCGTCATGGATGCGAGAACGTCGTCGAGGGAGCCGAAATGCGATTGCAGAAGGGATTCACCCTCATCGAGCTGCTGGTCGTCGTGGCGATCTTGGGAGTCATCTCGGCCCTAACGATTGCATCGCTGATGAATGCGCTCGACAAGGGGAAGCAGAAGCGGACCATGATGGACATGCACACCATCGGAGAGGCGGCCGAGGCCTACGGGGTGGATCATGCCAACTACCCAGTCAGTATCAGTGACTGGCCCACGCTTCGTCCCATTCTTTCTCCATTCTTTATACGGCAACCGCCGGACGCGGATGGATGGGCCCATACCTGGACCGTGGCCACCGATCCCTCCGGCAGCGCCTATTCTCTGGTGAGCCTCGGCAAGGACGGGATTCAGGGAACATGGACAGGCGGTGTGACGGCTTCCTTCAATTGCGACATCGTCTTCACCAATGGCCAGTTTTACCAGTGGCCCCAGGGAACCCAGCAATAGCCGGCCTCCCTCAGAATCCGAGGGGTGAACACAGTGCCGAGTCAGGTCGCATCCCGTGAAAGACGGCAGGTCGACCGCGAGCGCCGTCGAGTATCCGTCCGTTATGGCGAGGGAACCCATGAGTTCCTCGGGTATACGTGCGATCTTGCAGAGTCCGGGATGTTCCTGCAGGGCATCAAGCTCTTTCCTCCCGGCACCCGACTGAATCTCGGGATAGAGCTGGGCGCCGGATTCCGTCAGACGGTGGGCGTGGTGCGTTGGGTCAAGGAAGTCCCGCCTGCCATTCGCCGCAGCCTGCGTGGCGGGATGGGAATCGAATTCCTCGAGTAATGGAGTAATAAGGAACCGCTCAACTTCCCCGCGCGTGATAGCCGACCTCTCGCATTGCTTCATGAGCACGGGCAATTGCGGCTCTCGTGATTCGAATCCGTGCGAGGGACGGGACATTGGTATTCCCCATCGTATAGAGACTTCCATGGGAAAGAAGGCACAGGTCGGAGCGCTGATGGTCTTCCTGGCGTTACCGGCGGGAGCCACCACCTATTACGTCGATCCCGGCTGTCCGCGCTCGGGCAAGGGAACCAGTCCGACCTGCGGAAGGTTTGGACCGAAACACACTCCGTCCCAGGGTGCTGCGCTCTTGACGGGAGCGGACGATGTCCTCGAGCTGCGCGGAGCGCATCCGTCCCACGGTGCCTGCCCGGGGCGCTCCTGCTGCCAGGGCACGACCGGCGTCTATGACGTCTTCACCTATGGAGCGTGGAGGCTCAACCTCTCGGGACCGGCAGGCCATCCCTTTGTGATCCAGCCCTTCCACTACGGTCTCCCGGATGCGGAGGAGGTGTATCTGGAAGGGGTTCGTCTGACCCCTGACGGCTGGGTCCAATGCACCGACTGCGGCAGGGGAATCTGTGCCGGAGTGCCGGGAAGATGCTCTGATGTCTGGTACTACCAGCTGCCGACCTGCGATCGATCGCAGGACCGGCTCTTTTTCGCCCGCAAACCGGATGGCTCGATTACGCGCCGCCGCCCGGGTGTCGGCGAGATGGTGGATACCTACGACGCCGCCGGTTGGGCAGGAGCCTGCAACCACAACGGCGATTCGGGAAACACCCTGCTGGTGCGCTGGGGCCCGGCGGTGAGCGACCCGAATTCGACCGCCGGAATCGGCGTGAACCATGGTCGAAACGACATCGTCGTGTTGGGAAGCGATCGCTCGGGCTTGAACCGGAACCTGACGCTCCGCGGTCTCACCCTGCGTAACGGAGCGCGCTGCGCCATCCAGTCGCAGGGGGTCTTGACCAACGTCAGGATCCAGGCCAATCGCATCTATCAGTTCACCGACTCGAGCACCGGGAGCTCGCGCGCCATCACCATCACCGCGAACGGATCCGGCGGGCCGACCAACCTCCAGATTGTCGACAACGAGTTCTTTTGGTCCACGAGTGAGATCATCCATACGGAGGCGAATGACAGCGCTCCGTTCACCGGACGATTTGCCGGGAACTGGGTCCACGACATCGGGGCCACGGAGGTGCTCGGCGACGGGTTGGGCGGGACGCCCAACTGCACCACCTTCACGACGATCGGGAACAAAGGGGCCGGAGACTACTCGCAATTCGTTGTCGAGGGGAATCTCTTCGAGCGCTGCCTGGCCGCAGGAAAAGGGGGCTCCGGGAGCAAGGGGATCCTCCTGGAGTCTCCGGTCGACGGGATTACGGTGCGCGACAACGTGTTTGTTGCCCTCGGAACCTGCATCAAGCTGGCAACCGAGGGAAGGAATCGGGATTGTCACTTCCTCCGTGACAACAAGTTCTACAATAATGTGTGCATCGCCCCCGGTTCCCTGGGCGGTGACGGACGCGGCATCTGGCTGGCCGGCCGGCAGGACGGCACCAATGCCATGACGGGGAACAGCTTCTACAACAATGATTTTGTTAATTCGGCTGCGGAGGCGATCGCCCTCACGGAAGCCTCCGGAATCTACCAGCAAAACAAATTCGTCAACAACCTGCTGTTGGATTTCAACGCGCCTCCAGGAAAGAAGCTCATCGACTGGCCGGCCTCCGGCTCTTCCTCCGGAAACGAGTTCAGGCACAACGGCCTTTGGGCGCCGCAGCTGGACCAGACACCCCCGAGTCCCCTGGCGAGGGTGAGCACCTTGGAGGCGAGCTGCACGAGCCTGAAACCGGCGCTGGATCTGGACGGTCCCGCCAATGGGAGCGCCGACGGCAACCTGTGTCCGCTCTCGGAGCCTCTCGGCTTCGGCTTCACGGCTGCCGACATCGCCGCGTCCGACTTCCGCCTGCACGCAGCGTCGCCCGCGATTGACGCCGGTACCATGGTGGGGATGCCGCCCAGGACCGGCATCCACAACCCCCTCGCCGGCGCCCACGGACTTCCGGATTACACGCGCCTGCGGACTGCGAGCATCGCCTCCGCTCCGGACATAGGAGCGTACGAAGTCGCTCTCGCCGATGGAGGCTTCGAGAGTGGATCGATCGACGGGCCCTGGATCGCGCCGGTGGCGGACTACGACAGCCGCTGCGCGCCCGCCGAAGTTCACGCCTCCGAGCCCATCCGCGGTATTCGCTCGCTCCAGCTGACCGCCGAGCCCTGCAGGAACGCGCCCTGTATCGGATGCAAGGCGCCGATGGTCTACGAGCTCTTGGAGGATCTGGTGATCGGTAGGCCGTACACACTCAGCGGCACGTTCCGAAGAACCTCGGGCGGGTTGAGCTCTCCGGTCCGCATCGACATCGGGCCTTTGCAGGACCTGCCCTGCAGTCCGCCTCCGCTTTGTCCGATCGCCCCGACCTGTTCCCTGCAGATCACGGGCATCGGGGATACTGCCTTTACCTGTCCCAGCGTCCTGGTGCCGGAGTCGGGCAACGTCAGCCTGGCGATCGATCCTGTTGCGCAGGATGGGGGAGGGATCATTCTCTTGGATGACTTGGAACTGAGGTAGGAATCGGACTCACGAGTGCGGAAGTGGTGCCGAAGGCGGGATTCGAACCCGCACGGTGTTACCCGCCACCCCCTCAAGATGGTGTGTCTGCCAGTTCCACCACTTCGGCAATC
>Ga0075423_10006085_pt1 | contig 11314 bp, 13 predicted proteins | sample SoiMethybrSBSTD2_FD_80114 | JGI IMG/M metagenome (GOLD analysis project Ga0075423, IMG submission 80114) | Bulk soil microbial communities from a Populus tree surrounding site in Tennessee, USA - Soil MetaG P. TD hybrid SBSTD2 | ecosystem: Environmental > Terrestrial > Soil > Tree plantation...
CACGATGCACCAGCTCGTCCGCGCCGGCATTGCCGCGTTCCTGATGGTCTCGCTCGTGGCGCAGCCGGTGGCTGCCGCAGCCGGCCCACCGGCGAACGCCTACCTCGGCGGCGGTGCCTTCAGCTTCGTCGATCGTGGCGTGGAGTGGTCCGGGTCTGTCCGGATCACGGACGACCGTCTCAACGGGAGGCAGCTCGTATCCGTCTTCTTTGCTCGTCTCGGCGCCGAACGCATCTGTGATCCCGGCACACCCGACGAGTACGTCTCGAACGATTTCATCGAGTTCTTCGGGCAGAAGTACACCGCCGACGTGAACTTCCGGGACGATCTCTCCTCGGTGAGCTTCGAGATCCGGGCGACGGGCCTCAAGGTCACCTCCGACGGGTGCACCGGCGAAGTCATCTCGTCGCGTATCGAGAAGCACACGTTTGACGGCAAGCTGACGGGCACCGGTGAGATCACGACCGAGACGTCAGACGCGGATGTCGAGCTGCCGGACGGCACGATCGTTCCCGGCACGCAGACGGTCAGCTCGCGCTCTGCCGACGGCAAGCTCCAGGTCGACCGATTGCCAGCGGTGGTAACCGACGGATCCATCGCGCACGTCGTCACGACGGCCAACCCGTAGAGATTCGCTTCGGGTCAGCGCTTCTTCCTGGCGGCGGCGCCGGCGAAGGGCATCTCGGCGGCCTGCAGCATCCAGGCGGCGATCTGAGGTTCATCGAGCTCGTCGAGGGACGCGAGCTCGACGCCCCGCGTCTGCTTGCCCATGCCGATCGGCGTCACCGGCGGTTCCGGCTCGAGTGAGGTGCCGCGGATGAACATCACCTTCACGTGGCCAACGAAGGCACCGGACGTGAAGCACCAGCCGCCGTCGACGCCGTAGTACGCCATCCCCCACTTCACCGCGCGCCGGAGGCCAGGCAACGTCCTGGCCGCCAGCGCGTCGATCCGCTCCGCGATGCCGCGCTGCGGCTGGGGCAGGCTCGCGACATAGGCGAAGACGGGCGCGTCGCCGTCCGCCGCCTTCGCGTCGCTCGCCTTGCCCGTCATCGCGACGCGCAACTTCGTGGTGGTTGTCTCCTGGCTCGTCATGGCGCCGAGCGTAGCGGCCGGAAGGCGGCGCGGACCTCCTCGGTGAGGAGCTGTGGCTCCTCCCAGGCCGCAAAGTGACCGCCACGTTCGGCCTTGTTGTAGTAGGTCAGGTTGCCGTAGCCCTGTTCGACCCAGCTTCGAGGCGCGACGTAGATCTCGCCCGGGAACGCGGTGAAGCCGGTCGGGACGGTCACGGGAGGGGGCGTCGTGCCGGCCGCGCGTACGGCCGCCATCCCGCTCTCCCAGTACTCGCGGGCCGCGGACACGCCGGTGCCCGTCAGCCAGTACACCGTGATGTTGTCGAGGATGCTGTCCCTCGTCAGCCCGCCCGAAGGACGATCGTCGACGAACGCGCTGGCGATCTTCAGGTAGGCGTCGGTGTCGTGATCGAGCATCCATGCCGCGAGTGCGATCGGTGAGTCGAGCAGGGCGTAGCCGATCGTCTGTGGCCGCGTCGCCTGCTCGAGGAAGTAGCCGAAGCCCGACGCCCTGAACGTCGCCACCGCGGCGCCGGCCGCCTGTTCTTCAGGAGTGGTGTTGGGGGCCGGCGGGCCGCCTGGGCCAAGCATCGTCACCAGCAGGTTCGTGTGGATCCCGATCAAGCCGGCGGCTCCCTGGCGGCCCATTGCGTCGGTCACGGCGGCGCCGACGTCACCACCCTGGGCGACGTACCGGTCATACCCGAGCCGGCGCATGAGCTCGGTCCAGGCCTGCGCGATGCGGCCGTGGAACCAGCCGAGCTCGGTCGGTTCGCTCGAGAAGCCATAGCCGGGCAGGGATGGCAGCACCAGGTGGAATGCATCCTCGGCGTTGCCGCCGTGGGCGGTCGGGTCCGTCAGCGGCCCGATCACGTCGAGCAGCTCGATCACCGAGCCGGGCCAGCCGTGGGTCATGATCAAGGGCAGGGCGCCCTCGTGCTTCGACCGGACGTGGATGAAATGCACGTTGACGCCATCGATGTCGGTCATGAACTGGGGCAGGGCGTTCAGCCGCTGCTCTGGCCGGAGCATCTCGTAGTCGGTCGCCCAGTACTTCGCGAGCGCCCGCATCGTGGCCAGCTGGACGCCCTGCGACCGATCGTCGACGAGCTCCTTGGTCGGCCAGCGTGTCGCCAAAATGCGGGTCCGAAGGTCGTCGATCCTGGCCCGATCGATGGCGACCGTGAACGGCCGGATGTCGGGTGCGACGGTCGCGCCTCCGGTCGAGGTCATGGTGGACATCGCCTGTCCTCCTCTTGCCGGCTGTGTCGCGCTGGGGTTCCCCAGGGGCACGTCGAACCACTACTTTGCCACTCCCTCGGAGATTCGACAGGCGCGCGATTGCATCGCCGAGGGCTACGATTTCACGGATGATCGGCCGCCTCATCGCGGCGTATCGGGCGGTCCATCCGGACCTGCGCAAACCCGGCCTGCTGGCGCTCACCGTGTCGTTGAGCGGACCCACGCTCGGGCTCGCCCGCCTCGTGACCGGTGGCGCCACGAAGCTCCGGCCCGGCGTCGAGCTCGAGCGGCGCCAGATCCCAGGACCTGGGTCCGCGGCCGGGGTTGGCGTGCTGATCTACCGACCCGCTGGGCGCCGGCTCCCGAGTCCGGTCGTGCTCTGGGTCCACGGTGGCGGGTTCGTCTTCGGGACCCCGCAGGCCGACCATGCGCGCTGCTCGGCCTACGCCGACGAGCTGGGCGCCGTGATCGTCAGCGTCGACTACCGGCTCGCGCCTGAGGCGCCGTTTCCGGCTGGCCTGGACGACATCGACGCCGCGCTTCGCTGGGTCCGCGCGTCCGCGGGCGAGCTCCAGCTCGACCCTGAGCGCCTGATCCTTGCGGGCGCGAGCGCCGGCGCGGGCCTGGTCGCGTCGATGGCGCAGCTCGCCCGGGATCGCGGCGATCCGGCCCCGCTGCTCCAGCTCCTCATCTACCCGATGCTCGACGACCGCACGGCCCTGCTTCGGGATCACGCCGGACGAGGCTGGTTCGGGTGGACGCCGCGTTCGAATCGCTTTGGCTGGTCGTCGTACCTCGGGCGAGCGCCCGTCGAGGACGCACCGCCGTACGCCGCCGCCGCCCGAGCCGAGGACCTCGCCGGTCTCCCGCCGGCGTGGATCGGCATCGGGGACATCGACCTCTTCCAGCCGGAGGCCGCGACCTATGCCGCCCGGCTCGATGCGGCGGGCGTCCCCTGCGAGCTGGTCGTGGTCAGCGGCGCGTACCACGGGTTCGACACGGTCGACGCGAAAGCCGCCGTCTCGCGGCGCTTCGTCGCGCAGCAGCACGAGGCGATGCGGCAGGCGCTCGCGACATGGGACCCCGCCGCCGGCTAGGTCAGCTCCGACGCAGGTCCTTGTCTTCCATCTCCCACGCGTGGTCGAGCGTGTGGAAGGCCGAGTGCCGGATCAGGAACGGCAAAGTCCATGAACGCATCTTTCGGTCCACCTTGCCGGCGTTGTAGTCGCGAATGCCCGCAACGTAGGCCTCGCGATGCTCCCGGAGGCCCTTCGGCGTGAGCGCGGTCCCGTCGTCCTCCTCCTGCACGCCAACCTGGTGCGCGTGATCGAGGCTCTCGACGCGGATGACGTGGCGGATGATCTCGTCGCGCATGCGACCACCGCCGCGCGGACCCTTGCGCATCTCCGCCGAGACCCGCGCCGCGACATCGTCGAAGTAGGCCCAGCTCGCCCGCAGGAGTCTGAGCTTGCGCTCGAGCTCGGCGTCGCCCATCGGCCCGTGCTCGGTCGATGACGGCGAGAACGAGATTCCCCAGAAGTCCGTCGAGCCGGTGCCGACGCGGTCCTCGACGATCTCGAGCGGCCCCGCGGCGTCGAACTCGGCGAGCATCCCGGCGATCTCGGCGATCGGCCGGTAGCGAGCGCGATAGGCCTCGAGGGTCTCGACGGCCTGCCCGGCCGTCTTCGCGCCTCGACTCCAGCCCGACCAATCGAGGCTGAAGGCGACCGACTTCTTGTCCTTCGTTCCGTGTTCGACGACGGTGCGGACGGGCATCCGGCCTACTCGCCCATCGTGGCGAAGGTCGCTCGCCCTGCCGGTCGATAGGTCTGGATCACGATGCCGGTCCCGGTCACCTTCGACTCGAGCACCTCGAGGCGGTGCGTCTGACCCTGCTCGGGGAAGAGCCGCAGGCCCTTGCCCAGGACCAGCGGATAGATGATGAGCTTCAGCTCGTCGACGAGGTCACGCTCCAGGAGCCAGCGCAGGAGAACGCCGCTGCCCTGGAGGAGCAGGTAGCGTCCGGGTTTGGCCTTGAGCTCGCGCACCTTCGACTCGACATCGCCATCGAGCACGTGCGTGTTCTGCCACGTCGGGTCCTTGAGCGTTGTCGAGGGCACGTACTTGGGCAGGATGTTGATCCCGTGCGAGACGGGGTCGCCGCCATCGTGATGCGGCCAGTACGAGTTCCAGATGTCGAACGTCGTGCGACCCAGGAGCATGCCGTCCATGCCCGCGTACACGTCGGTGATGAACGGGCCGATCTCATCATCGTCGATCGGCGCCTGCCAGCCGCCGCGGTCGAACCCGTTGCGCCGATCCTCGTCCGGCCCGCCGGGACCCTGGTACACGCCGTCGAGGGTGAGGAATTCAGTTGCGATCACCTTCATGCGCAAACGCTCCTTTGCCGACATCGTCGCCGATGGCCCCGATCGCTGCCTTGCATGGGTGCGCCAGAAGCAGCTACCAGACGTCGCCGCGGCGCCACTCGCAGCTGATGGGTTGGGTGAGCTCGAACGGGGGTGACGACGGCGTCCGGAGCACGAGCAGGTAGCCCTCGTCGTCGGGCGTTCTCGTCAGGCCCGTGCCCGATCGCACGTATGCCGGGCCGAGCCAGGTCTGCCAACCGAGCCGCGCATAGAAGCCGTGCGCACCGGTACCCAGGGCTCCGAGCTCGAATGACTCGCGGATGTGCTCCGAGGCGGCGCGCATGACCACGGTGCCATGGCCCCTCCCCTGCCACCCTGGTGCGGTCGCGACGGCCTCGACGTAGCCGGTTCGATACGGCCGGCCACCGATCTCGAGCGAGCGTTCGACGACCGATGCGTGGCTGATGATCTCGCCGTCCAGCTCGAGGACGAAGTGCCTACCGCCGAGCGCATGGTCCCAATCGTCGTCGCCGAAGGCCTCTTCCCCGGTGCCGAATGCGACGTCCAGCAACGACCGAATCGCCCCCAGCTCGGCCGGGCTGAGGTCGTTCGTCCCGACGGTTCGAAGGCGTGGTTCGGGCGTCACCTCACGCTTCGCGACGCATCGCCTCCGCGACCGCGCGCTCTTGCGGCGTGCCCAGGCTCAGCCCATCGATGGCACCGGCAATGTCGGCGCTCGAGCGGTTCTGGCTGAGCTTCGCCTTGGCCTCGAGGCGGGCGATGCGGAGCTCGAGGCCGACGATGGCACGAGCCTGGGTCGCGACGTAGTCGGCGGGCGCGTCCGTGAGCGCCCATGGGTGCGCGCGGCCTGCCTCGTGGCGCGCGACGAGCCGTCCGACATGCGGAATCAGCCAGTCCGTGTCGTGGATCGTGGTGATCGTGCCGTGGGCCTGGAGGGTCACGTAGTTCCAGGTCGGGACGACCTTGCCGGTCCGGCGCTTCTCCTCGTACCAGGCGGGCGAGACGTAGGCGTCGGGGCCGTCGAAGATGGCGAGGGCCTCCCCGGCGCCATCGCCGCCGACAGCGGTCGATGCCTCGATCTCGCGCCATTGCGGGTTGCCCCGCGCGAGGTGGCCGCGCAACGTGCCGTTCGGGCCGTCATCCGGATCGAACAGCATCGGCAGGATCGACGCCCTGAACCCGTCCCCGCCGTGCGTGACCAGCGTCGCGGGCACGACGGCGCAGAGCTCCATCAGGAGCGCTGCCGGATCCTCGACCTCGAACTTCCCGTGTCCGGGCTGGTACACGCCCCGACAGTAGCGGTTGCGCGGGGAGGCAGGCGCGTACGATGCTCGCCGGAGGTTGGAATGAACGACACGGAATTCTCGGCCGAGCGACTCCTGGAGCAGGCATCGGGCAACCAGAGCGGGATGTTCATGGTGTCCATGGCCTGGGCAAAGCAGCGGGACGGCTCGGTGGACGGCTGGGCCGGGTTTGTCGGTGACCAGTTCGCGGACAGCTGGAATTCGATGCGCGATCGGGGTGCGCGGGACATCGCTCGGATCGCCGGCCTGAACTTCGCGAGCTCCGCGGACTCGAAGTTCATTCGTCTTGAGGGCGACGATCAGCGAGCTGAGGCGGTGATCCAGGGGCCCGATCCCGAGTGGTTCGAGGGGACGGATCTCACGAGCGAAGACAGCGATCGCGCGAACGAGCTCATCTTCCGCCGGATCGCCGCGCACCTCGGCCTGTCGCTGGAGGCTCGTCGAGACGCGGAGGGCCTACACCTCGTCTTTTCGCGCTGAGGCATCCGGCCTTCGGGAGCTGGCAATCGACGCGAGCGGTCCCTTCGCCGCGAAGACGGCGAGGCCACCGACGGTCTCGATCGTGACCTCGCGGAACGACCGTCGAAGGATCTCGGCGATCCCGTCCCGGGTATCGTCGAGGTTGTCGAACACGCCGCGGCGATTGAACGAGGTCAGGAACGCGCGACCCATGCGCGTGTGCTTCGCGGACCTCCCGAGGACCGTCGCGCCGAAGAACGTGGCCTCCGGGGCGAGGACGCTGGCCACGTTGGCGACGGCCACGGCCTTGCGCTCGAGTGGCCCGGGCAGGCAGTGGAGCACGGCGTTCATCCCCGCAGACTCGAATGGGCCCGCGACGGGCAGTGGCTTCAGGACGTCGGCCTCCACCGCCGTGACGTCCAGGTTCCGAAGGCGCCGCTTGACGTAGCGGAGGACGTTCGGGTTCGGGTCGAGGATCGTGACCCGGCTGCCCGCCGGCAGGCCCGCGTGGTCGATGAAGTACCCAGTCCCGGGCCCCACGTCCAGGTGGTTCGGACGGATATTCCGCCGGTACATGTCGACGCCCAGCTCGGCCGGGGCACGCCAGACGTAGCGGGAGATCGGCCCGAGGACCAGCGGGTCGTACAGCCGCAGCAGGAACTCGTTGTAGTCGGCCTGGCCGCGGTATGCGGGATCGTTGCGATCCATCCACCCCACCCTAGCCGCGTTTCGCCAAAGAAGCGAGCCAGGCGTCGCGGTCGAGCGGGCTCGGACCCGATCGCGGGCGCGTGGGCGCGTCCTCGCCGATGGGCTGGTAGCCATCGAGGCGCCATTCCAGGATCCCCTCGCCCATCGAGACGCCGGGTAGCTGGTGCTGCAGGCCCCGGACGCGAGCGACGGGCAGGACCGCGCTGGCGCGCGTGACGCCGTTCGCCGAGAACTGGCCCGTGACCCGGCCGTTGAGCCGGCCGAGCGCTCCGAGCACCCCCGGCGCGGTTGCCGCCGGCATCTCCAGTGACAGCTCCGCAAGCGGCTCGCACACCCAGGTGCCGGCCCGGTCGAGCGCGGTCGTGAGCACGAGCTGGGTCAGCCGCCGGAAATCGGCCGGGGAGGTCGCCGGCGACGTGTAGCCGCAGTCGGTCATGGTCACCCGGCAGTCGGTCACCTGCCAGCCCGCGAGGCCCTCGGCGAGCGCCTCCTGCACGTACGACTCCATCTGCGTGAAGAACGCGTCCGCGGTCTTGTACAGGTACAGCGGAACGAGGCGGTTCTCGACCTCGGCTCGAAACTGGACGCCCGAGCCGCTCGCCGCCGGCTCGATCCGGAGCGCGAGGGTCGCGGTGAACGGATTCGTGCTCAGCGGTGAGCTGCGGCCCGTGATGTTCGTCTTCGTCTTGGCCCGGATGACCTCCTCGGCCTCCCCCACCCCGGCCGGGCGCTCGATGCACACGGTCGTGGTCTCGCGGAAGTCGGCGACGATGCCGTACTCGCGCTCGAGCGTTGCCTGGATGACCTCCTTCTGGACCTCGCCGTACAACGACACGGCGATCTCGTGGCGATGCTCGTCCTGGCGCACGTCGATCAGCGGGTCCTGCTCGGCCAGCTGGGCGAGCGCGGCCCGAAGCGAGCCCTGCTGCTCACGCTTCCGGGCATCGACGACCGCCTCGAGCGCAGGCCGCGGGAAGCGCGCCGCAACCTCCTGGCCGGGTGGCGGCTCGCCGAGGGCGTCACCGACTCGGACCGAGCTCAGGCCCCGGATCGTGGCCATCTCGCCGGCAGCCGCGACGTCTCGTCGCGGCAGGCCCGCCGGTGCGAAGACACGGATCGAGGTCGGCTTCTCGTCGTCGCCCCCGCCGACGCGCACGCGCTGGCGCGGCCGCAGCGTGCCGGCGAACAGGCGCGCGTAGGCAACCCGCTCGCCGGCGGGCGATCGCTCGATCTTGAAGACCCGACCCGACACCGGCGCCTCGTCGTCACCGGCGGCGCCGGGGAGCAGCTCGGCGATCCCGTCGAGCAACGACTTGATGCCGACGCCCTTCGCCGCCGAGCCGAAGAACACGGGATGCACGTGGCCGAGCCGCGTCTGCCGCGCGAGCGCGTCCCGGAGGCGTGCGTACGGGATGCCCTCCTCGTCGCGCACGTATGCCCCGAGGATCGCCTCGTCGTGCTCGGCGAGCGCCTCGGCCAGCGAGGTCCGGTGCCCGTCGTCGGCATCGGTGAAGGCCTCGACGGTCGCATCCGGCCGGCCCGGGTTGGACACCCTGCCCATCGGCAGGACACCCGGCGACAGGCGCCGGGCCAGTGTCGCCAGGAGGCCATCGGGATCCGCGCCCGCTCGATCGATCTTGTTGCCGAAGATCAGCGTCGGGACCTTGAGCCGCTGGAGGGCGCGGAAGAGCAGCGGCGTCTGGGGCTGGACACCCTCGACCGTCGAGACGACGAGCACGGCGCCGTCGAGCACGCCGAGGACGCGTTCGACCTCGGCGATGAAGTCGGGATGGCCGGGCGTGTCGACCAGGTTGACCGCGAGGCCGTCGATCGCGAACGAGGCGACCGCGGATCGGATCGTGATGCCGCGTTCGCGCTCGAGCTCGAGGGAGTCGGTCTGGGTTGTGCCGGCGTCGACGCTGCCGACGCGCTCGATGGCGCCGGCGGTGAAGAGGAGTCGCTCTGTAAGGGTTGTCTTACCGGCGTCGACGTGGGCGAGGATTCCGAGATTGAGCGTGCGCATGGGTCCTCATGCCTTCCAAGGAGGTGGTCACCTTCTGGCTGGACATGGGTGCTCCCATTTCGCTCCCTTCTCGTTTCGGTGTGACGGAACTGCCCGCGCAGCCTCGCAGGTGGCGAGTCTGTCGTCAACGCGCCTCCGCACTGGGCCCGGTGCTAGGGCTGGCACACTGCGGCCGATGCCGCGGATCGTCGTGACCATGTCTGACATCTCCAACCATCCCGACCCCGAGCGGGCTGCTCGTCGAGCGAATCTGTACCTCGACGCCGTGCGCCGCCACGGTGGCGACCCGGTACCGGTCGACGCGAGAACGCCGCCCGAGGCGGTCACCGAGTTGCTGGGCTCGATGGATGGGCTGCTGCTCACGGGCGGCGGCGACATCGATCCGGCGCGGTACGGCCAGGCGAACGCAGGCTCGCGCGACATCGACGGCGCGCGCGATGCCCTCGAGGCGCGCGCCTGGGAGGCGGCCGCGGAGCGTGGCGTGCCAGTGCTCGGGATCTGTCGCGGGCTCCAGGCGATCAACGTCTTCGCGGGTGGTTCGCTCCTGCAGCACGTCGACGGCCACGAGGGCCCGAGCTGGGGTACGGGCGAGCCGTCGACCCACCCGATCGAAGTGGTCCCGAGGACCCGGCTCGGCGACCTGCTCGGCACGGGCCGGGAGCCTGTGGTCGTGAACGCCTACCACCACCAGGGCGTTCGAGCCGCCGACCTCGCCCCGGGTCTGGTCGCGTCGGCGTGGGCGGACAGCTCGGCAGGGCCGCTGGTGGAGGGCCTGGAAGCTGCAGGACCGCGGTTCGTGGTCGGCGTGCAGTGCCATCCCGAACGGACCGACTCGACGCCGTCCGCGTTCGAGAACGTGTTCGAGGCCTTCGTCGCTGCTGCTCGCTGATGGGGCAATTTCGCCCGCTTGGACGGTACCGAGCCGAGGAGTCGCCTACCCTGTGGTCTTGACCTTCCGAGCAAGTGAGGCCCGATGACGAAGCGATCAGAGTTCGAGCGCGCCAAACGAGTGGCGAGCAACGCCAGGGTGGCGGAGATCGAGAGCGCCTGGCGAGCAGCGGTGCCCAACGACGTGGCAGTCGACTTCGACGCCCGCGTTCGCGCGGCGAAGGAGCGCGGGCCCCTGCCGCCGCCGCCCGACATGGCGCCCGGCACAGCGCCCCGCCCACCGCGCCCCGGTCGAGAGCCGAAGCCTGCCAAGGAAGAAGCTCGACCGCGTCGCGGGCGCTAGTCGATGCCAAGGCGTTTCAAGGCGAAGCCCGCGAAGATTGACCCCGCCGCGACCGAAGCGGCCGCCGCGAGAGCGGCGCAGGCCGCGGCTCGGGTCGCGAACATCAACCTCGAGGCGATGACCGGCCGCGCCGGGATCGCCCAGGGCAGCAGGGTTCGCATCGCGAGCGGCCTCTATGCCGGTGAGTTCGCCATCGTCGAGTCCGTCGTCGGTGGCGTGATCCCGGCCGCGCTGGTCCGCACCGAGTCCGGCAGCAGCCGGCGAGCGCGGACGATCGACCTGGTGCCGGCGCCGCTCGAGGATGCGCCGAAGCCCCCCGACGACGAGGCGCCGCCGGCTTCCTAGTGCCCGCGCCCGCGCCCGCCTACGGCGCGATGTTGTGGTTCAGCCGGAAGACGTTGGTCGGGTCCCAGGTGCGCTTCAGCGCGCGCAGGCGCTCGAGCTTGGCCTCGCCGTAGCTGGCGCGGGTGACCTCGGGGCCGGCCTCGGACAGCTCGTTGATGTAGCGACCCGGCAGGAGATCGGGCTCGACGATCGCCATCGCCCCGCGGATCCACTCGGCGTTCGCGTCGTCGAGGGCGGGATCGGTCCAGGCCGTGTCCGGGCTGACGTCGAACGGGACGTCGCGACCGCAGAAGGCCATGGCGTCGTCGGCGACGCGGCCGATCGCACCGCCCAGGGCTGTGACGGAGATGCTGCTGTCGCCGGGCACCTCCTCGACGTGGCCGACGAATTGCTCGAGGACCGCCGGCGAGCAGTCCTCGACGTAGCCGCCGAGGATGAACGTGCGCGAACCCCAGGCGAGCGTGAGGTCGCTCGAGCCCTGGACCTTGATGTACGGCTCGCTCGTGGCGGTTGCGGAGAGCGCCCTGGGACCGGCGAGG
>Ga0075423_10006086_pt1 | contig 11313 bp, 14 predicted proteins | sample SoiMethybrSBSTD2_FD_80114 | JGI IMG/M metagenome (GOLD analysis project Ga0075423, IMG submission 80114) | Bulk soil microbial communities from a Populus tree surrounding site in Tennessee, USA - Soil MetaG P. TD hybrid SBSTD2 | ecosystem: Environmental > Terrestrial > Soil > Tree plantation...
GCCGCCCCGACAAGCAGCATACCGCCGACTTTCCCGAACACACTCATGATGTCCCTCCTGTTGTGCCGAAGAGACGAAGGACGAAAGACGACAGACGAAGCCGGAATAGCAGACCTTCGTCCTTCGTCGTTCGTCCTTCGTCACGGCATCAGCATAGCTCGGACGGAGTACTAGCGGGGATGTGAGCAAGAGTTGGGCCAGGAGCATGCGCTCAGAAACCGGAGAAGAGTTCGAGCTGTTCGAGGTGGCGATCACTCTCCCAGGAAAGCGGCGCACGACGGGGGAGCGCGCGAATGCCCAGGTAGCGCACGTCGGCCAGCGCCAGCACGCCCGAGACGACATCGACCGCGATCTTGGGCGAGTTCGTCTGCTCCGAGAGGTGCGCCAGCCAGAGCGTGCGCCGCGCGCCCGCAGCGCACAGCCGCGCCAGCAGCGCGCCGGCTTCGATGTTGTCGAGATGCCCGCGTGGCCCGAAGATGCGCTGTTTGGTCGGCCAGGAATACGGCGCGGCGCGCAGCCGCTCACGATCATGGTTGGCCTCCACCACCACCAGATCGGCGGGCATCAGCCCGGCCAGTACGGCATCGTCCCAGCTCCCCAGATCGATCGCAACGCCGACGCAGCAGTCGTCGGCGCGAATCGTATAGCCGATCGGCTCGGCCGCATCGTGCGAGACGGGAAAGCCTTGTATGGCAAAGCGGCCGATCGCCAGCATATCGCCAGTCGCCAGCTCATGCACGTCAACGCCCGCCAGGGCCGCACCGAGCGCCGCCGCTGTGGGGCGGTTCGCGACCAGCGGGATGCCGTAGCGCCGTGCGAGCGGGCCTGCGCTCATTGTGTGGTCGCCGTGCTCGTGCGTCAGCAGGATGGCCGATACGTTGGTTGGATGCAGGCCGGCGTGGCGCAGCTCGCGCTCGATCACGCGCTGCGGCAGGCCGCAATCGATCAGCAGCGCCGCGTCGCCGTCCTGGATCAGGAGGGCGTTGCCGCTGCTGCCCGACGCAATAGATGTCACACGGATCGTCATTGTATATCTACCCTCGGATCAACGCATGCCTAACCCTCTGCCGCGCTCAGCGCCCCGCGCAGATCGGCCACCAGATCGCCGACCTCTTCGATCCCGATCGAGAGCCGCACCAGCCCTGCGCCAATGCCGCGTTCGGCGCGCTGCTCTGGCGTCAGGTCGCGGTGCGAGGAGAGGATCGGCGCGCTGACGAGCGTATAGATGTCGCCCAGGCTGGTCCCCGGCACGATCAGGCGCAGCCCGTCGATGAAGCGGAACAGGGCCGCCCGCTCGCTCGCCCGCAGATCGAACGCGACCATCGCGCCGAACAGCCCGCCGAAGACGCGGGTGGCCAGGCTGTGCTGCGGGTGCGACGGCAGGCCGGGGTAGTAGACGCGCGCAACCTCGGGCTGCTCGACTAGCCATGCGGCGATCTGCGCCGCGTTGGCGCACTGCTGGCGCACGCGCAGCGCCAGCGTCTTGACGCCGCGCGCCACAAGCTGCGCCTCGAACGGCCCCAGGACCGCGCCGAGCAGCTTGGCGTAGCGATGCAGCGTGGTGCGCATCGCGGCATCCCGCGCGACGACGATGCCGCCGGTCACGTCGCCGTGGCCGCCCAGATACTTAGTCGCACTATGCACTACCAGGTCGGCCCCGAGCGTGAGCGGTCGCTGGATGATCGGCGTCGTCATTGTGCTATCGACGACGACGCGCGCGCCGATCGCGTGGGCCTGCTGCGCGAGCGCGGCGATGTCGATGACTTTCAAGAGCGGGTTCGAGATCTGCTCGATCAGCACCACATCGGGCTGCGCGCTCGCCAGTGCCGCCACGACCGCCGCCGTGTCGCACATATCGCAGTAGGTTACCGGAACGCCCTGCGCCGCGAAGAACGTTTCCAGCAGCGTCGTCGTGGCACCATAGAGATCGCGCGCCGCCACAATGCTGCGCAGTCGCGGGCGCAGCTCGCCGGTTGGCGTGCCGGCAGCCTGCAACGCGGCGTGCAGCGCAGCCATGCCCGACGCGAACGCCACCGCGCCGGCACCCGCCTCAGCCGTCGTCATAATCTGCTCAAGCGCGTCGACGGTCGGGTTGCCATAGCGCGAGTAGACGTAGCCCTGGCCGCTGCCGAACGCAGCGTCGAGCGCCGCCGCGCTCTCGTAGGTATATGTCACCGTCGTATAGATCGGCGTGGCGGTGGGCACGGCCTGCGGCGGTGCTTGTCGCTCGCCCTCGTGGATGAGACGCGTCAGCAGACTCCAGGTGGGCACCGGCTCGTCGCTCATGGTTTGGCTCCTTACAAGAGAGATAGGTGTTAGATGTCCGTGCGGGTGCCGCATACTGATGCATGAAAATGGCCACAGCTCTCGGCAATCTGCAATCTGCAATCTGCAATCTGCAATCTGCTATCGGCTATCGGCTATTTTCGTGTTGAGCGAGAGTATAGCACAACTTTTCGCCTGTGAAATCGGGCTGCGCCTACGGAGCCGGATATTTTGCAGCGAGTTTCTTGACCGTCGTTGCGTTGCGCAGCGTCGCTGGCATGCCGATCGTCTTTTCAAGCAGCGCGCCCGAGAACCCGGACTCACTGCTTCTTGTGCGACATAACCAGTAGATTTCGCGCTTATGGATCTGAAAGTCGTTGATCTCGTTTCGGAGAGCCAGCAGCTTTTGTTGCGCCGCGCTTGTTGGCGCAGCTCGCACGAACGCAATATACAGCGCATGGATCGGTGTATCGAGTTCAGCGGCTGGGAATGGCTGGTAGTATGCGATCTCTGCAAGTTCGGCGCTGGAACGTAGGAATGTCGCTACATCATAGCCGAGCGCTTGCCGAAGACCACTTTCGATCGTCTTTTCGAGCGCTTGCGCGTCTATTTCTGCTGAATCAAAGATGACATTGCCACTTGCGATGAATGTCTCAATGTTCGCGAGATCGAACGACGCAAACAGTGTGCGCAGCGACTCCATCTTGACGGTATGACCGCCAACATTAATCGCGCGGAGAAATGCGATATATCGTGACATCATCGCGGTTTTGCCCCTGGGGAATGGCGTGTCATATCGGCACCTGCTATTATTACCTAAATCGGTACGTGATTATATCACGTCAACGTGCTGCCCTTTTCACGCCTAAAAAAGGCGCGCACGCGGCTGCTCCTCAGAAAGAGCAGGATCGCGAGCACGATCGGTATCCCGACTGCCGCCTTATATTCGCCTGCCAGCAGCACATTCGCAACATCGCCGAGCAGATTGACGACGAGGCCACCGAACGCAAGCCGATAGCCCCAGCGCGTGCCCCGCCACAGCCCGACGGCCGCCGACGCGCACGCGATGCAGACAGCGCAAAGCAGCACAATTGCCCAGCCGCCCAGTCCCATAAATGCTTCGTGCCCGCGCGGGTTCACGCGCCAGATCGGTTCAAGAATGCTGCCTGGCAACAGCAGCGACACACCCGCGACGAAGCTGATGATCGCACCGACCTGGAAGAACAGACTTAGGGTGGTGACACCGCCAGGGCGCGTCTGAGACGTGGTCGCCATCATAGCTGGGTACTCCTCATACATAAACGGAACTTCTTTGGCACCGTATCTCCGTTGAAACTCTTTCCCCGTGCTCTCCGTCGAATGCGCTGGAAGGAAAGACGCTGCGATTTCCTCATTGTCGAAATCGTATAGAATAGGGAGCAATCGTCATGATCAAACAATCGCTTGCCGCGCTGGTGCTCTGCATCGCCACTGCCATCGCCTTGACCGCCTGCGGCAACACCAGCGTTGGCAGCGCGAGCGGCGGATCGAACAACCTGCCCAGTAGCGCTGATGGAACGGGAAATCCTGCGGTGCATATGGACAATACGACTTTCATTCAGCCGACGATCACGATTCAAACCGGCCAGAGCGTCACACTGATCGCCGATACATACGCGCCGCACAGGCTCGCGAATGGCACCTGGGAAAACGCTGTGGCAAAGCCGGCGCGTGAACAGGGCGCACCGACAGTAGCCAACTTGGAAATCCCCGATCACGCATCAAGAGCCATTGGTCCGTTCACCACGACTGGCACCTTCCAATTCTACTGCATTCTGCATGCAAAAATGAATCTGGCGGTTGTCGTGAACTGAGTGGAGCGACGAGAGGAGGAGGAGACACTGAGACAAGGGGACGGACTCAGATGGTCTTCTTGAAAATGCTGACATTGCGCCAATGTTGTGCAATACTACTATCGTTAAGCTATGCTTCCTCCCGGAAGCGTAAAACAGCGCTGGTAAGGTTGTTTGCCGGCTTCCGGGAGGGGTAATAGCTGGTAGCTAAAAAGCTAGTTTGGAGGGCTACCCTTGACACACGTATCCAATTTCAAGATTGTTTGAGGCCCGACCTGTACAAACGAGCATATACCGATTGACTGACTGCATCCACAGTGCTATCATCCGACACAAAGAATCAAACCGCTATAGTGAGGGCATAGTGACGCTGATGGATATTCTTACCTTGTTGCAGTTGGGTGTCACAATCACTGTCGCTATTTGGGGCATCCGACAGACCTTCACAACCAATCGTCTTGAGAAAGAGATTCACTTCCTGAGTGTCAATTTAGATCAATCCATTCAGATACTGCACCGCGCGCGCGAGGCTATAATAGGGATGCACAAAGCTCATGTATTTATGCTTGAACATCGTCAACTTAACAAAGAGTTTGATGCTGCTTATATTGCCCAATTTTCTGAATTTTCAGCACATTGGGCAGAACTACGCGGGCTGGCTTTCGCCATCAACGATGAAGAGCTTTTGGATCTCGTCAATAAAGGATTTAGTTTTGATGGTTTATCTAGCGAACAACGCAGCATCGTGAGAGATGAAGCGGAAATAAGAGGACGATCACAACATATACATACACGAATCGCTCAACTTCTCGCGAAGACTACCAAAAAAGCGTAGTATACCACTACATCAGAACATTTAACGAAGATCGTTGCCGAACAAGGTGTTGCTCAGAGGCTGTCTAAAATTCGACTGCGATCTTGTACGATTGATGAGATTCACTCCAGATAGCTTTTCGATGACAGCGATTAAACCAGTTTGCTAATAACCCACTAGTGGTCTCTGTGCTAACAGTCACGATCTTACATGACTTTAGGTTGCGGTAACCCAACTCTTGGATAGACTCTTAGCCCGACCGATATGGTCGTGATCATTACCGTCTATGTCGAATAACTCACAATCAGACGATTTTCAGATCTGTGACAACTGCGGCAAACCTGGCGCACGGATTCGACATATCTCGCGCAGTTACGGCAAGGGTGATCGTCTCCTTGTTATCGAGAATGTGCCAGTGATCAGCTGCCCGAGCTGTGGCGAGAGTTATCTGACCGCACGGACGCTGCACGAGATCGAGCGGATCAAGCGCGACCGCCAGCAACGTGCGACGACCCGCCCGGTTGCGGTTGCCGAATTCGCTGAAGCTGCGTAATACCACGCCGGCAGCGTGCGGTCAATCTCAGGCGTTTTTGGAAGCATACCTTCCCACTTTATCGATGTCGTGTTCGTAGGCGCGGCGGCTGACGCGCAATCCGTTGGGCGGCTCTTGAAATCCAGCGGAGAGAAGCCCACAGGAGAACTGAAATGGATACGACTTGGCGAAGGATCATCTGGCAACAGTTCGGAGCCACTATCGACATGCTCGATAATGCCATGCGTGCTTGCCCCGATCAGCTGTGGCGCGACCGCCTATGGGATAACCAACCGGGACCGGAGTACGCGCAGTTCTGGTATATCGCCTATCACACGCTTTTCTGGCTCGACTTCTACCTATCCGGCTCGGTTGAGGGCTTCGCGCCCCCGGCTCCGTTCACACTTAGCGAGCTGGACCCAGAAGGGCTGCCCGAAAGGCCGTATTCCAAGGACGAGCTTCAAGCCTATCTCGATCATGGTCGTCGGAAGTGCCAAGCGACGATTGAAGCGCTGACGGATGCGCAGGCGCAGCAACCTTGTAGGTTTCCATGGGGTGAATTAAGCTTCGCGGAGTTACTGCTGTACAACATGCGCCACGTCCAGGAACATGCCGCGCAGCTGAACCTGATTCTCGGGCAGCGAGTAGGTTCGGCACCCGGCTGGGTTGCGAAGGCGAAGAGCAATACCGATCGCTGATCTAACTGAGATGAAGACGATATTCTTCAACGCGATCAAGCCAATCGTGGACCAGGGCGCGAAAGACCGTCGTCTGCTCGATCGGCAGCAGATGATCCGCGCGGTCGAGCACGACGAAGCTTGCGCGCGGGTAGTGTTCGAGCAGCGCCCAGGCATCGCGGTAGCCAACCGCCTGATCTTGTCGCCCAAGCACGAACAAGCCTGGTGCGCTGCACGGCGCGCGCAGATCATCCACGTCGAAGGAGAACGTGTAGCTGCGCGGGTCCGCCGAGATGCACTGAAGCAGCGCATGGTTTGCCAGCTGGTGCGCCGAATGAATCGCCCGCAGCTTTGATCTGAGCTGTGCGATAAACTCTGGCGTCTCGACCAGCAGCGGCGTCAGCTCGGCGGCCTCGGTGGGCGTCAGCGTTGCGAGCAGCGCCGGGTCTTCGATCAGCGTGCGAGCGGGCGGGCGCGTTCGTCTGGTATCGTCGGGGATCACGAGCGGGACGCGCAAAAGGACGCCATCGATGAGCGCTGTTTTGTGATAGACCACACCGCGCGCAAGATAGCCGCCTGCGGAAGTCCCAGCGATCGCAAACCGCTGATTCGGCAGCAGGTGGTCGACAAACCTCAGGACGATTTCGAGCATCTGATCCAGGTTCGTCAGCCACGGCGGTGCGATCGTCTGGCCCATACCGGGCAGATCGAGGTAGATGCGCTGCCAGCCGATGCGCGCCTGAAAGATCGGCTCGTACTCCATCAGCTCATAGCGATGATCGAGCGACCAGCCGTGCAAAAACACCAGCGGCTGACCTGCGCCGATTTGCTCATACGCGATCGTCAGATTGTCGAGCTGGCATTGCAGCATACTCGCCCGTTAGATGTCCATGCGGCCTTACCGCATACTGATGCATGAAAAGAGCCACAGCTCTCGGCAATCTGCAATCTGGTATATCTACCGCAGAGGACGCAGCGTAACGCAGAGGGTTTGTAGCAAAAGCCTTCCTCTGCGACCCTCTGCGCGCTCTGCGGTGTAATCGGCAATCGGCAATCGGCAATCGGCTATTTTCGTATCAACGCCGCGATTAGCAACAAGAATCCACTGCTGATCGCGAATGTCGTCACGGTCACGACGAACTCGGCCGTCCCCGGCTGCTGAAAGCAGAGCAGCGCGCCCGATACCAGCACGATAAACACCGTGATGCGAACGGCGGCTTGGCCGACTTCAGGGCTGAACATCGCTGTTCTCCTCGGCGCGCCGCTCGTGCTGAACGGGATGACACGCGACCGCCGAGCCATCGCGAAACGCGACCAGCGCGGGCACCTGCATCTCGCACTGCGCCAGCTGGCAGCGCGGGCAGCGTGGGTGGAAGCTGCAACCGCCGGGCAGCCGCAGCAGGCTGGGCACGTCGGCGCTGCGCAGTTGCGGCGCTTTTTGTCGATTCAAATCGGGATCGACTGCGGGAAGCGCCGCGAGGAGCGCCTGGGTATACGGGTGCTGCGGCTGCGCGATCAGTAGCGGCGTTGGTGCCAGCTCGACCAACCGCCCCAGGTACATCACACCGATTCGGCCTGCCCACGCGAAATAGTTTGCCAGCGCGAGGTCGTGCGTGATGAACAGCACGCCGAGGCCGATCTGCTCCTTCAGCCGCAGCAGGGTATTCAGCAGGCTGATGCGAATCGATACGTCCACCATCGAGACCGCCTCGTCTGCGATCAGGAACGACGGCCCGACCGTCAGGGCGCGCGCGATCGCCACACGCTGGCGCTGCCCGCCGCTGAGCTGATGCGGGTACTTGCCGAGCAGATCGTCGGGCGGCGTGAGATCAACAATCGTCAGCAGCTCGCGCACGCGTGCGCGCGTCGCACGTTCGTCTTTGGTCAGGCGGTGTCGTCGCAGCGGGGCTGCGAGCGTGTCATAAATCGTATGCGCCGGGTTGAGCGATGCATACGGGTCTTGGTGGATGAGCTGGACGCCGAGCCGATAGCGGCGATAGGCCGCGCCGCGCAGCTGGCTGATGCTCTGCCCCAGGAACCGAATGCTGCCGGCGGATGGCGGCAGCAGCCCGGCGATCAGCTTGCCGGTTGTGGTTTTGCCGCAGCCCGACTCGCCCACCAAGCAGACGATCTCGCCGGGCTGAATGCGCAACGAGAGGTCGTCGACGGCGGTCAGCTGCCGGCGCTGTATGGTGAAGTTGCGGCGAACGTGCTCCAGCTCGATCAGCGGTATGGTCATCTCTGCTCTCGCCTCACGTTTCACGCTTCACGAACATGGCCCGCGCGCTACGCCAGTGCCAGCAGGCCACCTGCACGCCATCGCCGATCGCTTCGAGTGGTGGCTCGACGCGGCGGCACTGCTCGCTCGCCAGCGGGCAGCGTGGATGGAACGCGCAGCCGTGCGGCCGATCGATCAGATCAGGCGGCGCGCCGGGGATTGATCGCAGCTCCTGCTTGTGCGCCGCGAGCGTTGGCACGGCATTCAGCAGCCCAGCCGTGTAGGGGTGCGCGGGCCTCCGAAAGACCGTCCGCGTGTCGCCGCTCTCGACGATCATGCCGGCGTAGAGCGTCGCCACGCGGTCGGCCAGCTCCGCCGCCAGCGTCAGATCGTGCGAGATAACGATCATCGCGAGCCCGAACGCGCTGCCGACATCTTTGAGCACCTCGATGATCGTGTGCTGCGTGAGGATGTCAAGCGCCGTCGTCGGTTCGTCTAAGATCAGCAGTTGCGGCGTCAGCAGCAAGCTCAACGCGATCAGGGCGCGCTGGCGCATACCGCCGGATAGCTCGTGCGGGTATGCGCGCCAGGCGCGATCCGGGTCGAGGCGAACCAGGCGCAAGAGCTCGGCCGCACGTAGCGCCAGCGCGCGACCGCGCAGGTAGCCGTGCGCGCGCGCGGTGTCGGCGAACTGATCGGCGATGCGCAGCATTGGGTTGAACGCATTCAGCGCGGCCTGAAAGACCATTGCGCACTCCTGCCAGCGAAACCGGCGCAGCTGGCGTGGCGTGAGCTGGAGCACATTGATCGCCGCGACAGGCGCGCACTCTGCTGGCGGTGCCGGCTGATAGGAGATCTGACCACCGCCGATCTGCGCGTTGGGCGGCAGCAGCCGTAGCAGGCTAAGCCCCAGCGTTGTTTTGCCCGCGCCGCTCTCGCCGATCAGCGCAAGCGATTCGCCGCGCCGCACATCGAATGAAACATGGCGCACGGCCTGGACCAGCCCACGCTGCGACGGGTAGGCCACGCTGAGATCGCGCACCGCGAGCGTGAGCTGCGGGTCGAGCGGCGTGTGCTCGCTCATCCCGGTCGCCCCGCGCGCAGCTGCGGATTGAAGCGCTCCTCCAGTGCGCGCGCCAACCAGACCAGCGCGAGCTGAAAGAGCATGATCGCGCCCATCGGTGCCAGCAGGCTCCAGGCCGCGTTCGGCAGATAGATCGCGTTTTTCGCATACGCAAGGCTAAACATCACGCCCCAATTATTGCCAAAGGGCACAAGTCCCAGAAAGACCAGGCCGGTCTGCGCGTAGATCGCCTGCGTCATCGCCGCGATCATGGCGATGGCGATAAAGGCGCTCATATTCGGCAGCAGCTCGCGAAAGACGATCTGCACAAGGCCGAGATCGAGCATGCGCGCTGCTTCGATATACTCGCGGTTGCGCAGCGAGAGCATCTGCGCGCGTATCTGCCGCGCCAGGCCGGGCCAGCCCATCACGGCGAGCAAAATCGCCAGGGTCCAAACGTTTTCGAGTCGCACCAGGCTTGCCGCGACGACCAGCACGATGAAGCGCGGGACGGTGAGCCAGATGTCGGCGACGCCGATCAGCAGGCTATCGGCGACACCGCCGAGCAATGCGCTGAGTGTGCCAACCAGCACGGCGATCAGCGTCGTGAGCAGCCCGGTGATCAGCGCGATCAGGATGACGTCGCGCCCGCCATGGATCAGCATAACCAGCGTATCACGCCCTTGAAAATCGGTGCCGAGCGGGTGCAGCAGCGTCGGCGCTTGATAGATGCGATCAACGTGCGCCTGCGTCTCCGGCGGCACGACCAGCGGGCCAACCAGGGTGAGCAGCATCAGCGCGACGAGCAGCGCGCCGCCGATTAATCCGGTGCGATTGCGCATAATCCGTGACGAAGGACGAACGACGAAGGACGAATGGATGCGAGGCGCGCGTTCGTCGTTCGTCTTCCGTCTTTCGTCCCATATCGTTCCGAGCGCCAAGCGCGGCCACAATAAGCCCCTACGACTCCGCGCGCGCGACCCGAACGCGCGGATCGAGCCAGCCATACAGCACATCCGCTACCGCCGTCGAAACCAGCACGGCGATCGTTGTCACCAGCAACACGCCTTGCATGATCGGGTAGTCGCGCTTGGCGATCGCCTGGCCGAGCAGCAGGCCGATGCCCTGGTACACGAAGATTTGCTCGATCAGGATAGAACCGCTGATCACGAAGCCGAGCGCGATCGCTGCACTGGTGATGAGCGGCAGGCTGGCGTTGCGACCAACATAGGCGGTGATAATTCGGCGATCAGGCAGGCCACGCGCACGCGCCACATTGACATAATCGTCGCCAAGCGTGCTGATCGTGCTGCTGCGCATTGCTAAGATCCACGCGCCGAGCGTCGAGATGATGTAGACGCAGCCAGGGACCGCCCAGTGCTTGAGCAGATCGCCGAAGAAGGCCAGCGTGAAGCCCGGCCGCACGCCCGGCGAGAGCGAGCCGCGCATCGTGCTCAATGGTACGACGCGCCAGACCACGCCAAGCAGCAGCACCAGCAGCACAGCGACCAGGATCGGCGGGATGGCGTCGAGTGCTGCGCTCGCGTTCGTGAGCAGGTGGTCTAGCCACGAGTTGCGCCGATACGCCGCAACGCTGCCCAGCACTATGCCGATGCTAAAGCTGATCAGCAACGCCATGCCGACGCTAAACAACGTCCAAGGCAGCCGCTGTACGATGATCGCGCTCACCGGCTGCCCACGCGCGAGCACATACGACTCGCCCAGATCGCCACGGGCCAGGTTGCCGATGAACTCGACATACTGCTCAGCCAATGGCCGGTCGAGATCGAGCCGCAGAACGCTGGCCGCGCGCGTCCGCGCCTCGCGCTCCGAGAGCCCGCTATCCATCAGGCCCAGCACAAAGATGTCCACCGGGTTGCCCGGCAGCGCACGAATAATCAGAAACGTGAGC
>Ga0075423_10006087_pt1 | contig 11312 bp, 8 predicted proteins | sample SoiMethybrSBSTD2_FD_80114 | JGI IMG/M metagenome (GOLD analysis project Ga0075423, IMG submission 80114) | Bulk soil microbial communities from a Populus tree surrounding site in Tennessee, USA - Soil MetaG P. TD hybrid SBSTD2 | ecosystem: Environmental > Terrestrial > Soil > Tree plantation...
CTGCTGGATGCCGCCGCTCACACCGATCATGAAGCGCGGCGGCTTGGCGGCCTGGGCCATTGCCGGCGCCGCACTGGCCAACAGCCAGGCAGCCGCGAGAGTTGTGGCAAGCCGTGCATGGGCGGTCATCAATTGACCCCCACGGCGGTCCACGCGGCCGTCACCGCTCGTTCGGCCGCACTGTTCGCGCCGTAGAGGTCGCGCGCGGCTTGAATCGTGGCCGCGCGTGCCACTGAGAACGTCGAATTCGCCGGCATCAACTGGGTAAAAGCGCGATAGAACACCTTTTCCATTTGCTCGCGATTGGCGCCCCCGACGCCTTGCACAGCGATCCCCGACGTCCGGTTGGTGCCGCCTTCAATCGCGAGAAAGAAGGCCTGATTGGAAATCCCGGAATTGATGTGGACGCCTCCGTTGTCCGCCGATCCGAGGAACCGTTTCGAATAGTGATCGGGATCACCAAACGATCCGGGATCGGACATCGAACGCAGTCCGCCGGGTCGAATCACGTCCTCTCCCATCAGGTAATCGGCGAGAAGCGTTCCATTGCCGGCCGGCTGAAAGAAGAATTCGACGCTCGTGCCCATGATGTCCGAGAACGACTCATTCAAGGCACCTGATTCATTTCGATAAATAAGATTGGAGCTGTACTCGGTCACGCCATGCGAGAGTTCGTGCGCGACAACGTCGAGCGACCCGGAGAGGAAGTCCCATGTCTGACCGCCGACCGTGACATTCGGCGGCAGGCCTTCGCCATAAACCATGACGCCGCCGCCGTCGTAGAACGCATTGACGAAGAAGTCCTCGTAGTCGTCGATATAGATCTCGAAATCGGAACGCCGCACCGGGTGGACGAGGTTCTGCATTCTGATGTCGGCGTTGTTGAGGCCCTTCCGTCCGAATCGCTTGAAGTAGTAGTCGTAGGTGTAACCGGCATAGATGTGCGCGTCGCCAACCGCGCCATCCGTCCAGTCATTGTCCGAGTCAGACCCCAAATCGCTCGAGGAAAGATTGATGCGGCCGTTCAGGAAATTGTCCGTGCGCACCGGATCACCCTTCATGTCGTAAGTCTCGATCGTCGGCGGGCGGAGGTCATCTCTCGCCTGGAACTGTCCAGAGGCTCCCCGCACGCTGATCTTCTTGGAATCGCCGAGGACGCCCGTCGCGCGGCCGACGGCCGCCTGAGTCTTTCGATCGCTGTACTCGAGCCGCGTTGCGCCGGTTCGCGCATCGATGAAGTACTGCCGCGTGTCCGCGCGCGCGACGATGCGGAACCGCCACGTGAGCGCGTATCCCCCTGCGTCCAGCGGCAACACGACCAGTTCCGGCGCGATTCGATCGTCGATCTCATGCCCGAGGCGGCTCGCAAGAATCTCGCGAGCGCGGTCCTCGTCGATCGCCGGGGAAGGATCGACGGTGATCCCTTCGTAAATGGTGCCGAAGATCGATTCGGTTGTGCCGCCGCGAAGCTGGCGCGCGACATCTCCGCCAAACACTCGTACGCCCCGATAGTACTGGTCCGCACGCTCGTGCGTGCGGTCCGGCAACATGGGATCCTCGCGCGTCTGTCGCAGACGCAATTCGCCGCTGCGTAGCATGCTGTCGATCCGCGACGTCCACGCTCGCCGCTCGGCGTTCGTCTGGGTTCGAATCGTCGTGCGGCCGCGGCCCCCTTCGGTGACTTGACCATGAATTGGCTGTGTCACCAAACAAACAGCGAGCGCGGCAACCACAACCATCGTCGCAGACAGCCCCCGGACACCACCGTGCATGCTCGACTCCTTTTTAGCGCGTCGACAACGGCGCGGCGAACGCTTCTTTCCGTTCGTGGCCGTCTGTCGTCCGGAACGAAATACCCGCAAGCCCGGCGAGTGTCGGGGCGATATCAGCAGGAGATGCGTCGACTGCGAACCGTCCTTTCTTCACACCAGCGCCATAGAAGATCACAGGGACATGCTGGTCGTACGGATAGAGCGTCCCGTGCGTCGTCGCACTCGTCGACAGAATCCAGTTTTCGCGCGGGACGATGATCACGTCGCCGCTTCGGCCGGGGAAATAATTCAGTGCCGCAGCGCGTTTGAGCGGATCGGGTGAGGATCGCGCGCCCGGCGCCATGATTTCGTCGGCGGTGTAAGCCGCCGCGATGCCGGTCATTCCACGCAGTGCGTCAAGGACAGCCGTTCGTACGGCCGGATCCTTTTTCATCCGCTTGAGCGCGGTCTTCCCCATGTAGATGTCCGTGTAAGCGGCGTTGGCAACGTACTTTCCAGGCCCGAGCACAGGTACCAACGCCTTTTCGATTGCGGCGGCGGTCTCCGCGTTCGTCTCGCGGCCGCCGCGTTTTGTCTCTTCTGGAATCTGTGCGACGCCGTGGTCGGCGGTGAATGCGACGACGTAATTGCCGGCACCGATCGCGCGATCGAGATGATCGAGCAGTTCGCCAATCGTGACGTCCAATCGCGCCACGACGTCCTGCACTTCGTGGCTGTCGGGGCCGTAAGCATGGCCGACGAGATCCAGTGCAGAGAAACTCACACCGAGAAAATCGATTTGTGGTCCGCGACCGAGGTGCAAGGTGTCGACGGTTGCCGCCGCCAGGCGGCCGAGGTATTCATCCGAGAGCGGGGATCGCATCCAATGACCGTAGAACTCTTCATCCGTTTTTCCCGATTTCGATCCGATCACATGAGGAAAAGTTCGTGTCCACCCTGAAGGCGCGCGTTCGACCGAATCGTCGTCCATCCCCTGGTACGCAGATGCGTCGTTGAGCCGTTCCCATGCGTGCCCGTACGCGGCCTCGACGCGATGATCGACGACGTACTGTTGAACGAACGGTGTCGGCTTCTTCGTGAACGCCGTCGACGTCTGCCAGCCGCCGCGCGTGTCGAACCACAACACGATGTCGCCGCCATGGCCGGCGAGTCCGATAGCAGATCGCGCCTTCAGGGACATCGTCGCAACATGCCCGTGCTGACGGCGCACGAAATCGGCGAGTGCCGGCGTTTGTATTCGCCGGCCGCTATCGCCCGGCCCGGTCAAGCCGTTGTAGTTGATTTCTTTCTGTTTTGCGTCGTCCGTGCACTCGGTTGTCTTTCCTGTCTTTCGATCGAACCACGTATTCAGGATCATGCCGTGCTGATACGGAAAGGTACCGGTGCCGATCGTGGAGTGTCCCGCACAGGTAATCGTGTTCAGGTAGGGATACATGGCGCGCTCGAACCACGCGCCGTTCTCCATGAGACGACGGAGACCGCCGGTGAACTTGCCTGAATAGCGCTCGAGATAATCCGCCCGCATCTGATCGGCGACGAGCACGACGATGAGTTTGGGTTCTCCAGATCCCTGTCTGCTGCGGCCTGCGCCGTACAACGATACCCGGACTATTTGCGTCGAAAGCAGGAGAGCCACCACCAGTACACTGGATTTCAGACCCCGGGACATGTCACCGCCTCAATATGGGGAAATAGCAGAGCGCGCCAATGTAGACATCGTACACGGCGCACCAGATCGAATACCATCGCGGCGCGACCCCGTCCGGCAGCGGCCAGCCGGGCCGGTGAGTGACGTCGACAATCGCGTGCGCCGCAAACGCGAGCGCGAGAATCGTCAGCGCCTGGCGCGGATCGCGCACCATCGTGCTCGCCGCAACCACGAAGAATCCCGCGGCAAGCGCGATATCGAAGCCGACGCCCGGCAGCGCTTCGTGCGCGACCGCGAGTCCAATGTATGCACCGGCCGACAAGGCGAGCAGAAGTGCCGCCAATTGGGCAAGCCGCAGCTCGGCAACAAGCCGATCCGGAGAGCTGACCGGTACACGCGCTGACTGGATCGCCTGCCAGGTCATGCCCGATCCAATCAATGCGAAGGCGACGACGATGCTGCGTGCGGCCTCAGTCACGGCTGGATCCGTTAGTTTTGCAGGTAGTTCAGCGGATCGATCCCGTACTCGCTTGGTTCGACCGGCGCAACGATCGATGCCTCCCCGTCGCGGGTCGATTCCCACAGATTGCGATCCTGCGGAAGATCGAGCCGTGTTCCCTCCCTGTTGATCACGATGCGCACCCGCGGGCGAAGCGGATCCGGGGCATGGACCTGTGTGACGACCGCGACTTCACCTGAGGTCAACCGGACCAGGTTGCCCGGCGGGTAGATTCCGAGAAGCTGAACGAAACGGCGAACCAGATTTGGATCGAACTGCGTCCCGTCGTTGCGCTTCAGGACGGCGAGAATGCGGTCGGTGGGAAAGGCCTGCTGGTAGGCGCGCTGCGACCGCATGGCGTCGTAGACGTCCGCGATGCCGCACAACATCGTCCCGAGGTTGAGCTCGATTCGCTTGACGCCGAACGGGTAGCCCGTGCCGTCGTTGCGGAGGTGATGCTCGAAGGCAACGACCGGAGCCAGGATCGGCATTTCCGGTGTACGCCGCAGGATCTCTGCGCCATCGACCGTGTGCCGGCGCATCACCTCGAACTCCTTGTCGGTGAGCTTGTCGGGCTTGTTGAGGATTTCTTTTGGTGTGCGCACCTTGCCGATGTCGTGCATCAAGGCCGACAAGCCAAACTCGCGAAGCAGCCGCCCCTCGATGCCGAGCGCGCGCGCCTGACCCATCGTCAGGATCGACACGTTGACCATGTGTGTGAACGTGTAGTTGTCGTAGTTGCGCATGGCTGTCAGCGCAACCAGCGCCGTCCGATTCTGGGTGACGGCGTCGGCCAGTCCCTCGACCGCCTGCAAGGCTCCCGGAAGATCAGGTTGCCCTTCTGTCGCCGCGCTCTCCCATACTGCTTCGGCGGCCGTCACGGTCTTCGCGTAGAGCTGCCGGATGGCGGCAATGTCGCCGCTGATACCATCCGAGACACGCTCTTCGGTGACAATGCGGCCGACCCGGATGTGCGGGAATGACAGCGCCGCATCCGCGGTTTCGTTCTTGCCGAGCGCGGCAACCGCGTGCATGAAGGCCCCGGTCTCCTCCGCCGTCACGCCGCGTTCGAACGAGATGCGCTCGATCTTGTGATCTTTGAGCCGTTTGATCAGCTCCGCCATGCCGGAGCTCGCTTTCGGCATCGGCGTGTCCGACACGACCAGTTGATTGCCGACGATGCCGATCGCAATCGACGCCTGCAGCGTGTGCAGCGTCTTGAGCACAGCGAGCAGGCCCTCGACATTGCGGGCAATCAGCGGATGGTCGGCGGCGTAGAGCTGCGCCGCGCGAACGCCGGAGGCGAATCTGCGGAGTAGCTCGTCGTATTGTGCGACGCGACTTTGGATATCAGACATCGGAATCCCTAATCACTGATCACTGAGCGGATCACTCAATCAGTTCCAACTGCGCTTTTGCCGCGGAGCGCGCCCCGCGTGGACCTCGTTCGGAAATCTCGCGCAGAGCTTGGATGGCTTCAGGCGTACCAATCGCGCGGAGCGATGCGGCCGCCAACGCCCGGAGCCGTCGTGTTCGCATCGGTGCCCACAACTCGCCCTGGTGCATGGCGGCCTTCAACGCCTCCACGGCTTCCGGCGTCTTCGATGATGCGAGAGCTTCAACCGCGGCGGAGTAAACCTTTGGGAACGCCGCGCGCTTCATATGCTTGACCAGGTAGCCGTAGAGCGGCGCCGCGCGTTCGTCCTTGGCCGAGAGCAGCTCGTTGGCGAGTGTCTCCCGGGTTCGTCCACTGGCCGTCGTCAACGCGCGGAGAAGGATCGCCGCCGCCTCTTCACTGCCACTCATGATCAGCCCCTGGACCGCTTCGCGCTGGACCAGCGGCTCCGTATCGGTGAGCAGGGGAATCAGTTCCTTCAGTCCCTCGGTGCCGCCGAATTCTCGAAGCAGGAAGGCGGCCGTCCGCCGTACTTCCCAGTTCGGCGCATTCATCAGCTTCTGCACCGACTCGCGGCCTTGCGCGCCGAAGCCGAGCAGAATGTCTCTCAACCGTCGCCGCGCGCGCGCGTCCTGCTCGCTCGAGAGCGTCTCGGCGAGCGGTGCGATGATGGCAGTGCCGGCGGAGTGGCAGATCCGTTTGAAGCGTTCGTAGGCCTCATCGCTCGTGCCGCGGAGCTGTGCCGCAGCGTGCTTGAGCATCGATCCCCGCGCGAATTGTCCGAGCGCAGTTCTCGCATGCGGCTGGCGATCGGGCCGCGTCGCGGAACGGTCGGCGACCGCTTCCGCCAACAGCCACGCCTGCTCGAAATTGCCGACGCGCACGAGATCGTCGGCATGGGTGGCCACGGTCTGCGCCACATCGCGCCAACGCAGCGCATCCTCTTCAATGCTCAGCAGGTCGACCAGCAGTTGATAATCGAGCGCGCGGAGCGAACTGTCACTGACGGTCCCGAGCCAGCCCGCCATCCGTTCGGGCGGATCGTCGCTAACCCGCTCGACATCGACCGGGCGCGTGCGAGCGCTTGACAGCTCGCGTCCGTAATCGGACGAGACATACGCCGCGTCGGTGTAGGACGTCAGCATGCCTTCGACGTTGGTCCACAGCTCATCGAAGGACGCCTCCTGCCCCAGGTCCGATCGCTCGACTTCCTTTTCCGCCAGTGCGAGGAGCTGGCGCTGCCGGTCGTGTTCCGGCGCGAGCGCCTGGAATGCATGCGCGAGCCGCCCGGTCGCCCCGCGCTCGGCGACCACCGACTCGGCGACGACGTGCGCAATCGACTCGTCGGACATACGCTCCGTCATCGCGGCAACCACATCGGTCGTCCCCGCGATCGCCGGCGGCCGATCGCGCTGTTTGAGGAGGGCGACGATGCCGTCGAGCGAGAAGCCGGCCGCGGCTTCGGCCATTTGCTTCAACATGCCGTCGAGGTGATCGGGCTCGGTCTTCGCAAGGTATTCGGTAAGGTTGCGGACCAGATTCAAAAACGCGGCGGTCTTTGCTTCAATGCCGCCCGCGGCGGTCGCCGATTCGAGCTGTTCCAGCAGTTGCTTGAACTTTTCGGGCGCGCCCACGATCGCAAGCAGTGCCTGAAGCGTTGGCTCATCGAGCTGTATTTGGGGGCCGGCGATGGCCGCTTCGATGATCTGATCGATTGTTGCTGCCTGGCCTTCCTTCTCGCGCAGCACCTCCGCATAGTCGATCTCGACGATATCGAGACTTGGTCCCCCGGCGGTCGCCCACAGGCGGGCGATGCCGCCGTCGCCGCGAACCTCTTCCGGGGTGCGCGCCAATAGCAACAATAGTGTTCGCCAGGAATTCGCATCGGCCGCCGGATTGACTGTAAATGAACCAATCGTGTGGCGGTACAACACCTCGGCCAGTTCGCCGATGGCCGGGTCGGGACGGGGTGCAGCCCCCCCGTTCAGCAGCAGTGAGGTCGCCCTGACCTGCAGCGTGAACGGGGCGTTGTCGCCCAGCCGTTGCGCCGACTGGACGAGTCGCGAAAGCGACACGCCAATGGCGGGGTGGGTCCCAGGGTACAGCGCCACGGCGCGGGCCGCCGCCTTGCACGCGCGTGCGAATTCCACGAACTTGGCGGTAAGGTCGGGCGACAGCGGAGAAGCAGTAGCGGATTCGGCCATCGTTTACATGGATGACAGCGGATCGAGCGGTTCCTTTCCAACCTCGGACGCATTGACGGCCGCGTGGATGATCATGTCAGGCATGTGCTGGGGGGCAGCCGATGATTACTGCCAATTGTAATCTATAGTAGAGTCCCGATTTAGCCCTTCTTCCTCCACTGCTTGATGCGCGCGGTCGATCTCATACGGCAGAAGCGGGACGGCGGCGCGCTCGATCGCGCCGCTGTCGACTTTTTCATTGCGGGCGTCACTGACGGCACGCTTCCGGACTACCAGGCCTCGGCGCTTCTGATGGCCATCGTCCTCCGGGGGATGTCGCCCGAGGAGACTGCCGCTTTGACGGATGCGATGGTCCGTTCCGGCATCCGCGTCAAGTACCCCGGGATCACCGGCACACCCGTTGACAAACACAGCACTGGCGGCGTGGGGGACAAGACGTCGTTGATCCTGGCGCCGCTCGCGGCGGCCTGTGGGGCGTACGTCCCGATGATGTCCGGTCGCGGCCTCGGTCACACCGGCGGCACATTGGACAAGCTCGAAGCGATTCCGGGGTTTCGGACCGGCCTCTCGTTATCGGAGCTTCGCCGCGCGTTGTCGGAGATCGGCTGCGCGATGATCGGTCAGACGGATGAGATTGCCCCGGCCGACAAAAAGCTTTATGCGCTGCGCGATGTCACCGGCACGGTCGAGAGCATCCCGCTCATCTGCGCCTCGATCATGAGCAAGAAGATCGCCGAAGGTATTGGCGGTCTCGTCCTCGACGTGAAGACTGGTGGCGGAGCGTTCATGAAAACGCTGCCGGACTCGCGCCGTCTCGCCGAATCGCTGGTCGCCATCGGCCTGGCGTCGGGAGTCCGCACCGAGGCGCTGATTACGAACATGGAGGTGCCGCTCGGACGCATGGTCGGCAACTCCCTCGAAGTGGTCGAATGCATCGAAACGCTGAAAGGACGCGGGCCGCGAGACGTCGAGGAACTCTCGATCGTGCTGGCCGCGCGAATGTTGATCGTTGCCGGCCTGGAGGCGGATGAACCGGCGGCGGTCGGCCGCGTCCGAGCCGCGCTCGCGTCGGGCGCCGGACTCGAGAAACTCAAGGCGATCATCCAATTCCAGGGAGGCGATCCGCGGGTCGTCGACCGCTACGAGCTCTTGCCCTCAGCGCCCGACCGTCACGAGATCGCGGCGGGCACCGACGGGTATGTCGCTGCACTGCTCGCCGAGGAAATCGGCCGCGCGGCGGTCTCACTGGGTGCTGGGCGAGGCAAGCTGGACGATGTGATCGATCCGGGCGTCGGGATCGAGATTGTCGCGCACGTTGGTGAATCAGTTCGCCGGGGACAGCCGGTGCTCCGCGTGCATCACCGCGCGGGTCATGGGCTCCGCGAGGCGCTTCCGTTGCTCGATCGAGCCGTGCAGATCATGGACACACCTCCACACGGACGACCCGTTGTCGTGGAGCGTGTCGGGAGTCGGTAATCGGAGGATTTGAATGGCACATGCTGCCGAAGGGGACGTCCTGCACGTCGCGCCACCACGCGTGCCCTATGACGGGCGCGACTTCTCGATCATCGGCGGAGCGGCCGCGATCGCGGCGGCGATCGCGCTGATGGCGCAATTTGCTGTTCCACGTCTGCAGCCTCTCGTCGGCATCATCGTCATCATGACGATCGCGTACGCGATCTCGACCAACCGTCGCGCGATCGATCGGCGAACGGTCGCGTGGGGGCTGAGCCTGCAGATCCTCTTTGCTTTGATTGTGCTGAAAACCACGACCGGACAGCGGGTGTTTCAAACACTTGGCGGGTTGATCAACCGTCTGCTGGACTTCGCGGGAGTCGGCGCCAGCATGGTTTTTGGTCCGCTCGGTAACAAGACAGTCTGGCCACGGATCATGAACACCGTCCTCGGTCCTGAGGGAGCTCAGTACGCGGTCCTGTTCGCGTTCCAGGTCCTTCCGACGATTATTTTCATCGCCGCGCTGTTTGCTGTCCTTTATTACTTCGGCATCATGCAACTTGTTGTGCGGGTCTTTGCCATCCTGATGCGTCGGGTGATGCGAGCCTCAGGAGCCGAGTCGCTGAATGTTGCCGCCAGCATCTTCATGGGGCAGACAGAAGCGCCGCTGACGATTCGTCCGTATCTGCCGCGAATGACCGAGTCGGAGCTGATGACGGTCATGACGTCTGGCATGGCGCACATCTCCGGCGGCATCATGGCGGCTTACATTCTGTTTGGTATCGAAGCGCAGCACTTGCTCACCGCCGTCATCATGACCGCCCCTGGCACGCTGATGATGGCGAAGATCTTCGTTCCCGAAACTGAAGTGCCCGAAACGACCGGCACGGTCAAGCTGGAGATCGAACGGACGGACGTCAACGTCATCGACGCCGCAGGACGTGGCACCAGCGAGGGCCTTCAACTGGCGCTGAACGTGGGAGCGATGCTGATCTCGTTTCTCGCGCTGGTCGCATTGATCAACGCGCTGCTCGGCCTGGTGGGACTCAGCCTGCAGCAGATCTTCGGCTGGGTATTTGCGCCCGTCGCGTGGAGCATGGGCGTCCCATGGCGTGACGCGCCGACGATCGGCAATCTGCTCGGGACGCGAATGGCGCTGAACGAGTTCGTTGCCTACTCGCAGCTTGGACCGATGAAAGCGACGCTCGATCCGCGCTCGTTCACGATCGCGACGTTCGCGCTGTGCGGGTTTGCGAATTTCAGCTCGATCGGAATTCAGATCGGCGGTATTGGAGCACTGGCGCCAACGAGGAGACACGACCTCGCGCGGCTCGGCTTTCGCGCGATGCTGGCCGGCACGCTCGCGAACTTTGTCACCGCGACGATTGCCGGTTTCCTGCTATGACGGACCAGTACTCGATTGCTGAGCGCGCGGCCACATTCCTGCGCCGTCGGTTCGAAGAGCACCAGCTGACAGCCAGGAGCCAACAGCCAGCAGCGAGCAGCCAGCAGCCCACCTCCGCGCTTCACGCTACGGCGGGCAAGCCAGTCGCCGACGTTGCCATCGTCCTCGGCTCAGGTCTCGGTGACTTCACTCAGTCGCTCCGGGACTCTGTGTCTATCTCCTACACCGACATTCCTCACTGGCCCGCCTCCGCCGTCGTCGGCCACGCGGGCAAGCTCGTCGTCGGCACGATCGCCGGCAAGCGCGTCGTCGCGCTATCGGGGCGGGCGCACGTCTACGAAGGACATCCGATGTCGGTCGTCACATTCGCGACGCGCGTCATCGGTCTGCTCGGCATTCGAACACTCTTGCTGACGAACGCGGCGGGCGGAATCAACCTGAGTTTCAAGCCCGGGACGCTGATGGTGATCGACGATCACATCAATCTCATGGGTACCAACCCACTGGTGGGATCGAATGACGATCGGTTTGGTCTGCGCTTTCCTGACATGACGGAGGCGTACTCGAGGCGTCTCCGCGAACTCGCCGATCAGGCGGCAGCGTCCTGTCATGTGGCGGTTGCGCACGGCGTTTACGTCGCGTTGCACGGGCCGAGCTACGAAACACCGGCGGAGATTCGATATCTGCGAACGATTGGCGCCGACGCCGTCGGCATGTCAACCGTTCCGGAAACCATTGTTGCGAGACACATGGGAATGGAAGTCCTCGGGATCTCGTGCATTACCAATCCGGCGGCAGGCGTGTTGCCGAAGCCGTTGGTGCATGATGAAGTTATGGAGGTCGCGCGCCGCGTCCGTGGCGAGTTCTCGAAACTGCTGGAGGCAGTCATTGAGCGAGTCTGACGCGCGGGCGAACAGGATGCCTGATAAGAAA
>Ga0075423_10006088_pt1 | contig 11311 bp, 11 predicted proteins | sample SoiMethybrSBSTD2_FD_80114 | JGI IMG/M metagenome (GOLD analysis project Ga0075423, IMG submission 80114) | Bulk soil microbial communities from a Populus tree surrounding site in Tennessee, USA - Soil MetaG P. TD hybrid SBSTD2 | ecosystem: Environmental > Terrestrial > Soil > Tree plantation...
ACCGAAGGGCCGCAGCTCCTGACGCGGCGCACCGACCTGCACGGTCGCACGCCGCACCAGGTCGAGTACCTCGAGAAAATCCTCGCCCACGACCTCACCTTCGGCATCGGGCCGGCGGGCACGGGGAAGACCTATCTCGCGGTAGCCTGCGCCGTCGACGCGCTCGAGCGCGACAAGGTGAAGCGCATCATCCTTGCGCGACCCGCGGTCGAGGCCGGCGAGCGCCTCGGCTTCCTCCCGGGCGACCTCGCACAGAAAGTCGATCCGTACCTGCGGCCCCTATACGACGCGCTCTACGACCTGATGGGCTTCGAGAAGACCGGCAAGCTCCTCGAGCGCGGCACGATCGAGCTGGCGCCGCTCGCCTACATGCGCGGCCGGACGCTGAACCATGCGTTCGTCATCCTCGACGAGGCGCAGAACACGACCCCCGAGCAGATGAAGATGTTCCTCACGCGCATCGGCTTTGGCGCCAAGGCCGTGGTGAACGGCGACGTCACGCAGATCGACCTCGCGCGCGGACAGAAGAGCGGCCTCATCGAGGCGCGGCGCATCCTCGGCGAGGTGCGCGGCATCGCCTTCACCCAGTTCGGCGCACAGGACGTCGTGCGCCATCCCCTCGTCGCGCGCATCATCGATGCGTACGACGCCAACGCTGCAAAAGAATAGCGTCGTCGTGCAGTACGCGGTGCCGCGGCGCGGTGTGCCCGGCGCTGCCGCGCTACGCGCCTGGGCGCGAGCAGCCGGCGCGAAGGCGGTCACGCTGCGCATCGTCGGCCCGCGCGAAGGCCGTCGGCTGAATCGCGAATACCGCAGGAAGGGCTACGCGACCAACGTGCTCAGTTTTAGCTATGGGAACATGAGGGGTGACATCGTGCTGTGCCATCCGGTGATCGTCCGCGAGGCGCGCGCACAGCGAAAAAGCGTGCGCGCGCACTACGCGCATCTGGTGGTGCACGGCGTGCTGCACCTGCGCGGTCACGCGCACGATGACAAAGCAAGCGCGCGCCGCATGGAAGCGCGCGAAATCCGCCTGCTCGCGCGCTTCGGCTTCGCCGATCCCTACACGCTAAAATGAGCGCGCCCGGATGAACGATCCTGCGCGTCCCAGCCTGCTCGAGCGCCTCTCGGCGATGTTGATGCGCGAGCCGAGCGATCGCGAGCAGCTCGTCGAGCTCCTGCATTCGGCGTATTCCCGCAACCTGCTCGACGCCGACGCCCTCAGCATCATCGAGGGCGCGCTCAACGTCTCCGAGATGCAGGTGCGCGACATCATGGTGCCGCGCGCGCAGGTCGACTTCATCGACATCCACGAGCCGGTGGAAACCTTCATCCCGCGGGTCATGGCGACGGCGCACTCGCGCTTCCCGGTAATCGACCAGAACCGCGACGACGTCATCGGCGTCCTCCTCGCCAAGGATCTCCTGCGGCACTACGCCGGCGAGGAAGAGTTCAACGTGCGCGAGATGCTGCGTCCGGCGGTGTTCGTGCCGGAGGCGAAGCGCCTGAACGTGCTCCTGCGCGAGTTCCGCGCGAGCCGCAACCACATGGCGATCGTGGTGGACGAGTACGGCGGCGTGTCGGGCCTCATCACCATCGAGGACGTCCTCGAGCAGATCGTGGGCGAGATCGAGGACGAGTACGACTTCGACGAAGCCTCGGACAACATCATCCCGGAGCCGGGTGGCCGCTTCCGCGTCAAGGCGCTCACGCAGATCGCCGATTTCAACGTCGCCTTCGGCGCGCGCTTCTCCGACGAGGCCTCCGACACCGTCGGCGGGGTGGTGATCGCGCACCTCGGCCGGCTGCCCAAGCGCGGCGAGATCGTGACCATCGAGGGACTGCGCTTCCAGGTGCTGCGCGCCGACAGCCGGCGCGTCTACACGCTCGTCGTCGACAAGCCCAAGGCGTGAGCCTGGTAGAAGCGGCGCAGCTCGCGGACCTGGTTGTCGACGTTGAAGACGCGCTCCGCCTTCAGGCGGGCGTTGCGGCTCACCTCGCCTAGCGCGGCAGAATCGAGATCGAGAAACCAGCCGATCGCCTCGGCGACCCCGTCCGCGTCGCCGACCTCCACCAGGCGCCCGTTCAGCCGGTCGTCGACGTTTTCCACGAGCCCCGCGTAGTTGGAGCTGATGAGGGGCTTGCCCATCGCCATCAGCTCGCGCGCCGCGAACGAGATCGCCTCGATCGACTCGGAGAGAAGAAAGCCGACGTCGATGAGCGAGAGATAGCCGCGCGGATCGGGCTCGTAGCGCACGTAGACCAGGTTTTTCAGCCCGAGCTCGCCGGCGAGGGCCGAGCTGCGTTCAATCTCCCGCTCGTTGCCCCGCAGCAGGATCTTGAAAGGCCGCGCGCCGCGCTTCAGCGCGATGGCCGCGCCGTGCAGGAAGAGGTCGGTGCGCTTGTGCGCGCCCATGCCGGCGTGCGAGCCGAACACGAAATCACCCGCCGTGACGCCGTACTTGGCCATGAAACCGGGATCCCTCGGCGCCGGTTGCCAATGCCGCACGTCGACGCCATTGGGAATCACGCGCGCGTTCGGCACCGTGAGCGATCCTTCGGCCCACGAGATATTGCGGGCGCTGTGGCCGACGTAGATGTGGCCCTGGAGCATCGTCCGGTAAGCCCAGCGGTTGTAGACGTTGTCGGGGATGTTGCGCACGGCATGGTGTGTGCGCACGCACGGCACGGCGTGGCGGCCGAGCGCTTTCCACAGCACGACGATGTTCTGGTCGCGCGAGCCGTTCGCGTGGATGAGATCGGGACGCCACTCGGCGTAGATGGCGCCAAAGCGGCGCACCGCGCCGATCATCTGCGGGATCTCGGTGATGTGGCCGGGAAAGGGACACGCGAAGGTGGTGGCACCGAGCTCGCGACCCGTCGCCCACACGCCCGAGCCTTCCGGTGCGGCTACGCCGAGGTCGAAATCCTTCCGCAAGTCGCTGCTCAGGATGGTGCGGATGTAGCGCGCATGGCCGCCACCGCCGTCCTGGTGCGGATGGAAGTTGGTGAGCAGGATTTTCTTCACTGGCGCATGTTCCGAGAGACGCGTGAGGCTAGCGGCCCGTTGAATCCTGTCAAGATCGAGCCTTGATCCGCCGAAACCTCATCGCTTTCGCTTCCGGCGCCGCGAGCGTGGCTGCGTTCGCGCCCCTCGGGCTCTACCCGCTGCTCGTCGCAACCAGCGCGGTGCTGATTCACTTCTGGGTGCCGGCCTCGCCTGCCGCCGCGGCGCGCTTGGGCTTCGCGTTCGGCCTCGGCCTTTTCGGCGCCGGCGTGTCGTGGATCTATGTGAGCCTGCACGACATCGGCGGCATGCCCGCGCCGGTCGCCGCGCTCGCCACGTTCCTGCTCTGCGCCTTCATCTCGCTCCTGCCCGCGGCTGCCGGATGGCTGCAAGCGCGCATCCCGGCACATCCGGCGGTACGCGCCTGCCTGCTCATCCCCGCATCCTGGACGCTCTTCGAGTGGATCCGCTCGTGGATCCTCAGCGGCTTTCCGTGGCTTTCGTTCGGCTACGCCGGCGTCGGCTGGCCGCTCCAGGGCTACGCGCCGCTCGGCGGCGTATTCCTCGTTTCGTTCCTCACGCTGAGCCTCGGCGGCACGATCTGGCTGCTCGCGACGCGCGCGCCGCGTCCGCTTGCCTGGGGAATCGCGTTCGTCGCCATCCTCACCGGAGGCGAAATATTGCGCGCCGTCCAATGGAGCACGCCCCAGGGGGCACCCATCAGCGCGGCACTCCTGCAGGGGAACATCGCGCAGTCGCTCAAGTTCGACCCGGCGCGCTACCTCCACACCCTGGAAACCTATGAGCGCCTCGCGGACGAGAGCAAGGCGCGGCTGATCGTTTTCCCGGAAACCGCCGTGCCGCGCTTCCTGGATGCGGTCGACCCGGGCTACCTGAAAAGGCTCGATGCCATCGCTCAGCGCAACCGCGGCGATCTGTTGCTCGGCGTGCCGACGCGCCGCACGTCCGACGAATTCTTCAATAGCGTGGTCGCCTTCGGCGTGTCGCCGACGCAGGCGTATCACAAGGTGCACCTCGTGCCATTCGGCGAGTTCGCGCCGCCCGGCCTCGCCTGGACCTTGGCGCTCGTCAACATCCCGCTGGCGGACTTCCAGAGGGGAAGCACGCGCCAGCCGCTCGCAGCCGCCGGCCAGCACATCGCCGTGAACATCTGCTACGAGGACGCCTTCGGCGACGAGATCGCGCGCCAGCTTCCCGAAGCGACGATGCTCGTCAACGTCTCGAACGTCGCCTGGTTCGGCGATTCGCTCGCGCCCGCGCAGCACCTGCAGATCGCGCAGCTGCGCGCCATCGAGACCGCGCGCATGCACCTCACCGCGACCAATACCGGCATCACGGCGGCAATCGATCGCGACGGACGCGTGCTCGGCCGGCTGCCGCAATTCAAGGAAGGCCGGCTCGAAGTAAGCGCGCAGGGCTACAGCGGCGCGACGCCCTACGTCGGCTGGCGCGACTGGCCTGCGGTTCTCCTTTGCCTCGCGCTCCTCGTCGCGTTCACCTTGATCGCTCGCGCGAAACGCAGCCGGTAGAATCCCGTGGCTTCATGCTGAGCTTCCAACAACTGATCCTGCGGTTGAACGACTTCTGGGATCGCCAAGGCTGCGTGCTGTTGCAGCCCTACGACATGGAAATGGGCGCGGGCACGTTCCACACCGCCACGTTCCTGCGCGCCGTCGGACCGGAGCCGTGGAACGCGGCCTACGTGCAGCCGTCGCGGCGTCCCAAGGACGGCCGCTACGGCGACAACCCGAACCGCCTGCAGCACTATTACCAGTACCAGGTGGTGCTCAAGCCCTCGCCCGCCGACATCCAGGAGCGCTACCTGCAGTCGCTCGTCGCGCTCGGCGTGAATCCGAAGGAGCACGACATCCGCTTCGTCGAGGACGACTGGGAGTCGCCCACGCTCGGCGCCTGGGGCCTCGGCTGGGAAGTGTGGCTCGACGGCATGGAGATCACGCAGTTCACTTACTTCCAGGAAGTCGGCAGCCTGCCCTGCAAGCCGGTGCTCGGCGAGATCACCTACGGACTCGAGCGACTGGCGATGTACCTGCAGGGCAAGGAGAGCGTCTACGACCTGGTCTGGGTCGACGGCGTCAAGTATGGCGACGTCTACCACCAGAACGAAGTGGAGCAGTCGCGCTACAACTTCGAGCTGGCGAACACCGACATGCTGTTCCGGCACTTCGGCGAGTACGAAGCCGAGGCGAAGCGGCTGATCGAAGCGCAGTGTGTGCTGCCCGCCTACGAGATGGTGCTGCGCTGCTCGCACAGCTTCAACCTGCTCGATGCGCGTGGCGCGATCTCGGTCACCGAGCGCGCCGCCTATATCGCTCGCGTGCGCGCGCTGGCGCGCGCCATCGCCCAGTCCTACTACGAGTCGCGCGAGCGGCTCGGCTTCCCGCTCGCCCATGGCAGATAAAGCGACGCTCCTCGTCGAGCTCCTCACCGAGGAGCTGCCGCCGAAATCGCTGCGCGCGCTTTCGGAGGCCTTTGCCGAGCACGTCGCCCAGGCGCTCGCAAAAGCCCAGCTGACCACGGCATCGCCCACGGTATTCGCGACGCCGCGCCGGCTGGCATTCACCGTGGCGGACGTCGCAGCGAGCGCCGCAGGGCGCGAGACCGAGGTGACCGGCCCGTCGGCGAGCGCGCCGGCGCAGGCGATCGCCGGCTTTGCGCGCAAGCACGGTCTTACGCCCGAGCAGCTCGAAAAGCGTGATACGCCAAAGGGCCCGGTGATGATGGCCCGCGTGCGCACGAAGGGCGCCGTGCTGGATGAATTGCTCGCGGGAATGGTCGAGGCGTCGCTCAAGGCGCTGCCGATCCCGAAGATCATGCGCTGGGGCGCGGGCGATGCACAGTTCGTGCGGCCGGTGCATGGACTCGTGATGCTGCACGGCGAGCGCGTCGTGCCGGGCAGCGTGCTCGGCGTAAGCGCTGGACGGAGCACCGCGGGACATCGCTTCATGAGCGCCGGCACGATCAGCGTGCATAAGGCCGACGGGTATGCAAAGCAGCTCGAAGGCGAAGGCAAGGTCATCGCCTCCTTCGCCGCCCGGCGCGCGGAGATCGAGCGCCAGCTCAAGGCCGCCGCCGTTCGCGAAAAAGCGGATCTGGGCGGCTATGCGGACCTGCTCGATGAAGTGACGGCGCTCGTCGAGTTCCCGCAGGTCTACGGCGGCGGCTTCGACCGCGCCTTCCTCGAGGTGCCGGCGGAGTGCCTGATCCTCACCATGCGGCAGAACCAGAAATACTTTCCGCTCTTCGACGGCAAAGGCCACCTGCTCGCGCGCTTCCTCATCGTCTCCAACATGGTCGTCGACGACCCGCGCCATATCGTCGGCGGCAACGAGCGCGTGGTTCGCCCGCGCCTGGAGGACGCGCGCTTCTTCTACAACCAGGATCGCAAGACGCGCCTCGAGGCACGCGTGCCGCAGCTCGCGAAAGTGGTCTACCACGCGAAGCTCGGCAGCCAGCTCGAAAGGGTCGAACGGATACAGCTCCTCGCCGGCAAGATCGCCCGCTCTCTCAAGGCCGACGCGGCCCTCGCCGAGCGCGCGGCATGGCTGTCCAAGGCGGATTTGCTCACCGGAATGGTGGGCGAGTTTCCCGAGCTGCAGGGCGTGATGGGGCGGTACTACGCGACGCACGACGGCGAGCCCGCCGAGGTCGCTGATGCGATCGCCGAGCATTACCGGCCGCGTTTTGCCGGGGACGACCTGCCGAAGGGATCGATTGCATGCTCGGTCGCGCTGGCGGAAAAGATGGATGCGCTTGCAGGCCTCTTTGGCATCGGACAACAGCCGACCGGCGAGCGCGATCCCTTCGGGCTGCGGCGCGCCGCGCTCGGCGTGGTGCGCATCCTCGTGGAGCGCAGCCTGCCCCTCGAGCTCGGCTTTCTCCTGCAGGCTGCCGGCACCGGCGACGACGCGAGGACTTTCATCTTCGAACGCTCGCGCGGCTACTTCCGCGATCTGGGATTTACGGCGAACGAGGTCGAAGCCGTGCTCTGCCTCGAGCCGGCGCGCCTCGACCTCGTACCGAAGCAACTCGAGGCCGTGCGCGCGTTCGCCACGCTGCCCGAGGCAGAGAGCCTGGCGGCGGCGAACAAGCGCATCGCCAACATCCTCAAGCAGGCCGGCGCCGTGCCAGCCGATTTCGATGTCGCGCTCATGAGCCTGCCCGAGGAAAAGAACCTCGCCAGCACCTTCGGCCGCCTGCAGCCCGACGTGGACAAGGCGTTCCGTGCGCTCGACTACACCGGCGCGCTGCGCGCGCTGGCGAGCCTCAAGGCGCCGGTGGACGCGTTCTTCGACAAGGTGATGGTGATGGACAAGGATCCGCGGGTGCGCGCGAACCGCATCGGCTTCCTCGGAAGACTGCACGGCACGATGAACCGCATCGCCGATCTCTCCAAGCTCGCGACATGAAGCTCGTCATCCTCGATCGCGACGGGACGATCAACCACGACAGCGACCATTACATCAAGTCGCTCGACGAGTGGCGGCCGATCAAGGGATCGATCGAGGCGATCGCGCGCCTTACGCAGGCGGACTATCGTGTCGTGGTGGCGACCAACCAGTCGGGCATCTCGCGCGGCCTCTTCACCACGCGCGTGCTGTTCGAGATGCACGACGCGCTGCAGCGCGCGGTGATGCAGGCGGGCGGTCGCGTCGACGCGTTCTTCTTCTGTCCGCACACCGAGGCGGCGAATTGCCAGTGCCGCAAGCCCAAGCCCGGGATGCTCCTCGAGGTCGCCCAGCGCTTCAACGTCTCGCTCAAGGACACCTATATGGTGGGCGACGCGCTGAAGGACGTGCAAGCCGCCGTCGCCGCTGGCGCGAAGCCGGTGCTGGTCCTGACCGGCAAGGGCAAGAAGACGCGGGACGAAGGACGCCTTCCGCCGGGCACGCAGGTCTTTCCCGATCTCGCCGCGTTCGCCGAGCACCTGGCTCCATGACGTGGTTGCGTTCGGCGCTCTTCGCGGCGGCGCTCGTCCTCGTCACGCCGCCGTACGCGCTTCTCGCGCTTGCCACCTTTCCGCTGCCGCGCATGCTGCGCTACCGCATCATCTCGGGCTGGTCGAAGCTTGTCGTCTGGCTGGCGCGGGCGATCCTCGGCATCCACTGGCGCATCGAGGGGCGCGAGCACCTGCCGTCGCGCCCGTCGGTCATCCTGGCAAAGCACCAGTCGGCGTGGGAGACGATGGCTTTCCAGCTCATCTTTCCGCCGCAGGTGCATGTGCTGAAGCGCGAGCTTCTGTGGATTCCGTTCTTCGGCTGGGGCCTCGCGCTGATGAGCCCGATCGCGATCGATCGCACGCGCGGCGTCGCCGCGCTGCGCGCGATTGCGCGCCGCGGCCGTGAGCGGCTAGAACAGGGCTTCTGGGTGGTGGTGTTTCCCGAAGGCACGCGCGTGCGGCCGGGCGAGCGGCGGCCCTACCAGCTCGGCGGCGCGTGGCTCGCCGCGGCCGCCGGCGCGCCGGTCGTGCCGGTCGCGCATAACGCCGGACTCGTCTGGCCGCGCAATGCGTTCCTGAAGCGCTCCGGCACGGTGATCGTGCGCATCGGCCCGCCGATCGACGGCGCCGGGCACGACCCGAAAGCACTCAACGACATGGCGGAAGCGTGGATCGAGGAGCAACAGAAGGCACTCTGCTGATCGAGCTGGGCGGGCGGACCATCGAGTACCGCTTCGTGCGGCGGCGTCGCCGCACGCTCGGCATCACCGTCGACGCCTCCGGCCTGCGCGTCGCGGCGCCGCCGCGCGCGTCGTGGCGCGAGATCGAGCGCTTCCTGCGCGACAAGGAATCGTGGGTCCTGCGCAAGCTCGACGAATGGGCATCGGCGCCGCGCGGCGACGTGCTTCGCGGCGAGACGGGCGACGTGGTTCCGCTGTTCGGCGCGCCGCGCGTCATCGAAGTGCGCAAAGGCCGGCGGCTAGTGCAGGACGCCGATGGCCGCCTCATCATCTCGTCGCGGGGCCGAACGCTCGACGTGCTGGTCGCCTGGCTCAAGGCGCAGACGCTCGAGCGGCTGCGTCCGCGAGCCGGGCACTACGCCGCGCTCCTCGGCTTGCCGGCGCCGGTGGTCGGCATCTCGAACGCGCGCACGCAATGGGGCGTCTGCACGGCGCGCGGCGCGATTCGCCTGTCGTGGCGCCTCGCGCACCTCGACCCCGTGCTCTGCGACTACGTGGTGGCGCACGAAGTCGCGCACCTGGTGGAGCTCAATCATTCGCGCCGCTACTGGAATCTCCTCGAGCGGCTCTATCCGGGCTGGCGCGCGGCGCGCGAGCGCCTCGAGCTTTCGGCCCGTACACTGCCCATCCTGAGAGGAAAACGATGAAACTCCTGCACACCATGCTTCGCGTCGGCGACATGCAGCGCTCGGTCAGGTTCTATACCGAGGTGCTCGGCATGAAGCTCCTGCGCACGACCGATCGCCCCGACCAGAAGTATTCGCTCGCCTTCGTCGGCTACGACGACGAGAAGCGCGCCGCGGTCCTCGAGCTCACCTATAACTACGGCGTCGAGCGCTACGAGCTCGGCACGGCGTTCGGCCATGTGGCGATCGGCGTGCCGGACGTGAAGCAGGCCTGCGACAAGGTGCGCACGAACGGCGGAAGAGTGACGCGCGAGCCGGGCCCGGTGAAAGGCGGCACGTCGATGATCGCCTTCGTCGAAGATCCCGACGGCTACAAGATCGAGTTCATCCAGACGAGCTGATGCGCGCGTAGTCCTGCGGCGAGAGGTTCTCGGGCCGCAGCTGCGGATCGATGCCGGCGCGGGCGAAGTCGACGCCCGGCAGCGCGTTGCGTAGTTGCTTGCGCCGCGCGGAGAACGCCTTCCTCAAGAGGTCCTCGTCCACATGGAGCGGCTGCGCCAGCGGCACGAGGCGCACCACGGCCGACTCCACCTTCGGCGGCGGGCGGAAGGCACCTTTCGCGACCTTGAATAATTTTTCCATCGCGAACCGCGCCTGCAGCGCCACCGACAGGCGGCCGTACTCGGCGGTCGAAGGCGCGGCGACCATCCGCTCGACCACCTCGAGCTGCAGCATGAAATGCATGTCGCGCACGCGGCTCGCGTAATGCGCGAGATGGAAGAGAAGCGGCGTGGAAATGTTGTACGGCAGGTTGCCGACCACGCGCAGGCCGGGCGGGAACCGGGCGAAATCGAACTCGAGCGCATCGGCACAATGGACGGTCAGCTTGAACGGCGGAAAGCGCGCCGCCAACCCGGCGGCGAGATCGCGATCGACTTCGATGGCTTCGAGCTTGCCCGCGCGCTCGATGAGCGGCGCGGTAAGCGCGCCCTCGCCGGGGCCGATCTCGACGAGAAAATCGCCCGGCGCGGGGGCGACGGCGTCGACGATGCGCGCTCGCACGCGCGGGTCATGCAGGAAATGCTGCCCGAAGCGCTTACGTGGCCTGTGCGAGGTCGCTGGCAAGCTTGAGCGCCTCGGCGAGGCTCGTGTGGTCGGCGCGGCCAGTACCGGCGAGATCGAGCGCGGTGCCGTGGTCGACTGACGTCCGGATGAACGGCAGGCCGAGCGTGATGTTCACGCCGCGGCCGAAGCTCGCGTACTTGAGCACCGGCAGACCCTGGTCGTGGTACATGGCGAGCACGGCGTCGGCCTGCTTCACGCGCTCGGGGACGAAAAGCGTGTCGGCCGGGATCGGCCCCCTGGCGTCGATGCCGGCGGCGAGCGCATCGGCAATCGCCGGCGCGATCGCATCGATGTCCTCGCGCCCCATGTGTCCCGACTCCCCGCTATGGGGATTCAAGCCCGCGACCAGGATGCGCGGACGGGCGATGCGGAAGCGGCGCTTCAAGTCGGCATCGAGCACGCGTAGTGCAGTGAGCACGCCTTTGCGGGTGATGGCGCGGGGTACATCGATCAGCGCAAGGTGGGTGGTGGCGAGCGCGACGCGCAGCCCGCCACCGACCAGCATCATGACGACGTCGGGCGTGCTTGCGTGCTCGGCGAGATATTCGGTGTGGCCCGTGAACGCGATACCGGCATCGTTGATCACGCTCTTCTGCACCGGCGCCGTAACCATGGCGGCGTATTCGCCTTCCATGCAGCCGCGGATCGCGCGATCGAGAACCGCAAGCACGTAGCGCGCGTTCGCCGGGTCGAGCTTGCCGGGCGTTACGGGACGCCCGAGCGGTACATGTTCAACGTGCGGCGCACCTTTTAGGAGCGAACGATCGCCGATCACGACGACGTCCGCCTGGGAGGCAAGGCGTACGCACAGCTCCGGACCGATGCCGGCGGGCTC
>Ga0075423_10006089_pt1 | contig 11310 bp, 10 predicted proteins | sample SoiMethybrSBSTD2_FD_80114 | JGI IMG/M metagenome (GOLD analysis project Ga0075423, IMG submission 80114) | Bulk soil microbial communities from a Populus tree surrounding site in Tennessee, USA - Soil MetaG P. TD hybrid SBSTD2 | ecosystem: Environmental > Terrestrial > Soil > Tree plantation...
CGATGCTGCGCGGCGGCTTCACCCCGGCCGATGCCGGCAAGGTGATCGGCGGCAACTATCTTCGGATCTTCGCGGCGTCCGCGGGCTAGGAGACTGCCGTCGCCCATGGGCGCGATGGACGAGATCCGACACCTCGTGGTTTTGATGCTCGAGAACCAGTCGTTCGACCGGCTCCTCGGGTATCTCGATCTCGGTGACCATACGCAGAAGCTCGAAGGCCTCACGGGGACGGAGACGAACCCCGTGTCTCCGCCGACCGATATGACGCCGGTGCCAGTCAACCGCGTCTCGGCGCCGAGCGCGTATGTCACTGACCCCGGTCCTGGCCACGATTTCGAGGACGTCAACGAGCAACTGTTCGCCGACCGGGCGCCGGCGGATACGAGCGCACCCGGGAACGCGGGGTTCGTCCTGAACTACTCGCAGCAGACCGACTCCCGCGGCCGCCGCCTGGACGATCGCGGGCGCGACATCATGCAGTGCCTCGACCCCGCGCTCGTGCCCATTCTGACGACCCTGGCTCGCGAGTTCACGGTGTGCGATCACTGGTTCTCGTCCGTCCCCGGGCCCACCTGGCCGAACCGGTTCTTCCTCCACGCCGGGACCGCCAAGGGTTTCCTCGTCACGCCGGAGACGCCCAGTCAGCTCGTGTCGCAGTTCTGGACCTCGCCGTACGATATGCCGACGATCTTCGAGAACCTGACCGAGCGGGGACTGACCTGGACCGTGTACTTCGACGACTACGCGCAGGCGTTCGCGTTGCGGAGGCTTCATCCGTACGGCGATCGCTTCCAGCGCTACGAGCAGTTCGCCCGGGACATCCAGAACGGGACCTTGCCCACGTACGCGTTCATCGAGCCGCGCTCGTTCAGCGCGCCCGGCTACCCGGCCAACGATCAGCATCCCCCGCACGACCTGCTCGAGGGCGAGAAGCTCATCGCCGAGGTCTACGACACGCTGCGGGCCGACGACAAGCTCTGGCGCCAGTCGCTAATGGTGGTGCTCTACGATGAGCACGGTGGCTTCTACGATCACGTGCCGCCGCCGCGGGCCGTGCCGCCCGACTCGTCGCGCGCGCGGCCTTCGGGGTTTCGGTTCGATCGCCTGGGTGTCCGGGTCCCGGCGATTCTCGTCTCGCCGTGGGTCGCGGCGGGCCGGGTCGATCACACCGTCTACGACCACACGTCGGTACCGGCGACGATCAAGAAGATGTTCGGGCTGCCACGATTCTTGACGGCGCGCGACGCGGCCGCTAACACCTTCGACCGTAACTTCCTGCCGGATGCGCGGACCGTTTCGCGCACGAGCCTGCGCGGCTTGATCCCCGCGGCGCGCGCGTCTTCTCCGCTGGGCGGAGTCCTGTCAGCGTATCAGCGTTCCTTGCAGGCGCTGGCCCAGGCGATGGGCAACCCGGCGAGGTCGGCGCCCGGCGTGGACGAGACGGCGCGACACGCACAGACGTTCCAGCAGCAGCCCCAGTCACCCTAGGTTCGGGCGGCACTTCATCGCGGCTCCCGCGTCTTTCGCATCAGCGCGAAGCCTTGGCCGGCGACCCGCCCGTCGGCCACCTCGCGCAGCTCGGAGGGCAGGGGGAGATCCCGCAGCTTGCGCGTCGGGATCAACAAATCGGTCGCTTCGGGCCGGCGCGCGAATGTCGCGTAGTCCGTCGCGACGAGCACCGGCGTATCGAGATAGAACTCGAAGACGATCTCGGGAGCATCGAGCGCGAACAACGACCCGCGTGCCTTGGTGGCCTCCGCAGCGATCTCCCGCCAGTCCGTGCCGCGGGCCTGACGTCCCATCATGGTCACCTGACCGGTGACCAAGCCCGCCGCGACGGCGAGCCACGCGGCGGCGAACGCCTGGGTTCGCCACCGCCATTGAAGTTTGGCGAGCCAGACCGCGACCAGCAGTGCCGTCGGAGTACACAGGGGCAGGTAGTAGCGCCATCGCTGTCGGTGCGAGACCGCGACGAGCACGAACACGGCTGCCATCCATGCCGCGACGAGGTACCGCTCGCGACGGCGCAGCGCATCCGCGGGCCGGATGCTCGACCACAGCGCGGCGGGGATCACGATCGTCCACGGCAACAGGATCGAGAGCGCTTGGCCGAACGCGTGCAGCAGACCGCCGTGTCCCCATGGGCCGGAAGTGAAATAGGCGAGGACGAAGTCCTGAGTCACCACGTCCTCGACGAACGACGCGCCCCCGGCGGACGATGCCATCCATCCCCAGACGGCGACGGCGACCGTGAGGACTCCGATGCCGATCGGGGACACGAGCCGGCGCGGGCCGGTCCACCCGTAGGTCATGGTCTCGTAGACCAGCGCGACCCCGAGGGCCAGAAAACCGGCGGGGCCCTTGATCCAGAATGCGACCGCGATCAGGACGTAGAACGCGAGCAGAGCACGAGGACGGCCCTCGAACTCGGCCATCACGAAGGCGACGATGGCCAGGGCGACGGCGAGGGAGAGCACCATATCGGGGACGGGCGAGCGCGCGAGCGAAAAGACGCCGGCGGTCGTCACGGTGATCAGCCCCGCGGCAACGCCGGTACCGGGACCGAACAGTCGGGCGCCGAGCCAGTACGTGACCGCCACGAGGCCGAGCGCGGCGACCAGCGATGGCAGCTGGGCGGTCCGTGGAGTCACGACCCCGGCGGGCCACGCGGCGATCGCGATGAGCCACGCGTGGAGCGGGGGCTTGTTGAGCATCGGCACGCCGTTGATCTCCGGCAGCAACCAGTGGCCATGCCGGAGAATGTCGCGCGCCATCAGCGGAAAGCGTGTCTCGTCGTTGGTGGTGTAGACGCGCGCGCCGAAGTCGAAGAACAGGAGCACGGCACTGACCGCGATCAGAACCGCCAGCTGACGGAGCGAGAGCCGACCCTCAGCTCCAGCGCTCATTGGGGAGGTAGTGATCGCACCAGGCGTCGAGCATCAGGAGAGTCCAAAGCATCTTCCGATGATTCCGCCGGCCACTGACGTGCTCGGCGACGAGCCGTGACACGGTCGTGGGATCGAAGAGACCGCGCCACCCGACGCGAGCGGGGGCGAGGCGATCTTCGAGAATGGTGCGGAGCGGCCCACGCAGCCAGGCGGCGATGGGAACACCGAGGCCCTGCTTGCGACGGGTGACGATATCCTCCGGGAGCAGATGGCCGGCCACGCGCTTGAAGAGATGCTTCGTCGTCATTCGACGGATCTTGAGCCGCCCTGGTATCTGGGAGACGAGCTCGACGAGTCGATGATCGAGCAGCGGCGCTCGCACCTCGAGACCCGCGGCCATCGAGGCGCGGTCGGCGGCGACGAGCGTCTGGTCGGCTAGATAGAAGCGCGAATGGTGGTAGATCATGCGCTCGATGGGTTCCCTCGACGACGATTCGTCGATCGCCATCGTGAGCTCCGCGTATGGATCGAAGCTGCGCAGAGCGTGCCTGACGTCCGCCGACAGGAGGCGGGCTTGCTCGGGCGGCGGAAGTCCGCCGAGCAGGAGCTGCGTCCGCACCTCGGGATCGTAGGGCAATGCGCGCACGAACTGCTTGAGCAGGAAATCGAGGCTCCCGTAGCGCCGGGACGAAGGCAGTCGATCGACGAGCGCCCGGGCACCGTGCTGGACGGCGCGCGGGAGCGCACGGCGCAGCCAGCGCGCCGGGCGATCGGCGAGGAAGGTGGGATAGCCGCAGAAGAGCTCGTCGCCGCCGTCACCGCTGAGCATCACGGAGGCCGTCTCCTTGGCGGTCCGCGCCAGGGCGTATCGGGGCAGGAACGACGCATCGCCCAGCGGCTCGTCGAGGAGCTCACCGACCCGGTCCATGAGCACGGACGCGTCCTGAGGACGGAACAGGATCGCGTGGTGTTCGACCCCGCAGTGTTCAGCGACCCGCTGAGCGAACCGCCGCTCGTCGTAAGTCGGCTCCTCGAAGCCGACGCAAAATGTCTGCAGGGGGCCGGGATTCGAGCGAGCGGCGAGCGCGGTGATCGTGCCGGAGTCGACGCCCCCGCTCACGAAGATCCCGACGGGCACGTCGCTCACCAGGCGGGTCGTGACCGCCGTCTCGAGCGCGCCCATGACCCGCGCCCGCCATTCGTCCTCGCTCACCGCGTGCTGGGGCGCGAACCGCATCTTCCAGTACGGCTGGAGCTGTGGCTTGTCGCCGGGAGACACCATCAGGATGTGCGCCGCCGGTACTTTCGCCAGACCCGCCAGGATCGAGTGCGGAGCCGGCACGCACTCGAACAGCAGGTAGCGCGAGAGCGCCTCGAGATCCAGGGTGCGGGGAACATCAGGGTGCTGCAGGAGCGCGCGCAGCTCGGAGCCGAAGACGAACGCCTCCGGACCGGCGTGGTAGTACAGCGGTTTCTCGCCCATCCGATCGCGAGCGAGCAGGAGACAACGCCGCGAGGAATCCCAGAGCGCGAGCGCGAACATACCGTCGAGCTCGCGCACGCAGTCTTCGCCCGCCTCCTCGTACGCGTGCACGACGACCTCGGCGTCCGAGCGCGTTCGAAAGTGGTGCCCCCGGCGTTCGAGCCGGGTGCGCAGATCGGCGAAGTTATAGATCTCTCCGTTCAGGACGACGCGGATGCTCCCGTCCTCGTTGGCGATCGGCTGCTGCCCGGTGTCGAGGTCGATGACGGCAAGCCGGCGGGCGCCGATCGCCACCGCGTCGTCGACGTACTCACCCCAGTCGTCGGGGCCGCGGTGACGCAGCGTATCGAGCATGCGATTCAGAATCGACTGGCGATCGAGCCGCGGCGGGTGTCCGAGGAAGCCGGCGATCCCACACACAGAGCGAGAGTAGGCGGCGAACCTTGCGGGAGCCTTACGCGGCCATTACCGCTGTGAGAGGTTCATTCGGCGCCGGCGGCGGAGAACGGCAGCGTGATCGTAAAGGTGGATCCCCCGCCGACCGCGCTCGAGACGTCGACCCGGCCCCGGTGTGCCATCACGACCGCTCGAACGAGGCTCAGCCCGAGCCCGAGGCCGCGCTCGGAGCGGCTGTGGGCGCCGCGGTACAGCCGATCCCAGATTCGCGGGACTTCGTGAGCCATCACGCCGATCCCGGTATCGCTGACACTGATGATGGCCAGGCCCTTGTGCCGCACCGCCTCGACGTCGACACGTCCACCGGCCGGCGTGTATTTGATCGCGTTGTCGAGCAGGTTGGCGAGAACCTGGCGCAGGCGGCTCCGATCGGCCATGAGCCAAAGCGTTGGATCAGAAGCCGTCGAGACGGCGATGTGCTTGTCCTCGGCGACGTGACGATACAGATCGACGGCGGCCTCGACGATAGCGGACACGTTCACCGACTCCAGCGCGAGCTTGAGAGTGCCAGTCTCGGCCTCAGAGATATCCATGAGCGTGTTCAGCATCGTGAGCAGCTGGTCCGACTCTTCGATGCAATCGGCGAGCGCCTGCTGCAGGGCATCGCGGCGCTGGTCGGATCGCAGCGCCAGCTCCGCCACGCCCCGGAGACGCGCCACGGGAGTTCGAAGGTCGTGAGCCACGGTGTCAAGCGCGCCCCGCATGCCGGCGATCAGCATAGAGATCCGGTCGAGCATGTTGTTGAAGAGGCCGCCGAGCTCGTCCAGCTCGTCGCCCGTCTGCCGGCGCGGCACGCGCGCATTCATGGCGCCGGCATCGATCGCCCGCACGGTGTCGATGATCTGGCGGAGCGGCCGGAGCGCCCAGACGGTCAGCAGGAGGCCGCCGCCGACACCAAGGACCAGCACCGCGATCGTGCCGCCGGCGGCGGTGGCCCGAAACCGTTTCATGATCGCGGCCCGATCCTCGGTGGTCTTTCCCACCTGGAGCAGCGCCCCGTCCGGCATACGCAGCGACTTCACGTCGACGACCTTGTCGTCGCGCCGCGCGCGCAGCGAGAACCACTCCTGTTGCGGCGGCCGGGCCGGCGAGCCGAGGTGGTTGAGCTCGAATTCGCCCCAGCGCTCCGGGGTCCCGAGGAAGATGACGGCGCCGTCGGGGCCGATCATCCGAACGAGGAACGGCTCGTTGGTGCCCAGCCGCTCCTGATGCTCGAGCAATTGCGCGACCGTCGGCACGCCGCCGAGCCGATACTGCGCCGCCAGCTCGACGGACTCGAGCCGGATGGCTTCATCGTCTCGCTCGCGAAGCGACGACCAGACGACCACGTACGCCAGGCCGAACAGCGCCAGGCTGCCGACGACGAAGAACGACGAGGACCAGACGGTGAGGCGGAAGCCGACCGTTCGCGTCGTACGTCTAAGGCGTTCGAACGACATAGCCGACCCCGCGCAGGGTATGAATCATCTTGTCTGCGAAGTCGGCGTCGACCTTGGTTCGCAGCCGCGACACGAGCACCTCGACGATGTTGGTTTGTGGATCGAAGTCGAAGTTCCAGACGTGCTGCAGGATCATCGTCTTCGAGACCGGCCGCCCGGCGTTGCGCATCAGATATTCGAGCAGCGCGAACTCGCGCGTCTGGAGCTCGACGCGCTTGCCGTTGCGGGTCACGGTGCGCGCCAGGAGGTCGACTACGAGCTCGCCGACGGTGAGGCGTGTGGGCTCGACCACACCGCTGGCGCGCCGCATGAGCGCATGAATCCGGGCTACCAGCTCGGCGAAGGCGAACGGCTTGGTCATGTAGTCGTCGCTCCCGGAATGGAGACCCCGGATTCGATCGTCCACGGCCCGCTTTGCGCTGAGTGCGATCACGGGCGTCGTCAGCTTGTTCCGGCGTAGCTCCTCGATCAGGGACAGGCCGTCCAGCTTCGGAAGCATGATGTCGACCACGGCAGCGTCGTACGGGATGCTCAGCGCGAGGCCGAGCCCATCTTCGCCGTTGCCGGCGTGGTCGACGGCGAAGCCCGCTTCGCGGAGGCCCTTCAGCACGAAGCGCGCGAGCGTCGTATCGTCCTCGATGACCAGTATCCGCACGGGCGTCCCCAGTTCGGCGTCGGAAAGGACGGAGAGATCGCCACCCGTCCCGCGCCTTGGCAGACTTCTCGCCAATTGATCGCCAGACGCGCTGACGATCGCCTCGGAGCGCAGAGCGTGATCGTGCGAATGGCCGGCGTCCGGCACGCGACCGGAGCACGCCGGGGCCGTGGCGAACGCACCTGGGCGTCCACCGTCCACGGTCAACGGCCCGATCGCTAGGTTCGGATCAGCCGGTCAGGCGCAGCGCTAGGCCGGAGGGGCGCGAGGACAGCTGGCGCGGTCCAGGAGGGCTGGCGTGCACGTCGCGGGCGCGGGCTCGAGCCGGTCGATCGGAATCCAGAGCGGCTCCGCGTCGGCCTCGATGGGGACATCGATCGCAAACGCGCTGGCGATGAAGACAACGACGGTATCGAAATCGTCGTCGTCCCAGTAGCCGCCGATCCACGTGGGATCCGGGGGATCGGCATACGCCGCCGGGGTGAGCCCCAGAACGAGGGCCACCAGGAGCAGCGTGACCACGCCGCGCGGGCGAAACACACCACATCATTGCCTCCGTGGCGAGCGGGGTCAAGCGTGTCTCGTGGGAGTGAAGACGCCTTCACTTTGCCTTGGGTGCCCGTGGGTCGACGTTTTCGGGGAGGCATAGATAGCGAAACGTCTGGATCTTGGTCATCTGCTCGGTGGGCGAGCGGAAGTACGTCAGCTGAACCGCGTTGCCCTCGGCCTTGAACAGAACGCCCTCGGGCCGATTGTCGGAGCGCATGACCCGATCGATCTCCTCATGGAGCCGCGCCTCACACTCGGCTTTCTTGGGTGCTCCGGCGATGGCGTGCCACAGCCGCGCTTCGGTCTGTTTCGCGTAGTCGATCCGTGCTTCGTCGTTCCACAGCACCCATCCGCATTCGGCGTGGGCGACGGTGGCGGCGGCGAAGAGAGCGCATGTGATGAAGCCTGTGGCCGTCGGCGCTTTCATCGTCGAGTGTCCCCCGTCCGCTAGGTCTGCGATCGACCGCTGGACAGCCGGTTCGTCTCTTCGATCAAGTGATTGATTTCGCGCACGGCATCGAGCAACGCGTGCTCGCTGTCCTCGCACGAAAACAAGAGCGCGCGCTGATCAAAGGAAAGCTGGAGCTTCTGTACCGCCGACACGAGCGCCGCGCGCTGGAGCAACGTGGCCCGCCAGGACGCGGGCGGTGGCGTGGCAGTGAGGAACAGCCGCCATCGCCCCGGCGTGCTCGTTCGCAGCGGGCCGTCCGCGATCGCGATCCTGTCCGGAAGCGTCAGCTGCGGCTCCTTCCGTCGCTCATTCTCCGGTATTCGCGACACGCGGCTCAGTTACAGATTTGCAAGGATTCGCGCGAAGGTGCGACCGGTGAGAGCGGACGCGGCGGGGATAGACTATGCTGGCCAGCGAAAGCCGACACCAGTCCCACGGAGGCCGTCCATGAAGTTCACCTGGTTCAACCTGATGCCGTGGCCGTACCTGCCCGACGACTTCCGCACGAAGCACCGCTCCGTGTGGGTCGATATTCCCAACACGCTCTATGACCCGCGCAAGGGGCATCATGTCTATCACGAGTATCTGGACCAGCTCGAGTACGCGGAGACGCTCGGCTTCGACGGCATCGGCTGCAACGAGCACCATCAGAACGGCTACGGGCTCATGCCGTCGCCCAATCTGATCGCCGCCACCCTGGCGCGGCGCACGTCTCGCGCCGCCCTGTGCGTCATCGGCAACTCGATCGCCAGCTACAACCCGCCGATCCGGGTCGCCGAGGAGTTCGCGATGCTGGACGTGATCTCGGGCGGCCGGCTCGTCGCCGGCTTTCCCGTCGGCACGCCCATGGACACGAACTTCTGCTACGGCCAGATCCCGGCGCTGACGCGCGACAAATACCGCGAAGCGCACGAGCTCATCATGAAGGCGTGGGCCAGCGACGAGCCCTTCGCGTTCGATGGCAAGTACAACCAGCTCCGGTGGGTGAACTGCTGGCCCAAACCGATCCAGCAGCCGCACCCGCCGATCTACATCCCGGGCGGGGGCTCGATCGAGACGTGGGATTTCTGTCTCGATTACGACTACAACTACTCCTACCTGTCCTTCTACGGCTACCTGCGCGGCAAGTCACTGCTCGACGGCTACTGGGAGCGCGTCGCCAAGCGGGGGAAGGACGAGTCGCCCTACCGCGCGGCGTTCGCGCAGATCATCTGCGTCGCGGATACCGACGCCGAGGCCGAGCGGCTCTACGCCGAGCACTGCCTCTACTTCTTCAACCGGTGCCTGCATGTCTTTCCCCCGTTTGCCGATCCGGCGGGCTATCGCACGATGGCCACCATCAAGTACGGCGCGCTCGCTCAGCTCACCGCGGCGCGGCAGAAGATTCTCGAGAACCTCACCTGGAAGCAGCTGGTCGACGAGCGCTTCATCATCGCCGGCAGCCCCGAGACGGTGCGTCAGCAGCTCGAGGAGTGCATCAAGGGGCTCCACATCGGCCACCTCTTCTGTCTGTTCCACAACGGGAACATGCCGGACTGGAAGACGCGCCACTCCTCGAAGCTCTTCGCCGAGAAGGTCATGCCGCACCTGCGCGACCTGTGGCCCGAGTGGAAGCACGACGAGCGCTGGTGGATGCACCCAATGGACGATCGCATCCGGCCCGAGGAGCGTCAGCCCGGCGCGGCCAAGATCGGCGCGGAGTGGCCGCGATGAAGTGGCAGACGATCGAGACGAAGAAGGGGACGCGCTGCCGTGTGCTCGAGGGCGGAAGCGGGGCGCCGCTGGTCTTCTTTCACGGCGCCGGCGGGCTTCTCCGCGACAACCCGTTCCTCGATCAGCTCGCGCAAGGCCATCACGTGTTCGCGCCGGAGTGGCCGGGCTACGGCGAGTCGACGGGCGAGGAGCTGCTCGAGGACATGCTCGACTTCACGCTCCACGGCTGGGATCTGGTCGAATCCCTCGGGCTCACGCAGCCGAGTCTCGCCGGCCATTCGATGGGCGGGATGATCGCCGCCGAGATGGCGTGCGTGGCGCCCCACGATCTCGCCAAGCTCGTGCTGGTCAGCCCTGCGGGCTTGTGGATGGACGAGCACCCGATCCCGGACATCTTCGCGCTCCTGCCACACCAGATCGCCGAGGTGCTCTTTCACGATCCGCAGCAGGGCCAGGCCCTGCTCACCGGCGGCGCGGACCTGTCGGATATGGAGGCGCTGAAGGACTTCTACATCGGCAGCCAGCGACGGCTCTCGATGGCGGGCAAGATCCTGTTCCCGATCCCGAATCGCCGGCTCTCGAAGCGCCTCTACCGGCTGACCGCCGAGACCCTCGTGCTCTGGGGCGGCTCGGACCGGTTGATCGTGCCCGCCTACGCGGCGCGCTGGAAGGCGCTGATCCCGACCGCGCATGTCGAGGTGATCGACGGCGCCGGCCACATGTTGCCGTACGAACAGCCGGACAAGCTCGTACGGGCCGTGAGCAATTTTCTCCACAAGGCCCGGTAGTCAGAGAGAGTGACGTCTCTCACGGCATTCCGAGCTGTCATCGCCGCGACCCTGATCGCGGTTGTCATCGCCCCGATGCCCGGCGCCCGCGCTCAGACACCTGGAAGTGCCGGCGCCGCCGACGAGCGCGAGCGGGCATTTATCGAGGGGCTCCGGCGCGAGGATCCCGGTGAGGCGGACCGCTACGTGACGCTTCGTGATGCTCGGAATCAGGCGATCGCCGACATTCAAAAAATCCAGGCGCGATACAGCGCGGCCGGGCCCGAGCTCCGGCCGGTCTTCGTCCAGCAGCTGAGAGACGCCCAGCGCCACTACGCGACGAGCGCACTCGCGCTGCTGGATTTTCTCGACGGCCGCGAACGCCGCGCGATTGCCCGCTACCAGGAAGAGATCAGTCGCATCAACCGGACGCTCGAAGAGCGCGCGCGCTCGCGTGCCGAGCTCGAGAAGCTCTTACGAGAGTGATCGGCTCGCCGGCGAGCGCGGCGCGAGGGCGAGCCAGGCCTTACTCGCTTACGCCGCCGGCGCCGCCAGGTACCACTGGTTGCCGAACGCGTCGCGCACGGCGGCGCGGCGCTCGCCGTAGGGCTGAAGGGCCGGCGGCTCGATCGACGTGGCGCCCGCAGCGAGCGCGCGGCTGTACCAGGCGTCCACGTCGTCGACGTAGACGTAGAACATCGTGGGCATCGGTTGCCACTCGTCGTGGGCCTCGCCCATCTCGATGACCGAGCCGCCCACGCGCATCTTGGCGTGCAGGACGAACGTCCCCTCGGGCCCGCGATGGACGAACATCTCCTCGGCGGCGAAGGCCCGCTTCAGGAAGTCGATGAGCGCGGGCGCGCCCCGCGGGTGCAGGTACGGCGTCACCGTTCCGAGGCCCTCAGGGAC
>Ga0075423_10006090_pt1 | contig 11309 bp, 11 predicted proteins | sample SoiMethybrSBSTD2_FD_80114 | JGI IMG/M metagenome (GOLD analysis project Ga0075423, IMG submission 80114) | Bulk soil microbial communities from a Populus tree surrounding site in Tennessee, USA - Soil MetaG P. TD hybrid SBSTD2 | ecosystem: Environmental > Terrestrial > Soil > Tree plantation...
CGCGCCGTCGCAGGCACCGTCGCGGGCCGCAGCACCACCGGCGGCTCCGCCAAAGAAAGCCCCTCCTGCCCCCGCCCCCGCTCCTCCGCAGCGGGCCGTCCAGGCGGTACCGGAAACGCCCGACCTCGTCGGGTCGTGGGCCGCCTACCAACGGCTGGCGGAGGCAGGGTTCGGCGCGGCGTCGCTTGCCGACCTCATCGCGGGCGCGGAGCACGCTGCGCCGCCGGCGCGCGACACCACCCGGCCGACCGCCGCCGCGCAAGCACCGCGCGCCGCGCCGACCGAGCCGGCGACCGTGGACGTGCGCACCTTGTTGTACCGCGGCGACCGCGCGCTCACGCGCGCGCAGGAGCTGCGCGCGGAGGCGAAGCAGGCATCGGGCGACTCGCTCCGCGCGCTCGTCGACGAAGTCTGCGACCTCGTTGCCCTCGCCCTCGAGCCCAGCCCCTAGCCGGGCCTCCACTTCCCCCTCCCCCTCCCGCTGGGCCTGGATCCTCGGCCTCGCGGTCACGGTCGCTTTCCTGACGTGGGCCGTGCGAGGGACGCAGTGGAGCGAGGTACTCGCGGGTCTCCGCGCCGTCGATCCCCCGCTCCTGGTGCTGACGGTAGCACTCGCCACGTTGACGTTTCCGATCCGTTTGATCCGGTGGCGTGTGATCCTGCGCGACGATCGCGAAAGACCGCTTCCATGGCTGCCCCTGTGGCACGCCGTCGCCATCGGCTTCATGGCGAACAATCTCCTTCCCGCGCGGGCCGGTGAGTTCGCGCGTGCCTACGTCGCCAGTCGTCAATTGCCGGTGCGGTTCACGACGACGCTGGGCTCCATTGGAGTGGAGCGTGTGTTCGATGCGCTCGTGATGCTCGGGTTGATGGCGCTGGCCATCGCGTCGCCTTCGTTCCCAGCGCACTCGACCTTGCTCGATACACCGTTGTCACGTCTGGCCGGGCGGGCGGCGCTGCTGTTTGGCGGCATGTTCGTCGTGGCGCTGGTGGTCGTCCTGCGCCCGACGCCCTGGCTCGCGCTATTCGAGCGCGTGACCCGGGCCGTGCTGCCGGCCCGGCTGGCGGCGCGCGTCGCCGGCGTGGCCGAGGGCCTCGTGGCCGGCCTCACGGTGCTGAAGCGCCCCGGGCGGTTCGGAGCGATGCTGTTCTGGTCGTTGGTGCTATGGCTCACGAACGCCGCGTCGTTCGCTGTGTGCTTCCGGGCGTTCGGGTTGCAGCTGCCGATCGAAGGATCCCTCCTGCTGCAAGGGATCCTCGGGTTCGCGGTGGCGGTCCCGGCGTCGGCCGGCTTCTTCGGCGTCTTCGAGAAAGCCACGCAGCTGACGCTGCAGATCTACGGCATCGGTCCGAGCCTGGCGCTGGCGTACGCGGTCGCCTATCACGTCTCCACGTTCTTGCCGATCACACTGCTCGGCCTGCGCTCGCTTGCGAGTGTGCGCCTCCACCTGGGCGACCTGGGTCGGGCACGGACAGCCGATCGATTGGAGGACGTGAGACCGTGACCGACGCGGTCCGCGTGGCGGCGCACGCCAAGCTCAATCTGCTGCTGCGCATTCTCGCGCGCGAGGCGCCGGCGGGGTATCACCAGATCGAGACGGCGTTCGCTCTGCTCGAGCTGACCGACGACCTAGTGGTGAGGCGCACGGCCAGCGGAGTCGCGCTCACGGTGCACGGACCCGACCTGGGGCCGCCGGACCAGAACCTCGCCGTGCGGGCCGCGCGCGCCGTCCTGGAGGCGACCGGACACAAGTTCGGGGTCGCGCTGGAGCTCACCAAGCGCATCCCCGTGCGGTCGGGGCTGGGCGGCGGATCGAGCGACGCCGCGGCCGCGCTGCACGCGGTGAACGCCCTCGCGGGCAACGTCGTCCCCCGTCACGAGCTGCTCCACTTCGCCACCCGGCTGGGCGCCGATGTCGCATTTTTCGCGAGCGGCGCGCCGACGGCGCTTGCGTGGGGCCGGGGCGAGCGGCTGTTCCGGCTCCCCGCCCCGCCGGCCGCGCCGGCGCTCGTGGCTCTGGCGCTCCCGCCGCTCGCGGTCGCGACTCCCGATGCGTACGGCTGGTGGGACGAAATGAATCCGCAACCCGCGCCGCGCGGCCCGCTGCTGCTCGACAGCGACGCGTTCACCGGGTGGGGCAGCATCGGGCGACTCGGCGGCAACGACTTCGAGATCCCCGTGTTCGGGAAACATCCCGCGCTGCGCGCGTTGTACGAGCGACTGGCCGGCACGCATCCAAACTGGGTGCGGCTGTGCGGCTCGGGAAGCGCCGTGGCCGCGGTGTATGCGAACGACGCACTGCGGGACGATGCGGCGATGCTGTTGGGCGAAAAGCACCAGCGGCTCATCAAGACCGCCACCCGAGGGGTGGCGGCGCCGGGTCCCGAGCCGGCCTAGGCGAAACGGGGGCCGGAGCGGCCCGTCAACCGGTGCCGGACGCGCCGCTGGAGGCGGTGCAGCGCGCTCAGCACCCGCATCGCAAGGACGAGCGCGCGGGGCGGTGCGTTGACCGGAGCATCGGGTACGCCGGCGATGGCGTGACGTTTGGCATGGAGGCGGCACGCCTCCCAGTCGAGCCGCCAGATGTCGTCGAGCCAGAATTTCCGCGCACCGTGCTCCTTGAAGTACCGCAGCACTTCGAAGTCGTACCAGTGGTACTGCTCCTGAGCGACGGTGCGCATGTCGATCCCGGCGTCCTCCCAGCCGCGGAACCACTCGGCGGGTGAGCGCTCGACTCGGCCCGCTCCCGTGAAGTCCACATGCATGGCATACCGGAGGCGACGCTTGAACACCCAGGGACAGGTGCCGCGGACGTTCTCGATCACGCTGTACCAGCGGAGCTTGGCCGCGAGGGCGGCGGGCCGCAGCGCCGAGTAATGCAGCACCGCGATGTCGTCGAGCAACAGGCGGTGCGCGGACTCCGGGATGGGCACGCGGACGCTGTGCATGTCGCGCGGCGCGTGCTCCACGCCGTCGTCCACATACCCCAGAGGCGTGAGTCGGTCATGCCGCATGCAGCGATCGGGCGTCTCGTACAGATCGACGCGCTCGAAGCACACGATGGTCCCCGGCCGGGCGGCGAGCATCGCGCGCCAGCTCGGCGTGTCGAGGGCGTCGGCCGCGAGAATCTCATCGGCATCGAGCGCGAGGATCACGCGGGGCGCTGGAACGAGGGCGCGCGCCTCGCGCAGCAGCAGGAGCTGGCGGTCGCGCTCGTTGAACTCGCCGGTCGGGTTGTCGATGACCGTGACCTTGGGATAGCGGCTGCAGATGGCGCGGCTCTCGTCCGTCGAGCGCTGGTCGGCGATGATGATGTGGTCGGCGAATCGGCTGGTCACCGAGAGGAACCGCTCGAGGATCCACGCCTCGTTGCGGACCGGCGTGACCACGACGACGCGGACAGAGTCGGACACGGTTTTACGATACGACGGTGGGACCGAAAGGGAAACGGGACGAACTGTTTGCGACACGCGCAGCGCGGTCGCATACTGGTGCGGTGAACGTCGCCGGGTTCCAAGCCGTCTGCGATGAGGGGTGGCGCCGGGTCGGCAGCACCCCCGGCTACCTGGCCGAGCGGGAGGCGCGGTTTCTGATGCTCGCCGCCGCCGCCGCGCCCGCCGATGGCGCGATTGTCGAAATCGGGAGCTTCAAGGGTCGCTCCACGGTGGGGCTGGCGTATGTGGCACAGCGCTATGGTCTGGGCAACGTCGTCGCGATCGACCCGCACACATCGCCCTCCACCACCGATCCTGACCTCGGCGCTGAGAAGTCCTCGTTCGAGCAGTTCCAGGAGAACTTGCGCCGGGCGGACGTGGCGGATGCCGTGGACTGCCGCCGCGCGTTCTCCCACGAAGTGGCTGGTACGTGGAGCCGGCCGATCCGGCTGCTGTGGATCGACGGCGACCATGTCTACGACGCGGTGAAGCAGGATCTGGCGCTGTTTCGCCACCACCTCGCGCCCGGTGGCATCCTGGTCATGCACGACGTGCTGCGCTCGTGGGACGGACCGCGGCGCGTTTTCCTGGAAGACGTGCTGCGCTCGGACGATTTCGGACCCGCGGGATTCTGCAAGTCGATCGGCTGGGCCCAGTACCGGCCGGGCGACGGGCGCCGCTGGCGGTTCCGGGCGCGGCGCGCGTACCTCGGCTGGACGGGGCGCCACGTGCGTCCGGCGGTGCGAGCGGGCGAGGTCACCCCCCGGTTGCGCCGCTGGCGCCAACAGTTCTGGTACGCCCTCTCGCCCCATGGCGCCGTGGATCCCGCCCGCTGGGCCGCCCAGGTGGCGATCACGTAGCGGCCGCGGAGCCGGCAGGATATTGTGGTAGGCGAGCCCCGCGAGGAGGACCGATGCCGGAGCAGCTGATCGGGACCGTCGTCCACTACTTCAAGGGACCGAGCGTCGCCGTCGTGCGCGTGACCGAGGGCGCGCTGGCGGTGGGCGACCGCATCCGCTTTCACGGCCACACGACGGATTTCACCGAACAGATCGGCTCGATGGAAGTGAATCATCAGAAAGTCCCGCAGGCGAACGCCGGCGACGAGGTCGCCATCCAGGTGACCGACCGCACCCGCCAGCACGATCAGGTCTTCAAGGTGACTCCATGAACGAGCAAGCCTTCAATCTGTCCGTCCGGAAGTTCCTCAAGCATTTCGGCGTCGACGCGCAGCGCGAGATCGAGAAGAGCGTGGATGCGGCGTTGCGTGCCGGCAAGCTCAAGGGCACCGAGACCCTCAAGGCGCGGGCCCGGCTCGAGATCCAGGGGTTGCCGACGAACCTGGTGATCGAGCAGGACATCACGCTGGCGTAGCGCCGACATGCGACTCACACCACTCGCGGTGGCGCTGCTCACGTGTGCGTGCGCGTCCTCGTCCCCCGAGCCAGCGTCCACGCCCACGCCCGCGGCGGATTCCGCAGCCCTCGCTCGCCTCGCGTCGCGCGCGGCAATCAATGCCCGCGAGCAGTACTACGATATCGATGGGTCGAGCGCCGGGGCGCTGCGGAATCAGATCAACCGGCTCGGCCCCAGGGACGAGAGCGGCAAGTCGCAGGACGCGTTGACCGTGTGGAGCATCGAGTGGGTGTACGGTACGGTGCAGCGCGGGGACAGCTGCCTGCTGCGCGACGTGAGGGTCACGCTCGACGTCGCCGTCACCTTGCCCCGCTGGAAGCCACCGGCGACGGCGACCGCCAAGCTGTTGAAGACGTGGCAGGCCTACCTCAAGGCCGTCCGGCTGCATGAGGCCGGGCACCGCACCATCGCCGAGCGTAACGCCCGCGAGGTGATGGCCGCGCTGACGCCGCTGCGCGGGACGAACTGCGACCGGCTCTCGGACGAAGCGACGCGCACCGCCGAGCGCATCGTGGCGGACGGCCGGGCTCGGAACCGCGCCTACGACGTCCAGACGAAGCACGGAGAGACGCAGGGGGTGGACCTGGGGCCGTGATCGGCAAGATGTCGGTGCAGCTGTCGTGAAGGGGCGCAGCGTGCTGCGCCCCTACGTCTGACCAAGGCAACCCGTGTAGATTTTTCGTCGCCCTGGCCCCTCGTCCAACGGCAGGACACCAGACTTTGGATCTGGGTATGGTGGTTCGAATCCACCGGGGCCAATTCCCTTGTCTGCACCGCCTTCGCCTATGGGAGGTGGACCGATGGATGTGCGAGTGATCCGGACGACGGTGCTCTTAGCGCTCCTGACGGGGGCGCTGGAAGCCCAGGCCCCCCAGACGGGGTTCCTGGACCGCCGCGTGTCCGTGGCAGGTCAGTCTCATCACTACCAGGTGTTCGTCCCCTTCTCCTACTCGGCATCACAGCGCTGGCCCGTCATTCTCTTCTTGCACGGCGCCGGCGAGCGCGGCGACGACGGTCTGCTTCCGACTCAGGTGGGCTTGGGCGCCGCCGTCCGGCTGAATGCCGCCCGTTTCCCCGCGATCATCGTTTTCCCCCAGCTGCCCGCAGAGTCGGCCTGGACGGGGACGCCGGCGCAAGTCGCCATCGCCGCGCTCGAGCAAGTGAGCCGAGAGTTCCAAGTCGACTCCGATCGCGTGTATCTCACGGGCTTGTCGATGGGCGGCAATGGGGTGTGGTACCTCGCGTATCGCTATCCGTCCCGCTTTGCGGCCCTCGTCCCGATCTGCGGTTTCGTCACGGCGTTCTTTCCGACGACCCGCCCGTTCACACCGGTCGTTCCCGCGGATAGCGGCCCACCTTTCGAAGCGCTGGCTCGTCAGCTGCGGCGCGTCCCGACGTGGATCGTCCACGGTGAAATCGACGGGGCAGTTCCGGTCGAACAGTCTCGCCAGGCCGCGGCCGCCTTGAAGGTCGTCGGCGCTCCCGTGCAGTATTTCGAGGTACTGGGGACCAATCACAACGTGTGGGACGCAACATACGGGTCGCCGACGCTCATGAGTTGGCTGTTCGCGCAGCGCCGGTCACGCTGATTCGAGTTCGCTTTGCATAGATGCACATCCTGTTGGCGACCGATCCGACCCTCGACCCGCCGCCCAAAATTGTCGGCTGCCCGGAGGTTGACCTGCCAAAGGACCTCCGGCAGCCCCTGCGCCACGTCCGCATGATTTCCCTGATCGACCCGGACGGCACGGTCAGTCCAGCACCTGTGCGGGTGTTGGACGCGCCATCGTTCCGCTACGCGGCCGCGGCGATCGTGATAATCGAACAGTGCCGCTGGAGGCCGGGGTACCGCGACCGGCTTGCAGTGCGAACCGCGGCGCGAATGCCGGATGTTCTCGGCCGCGACATATTGGTGGGGGACTCACTTCCATAACGGCTGACATCACTATGACCGACCCCCTCACCCGACGTGATTTCGTGACCGCCGCGAGCACCTTAGCCGGCGCCGCACTCTTGTCAGCAGCGGCCACGGCCGGGCCGGCGCGCGCCGGCTCTCCGGACGGCGCCATCGTCCTCTTTCAGGGCGACTCGATCACCGACTGCGGACGCGATCGCACCGTGGCCGCGGCGAACGCCGCGGGCGCCCTCGGCACCGGGTACCCACTGCTGGTCGCCTCGGCCGCACTCGCGGCGCGTCCCGATCGCAAGCTCCAGTTCTACAATCGCGGCGTGAGCGGCAACAAGGTGCCGGACCTCGCGGCCCGCTGGGCCACGGACACCGTGGCGCTGGCGCCGGACGTGCTGAGCATCCTGATCGGCGTGAACGATTTCTGGCACAAGCTCAGCAGCGGCTACACCGGCACGGTCGAGGACTACGAACACCAGTACACCGCCCTGCTGGCCGAGACCCGGCGCGCCCTGCCGCGCACCCGGCTCATCGTGCTGGAGCCGTTCGTGCTGCGCTGCGGCGCCGTGGACAATCGCTGGTTTCCCGAGTTCGACGCGCGCCGGGCGGCTGCCGCACGCGTCGCCCAGGGCGCGAAAGCGAGCTTCGTCCCGCTCCAGCAGATGTTCGACGACCTGGCGCGCAAGAGCATGCCGCAGTACTGGGCCGCCGATGGCGTCCACCCCACGCCCGCAGGGCATGGCGTCATCGCGGAGCGGTGGCGTCGCGCTGCAAACCTCTGACATCGTCCCCGTGCGCTTAACCATCGTCGCTGCCGCGCTCGGCCTGCTCGCCAGCGCCGCGCCGCTCGTGGCTCAGAGCACGGCGCTCGACGCCTTCCGCGACAACGTTGCGGCGATCCACGCGCGAGATCGCGCTGCCTATCTCTCCCACTACCTGCAGACGCCAGCGCTCGCCCGCGTGGGCCCGGACGGGCTGCAGCAGGGGTACGATGAGTTCGCCCGCGGCGCCGGTACTGGCTGGCCCGACACGCTGGTTGCGACGCATTTCCGCGTCGTGCCGCTCACCCCAGACGTGGCCTACGGCGTGTACCGCTACCGCGTCGTCGACTCGAGCGGCAGCGTGCGCGGCGTGAGCGAGCGCGTGCTCGTCCGGACGCCCGCGGGGTGGAAGGTCGCGGTGACGACGGCGTTCCCGACGCCCGACGCCGCACCCCCGCCAATCGCGATCGTGGGCGCCACACTCGTGAACGGCACCGGAGCGGCGGCGGTACGAAACGCCGTCGTCGTGATGCGTGAGGGCCGGATCGCCTGCGCGGGGCCGCGGGCCACCTGCCCGGTCCCGGCCGACGCCGACACGGTGAGCGCCGTCGGCAAGTGGATCATGCCGGGATTGATCGACACCCACGTGCACTTCTCCCAGACCGGCTGGGTCGATGGACGACCGGACGCGCTGGACCTGCGGGATCGCTATCCCTATGAGACCGTCGAGGCCGACCTGCATGCCAGGCCTGAGCGTTTTTTCCGCTCCTACCTGTGCAGCGGCGTCACCTCGGTGTTCGACGTGGGAGGCTACCCGTGGACGCTGGAGCTCCAGGCGCGCACGGCTCGGAGCACCACGGCACCACGCGTCCTAGCCGCCGGGTCGTTGCTCTCGACCATCGATTTCTGGCTCAACCTGCCGGACCAGCGCCAATTCATCTACATGGCGGACGAGGCCGCGGTGCGACAGGCGGTACGCGCGCACAAGACCTGGGGGGCCGCGGCCATCAAGGTGTGGTACATCATGCCGCCGCAGCCGCCCGACACGGCGCGCATTTCGGCCCTGATGCGCGCCACCGGCGACGAAGCGCGCAAAGTCGGGCTGCCGCTCATCGTGCATGCGACGGGGCTGTGGGAAGCAAAGGATGCCGTGCGCGCCGGAGCACGCGTGCTGGTGCATTCTGTCTGGTCGGCTCCCGTGGACGACGAGTTCCTGTCCCTCGCCCGGCGCCAGGGAACGATCTACGTTCCGACGCTCACGGTGCCCGACGGGTACCGCCAGGTGGCGGCGCGACGGTTCGCGGGCGAGCGACAACCCCTGGCCTGTGTCGATCCCGCGACTCGCGCCAAAGCGCTCGCGACCGATACGGTGGCTGCGGGCCAACGTCCGACCGCCGCCGTCCTCGCTGAGCGGACCGCGCGGACCGAGCGCTTCTTCGCGCAGGGTCAGGCCAACCTGAAGCGCGTCCATGACGCCGGCATTCCGGTCGCCCTCGGCACCGACGCCGGCAACCCGCTCACCCTGCACGGGGCGTCGGTGTTCATGGAGCTCGAAGCGATGCAGGCCTCGGGCCTCACGGCGCGCGATGTGCTGGTCGCGGCGACCGCGAACGCGGCGCGGGCCCTCGGGCTCGACAGCACGGGCACGGTGACCGCGGGCGCCACAGCCGACCTGGTCGTGCTGGACGCCGATCCACTCACCGACATCCGCAACGTCCGCCAGATCGCGCTGGTGGTCCGCCGAGGTGAGGTCTACACCCGGCACGAGCTGGAATACTAGAGTCGCGTCCCTCAACCTTACCACGAGGTTCCGTTCGTATGCGCTTCGCCGCCCGCCCGATCGCCGCCTGCGGTCTCGGTCTCCTGCTCATCGGCCTCGCCCCGGCCCCGACCGACGAGCTCCGCGGCTTCACCGCCCCATCCGCCAAGGCGCAGCGCGAGTGGGAGGCCAAGTTCCGCGCCATCCCCTCCCCCGACTCGCTGCGCGAGTACATGCGCCGCCTGTCGGCGCGCCCGCATCACGTCGGCTCGCCGTACGACAAGGACAACGCCGAGTGGCTGCTTGCCAAGTTCAAGAGCTTCGGGCTCGATGCGCGCATCGAGACGTTCGATGTGCTGTTCCCGACGCCCAAGGAGCGCGTCGTGGAGCTCGTGGCGCCTACGACGTTCCGCGCCAAGCTGCAGGAGCCGCCGGTCTCGGGCGACCCGACCTCGAGCCAGCAGGCGGAGCAGCTCCCGACGTACAACGCCTACTCGATCGATGGCGACGTCACCGCCCCACTCGTGTACGTGAACTACGGCGTGCCGGCGGACTACGAGCGGCTCGCGCGCCTGGGCGTGTCGGTGAAGGGCGCGATCGTCATCGCGCGCTACTTCGGATCGTGGCGCGGCATCAAGCCCAAAGTCGCGGCCGAGCACGGCGCCGTCGGCTGCATCATCTACTCGGACCCCCGGGAAGACGGCTACACCCAGGGCGATGTGTATCCCCAGGGTCCGTGGCGCCCCAGGGACGGCGTGCAGCGCGGCAGCGTCATGGACATGCCGCTCTTTCCGGGCGACCCGCTGACCCCCGGGGTGGGAGCCAACAAGGACGCGAAGCGGCTGGCGCTGAGCGAGGCGCCGACCATCACCAAGATCCCCGTGCTGCCCATCTCGTACGGCGACGCGCAGCCGCTACTCGCGGCCCTGCGCGGGCCCGTAGCGCCGGAGGAGTGGCGCGGCGGACTGGGTATTACCTACCACGTGGGCCCCGGACCCGCCAAACTGCACCTGCGCGTCAAGTCGGACTGGAGCCTGAAGACCCTGTACGACGTGATTGCACGCATTCCCGGGGCGATCGCGCCCGACGAGTGGGTGATCCGCGGCAACCATCACGACGCCTGGGTGAACGGCGCCGAGGACCCGATCTCGGGGCTGGTGCCGCTGCTCGAGGAGGCGCGCGCGTACGGCCAGCTGCTCAAGCAAGGCTGGAAACCGCGTCGCACCATCATCTACGCGGCGTGGGACGGTGAGGAGCCGGCGCTGCTGGGCTCGACCGAGTGGGTGGAGGCACACGCCGACGAGCTGGCCGCGAAGGCCGTGGCCTACCTGAACAGCGACACCAACAACCGCGGATACCTGGATATCGGCGGCTCGCACTCCCTGGAAGCATTCATCAACGATGTGGCGCGGGACATCCAAGACCCCGAGACCAAGCTCAGCGCCTGGAAGCGGGCCCAGCTGCGCGCCATCGCCGACGCGAGCACCACCGAGCTGCGGCAGGAGGCGCGCCAACGAGCCGATCTGCGCATCGATGCACTCGGATCCGGGTCCGACTTCACGCCGTTTCTGCAGCACATCGGGGTGTCGACCCTGAACCTCGGCTTCGGCGGCGAGGGCGGCGGCGGTATCTACCATTCGATCTACGACGACTTCAAGTGGTACACGACGTTCGACGACACGTCGTTCGTGTACGGCCGCGCCCTGGCGCAGACGGTGGGGACCGCGGTGATGCGGCTCGCCGACGCGGAAGTCGTCCCATACCAGTTCACGTCCTTCGCCGAGACGGTGGGCCGGTACGTCAAGGAGGTAGAGAAGCTGCTGCAGGAGAAACAGGACACCGTGCGCGAGCGCAATCGCCAACTGGATGAGGGCGTGTTCGCCGCCACCGCCGATCCCCGCGAGCCGTCGATCCCGCCGGCACGGGAAGAGCTGCCGCCGTATCTGAGCTTCGCGCCGCTCGACAATGCGGTCGACGCGCTCAGCCGGGCGGCGGAGCGCTACGAGCGGGCGTTCGCGAAAGCCTCGGCCAA
>Ga0075423_10006092_pt1 | contig 11308 bp, 7 predicted proteins | sample SoiMethybrSBSTD2_FD_80114 | JGI IMG/M metagenome (GOLD analysis project Ga0075423, IMG submission 80114) | Bulk soil microbial communities from a Populus tree surrounding site in Tennessee, USA - Soil MetaG P. TD hybrid SBSTD2 | ecosystem: Environmental > Terrestrial > Soil > Tree plantation...
ATTCCTCCTCCAAAATCAATTGGCATTCATCGCCAGCTTTCCGCAGCACTCGGGCCGTTGCGGCAAGCTGGTGATATCCCATCCTCCACCTAACGCCTGGATTAATTGGACGGCGGCGACCATTCGTCGGCCGAGAATGTTTACCGCAGTAGCCTCATCCGCGAGAGCCGCACTCTGCGCAACGGTGACTTCCAGGTAACTTGTAACGCCACCTTTATATCGCTGAATGGAGAGGTCCAACGATTTCTGGGCCGCCAAGACCGCTTCATTCTGGGTTCGAGCTTCGTCCTCAAGGATGCGTAGCGCCGCCAGATTGTCTTCCACTTGCTGGAAGCTGGTAAGCACAGTTTCACGATAGTTAGCGACGGTTTGATCGTAAGCCGCAATGGCCTGATCCGAAGCAGCCCTGCGCCGGCCGCCATCGAACAACGTTTGTATCGCCTGGCCTCCTACGGCCCACAGTCCGCTGGGGCCTTGCAGTAACGTGGTGAGGGTCGCGCTTTCAAACCCTCCCGCCGCGGTCAGGTTCAATAGTGGATAGTAGGCAGCTTTGGCTACTCCGATCCGGACATTCGCCGCCGCCATCTGTCGTTCGGCGGATGCAATGTCAGGTCTGCGTTCGAGCAGTTGTGACGGCAGGCCAGTTGGAATCGGCGGCGGCGGCGTGCGGAGAGGAAGTGGAGCAAGACTGAAGGAGCTTGCAGGTTTGCCGATCAGGGTTGCGACGGCATGCTCGTATTGAGCCCGAAGCACTCCGACGTCTTGTGCCTGTGCAATGGTTGTCTTCAGTTGCGTCCTGGCCTGTTCGACCTCGACCTCGGAACCGACTCCTCCGTCAAACCGGCTCTGATTCAACTGCAACGCCTGCTCGTACTGAGCGACGGTCGATTGCAGAAGTTGTTCCTGGGCATCCAGACTGCGCGCCAGGAAGTAGAACAAAGCCAATTGCGCATGCGTAGCCAGGTTAACCGTCGCCAGGTCAGCAGCACCGGCTTGCGCCGCTTCACGATATGACTCCACATTTTTGCGCACACGCCCCCAAGCGTCGACTTCGTAGGACAACTCAATCGGCAGTTGGAAGTCGTTGGAGGTGACACCATTGGAAACGGCTCCCCGAGGCGGACGATTGGTCGACACCCTAGTGCGGGACGCAGACGGAGCGGCAGCCACCGTGGGGAAGTAACCGGCGTGGTTATAGCGAACGAGCGCGCGAGCTTGAGTGTATTGCGCTTCGGCGGCCTTAAGGTTCTGGTTGGAAATGTTGACTTGCTGTTCCAGGGCATTCAGTTGCGCGTCATTGAATATTTCCCACCAATTGCCACGGACACTCGCTTCGCCGGGCTGAGCAGTCTTCCAGTTGCCGACTTCTTTATAGCTCGGTGGAACTTCGACTGGCGGCCGATGATATCTCGGACCGACGGCACAACCAGCGAGCAAGAGCGTGCAGGCGAGACCAATAGGTGTGACACGATATTTCCAGACTCGATTCTGGGCGGTTGAATACCTAGTTGTGCTCATGATGCACCTCCTGTAGCAGCTGTAGCGGCGGGCTGCACAACCCGCACCTTTTGTCCCGACACCAGCGAATCTGGCGGATTGAGGACCACTGTGTCTCCCACTTGTAGGCCGGACACGATCTCGATCTTTTCGCCGAAGTCGTGGCCAGGCGTAACTGGTGTGAGTACAGCCGCGCCATTTTGCACGACTGCGACCTGCAGGCCCTGCGATCGAAATATGAGGGCGGAAACTGGCACCAGGTACGAGGAGGCCTGTCGGGGTATCTTGAGATGAACCTCAGTGTAAGCACCGGAGAGTAACTCGCCGCTGGGATTATTCACCTCTATTTCCGCAATCAAAGTGCGAGTGGCATAGTTGATCGACTCTGAGGTACGAACCAACTTGCCGTGGAATTGTCGTCCGGGAAATTCCGCCAGAGTCAGCTCTGCCGTTAAGCCCGGAGTGGCGGCCCGGGAGTACTGTTCAGGCACGTTCACGTACACGCGCAACTTACCGGGCTGGGAGATGTGGAAGAGATCGCTTTTTACGCTTCCGGAATTACCGGCGGAGATGAGTTGCCCAACGTCCGTATTGCGGGCCGTGATGATGCCGTCGAATGGAGCAAAAACCTTCTCGAAGGACTGCAAAGTCTCAAGCTGCTTGACGTTGGCTTGATTGGCATCGGCGATCGATTTGTTGGCGTTGTATGTACCGACAGCGTTATCAACGTCTTGCTGCGCCACCGCGTGCGTGGCCAATAAGCCCTGGTAGCGATTCTTGGTGATCTCCGACAGCTTGAGGTTCACCTGCGAAGTCGCGAGGTTGCTGCGCGACTGTTGCAATTGCTGATCGACTTCCGGTGTCTCAATCACGGCGAGCAACTGGCCCTTCTTCACGTGCGCTCCGATATCGGCATACCAACTCTTGAGATAACCGCTGGTGCGAGCGTAAATCGGAGCACTTGTGTAAGGCTGCACATTCCCCGGCAACATGATCTCCTGCAAGGGCGCGGAGCGCTCCGGAGTAACAACCGAGACCGCCGGCAAAGACATCTGCGTGGTTTCAGCACGCACTGTGGCCGCGTTCCGGAGACGCGAGATGATGCCGTATGCGAAGATTCCCGCAAAGACCAGGAGAATCGCGCACGCGACGATCCAGTTTCTTCGCGACCGGGGCGGTGTGTTGGCGACATCCAAAAATTCTGGATACTGATGAAGAGCGTTATTTTGTGTTGCTGATTCCATTGGCATAACAATTCCTATATTTCCTTGAAGTTTTACCTATGCCTCACTACCGGTATGCGTACTTTGCCGGCGCATGCCGTGGATGGCGCTAAAGACCGCGGGGACGAAGAACAGGGTCGACACCGTCGCGAAGAGCAAGCCCCCAATTACAGCGCGTCCGAGAGGTGCGTTTTGCTCTCCTCCTTCGCCGAGCCCAAGTGCCATCGGCGCCATACCAATGATCATCGCCAGGGCCGTCATCAGGACAGGCCGGAAACGCATGTAACCTGCTTGAAGGGCCGCTTCGGCGGCACTGACTCCCGATTGCAATTGTTCTCTTGCGAAGCTGACGACCAGAATGCTGTTCGCGGTCGCCACCCCCACGCACATGATCGAGCCGGTTAGTGCGGGGACACTGATGGTGGTACCGGTCATGAAGAGGAACCAGATAATTCCAGCCAGCGCCGCCGGCAGAGCCATGAGAATGATGAAGGGATCAAGCCACGATTGAAAATTCACCACGATCAGCAGATAGACGAGAGCAATGGCAAATATCAGGCCCGTTAACAAGCCCGTGAAGGATGTACGCATGGTTTGGATCAGCCCGCGCACGATGATCTGCGATCCCCGCGGAAGCTGTTTCTGACTGGCATTGATGATCGAGAAGATGTCCTTGGAGACGCCTCCGAGGTCTCGACCCTGCACGGAACCGAAGATGTCGATCACGGGCGCTACGTTGTAGTGAGAAACAACGCTCAATTGGGAACCGCGAGTGAACGAGGCAAGACTCGCAAGTATCGAGGGAGGCGCATTACCGGTGCCGGTAATCGGAATATTGTCCAGATCCTGCAATGTCTGAACGCGATACTGGGGCGTTTGGGTAGCGATCGAGTAGCTCACGCCATTCTTCGGGTTCAACCAAAAAGTGGGCGCGGTTTGGGAGCTGCCACTGAGAGTCACCAGGAGGTTGGTAGCAACGTCCCGCTGTGTGAATCCAATGGAAGCTGCTTTCGTCCGATCCACATCGATGTGAAGTTCCGGCTGATTAAACGTCTGCTGAATGCGGAGATCGGATGTCCCAGAAACGTTTCTTACGCGTGCCAACAGATTGTCCGCGAATTGCCGGTTAGCTTCCAGATCATTGCCCACCACTTGAATATCAATCGGTGCCGGCAGCCCGAAGTTCAGAATCTGTGTCACCATATCCGAGGGCAAGAAATAGAACGTAACACCTGGAAACGTCCGCGCCAGTTTCAACCGCAAGTCGTGTACATAGCCTGCTGTGGGATGGTGCTTCGCCGCCAGCGTAACGATGATGTCCGCATCCTGCGTCCCAACCGGAGCCGAATTGCTATAGGAAAGATTGATGCCGCTGTAAGGCAGTCCAATGTTGTCGATAACGCCTGAGAACTCTTGCGGCGGTATCTGCTTGCGGATTGCGTTTTCCACCTGATCGCAGAGGGCGGCGGTCTCTTCAATGCGCGTCCCGCTTGGAGCGCGCATGTGCAACGTGAATGAACCACTATCGACGGAAGGGAAGAAGTCTTGCCCAAGCCATGGCACCAAACCAAACGAGAGGAGACAGGCCGCGAGGAAACCAACGATGAATACTCGGCGATGACTGATAAATGTTTCCAGCAGTCCGCGATATGCATTTCGGATGCTCTCAAAACCGTGCTCGAACCATGCTTGAAAACGCACCAGAGGGTTCTTGCTTTCGTGGGAAGTTCCTTCCGTGTGAGCCTTGAGGAAGTATTTAGCCATCGTCGGTACCAGAGTTCTCGAAAGCAGGTAAGAAGCCAGCATGGCGAATACCACGGCCTCGGCGAGCGGCACAAAGAGGTATTTCGCAACGCCAGTGAGAAGGAACATCGGGACAAACACGATGCAAATACTCAGCGTTGAAACCAGTGCCGGAATTGCGATCTGCTGCGCGCCATCGAGAATCGCTTCCTCTATCCCCTTCCCTTCGGCGAGATAGCGGTGGATGTTTTCAATGGTGACCGTTGCATCATCCACCAGAATGCCAACTGCCAGCGCCAAGCCTCCTAGAGTCATGAGGTTGATGGTCTCTCCCAGGGCGCTGAGGGCAATGATCGAAGACAAAATAGATAAAGGAATTGAGATGGCGATGATAAGGGTGCTGCGCCAGCTGCCGAGAAATAGAAGGATCATGGCAGCCGTCAGACAAGCAGCAATGAGTGCCTCTCGCACCACGCCGATAACAGCCCCTCGAACAAAGATCGACTGATCCCCCAGCAGACGAATTTGAAGGTCTGATGGGAGCGTGTTCTTGACACTCGGCAGTAGCTGCTTGATAGCAGCGATGATGTTCAGCGTCGAGGCATTGCCGATTTTTTGGATCGTCATCAGCGTCGAACGCCTTCCATCGACGCGCACGATATTGGTTTGTGGCGGGAACCCGTCTCGCACAAACGCCACGTCATGGATATAAATGGTCGAGGTTCCAATGGTCTTGATCGGAAGATCATTCAGTTCCTTGATGGACGTCGGGCTCCCATTCATGTTGACGTTGTATTCGAAGGTGCCGATCTTCGCCGTCCCGGCGGGAAGAATGAGATTTTGCGCGCTGATCGCATTCACCACGTCCAGAGGAGAGAGTCCGTTTGCTTGCAGGGCAGGGGTGTTCAGGTCCACTTGAACCTGACGCTGCTTGCCGCCGTACGGATAAGGTACAGCCGTGCCCGGTACGGAAGTGAGTTGAGGCCGGATGAAGTTCAACCCCAAGTCATTCAACTGTTGCTCCGAAAGCGAGGGGCTGGAAAGAGCGAGCTGAAGAATCGGAACGCTGGAAGCGCTGTAAGTAATGATCAGCGGAGGCGTGGTTCCGGCCGGAAGCTGTTTGAGCTGAGTCTGGGACTGGCCCGCAATCTGCGCGATCGCAGTACTGATATTCGCACCGGGATGGAAGAATACCTTGATGACAGCCACGCCGTTGAGGGACTGCGATTCCAAATGCTCGATGTCATTGACCGTGGTGGTTAGGTTGCGCTCCTGCAGGGTGATGATTCTGTTCGCCATGTCCTGTGGCGCGAGGCCGGTGTAGTTCCAAATAATGCTGACTACCGGAATGTTGATATTCGGAAAAATGTCCGTAGGAGTGCGAAGCGCTGCAAGCGCTCCCAGGATCAAGATCAGAAGAGCCACCACTACGAACGTGTACGGCCGTCTTAAGGCGAGCTTAACAATCCACATATGTATTCCCTTAGCCTGCTAAACCTGCTTCGTTTTCGGCTTCCTTTCGTTGCATCACATTCTTTTCTTGCGTAATCCACTCTCGGATATACGCCGAGCAATTTCTCAGTTCGGTGCCCGCGGCCTCGCGGCTCGCCAGGAACTGCACTGCATCCCGGTCCACCAGTTTTACGTGTTTCAGGTCGAGGACCATATCGCGCTCTGAAGATTCGGATTTCAGGAGGGCTTCCAGGTCCGGCACTTGGTCCGCTTGGATTCGACCACTGAGGATGAAAACGACCGACCTCCGTTCGACCGATCTTTGAATTCTTAACGTCATTTCGTCTGCCCTTCCGCAATTGAAAAAAGCAAGCGGATGGCCAAGTGCTAAGTAAATGAAAACAGGTTTGTTACCCAAGACAATCGATCACGAGACCTCGGAAATTTACGAAATCTCGGGACGGCCTTTTCTGGCCGGGGGCGGCTTTAGGAATTACGGGGGAAATTTCGATACGTCATGTAACACATTCTTTGAAAAGATACGGTAGTGCCCAGATTAGGGGCTTAGAGGAAAAGACTAGTTCTTTCTGAACTTCAGTTTGTTGATCTTCAGAGACTTGATCTTGGAATCGAGCGTTGATTGTGGAATTCCGAGCCTAGCCGCAGCTCCTGAAGGGCCAGATACCTTGCCGTTGCTTTCCGCCAGGGCTGCCTCGATCAGCTCTCTTTCCTGAGCAGCGAGTTTCTCCGCAAGTGGTTGTGTTGCCGAATCGGCGGGAAGTGCGCGTCGGCCGAGCCAAGTCTCATCGACCGAAAGGTTCTCTGAATCACAGATGATTACAGACCGCTCAATCACGTTCTGCAGTTCCCGAATATTGCCCGGCCATGCATACGACTGAAGTAGTTCCAGACTTCTTTTGTTGATGCCGGTTATATTCTTTCCAGCTTTGCTGGCGTAGCGATCGACGAAGTACTCCACCAGCAGAGGAATGTCTTCCTTTCGTTGGCGCAAGGGAGGAACTTCGATCGGGAACACGTTCAGCCGATAGAACAAATCGTCGCGAAATCTCCCTTCAGCGATAGCAGCCTCCAAGTTACGATTGGTGGCAGCGACTACTCGGACATTAATCTGAAAAGACTCATTTCCACCTACACGCTGAAATTCGCGCTCTTGCAGTACTCGCAAAAGAGAGATCTGCGTCTCTGCCGGTAGCTCACCCACCTCGTCCAGGAAGATCGTGCCTCCTTCGGCCGACTCGAACCGGCCCAATCGTCGCTGAGTCGCGCCCGTGAAAGCGCCCTTCTCATGGCCGAACAGTTCCGAGGCTATTAGGTCGCGCGGGATGGCGGCGCAATTCACACTTACGAAGGCTCGCGAGGACCGTTGCGACCGCTTGTGAATCGCGCGAGCTATAAGCTCTTTGCCCGTACCCGTTTCCCCAGTGATCAGAACCGTCGAGTCGGTGGGTGCTACTTTCGCCACTTGCGAGAGCACGGCTTGCAGCGCAGGAGATGAACCTACGATCTCTTCGAACATTCTGGTGATGTCAATTTCTTCGCGAAGAGCGAGGTTCTCTTTGTACAACTGGTCTCTCAATATGCGAATTTCTTCAAAGGCATTCTTCATCGCGGTGATGTCCATTACCGCTCCAACAAAAGACGACTTGCCCGTTTCCTGACTTAAGGCGCTACCGAGAACCTGGACTCTCTTGATAGAACCATCGGGCATCACCAATCGGGTTTCCAAATCCAGATCTTTCCCGTGAGATGCGCCCTCGAGCGCCTCCTTCACAAGTTGAACGCCCTCAGGGTGGACCCGTTCGAGCACGAGTTGCACGGTGGGTTTTAGCGTTCGTTCGTATCCGAAAATCCGAAAGCTCTCTTCTGACCAGAAAAGTTCTCCGGTGGAAACGTTCCAGCCAAAACTGCCTGTGTGACTTAGTGTCTGTGCTTCGGCCAGATACGCCTCGCTCCTACCGAGCGCTTCGTTGGCTTTCTTGAGTTCTTGAACTGTTTCATTCAGATGGTCACGGGTCCGTCGGAGTGATTCAGTGGTTCTCCGTTGCGCAACGCTCAGAGAGCCAACAAACAGCGCCGACATAATAAAGACAAGAAATCGTGGTATCTGGCTGGGTTTTGCAGCTAATGAGTCAACTGGGGGCAGGAAGCTGTAGTAGAAAGCGAGAACTGAAAGAACGGTGGCTAGGAATCCCGGACCTGCGCCCCCGAACCACGCGCTGAACATCACCGCACAAAGGAACAATGACACGGGAGCAGATTCCAAGTGGAAGACCGGCCAATGTGAAATCAACAGTGCTCCCAAAACGGAGAGACCAGCAACTCCGTAGCCGCGAATCACTTGCAATTCTCTTCCCAGATTGGAACTGGGCACTGAGATGCTCCGGTGAGAGGCCCACTGGCGGAATCTTAGCACCAGTGAGACGGTTCCGACCTGACGCGAGGCTGGCAGGAAATCTCTAACCCAAACGCCGCAACGATTTCAGACTGCCTCGGAAATTTCCGGATTCTCGTGATCCTCGTCATGCGTTAAACGCCGCCATTTCAGTTGATTAGCATCTGGCCGCCAGGTTGCTTTACGAAAGCGGAAGTGAAGCAGAGGACGACTGAGAATTGCTCGGATTCTAAGCCTCGGTCGAGATTGAACGATAGGGGCGTCACTGACGAGGGAAAGAGAGAATGACATTCAAGCTAGGACTACATTCGTAGAACGTCGTTTCTGCTCTATCGGTATTCTGATTTCCATCTTTTCTCGTTTGGGAAAGAGATAGGTCGCACATGCAGCACCATCACGATCGCCATAATGAGAATCAAGAATCCGCTGTGAAGGCCAAAGTTGTCCAACCGCATCATCCCGAACATACGGAGCACAAGATTTCGGATGCGTACCCGCCTGGAATGCACGCGCAGCACAGCGAACACGTCGAGCACGACAAACACGCCGGGCACAGCATCGCGATGTTTCGGCGCAAGTTTTGGCTGTCACTCGTGCTCACGATTCCCACCCTGGTGTGGGGACACATGCTGCAACGGGCCTTCGGGTACACGGCTCCGCAATCTCCCGGCGCCATGTGGATTCCACCAGTGTTCGGAACGGCGGTCTTCGTGTATGGCGGCTGGGTCTTCATTCAGGGAGCAGTACGCGAGCTTCGCGCTCGCCTTCCCGGCATGATGACACTGATTGCTTTGGCAATATCGGTTGCCTTTGTCTTCAGCGCCGCAGTGACACTCGGCTATCCCGGTATGCCCCTGTGGGAAGAGCTGTCAACACTAGTAACGATCATGCTTCTCGGCCACTGGATCGAGATGCGCTCCATCGCGCAGGCTCAGGGCGCGCTCAAAGAACTCGCGAAGCTTCTGCCGGACACTGCGGTTCGTGTAGTCGGAGATCGACTAGAAGAGGTGCCCGTTTCCGAGTTGCGCGAGCGAGACATCGTTCTTGTTCGTCCGGGTGCAAGCATTCCAGCGGACGGCGTTGCGCGTGAAGGCGAGAGTTCCGTTAACGAAGCCATGATTACCGGCGAATCCCGACCAGTACGGAAGGCTGCTGGAGATAAGGTCATCGCCGGTACTGTTAACGGCTCAGGCTCGCTACGGATCGAAGTCACGGGAACAGGCGAGCGTACCGCACTTGCTGGCATTATGAGGTTGGTCACGCAAGCTCAGTCATCTCGCTCCCGAGCGCAGGCTTTGGCAGATCGTGCCGCGTTCGCCCTCACGCTTGTTGCGTTGGGAGCGGGGTTGCTGACTTTAATAGTGTGGCTTTCGCTTCACGCAAGTACTGCCTTTGCTATTGAGAGACTGGTGACTGTACTTGTCATCGCTTGTCCACATGCGCTGGGTCTCGCGATTCCGCTGGTGATCGCAATTTCAACTACCCTCGCGGCTCACAGCGGTCTGTTAGTTCGTGATCGACGCGGTCTTGAAGATGCACGGAACATCAATTCTGTGGTCTTCGACAAAACCGGGACCCTTACACGAGGCGAGTTTGGTGTTGTCAACGTACAGACTGCCGACAATCTTGCACTTGACGAGGCGCTTCGCCTTGCGGCTGCCATCGAACGCGACTCGGAGCACACGATCGCAAAAGGGATCGTCAGAAGCGCTGAAGAACGCAAGCTGGCCATTCCGCGAGCGGAAGCATTCGAAGCTTTTCCCGGTGGGTGTTGCAGTTCCCGAACGTTTGCGTCAAGCGGCCCTTGACGCGAGCAATCGCGGCCAGTCAGCGATTTACCTGACCGACCGCAGTGTCTCGCTGGCGGTCCTCGCAGTCGCCGATGTGGTTCGACCGGAATCGCACGATGCAGTCCGACTCCTGCACGAACGTGGCGTTCAAGTTGTAATGATGACGGGCGATGCACGTGCTGTAGCCGATTCCGTTGCCACTGAGCTTGGAATTGATGTGGTCTTCTCGGAAGTCTTGCCAGAACAGAAGTCGGCCAAAATCGAGGAACTGAAGCGCTCAGGCAAGCGCGTTGCCATGGTCGGTGATGGCGTGAACGACGCACCGGCATTGGTCACAGCCGATGTGGGGATTGCAATCGGAGCGGGCACAGACGTGGCGGTTGAAGCGGGAGATATCGTGCTCGTTCGCAGCGATCCCCGAGACGTGCCACGAATTATTGATTTATCCAAAGCCAGCTATCGGAAGATGATCCAGAACCTCGCTTGGGCGACGGGATACAACGTCATAGCGATCCCACTCGCCGCCGGAGTCCTCGCACGATGGGGCATTGTGCTCTCACCTGCTGTCGGCGCTGTGCTGATGTCCGTGAGCACTATCGTTGTCGCCATTAACGCACAGTTGCTCCGTCGCATGCGGCTCCAATAGAGAATTTCCTTTCGGGTCTGAGCGGACTAACCCTTGCGGTCATTCCAGGTGCGCACCAAGATGAGCAGTGGGTTAAGCAGTTAAACTGCTATTGCGATTACAAGCGAAATTAGGGCAATTGAAGATAGAGCTGCACGCACAATATGTGAGTACTCCCAGCGGTCCCTAAGATACCTCCAGTCCGGTTGTCCAGCCTTGCCTTCATCCAGACGATTCGTCCGCCCTTGAGTAAAGAATGTGGTTCCGGCTTTTCCCATTTGTTGGTTTCGCAGCCAAAATCGGTTTGTGGGCTGAGTAACAAACCAAAAGATTGCGTGCATGGACGCAAGTGCGATGAATGCTGTCAGAGTCCACCAGAACGCCATACCTTGATCGCCCGCGATCAGCAGAAGAATCAATGGCGAGGTAATGGGCAAACGCAGGCGATACCCCAAAACGGTATTCCCGTCAACACCGAAAAGATTTCATCGGCGGCGGACGTTGCTGTGGTAAAGGGGAATGTTTCGGGGCTGAAAATCAGACAGATCACCCTGGCCGATGGCCG
>Ga0075423_10006094_pt1 | contig 11306 bp, 15 predicted proteins | sample SoiMethybrSBSTD2_FD_80114 | JGI IMG/M metagenome (GOLD analysis project Ga0075423, IMG submission 80114) | Bulk soil microbial communities from a Populus tree surrounding site in Tennessee, USA - Soil MetaG P. TD hybrid SBSTD2 | ecosystem: Environmental > Terrestrial > Soil > Tree plantation...
CATCGCCGAGTCCAACCTCGCCTCCGCCTCCCGGGTGGCCGACCGCCTCTACGCGATCGACCGCGGCGAGATCATCTACGACGGGAGCCCGCAGCGCGTCTTCGAGAACGAGGACGTGATGAAGACTATCCGCGGCTGACGCGGACGGATCGCTCAGCGCGCGCCGGGGGGCTGGCCGGTCAGGATGTGGGAGGCGTGATGGAGCACCATGCGCCACTCGCCGCCCCGCCGCTCGAAGAGGTTCGTCGCGAGCAGCGTGGTGACCGCGATGTTGCCGCGGACCTGGGAGAGGATGTTCTCGGCGCAGGTCACCCAGCCCAGCTCGCCCGCCACGCGCGCCTGGACATCACCCAGGCTGAAGCGCATCTCCCGGCTGTCCTTGAAGATGGCCTCCCAGGACTGCCGCACCGCCTCCCAGCCCTCCAGCATCGACCAGCCGGGGTGGATGCACCGCACGTGCTCGCCGTGGGCCCACACCGCGTCCATCTCCGCGAGGTCGAGGGCCTCGAACGCCCGGTAGAAGCGGGCATTGGCTTCCTCGAGCTCGGCGCTCTCATCGTCGGGGGTCATGTCGGGCATGAGATCACGACGACGTCGCCGTCACGCGTCACCGCGAGCGGCTCGAGGCGCGCGCCGGGGCAGGGTCCCTCCGCGCACACGCCGGTGTCGGGCGCGAAGACTGCGCCGTGGACCGAGCAGACCAGATGGCGCCCGTCCTCGGCATAGAATCCGCTGGCGCGGAGGTCCAGCGGGTTACCGGCATGGGGGCACGTGTTGACGTAGGCGAAGACCATGCCGGCGTGATTCACCACGAAGCCTTCCACGGGCGGCCCACCGCGCCGCCGGAGCCGGAGCTTCGCCGTCTGGCCCGGCGCGAGCGTGCGCGCGTCCAGCCGCCACGTCTCGGCGTCCACGCCCCGGTTCTATCACAACCGGGCACGCAGGGTTAGGATGGGGCCATGCGACCGTGCCTCATGGTCGTGCTGCTCGTCCTCTCGCTCGCCGCCTGCGCCACCCCGCCCATGGCCGATGAGGGGACGCTGCCCCGCCATGCCCTGATGGGCACTTCGTGGCTCGCCCAGACTATCGACGGCGTGGCGGTGGACCCTGCGGTCCCGTCGACGCTGACGTTCCAGCGCGACGACCAGGTCATCGGACGCGGCGGCTGCAACCGGTATTTCGGCCGCCTCGGGCTCAGCCATAGCGTGCTGTCGATCAGCGGCCTCGGCGACACCAAGATGTTCTGCACGCCGCCGACGGTGATGGAGCAGGAGCGGCGCTTCTTCCAGGCGCTGCAGGCCTCGGTCGCCTGGCAGCGCGACGGGGACACGCTCGTCCTCCTCGACCTGGCGGGTCGCGAGCGGCTGCGACTGGTCCGCCTCGTCAGCTGAGCCGCTCCGCCGCGGCCGGCCCCGCGACCGGCATGGTACAGTGATTGCCTATGGCCGCCGCGGAAACCCTCGCTGTTGACGCGCGCGGACTGACCAAGACCTTCCGAGGGGGCTGGCTCGGGCGCCGCCGCACCGAAGCCCTCCGCGGCGCGAGCCTCGCGGTGCCGCGCGGCGCCATCATGGGGCTGCTCGGCCCGAACGGCGCGGGCAAGACCACGCTGCTCTCCATTCTCGCGACTCTGCTCATCCCCGACGGCGGTACCGCGCGCATCCTCGGCCTCGACGTGGTGAAGCAAGCGCGCGAGGTGCGCCGGCGGCTCAACATGACCAGCGGCAACACCTCGTTCGTGTGGAGTCTCCGGCCGCCCGAGGTGCTGGAGTTCTACGGTCGCCTCTACGGCTTCCAGGGCCGCGCGCTCCGGATCCGCGTGGAGGCGCTCATCGAGCTCTGCGAGCTGGGCCCGCACCGGAAGACCCAGTACAACGAGCTCTCGACCGGGCTCAAGCAGCGTCTCGCGTTCGCGAAGTCGCTCCTGAACGATCCGGAGGTGCTGTTCCTGGACGAGCCGACGCTGGGGCTCGATCCCGACGTGTCCGTGCGCATCCGCGCCCAGGTGGCGCGTCTCCGGCGCGAGCGGGGTACCACCATCATCCTCACCACCCACTACATGCGGGAGGCCGAGGAGCTCTGCGACGAGATCGCCTTCATCAAGGGCGGCCGCATCCTCGCCCAGGGCCCGTCCGACGCGCTGAAGCGCCAGATCCGCATCGGCGAGGTGATCGCGCTCAAGCTCGACCCCGCCGAGCCGGCCGGCTTCGCCGACCTCGCCGGGGTGCTCGACGTGCGGCGCCACGGCGACACCGTGGAAGCTACGGTGGACGCCGTGGAGAAGCGCCTGCCCGAGATCCTGCGCTGGCTGCACGATCAGGGCGTGGTGGTGCGCGACTGCCGGGTGCACGAGCCCGATCTCGAGGAGGTGTTCGTTGAGCTCGCTCGCTGAGCAGAGCGCCGGGCTTCGCCCCGTCGACGGCCTGCGCGCGGAGTGGACGCGCACCTGGGCCTTCGCGCACCGGAACCTCGTCATGGCGCGGCGAAACGTCTTCTTCGTCTTCGAGCTGGCGTTCTGGCCGGGCGTGGCCATGCTCTCCCACGGCCTCCTCACGAGGTTCCTCGAGCTCACGCCGCAGATGACGGCCTTCATCCTGGCCGGCACGGTGGCGCTGTCCACCGTCCAGGTCTGTCAGCTCGACGTCGCCTACGTCGTGCTCTTCGACATCTGGTCGAAGTCGATGAAGCATCAGTTCCTCACCCCGACGGAGATTCGCCACCTCGCTGTGGGATCATGGCTGGTCGGCGTCGGGCGGGGCGTGGTGGTGTTCGCGCTGATGGCGGCGATCGGGTCGAGCTTCTTCGGCTTCGACTTCCTGGGGGCGGGACCGCTGAGCCTGGCCCTGTTCCTCTTCGGGTGCTTCCTCTGCTCGCTGATCATCGGCCTCTGCGTCTGCGCCCTCGTGGTGCTCTTCGGCACGCGGGCGGAGACCTCCGCCTGGGCCACCGTGAACCTGCTCGTGATGCTCTCCGGCATCTACTACCCGGTCTCCGTGCTGCCGGGCTGGGCCCAGACGGTGTCGGCGGCGATCCCGCTCACGTATTTCCTGGACTACTTCCGCACGGGCTACGGCTTTCCCGCCGCCTTCGCCCATCCGCTCGCGGCGGGCTTCGGCCTCGCCGCGCTGTATCTCGCGCTCGCCCACTGGGCCTTCGCCGCCGCCATCACGCGGTCGCGGCGGACCGGCCTGCTCCTGAAGCTCTCCGAGTGAGCGATCCCGTGTTGGGTCCGGCGCTGTCCGCAGTCGCGCTGGGCCTGCTTCTGGGCATCCAGCACGCCACCGACGCCGATCACGTCGTCGCGGTGGCCACGATCGTGAGCCGGACGCGCCGCTTCGGCGCGGGCGCGCTGATCGGGGTCTTCTGGGGGCTCGGCCACACGCTGACGATCGCCGCGGTGGGCGTGGGCATCATCCTGTACCGGGTCACGGTGACGCCCCCCGTGGGCCTGGCCATGGAATTCACGGTCGCCATCATGCTGGTGATACTCGGCGTCGCGCGCCTGAGCCTCGCGCTGCGCGGCGCGCGTGCCGTCACCCCGGAACATCTCGCCGAGCCTCACCGTCACGGCGACGCACCCGCGTTCCATAGCCATGCGCACGCCCACGGAGAGATCGTGCACCGGCACCCGCACGTGCATCCATCCAAGCGGCTGGTCGACGCGCTGGCAAGGGTGGGGATCGGTCAGGCCGTCCGCTCGACGCTGATCGGGGTGGTGCACGGCCTGGCGGGAAGCGCCGCGGTGGTCCTGCTGGCGCTCAGCACCATCGCGGATCCGTACCTTGCGGTGGGCTACCTGATCGTGTTCGGGGCGGGGACGATCGCGGGGATGACGGCGATCACCGCGCTGATGGCGCTGCCCTTCGCGGCGGGTGCCGGGTGGCTCGCGCGCTGGCAGCGCGCGCTCGCGGTGGGAACGGGCGCCCTGTCACTCGCCTTCGGGCTCTACCTGGGATTTCACATCGGCGTCGTCGACGGCCTCTTTCGCTGAGACCGGCGGGCGCCGCTAGCGCGCGAGGAACTTCCTCACGCTGGCGGCGATGCCGGCGGCGTCAAGACCGTGCTTGGCATAGAGGCCTTTCTGATCACCCGACTCGCCGAAGCCCGTGACCCCGAGCTTGCGCAGCGGGGTCGGCATCACCTCGGACAGGAGCTCCGCCACCGCGCCTCCCAAGCCGCCCGACACGCTGTGATCCTCCACCGTGACGACGTGGCCGGTCTTGCCCGCCGAGCGCAGAAGCGTCTCCTCGTCGAGCGGTTTGATCGTGGCCACGTTGAGCACCTCGGCGTGGATGCCCTCCGTCTCGAGCCGCTTCGCCGCCTCCAGCGCGTTCCACACGGTACCGCCGGTCGCGAGGATGGAGACGTCCGTGCCCGGCCGTAGCACCTCGGCCCGGCCGAACTGGAAGCGGAAGCCCTCCCGGTGCACGGGCTCGAGGCTCTGTCGGGTGAGCCGAAGATAGACGGGCCCGGGGTGCTCGACCGCCCAGGCGATCGCCTGCTTGGTCTCGATCTCGTCCGCGGGCTGCACGATCGGGATGTTCGGGAGCGAGCGCAGGCAGGCGATGTCCTCGAGCCCCATCTGCGTGTAGCCGTCCTCGCCGATGGCCACGCCCACGTGCGTGCCCACCAGCTTTACCGGCGACTGGGTGTAGGCCACGGAGACGCGGATGGTCTCGAAGCGGCCCACCAGGAAGCAGGCGAAGGAGCAGGCGAAGGGCACACGCCCGGTGAGGGCGAGTCCCGCCGCGATCCCGATCATGTTGGATTCGGCGATGCCCAGGTTGAAGGCGCGCCCGGGATAGGTCTTGCCGAACTTCGCGGTCATCGTCGACTTCGAGAGGTCGGCGTCGAGGGTGACGATGCGCTCGTCCTTGGCGCCGAGATCGATGAGCGCTTCCCCGAACGCGGCGCGTGAGGCCTTGGCCACCATCACTTTTTCTCCATGGCGGTCAACTCGGCCAGGATGGGCGCCGCCCACGCCGGCGGCTCGCCCCCGGTGGCGGGGAGACCGAGGATCTCGCGGATGGCGCGCACCGCCTCCGTGGGAGTCGGCGCCTTGCCGTGCCACTCGGGGTTGTCTTCCATGAACGACACACCCTTTCCCTTCACGGTGTGGGCCACGATGAACACGGGCTTTCCCGGAAGGGCCTCGGCCTGGTCGAGCGCCTTCTCGATCTGCCCGAGGTCATGCCCGTCGATCTCGATCACCGGCCAGCCGAATGCCTTCCATTTGTCCACGACGGGCTCGAGGTCCAGGATCTTCTTCACGTGGTCGTCGAGCTGAATGCCGTTGTAGTCGAGGATCACGCAGAGATTGTCGACGTGGTGATCGGGGGCGCCGATCTTCGGCGCCGACATCGCCGCCTCCCACACCTGGCCTTCCTGGATCTCGCCGTCGCCCACGATGCAGTACACGCGCGAGCTCTTGCCGGCGAGCTTCAACCCCAGGGCCAGCCCCACCGAGATCGAGAGCCCCTGGCCGAGCGAGCCGGTGGCCGCCTCGATGCCGGGCAGGGCCACGCGATCGGGATGCCCCTGCAGCGGGCTGCCCAGCTTGCGCAGGGTCAGGAGCGCGCTCTCGGGAAAATAGCCGGCCTTGGCCATGCAGCTGTATTGCGCGGGGACGCAGTGCCCCTTGGAGAGGACGAGACGGTCGCGGTCCTCCCACAATGGACGCTTCGCCTCGTAGCGCATGCGGGCGAAGTAGAGCACGGTGAGGATGTCGATCACCGACAGGGAGCCGCCGGGATGCCCCGAGCCCGCATGGGTGAGCATCCGGATGATCTGCACACGACATTCCCGCGCGATGTCCTGCAGCCGGCCGAGATCACCCTTCGTCATGGTCCCAGATGATACGGACTGGGCACGCGCGGCGCAAGCGGAGGGGCCCTCACGAGCGGCCCGCCGGTGACGGCGTCGCGTTCGAGGCGATCGGATAGCCCTTCTCCACCCAGCCGGGCAGGCCCTCGTCGAGGATCCGCATGTTCCGATGCCCCGCGAAGTAGAGGATCTTGTAGGCCCCCCGGGCCAGCGCGTGGGGACACGCTCAGTAGAGGACGACGAACTCCGTGCGCGAGACCTCGGCGAGCCGCTGCGGGAAGTCGCGCAGGAAGAGGTTGCGGGCGCCCGCGATGTGGAGCTCGTCGAACTGATCCGGGCTCCGCACGTCCAGGAAGGTGACCCGCTGCTTGAGGTCGAGCAGGGCCTTGGCCTCGTCCACCGAGATGTACCGCTCGGGCACCTCGGGCTCGCCGGCGGGCGCGGCGCCCAGGCCCACGAAGGCCAGCGCGGCGACGAGCGCCACGAGCGCGCCTCTCACTGGAACAGCTCCACCCACACGCGGTCGCCCGCGTGCACGTCGCCCCGCTCTTCCTCGATCACGATGAAGCAGTTGGCCTGCGCCATCGACGAGAGAATGCCCGAGCCTTGCGGTCCGGTGGTGCGGACCCGCCACTGGTCGTCCACGTACTCGAGGATGCCGCGCTTGAACTCGCGACGCCCCTCGCGCTTGCGCATGGCCTCGGTGGCCACCGCGTGGAAGTGGGGCGGGAAGAGCTCGCGCCGGCCCGCGAGCTTCCACAACGCGGGACGGACGAAGAGGCTGAACGTGAGCATCGACGCCACCGGGTTGCCGGGCAGGCCGAAGAACTGCGCGGCTCCGATGCGCCCGACGGCGAGGGGACGGCCCGGCTGCATCGCCACCTGCCAGAAGTCGATGCCGCCCGCCTCCTGCAGCACCGCCTTCACGAGATCGTAATCGCCGACCGACACCCCGCCGGAGGTGAGCACGATGTCGGCCGCGCGCGCCGCCTCGGTGAGCCGCGCATGCAACACGTCCTGGAGATCCGGCACGATCCCGTAGTCCGTCACCGTCCCGCCCGCCGCTTCCACGAGCCCGTGCAGGGAGAAGCGGTTGGAGTCGAAGATCTGGCCGGGCTTGCGCGCATCGCCAGGCTCCACCACCTCGTCGCCGGTCGAGAGGATGGCCACGCGGGGCCGCTGCCGCACCAGGATCTGGGGGAAGCCGAGCGACGCCGCCATGCCCAGCTCCTGCGGGCGCAGTACCGAGCCTGCGGGCAGCACCACGCTTCCCGCCCGCACGTCCTCGCCGCGGCTGCGCGTGTTCACGCCGCGCTCGATGGGCCCCACCGTGATCCTCGCGCCCGCGCGCTCCACGACCTCCTGCGGATACACGGTGTCGGCCCCGGCCGGCATGGGCGCGCCGGTCATGATCCGGAGCGCCTGGCCGGGACCGACCACCCCCTCGAACATGCCCCCCGCGGCCAGCTCGCCCACGAGCGTGAGCTCCCGTCGCCCTCCCGTCGGCACGTCGGCGTGAATCACCGCGTAGCCGTCCACCGCGGAGTTGTCGGTGGGCGGCACGTCGATGGGGGCGCGGAGATCCTCGGCGAGGACGCGGCCGAGCGCGGCGGTGATCGGCACGATGTGCGGCGGGGCCACCGTCGTGATCTGTGCGAGGATGCGCGCCTGCGCGTCCGTCACCGAGATCATGTCGCCATTATAGACGCTATAATGCGTGGCGCGATGAACCAGGCTCTCGACTCCTCGCCCGAGATCGAGCTGGTCTACGCGGCGGCGGCGCCGCCGCGGCCCGCGGGCTTCTGGCGACGCGGCGTGGCCCTGCTCCTTGACTACGTCTTCCTCGTGCTGATGATCGGTGTGGCCGGCGGCCTCGTCACGGCGCTGTGGGGCGAGTCGGGCCGGAATCCGCGCGTGGTCAATGCCGCGGTGACCGCCTTCCGCTGGTTCCTGCCGCCGCTCTACGCCGTGCTCTTCCACTGGCTCTGGGGGCAGACCATGGGCAAGATCGTCGTCGGGGCGCGCGTGGTCACGCTCGAGGGCGGCGCCCTCTCGCTCCCGCGGGCGATCGGTCGCACCCTCGCCTGGGTGGTCGCCGTCCTGCCCCTCGGCCTCGGCCTCGCGCTCGCGGCGGCGCGACGCGACCGCCGCGGACTGCACGACCTCCTGGCGGGCACGCGCGTCGAGCGCGTCTGACGCGGTTCGTGCCCCTGCCGCTGCCGCTGCGCAATCGCCTCGCCGACCTCATCCTCGAGGCCCTTCACGACGCCGGCGCGCGCGAGGGCCTGCGCGCGCTCGCCGCGGTGTGCGCGGACCCGCGCGCTCCCGAGGGCACGTCGCCGCCCGAGCGCTTCCCGCTGGACTTCTTCGAGCGCGGCGCCGAGGGGCTGGCGCTGCGAGGCGGCGTCGCCGCCCACGCGCGCGAGCTCGCCGACCGCGCGGGGGCGGCCTGGCGCGCCGTGGGCGCGCGCCCGCTGGGCTCGGCGATGCCGTCCCTGGCGGAGACCCTCGACGGCGCCGGCGCGCTCTTCGACGAGGGGCTCTACTTCGAGGTGCACGAACTGCTCGAGCCGTGCTGGTTCCGGGCGGTGGGACGGGAGCGCGAGGCGCTCCAGGGGCTCATCCAGATCGCGGTGGGCTTCCAGCATCTCGTGAACGGCAATCGTCGCGGCGCCCTCGCCCTGCTCCACGACGGCGCCGCGAAGGCCGCCGCGGGCGCGCTCGACGATCTGTCTCTCACGGAGTTCGCCGCGGGTGCGCGGCGCTGCGGCGCGACCCTCGCCGCCCTGGGCGACCCCGGAGCCGGCGCGGCTTTCGACCGCGCGCTCATTCCCGTCTTTCCGCGCGCGGGAGCCTCGCGGCGGTGAGCCGTTTCTTCCTGCTGCGGGACCCGGCCGAGATCGCCCGTCGCCGCCAGACCATCGCCAAGGGTCAGATCGTGGAGACCTGGCCCGATCGGGTCGAGCCGGGCGAATGCTGGGTGGGGGAGACGAGCAAGAGGCTGCTGGACGGCGCGGGACCGCCCCTGCGCGCGCGCCTCCGGCTCGAGGGCGCGCAGGTGCCCATCTACTACGGCCCGCGGCTCTGCGACCTGGACTCGCTCCCGACGGAGGAGTCGCTGCGCGGACGCGTGCTCGCCGCGCACGGCATCGCCGCGCTCTGGCTCACGCTCGATGCGGCGGGCGCGCGCGTGAGCCACCCGCCGGCCTCGCCCGACGATCCGGTGTTCTTCCTCCGCCGCCCGGGCGGCGGGCGCGCCCATGTGTGGCGGCTGTTCAGGCGCCGGGACGAGGCGGGTGCCTACGTGCGCGAGCGCCACGCCGCGGACGAGGAAGCGGCGGCCTGGGTCGCCGGCCTGCCTGCCGCAACCTGGGACGAGCTGATCGCGCGATACGCCACCACGGAGGAGGCCTGAGGAGAACGCCATCATGAACCTAGGACTCGGCGGCAAGACGGCGCTGGTGACGGGCGGTAGCAAGGGCATCGGCCTCGCGGCGGCGCGCGGGCTGGCCGCGGAGGGCGCGCGCGTGATGATTGCCGCGCGCGACGGCACCGTGCTCGCTCGCGCGGCCAAGGACATCGAGGCGACGACCGGGCAGCGGGTCGAGACGGTGCCGGTGGATCTCTCCACGCTGGAGGGCGTGCGCGGGCTCGTGGCGGACGCGCTTGCGCGCCTCGGGCGCCTGGACATTCTCGTGAACAACGCCGGCGCCATCAAGGGCGGCGACTTCCTCACCACGCCGGACGAAGAGTGGATGCGCGGCTGGAGCCTCAAGCTGCTCGGCTACATCCGGATGGCGCGCGAGACACTGCCCGCAATGCGCCGCCAGGGACGCGGCCGCATCATCAACGTGGTGGGCGCGGCCGCCCGCAATCCCGCGCCGACCTACATGATGGGCGGCGCCGCCAACGCCGCGCTCATCAACTTCACCAAGGCGCTCGCCGATCTCGGCGCGCGCGACGGCGTGCTGGTCACCGGCGTGTCGCCGGGGCCGGTGAAGACGGAGCGGTGGGATGCGCTGCTCAAGCAGCAAGCGGAGGCCGCGGGAGAGGACGTGTTCGCATTTGAGAAAGCGCGCAGCGCGGAGTATCCGCTCGGACGCATCGCGCTCCCGGAAGAAGTCGCGGACCTCATCGTGTTCCTCGCCTCCGAACGCGCGACTTTCTTGACCGGAATTACGATCACGGTCGACGGCGGCATCACACGTGGGGTATTTCTGTGAGAAATGTGCCCAGGTGACGTGTGAGCGGGCGCGCCGCAACCTAGTGAATTAGAGAACTTCCTGCCAGAAAAATCACTTGACAGCCCTCAGGGGCGTCACTAGGGTATGCCAACCGTTGGCGGGCCCGGTTCGCGGGCCCGACTGGCGGGAAGTGCCCCACACGCCGCCGGTGAGCCCGGGAGGGATCTCGGTCCTAGGTGCGGCAGGAGGTTCGCGATGCCCGCTAAGCTCTTTGTCGGCAATCTGTCCTTCCAGGCGACCGAAGAGGACCTGCGCGAGCTCTTCCAGCAAGCGGGCGTCGTCGACTCGGTCCGTATCGTCACCGACCAGTTCACGGGCCGGCCCCGAGGGTTCGGATTCGTGGAGATGGCCAGCAAGGAGGAGGCGTCTAAGGCCATAGAAATGTTGAACGGCCGCCTCTTCCGGGACCGGAATCTCGTCGTGGACGAGGCGCGGCCGCAGCCCGCACGCGGCGCGGGGGGTCCCCGGCCCGACCGCGGCCCACGCTCCGGCGGGGGTCCGGGCGGCGGCGGCGGCTGGCGGCGATAGGGACGCGCGAGCAGCCAGGCCCCGGGGCCCGAGACAGACCCCGGGGCTTTTTCTTGAGGGTGTATACTCAACACATGGAGAGGTCACGATCCGGCACGGCCCGCACCATCCCCGGGGTCCCGGCTCCGGGGTTCGCCCGGCGCATCGGGGAGGTCGTGGATACCCGGCGTGCGGCCACGTTCCAGGAGCTCCAGAGCGTCGAGCTCGTGAACCGGCTCAAGCCCGGTCCCGGGGGCGCGGGCATGCCGTTCGGCTGGACGGTGAATCCTTATCGCGGCTGCGAGGTCGGTTGCGTGTACTGCTACGCGCGGCCCACCCATGAGTATCTCGGCCACGCCGATCCCGCCGAGTTCGAGTCGCGCATCTACGTGAAGCGTGCGGACCCGGGGCGGCTGCACGAGGCGCTGAAGAAGGCGCGCGAGAGCGGCGAGGAGATCGCGATCGGCACCGCGACCGATCCCTATCAGCCGGCGGAGGGACGCTTTCGTATCACGCGTGACGTCCTGCGCGCGATCGCACGCGTGCGCGGGCTCCGCGTGGGCATCACAAGCAAGTGCGCTTCCATCGTGCGGGATCTCGATCTCCTCGGAGAGATCGCCGCGAGCTCCGAGCTGATCGTCAACGTCTCCCTGATCAGCCTCGACGCGGATCTGCTGCGGCTGCTCGAACCCCGCGCCCCGCGCCCGGACCTGCGCCTCGCCGCCATGCGCG
>Ga0075423_10006096_pt1 | contig 11305 bp, 10 predicted proteins | sample SoiMethybrSBSTD2_FD_80114 | JGI IMG/M metagenome (GOLD analysis project Ga0075423, IMG submission 80114) | Bulk soil microbial communities from a Populus tree surrounding site in Tennessee, USA - Soil MetaG P. TD hybrid SBSTD2 | ecosystem: Environmental > Terrestrial > Soil > Tree plantation...
GTTTCGGCGGACAAATACGCCATAAATATATGCTCGGGCTGGACTTTTGTCAAGAATTCGCTTCGAAATATCTTTTTACTCATATCTCTTGCCGAATCAACTAATTATTTGCTTTTCTTGCGTTTGACATAGCCTTTCGACGCGCTGTCTCTAGGCAGGTCGGCTGGCACTGAGCGAGCATTGATCATGGCTGCCGCGCAACCGGCACCAAAGCCGTTGTCGATATTCACCACCAGAACTCCCCCTGCACAGCTGTTCAACATGGCAAGCAGGGCCGCAATTCCCCCCGCTCCAGCACCATACCCGACGCTGGTGGGCAAAGCGATAACCGGGGCGTCGACCAAACCGGCGACCACACTGGGGAGCGCCCCTTCCATCCCGGCGGCGACCACGAGCACACGCGCCGCCTGAATGGCCTCACGGTGCGCCAACAGGCGATGCAGGCCCGCCACGCCGACATCGTAGATTCGCTCCACGCGGTTTCCCATCAGCTCGGCGGTGAGCGCGGCCTCTTCCGCTATGGGGACATCCGATGTTCCCGCGGCAAGTACTGCAATTCCCGGGTGGTTGGCTGAATGCCACCTCCTTGGAGTCGAGACGATGGCCCGGGCAAGGGGGTGAAACTGCGCAGTTTTGCAATCCTTTCTGACGATTCGGTAAACGGCTTCGCTCACCCGGGTCACGAGAACCGGCGAACGGTTACGCGACAGGCTCTTCACGATGGCAACGATTTGCGAGGGCGATTTTCCCTCACCGAACACCACCTCCGGGAATCCGCGGCGTAGGTGCCGGTGATGATCCACTTTGGCAAAGCCAAGATCCTCGAAGGGCAGATACTTGAGACGGAGAAAAACCTCCTCGATGCTCAGCCGTTTCTCCTGAAGCCCTTCCAAAAGGGCCAGAATTCTCTGTCTTTCCATGGGGATCCTCTGTGGGGTTGCGATTATAGCACGCGCCGGCGGACGCCCCTGGGGCATCCTTGACAAGGCTTTAGCCCTCTCTTAGACTGCCGACTGCGCCTCCCTTGCGGCACGTTCCGAAAAATTCCGTTCCTCGAGGCCGAATCTAGGCCCTCTGGAGAGTCCTGCATGACCGTCTCCCCGGAAAAACGCAGTCACCCTCGGGTCAAGGACCGCCTCACCTTGCGCTCCACTTCGCCGGAGGCGGGGGCGAGTGAAATGTCCACCACCGACCTGAGCCTGGGGGGCGCCCAGGTGGTGGCCTCCCGGTATGTCCCATTAATGACCCGGGTGGAGGTTACCCTGCTCCTCCCGCCGGAAGAAGGAATTGACTCCGGCCCACGGCCGGTGAGGGTGGAGGCCGTGGTGGTGAGAATCCATCCTCCCGAGCCAAACTCCGAGATCGAGCAATACCAGATTGCCCTGTTCTTCTCCCACATGGAGCAGCGCGACCGCAACGCCCTCGCACGGTATCTCTCCAGCCAATCCCGGGAATTCTGATGAGCGAGTATGTGGTGGGAGTCACGGGCGCTTCCGGCGGCCTGTGCGCCCGCAATTTCATCAGCAGCATTCTCACAGTGCCGGAGGTCCGCAGGCTCCACGTGGTGGTTTCGCGTTTCGCCCAACAGGCCCTCCGAGCGGAGCTGCCCGATGTCGGGCCGGAGGAGGGGGGTCTGCGCCGGGCCTTGGCGGGCGATCCCGCCGGGCGCGTCGTTTTTCATTCCCAGGACAATATGGCGGCAACGATCTCCAGCGGGTCGTACCCCGTGGAAGGAATGGTCATCATCCCCTGCAGCATGGGAACTCTGGGGGCGATTTCCTCCGGAGTGTCCACGAACCTGATTCACCGAGCCGCCGACGTGACTCTCAAGGAGCGCCGCCCCCTGATCCTCGCCATTCGCGAGACCCCCCTGAATCACATTCACCTGAAGAACCTGGTGGCGGCCTCGGACGCGGGTGCGGTGATCTTCCCTCTGGTTCCCTCCTTCTACACCCGACCCTCGGATATGGACGAAATCCTCACGCAGTTCAGTGCGCGCATCCTGGATCAACTCCGCCTCCCGCACTCCCAGGGCAGGAGATGGGGAGCATAATCTCGACTTCGGGCTCGCCCTCGAGGAGCAGGCTGCGCCAGCTCGGCGTGACTCTCGAGATGATCCAATTCGAGCACACCGTTTTCGCCCTTCCCTTCGCATTGATGGGTGCAGTGCTGGCGAAGGGAGGAATTCCCGCCGGAGGGACGATGCTCTGGATCCTGCTGGCGATGGTCTCAGCCCGAAGCGCCGCCATGACTTTCAATCGCCTCGTCGACCAGGCCTACGACTCCAGGAATCCCCGTACCTCGTCCCGGCCCCTGGTGACTCGCCGGCTATCGCGCGAATTCGCCTGGGGCTTTCTCGCCTGCAATGGAGTTCTGTTCATCCTCTCCGCGGCCATGCTGAACCGATTGGCTTTTTTCCTTTCGTTCCCGGTGCTGGCATTGATTCTGGGTTATTCCTACACCAAGCGGTTCACCTGGGGCGCGCATTTTCTCCTCGGCGCTAGCCTCGGCTGCGCACCGCTCGGTGCCTGGATCGCGGTGCGTGGCAGCTTTGAAGTTCCGCCCCTGCTCCTGGGACTGGCTGTGCTCTGCTGGACCGCCGGTTTTGACGTCATTTATGCCTGTCAGGACATCGAGGTCGATCGAAGGGAAGGTCTCTATTCCATCCCTCGTCGCTGGGGCGTGGCTCGCGCGCTCGTCTTCGCCCGGCTGCTTCACTTTTTCATGCTGTTAACCCTGGTATCGCTGGGCAGAATCATGTCCTTGGGGGCGCTCTATTACACGGGGGTCGGGGTCACGGGTCTGCTGCTGAGCTATGAGCATTCCCTGGTCCAAGCCGATGATCTCTCCCGGGTGAATCGCGCCTTCTTCACGGTGAATGGCTGCATCAGCATCCTGTTGTTCGCCATGACGCTGGCGGATCGATTGCGTGCGGCGTGATCCTCATCGGTCCATCAACAGGTAGAGATCCCTCAAGTTATTCCCCGTGGGACCGGTGAACACGCTGTCCCCCAGGATCCGAAAGAGCCGATAAGCGTTTGAAGCGGCTCTGAGCCTCAGCGGATCCAGACCGCGGCGTCGGGCTCGCAAGATGGTCCGACCATCACTGTAAGCGCCAGCTGCGGGACTGTTGCCGTCCTGCCCATCGCTCCCCGCAGCGAAGAACAGACTCCCTCGACTTCCCTCGAGGCGAAGCGCGGCCGCCAAGGCCAGGTCCTGCGCCCTGCCCCCCCTGCCTTTTCCCCTGGAAATCACACGGACTTCGCCTCCGGCCAGGAGGCATCGGGGACGGCCGCGCCGTGGGCCCCAGTCTCCCCGCGCCGACATCATTCGATCCAGGAATGAATCGGCAGGCTCGTCCGCCGATCGATCCAGGACCCGGGTAGCGTATCCAAGACCACGGGCCCGTCGTTCCGCAGCGCCCACCAGGGTTTGCGAATCTGCAACTATCCAAAGCATCTTGCCCCTGAAGCAGGAGGCGGAAGGCTTGAGCGTTTCGGGCCAGCCTGGACGCCGGAGCCGCCGGCGCAGCGGGCCAGGCAGCTCGGAGAGGATTCCGGAGCTGTTCAGGATTTCCATGCACTCCTTCCAGGTGGAGGGATCGGGAAGCGTGGGACCGCCCCCGACCGCTTCGGGGCAATCCGCCGGCACATCCGAAAGAAGGAGAGTGAGCTGGGGCGTCCCTCCAGCCCTGGCCGCCAGTCGTCCTCCCTTGATCCCCGAAAAATGCTTACGGACGATATTGATGTCCCGAATTCCCAAAGAGCCGGAAATCAGGAGCCGATGCAGCAGCGCCTTGTCGCTGCGCGAGATCAGACCCGGAAGCGGGACGGCTGCGACCGCCGACGCCCCTCCGGAAATCAGATGAACAATCGGGCGGCCGGGCTTGGCTCTCTGCATGACGTTCAACAGGCGGTCTCCCGCCCGGAAAGAATTCGCGTCCGGGATCGGGTGGTTCCCCAGGAATGTCCGAAAGGGTGCGGGTGGCTTGCGTTCTCCGCGGGGCAGAACAGCTACGCCTCTGAGGCGCCGCTTGGGGAGAATCTCCAGCATGGCTCGAGCCATCGATCCGCCGGCTTTCCCCAAGGCGAGCACGAGCATTTCCCCTTCGTCCTTCAACGGTACGCGAAAGTCCGGCCCGACCAGAGTGCCGTTCTCGAACCGAAGCTGAGAGCGGAGGAGATGCGATGGCGAGCAATCCGCCAAGGCACCCGTGAAGATCTCCAGCGCATCATGACGCAGATCAGCTGGAGACTCTTTTCTCATTCAAAAAGTCCTTGACAGGTCCAGGGCCTGATGGTATTTACTCACCGGTTCTCAGCCATCCTACACACTCTGATTCTCTCTACCCGGAGGAGACCCGATGAACAAGGCCGATCTCATCGAAAAAATTGCAAAAGACGTGAAGATCAGCAAGACGACGGCCGGCAAGACGCTGGATTCGCTCGTGGATGGCGTGACCAAGTCTCTTAAGAAGGGCGAGAGAGTGGCCCTGGTCGGATTCGGCACGTTTTCGGTGTCCAAGCGGAAGGCAAGGGTTGGGCGCAATCCACAGACCGGCGAGACGATCCAGATCAAGGCGCGGAGAGTGGCTCGATTTCGCCCCGGCAAGGAGCTGGCTGCTTCCATAAAGTAGCTCTTCTTCAGCGATTGCAGCAAAAAGGGCGGCCGAAGCCGCCCTTTTTCGTTCTGGCGCGATCCGCCCTCTTCACTCCACGGCGGCCAGCAGGGATCCCGTCTCGATCGTCTGCCCCGGCTCGACCGCCACCGTTGCCACTTTTCCGTGGCAGGGAGCGACCACCTCGTTCTCCATTTTCATGGCCTCCAGGATGAGAAGTCCCTGCCCCTTCTCCACCCGATCTCCCACTTTGACCTTCACGGCCACCACTTTGCCTGGCATGGAGGCCCGCACCTCCCGACGCCCCCCGCCGATGCCGATTACAGGTGCCTCGGCGTGTCCCGCGAGGGGATCCAGAATCTCCACCGCGACCTGCCGGCTCCCGAGATCCAGCAGCAGCGTTTTCCCGTCGGCATCAAACGTGACGTCGAAAGTCCGCTTCCCCAGACGGATGAGCAAAGAGTGGGGCCCGCGCTCCGTGACTTCCGCCTGCACCGATCGCTTTCCGACTCGGCCCCGGTAATGATCCCCATCCCGCCGTAAATCCACCCGGCGGTTCCGTCCTCCGATCCGGACTTCCAGGCTCAACTCAGCCCCCAGCGATTTCGGAATCCGCCGCGCATCTGTTGACCCTGCCTGCCGCTGAGCGTCCAGGCGCCCGCCGCAGCGGCGGTCCCGGTGGGATGCGGCCGTTCGCTGCGCAGCCGCAAGTGCGCCGCCGCCACCATCGCCACCGCCTCCAATTCGTCGTCCAGCTCCGGGGGCTCCCTGCTCAGGAGTCGCTCCACATAGCCGGTGTCGATGGCTCCACGCTGAAACTCCGCATCGGCCATCACCCGGCGATGAAATGGAAGCGTGGTGGCGACGCCGAGGATCCGGAATTCGGCGAGAGACGCCGCCATGGTGCGAACGGCCGACTCCCGATCCCGCCCCCACACGATCAGCTTGGCCAGGAGCGAATCGTAGAAAAGGGAGACCTCGTCTCCTTCGGCCACCCCGGAATCAACTCGGATCCGAGGTCCTTCGGGAGGACGATAAAGCCGGATCCGCCCTGGCGATGGTCGAAATCCGTTTTCCGGGTCTTCCGCCTGGATGCGGCATTCCAGGGCCCAGCCCCTGGGCCGCAGGCCCGCACGCGGCAGAGAGAGCGGCTCACCCGCCGCAATGCGGATTTGCGACTCCACCAGATCCAGCCCCATGACCATCTCGGTGACGGGATGCTCGACCTGAAGACGCGCGTTGATCTCCAGAAAATAGAAACGGCCGGCGTCGTCGCGGATGAACTCGACGGTGCCGGCGTTGGTGTAACCTGCGGCCCGGCACGCGGAAAGCGCCCAGCGCCCGAGTTTCCTGCGCGTGGCTTCGTCCACGACCGGAGAAGGTGTCTCCTCCACCAGCTTCTGGTGCCTTCGTTGCAGGGAGCACTCCCGCTCCCCCAGCGCCACGCCGTTGCCCTGGGAGTCCACCAGCACCTGGACTTCGATGTGCCGGGAAGGCTCCAGGTAGCGCTCGGCAAAGATCGTGTCGTCGCCGAATGCGCTGCGCGCCTCATTTCGGGCGGTGGCCAGTGCGGGCCCGATTTCCTCCGACCGGCGGATGATCCTCATGCCCCTTCCCCCTCCCCCGGCGGCAGCTTTCAGAAGGATGGGATAACCGACTTTCCCAGCCCAGTCGCGGAGGTCCTTCTCCTGGAGGCGCTTTTTCTCGAGGCCGGGCACCACCGGTACACCCGCGGCCGCCATCCTTCGACGTCCGTGGATCTTGTTCCCGAGCTTCCGCATGGCAGAGGGCCCCGGGCCGATGAACACCAACCCGGCGCGCCGACATGCCTCGGCAAACTCCGGATTCTCCGACAGGAATCCGTAGCCCGGATGGATCGCCTCGGATCCGGATTGCTTGGCTGCCGAAAGAATCGCCTCGGGGTTGAGATAGCTCTGCGCGGAGGGCGCCGGTCCCACAAGCCGGGTTTCGTCGGCCATGCGGGCGTGCAGAGCTCCGCGGTCCGCCTCCGAGCAGATCGCCACCGACGCGATTCCCATCCGTCGGCAGGTCCGGATCACCCGCGCGGCAATCTCTCCCCGATTCGCGATGAGCACCTTGCGAAAGGGCGGATGGTGGAGCTTCTTGACGCGGATCCCTTGGGCGGGCATCAGAGCGGGATGTTGCCGTGCTTTTTGGGGGGGTTCTGATCGCGCTTGGTGGAGAGGAGCTGGAGCGAGGAGATGAGCTTGCGGCGGGTGGCCCTCGGCTCGATGATTTCGTCCACGAAGCCCCGCGCCGCGGCCACGTAAGGATTGGCGAACTTCTCCCGGAACTCTTCGACTCTTTCCCTGCGGAACTTTTCGGGATTTGCCGCCGAATCCAACTCCCTCCGGTAAATGATGTTCACCGCTCCCTCCGCACCCATCACGGCGATTTCCGCGCTGGGGAAGGCGAAATTCAAATCCGTGCGGATTTGCTTGCTCGCCATGACGCAGTAGGCCCCGCCGTAAGATTTGCGGGTGATGACGGTGACCTTCGGCACGGTGGCCTCGGCGAAGGCATACAGGAGCTTCGCGCCATGCCTGATAATCCCCCCAAACTCCTGGGCAGTGCCCGGGAGAAAGCCCGGCACATCCTCAAATACGACGAGAGGAATATTGAACGCGTCGCAGAAGCGGACAAAACGCGCTCCCTTCACCGAAGCGTCGATGTTCAGCGTTCCCGCCAGGACGGCGGGCTGGTTCGCCACAACTCCCACCACCCGGCCCGCTAACCGACCGAAGCCCACCACAAGATTCCCGGCGAAGTGCTCGTGCACCTCGAGGAACCTCTTTTGATCCAGGACGCGATGAATCAGGTCTTTCATGTCGTAAGGCTGATTCGGGCTCTCGGGGATCAACCGGTCCAGCTCCGGGTCCTCACGATGCGGATCGTCGCCGGTCTCTCGAAATGGAGGGTCGGCCATGTTATTGGACGGCAGATATCCCAGCAGATCCCGGATGAGGGCCAGGCACGCCTTGTCATCCCGCGCCGCGAAGTGGGCCACGCCGCTGACCTGGTTGTGGGTCATGGCACCTCCCAGCTTTTCCTTGGTCACCTCCTCGTGGGTGACCGTCCGGATCACGTCCGGTCCCGTGATGAACATGTAGCTGGTTCCATCCACCATCACGTTGAAATCGGTGATGGCCGGAGAATAAACCGCTCCACCGGCGCACGGGCCCATGATGGCGGAGATTTGCGGGACGACGCCGGATGCCAGGGTGTTGCGCAGGAAAATGTCGGCGTATCCCGCCAGGCTCACTACCCCCTCCTGGATGCGTGCCCCACCCGAATCGTTCAGCCCCACGATCGGGGCCCCTACGCGCATGGCCAGGTCCATGATCTTGCAGATCTTGGCCGCGTAGGTCTCGGAAAGGGAGCCGCCGAAGACCGTGAAGTCCTGTGCAAACAGAAAGACTGGGCGCCCCTCAACGAGCCCGTGGCCCGTGACAACGCCGTCGCCCGGAATGAGACTCTTTTCCATGTCGAAGTCGAGACAGCGGTGGGTGACGAACTTGTCGAACTCTTCGAAGCTGCCCGGATCCAGCAGCAGATCGACGCGCTCCCGGGCAGTGAGCTTCCCGTCTTTGTGCTGGCGCTGGATCCGGTCGGGATCTCCCCCCGACTCCGCTTCCCGGTTCCTCCTGCGCAATTCCTCGAGCTGATGTGAGGACATCTCCGATCTCCAGACGGGCGGACGAGCCGCAGAGAGGGCGAGGGGCCGGGGCGCTTGGCGGCTCAGCCGCGGCGTGCGGGCTGGGAGAGCTTCTGCCAGTCGTCCAGAAACTTCTTCAGGCCGACATCGGTCAAGGGATGCTTGACCAGCGCCTCGATCACGCTGAAAGGCATCGTTGCGATGTCCGAACCCGCCAGGGCCGCTTCCACGACATGAACGGGGTTGCGGATGCTTGCCGCGAGGATCTGGGTGGGAAAATCATAATTGTCGAAGATGATCCGGATCTGCCGCACCACTTCCATTCCCACGAAGCTGATGTCATCGAGCCGGCCGACGAAGGGGCTGACGTAGGTGGCCCCTGCTTTCGCGGCGATAAGCGCCTGGGTTGGGGAGAAGATGAGGGTCGTATTGATGGGGATCCCCTCGGATGAGAGCGCCTTGATGGCGGGAATTCCCGCGGCGATGCAGGGGATCTTCACCGTGATGTTCTTGGCGATCCGGGACAGCTCCCTGCCTTCCTTGACCATCTCCTCCGTCGTCGTGCTCACCACTTCGGCGCTCACCGGGCCCGGGACCACCGAGCAGATTTCCTTCAGAAGCTCGACGAAGTTCTTCCCCTCCTTCGCCGCCAGCGAGGGGTTCGTGGTCACGCCGTCCAGAATGCCCCAGCTGGAGGCTTTCTTGATCTCCTGCACATTCGCCGTATCGATGAAGAATTTCATGGCACTTTCCCCTTTCCTCCCAGCGTGGAAGACATCCCTGATCTCAGGCTTCTTCCTTCTCGACCACTTTCGCAACCGCCACCACGACGTCCCCTTCCTCGAGGTTGATGAGGCGGACACCCTGGGTGTCTCGCCCGTGGATGGAGATGCCGTTGACCGCCATGCGGATCACCATCCCGAACTGGGTGACCACCATGATCTGATCGTCGTCCTGCACCTCGCACACGCCGATGACGTTGCCGCCCTTCTCGGTGGTGCGGATGTTGATGATCCCCATGCCTCCCCGTCCCTGAGCCCGGTACTCCTCCACCGGCGTGCGCTTCCCCAGGCCGCGCTCCGTCACGGTCAGGATGTGGCCCTTCCCCGAGAGAGCGTCCATCTCCACTAGGAAGTCATCGGGGCGCATCTGCATGCCGCGAACCCCGTAGGCGCCGCGACCCATCGGTCTCACCTCCGATTCGGAGAAGCGAATCGCCTTGCCCAGATGGCTGGCCAGGAAGAGATCCGACGTCCCGCCGGTGATCCTGGCATCCAGGAGCAGGTCGCCCTCGTCGATCGAGAGCGCGATGATCCCGCCGCTGCGCGGGTGGGAAAACGCGGAAAGGGCCGTCTTCTTCACCGTCCCCCGCGTGGTGGCCAGCACCACGAACTTGTCGTCGGGGAAGTCCCGGGTCGCGATGAGGGCCGCCATCTTCTCGCCCTCTCCCATCCCGATGAAATTCACCAGCGCCTTTCCCTTGGCGGCGGCGCCGACGTGGGGAATCTGATGGACCTTGAGCCAGTGAACCCTGCCCTTATTGGTGAAGATGAGGAAGTAGTCGTGGGTGGAAGCGACGAACAGGTGCTCCACGAAGTCTTCGTCGCGCACGGTCATGCCGGTGCGCCCCTTCCCTCCCCGATGCTGCGACCGGTAAACCGTCAAGGGGCTCCGCTTGATGTACCCCGTGTGGGTCAGAGTGACGACCATCTCCTCTTCAGGAATGAGCTCTTCGACCGAAATCTCGTCCGCCTGGTCCAGGATTTGGGTGCGGCGCTCATCGGCGAAGTTCTTCCGAATCTCCTTGATCTCCTCGACAATCAGCTCCCGCACCAGCTGATCGTTCCCCAGAATCTCACGGTATCGGGCGATGAGCTTCAACACCTCGGCATACTCGTCCAGGACCTTCTGGCGCTCCAGAGACGTCAACTTCTGCAGGCGCAGATCGAGAATCGCCTGGGCCTGGACGTCAGAGAGCTTGAACCTCAGGCGCATGGCCTCCTTGGCCTCTCCCGGCGTCTTGGCGGAGCGGATCAGCGCGATGATGGCGTCCAGGTTGTCCAGGGCGATCTTGAGCCCTTCAAGAATGTGGGCCCGATCTTCCGCCCGGGCGAGGTCGTGACGGGTGCGCCGGACGATTACCTCGTGACGGTGCTCGATGAAATGATCGATGAGCTCCCGCAGGGTGAGAACCCGGGGCTGATTGCGGACGATGGCCAGGAAGATCACCCCGAACGTCTCCTGCATCTGGGTATACTTGTATAGGTTGTTCAGGATGACGTCGGCGATCTCCCCCCGCTTCAGATCCAGCACGACCCGGATCCCGTCCCGATCCGATTCGTCCCGAATGTCGGCGATTCCCTCGATGCGCTTCTCGGTCACCAAGGCGGCGATCTGCTCGATGAGCCGCGTCTTGTTCACCTGGTAGGGAATCTCGCTGATCACGATCCGGGTCTTGTCTTTCTTGCCTTCCTCCACACCGGCCTTCGCCCGCATGCGGAGGATCCCCCGTCCCGTCTGGTAGGCCTGACGAATTCCACTGCGCCCGCAGATGAAGCCGGCGGTCGGGAAATCCGGTCCCGGGATGTGTTCCATCAGCTCGTCCAGGGTTATGTCGGGGTTCTTGATCGTGGCGATCACCGCATCACAGACCTCCCCCAGGTTGTGGGGCGGGATGTTGGTGGCCATTCCCACCGCGATTCCCGAGGAACCGTTGACCAGCAGGTTCGGGAACCGCGCCGGGAGGACCAGCGGCTCCGTGAGCGACCCGTCGTAATTGGGGCCGAAATCCACCGTGTCCTTCTCAATCTCCGCCATCATTTCGTGCGCCAGCTTCGACATGCGCACTTCGGTGTAGCGCATGGCTGCGGGAGGATCGCCGTCGATGGATCCGAAGTTTCCCTGACCGTCCACCAGTGGGTAGCGCAGCGAAAAGTCCTGGGCCATGCGGACGATGGTGTCGTACACCGCCGACTCGCCATGCGGATGAAATTTGCCGATCACGTCTCCGA
>Ga0075423_10006097_pt1 | contig 11303 bp, 9 predicted proteins | sample SoiMethybrSBSTD2_FD_80114 | JGI IMG/M metagenome (GOLD analysis project Ga0075423, IMG submission 80114) | Bulk soil microbial communities from a Populus tree surrounding site in Tennessee, USA - Soil MetaG P. TD hybrid SBSTD2 | ecosystem: Environmental > Terrestrial > Soil > Tree plantation...
ACCGCGAGCTCGCGCCGCGTCTTCAAGAAGGCGTGGAGGCGACTCGGCAGCACCGTGCCCGGTCCGGTCCCGAGCACGTACGCGCGGGCCATGTTGAGCGCCGCCCGATCCAGGCGCATCGCGGCGTGAAACGGTCCGGGGGCGCGGCGGAGATGGTGTACGTCGACCGTGAGGTGATCCTGGAGATTGCGCCCGACGCCGGGCAAGTTCACCTTCGGCTGGATCCCGATCTCGCGAAGGTGCGCGGCCTCGCCGATACCGGACAGCATGAGCAGCTGCGGCGAGTTGAACACGCCGCCGGCGAGCAACACCTCGCGTGCGGCCGCGACGTGATGGATCCGTCCGGCGCTCGTGTACTCGACGCCTCGCGCGCGCGTTCCCTCGAGGATCACGCGGGTCGCGAGCGCGTTGATCTCGACAGTCAGGTTGCGCCGGCTCAGCGCGGGTCGCAGGAATGCGACCGCCGCGCTGCACCGCCGTCCGTTCCGGATCGTCCACTGGCCGAGACCGAACCCTTCCTGCTCCTTGCCGTTGTAATCCTCGGTGAAGGGCCAGTCGGCCTCTCGCGCCGCGCCGAGCCATGCCTCGAAGAGCTGATCGCGATTGCGCGAGTCGATGACCGAGAGCGGCCCGCGGCCGCCGCGCCAGGCGTTTTCGCCCCTCTCCCACGTCTCGCATCGTTTGAAGTAGGGCAGGACCTCGGCGTACGACCAGCCGGTGCAACCGTTTCGCGCCCACCGGTCGTAGTCGCCCCGATGGCCGCGCACGTAGGCCATCACGTTGATCGACGAGCTCCCGCCGAGCACCTTGCCACGCATCGCCTCGACGCGGCGGCCATCCAGCCGCGGCTCGGGCTCGGTGTCGTAGCCCCAGTCGAACATCCGGTGCTCCCAGATCTTGCCGAGCCCGATCGGCACGTGGATCAGCGGATGGGTGTCGCGGCCGCCGGCCTCCAGGAGGAGCACACGTGCGGTAGGATCAGCGCTGAGCCGGTAGGCGAGGACGCAGCCCGCCGAGCCGGCGCCGACGATGACGTAGTCGTAGCCCGTGCGATCAGCCATCGCGATACGCGACGGGCGATCGAACCGGAGGATTGAGATGGCGATACTCGAGATCTCTCCCGGCGTGAATCTGCACTACCTGGTCGACGACTTCACCGAGCCCTGGACGGAGCCCGCCACGATTCTCCTGCTGCACGGCAACGCCGAGAGCGGCCGGGCCTGGTACGCGTGGGTGCCGCCGCTGGCGCGGTGCTTTCGCGTCGTGCGGCCGGACATGCGCGGCTACGGGGCGTCGACCCCGATGCCGCGCGATTTCAAGTGGTCGCTCGACGTCGTCATCGACGACTACGCGCGGCTCATGGACTCGCTCGGCGTCCGGCGCTTCCACCTGGTCGGCGCGAAGATCGGCGGAATCATCGCGCGCGCTTTCGCCGCGCGCCGGCCGGAGCGGCTGAGAACGCTGACCGTGGTCGGCTCTCCGCCGCCGCTTCGCAAGGGCGCCGAGGGGATCCCGGCGCTGACCGAAGAGTTCGAGACCAGGGGCGTCGAGCACTGGGCCCGCCGGACGATGGCCGGACGCCTCGGCGAGCGGTTCCCGGCCGCCGGCATGGAGTGGTGGATCAAGTTCATGGGGCGCACGCCGGTGTCGACGATCGTCGGTTTCAACGCGGCGATCAACTACTCCGATATCCGAGCCGACCTGCCCCGGATCGCCTGCCCGACCCTGGTGATCACCACCGAGCAGAGCGGCCTCGCGTCGGTGGACGAGACTCGCGCGTGGCAGCAGACGATCAAGGACTCCGAGCTGCTCGTGCTCCCGGGCAACTCGTTCCACGTCGCGGCGAGCGACGCGGAGCGCTGCGCGCAGGCCACGCTCGACTTCATCGATCGCCGCGGCGGGGCCTGAGCGCGACGGGCGGGGACCCACGGCTACCGGACCTCGACCAGCTCCAGCGCCTCGCGGCTCGGCCCCTCGACCATCACGGCGCGCGTGCCGCCGAGGCGGTAGGGCTCTTCGAGGAGTCGCACGCCCTCGGCGCGCAGCTTAGCGACCCACGCGTCGAGATCGGTCACCGTGAGCGCGATGTGGTCGTAGAGCTGGCCGCGCGAGCTCGCCAGCGGCTTGTCGTCCTGACGCATGTAGCAGGGCAGCGCGACGTCGCCGAACACGACCGCGGCCGACGGAGATCTGAACATCCCCTGGCGCTCGAGCGCGGGCCACGAGCGCTCAGGGCCGCGCGGCACCTGACACGTGGTCTCGGTCATCCCCGCCGGAGTCGTCCGCCCGGCGTAGACGGGTGCGTTGAGATGTTTCTGGTACCAGAGCTGGGCGCAGAACGGATCGTCGTGGAACATGTGGACGTGGTTGAAGCGCTCGGCCGGATGATTGCCCGCGTACTCGACCAGCGCGTTGTCGGGGCCCCGCATGTAGCCGAAGCCGCCGCTGCGCGCGGGCTGGATGCCGTTGGCCTGGGCCTCGGCGATCTGCGCCTTCGTCCGACCCGGCACGCCGCCGGTTCCCGGCCACGTGTCGCTGCTGATGAAGACCTCGCCGCCCTCGTCCGTGGTGTAGAGCGGAAGCAAGGTGAGGCTCTTGCGGCTCCTGTAGGTCTCCAGGCTCTTGCGCGTGTCGGTGACGTGCCAGCCGAAATGCCAGATCGCGGTCTGCGGCGACGTCGGCGGCGGGGTGGCGACCTTCGTGAACAGCACCAGGACATCGTTCGGCGCCGCGAGCGCCGGAAAGCCGCCCCAGCTCGTCTTCGCGCTCCGCGGGAAGTGCTCGACGTAGAACGCGAGCGCCGCGTCCGGATCGACCGAGTTCAGGTGCAGGTGATGAAAGCCGGGTGCCTGCAGCATGGCCATCTCTCCTGTCGCGCGCCGATCGCGGCGCGACCGCCGATTGTCGAGCTCCGTGCCTCCGCGAAGACTACGTGAGCGCCCCGATTTAGCCAGCAAAGGCAGCGCTGATCAAGTCACTCGCTCGCCGCGAGTGCGCGCCCGCGGCATTCCGCGCCCGGGCACATCGGAGTATCATCCCGAGGTAACGAGCGACCCGGAGGGTGCCCTATGTCGAGCAACGGCCAGAACGAGGCGAAGAAGATTCGCGCGAGCCTGAAGCATCCGATCATCGACGCCGACGGCCACTGGGCCGAGTTCGCGCCGCACATGCGCGAGGAGTTCCGGAAGATCGGCGGCGACGTCGCGGTCGAGGCCCTGGCCATGGCGAGCGCGCGCATTCCCAACTCGCTCAACATGTCCGTGGCCGAGCGCCGGCGCCGCCGGATCGGCCAGGAGGCGTTCTGGTTCCTGCCGACCAAGAACACGCTCGATCGCGCGACCGCGATGCTGCCGCGGCTGCTCTACGAGCGCCTCGACGACCTCGGCCTCGACTTCTCCGTGATCTATCCGACAGCCGGGCTCGGCTATTACCGGCTGCCGCCGGACAAGCTCCGGCGGGCACTCTGCCGCGCCTACAACGTGTTCACGATGGATCAGTTCCGGCCGTACGGCGACCGGCTCATCCCGGCGGCGATCATCCCGATGTACTCGCCCGAAGAGGCGATCGAGGAGCTCGAGTTCGCCTCGCGCCAGCTCGGCTACAAGGTCGTCATGATGGGAAGCCTCATCCGCCGCCCGATCCAGGCGCTGGTGGAGGACCACCCGGAGGCCGCGAAGTTCGTCGAGTGGTACGACCCGATCGCCATCGACAGCATCTACGACTACGATCCGGTCTGGGCCAAGTGCCGGGAGCTCCGGATCTCGCCGAGCTTCCACAACGGCGCGCGCTCGATCCTGCTGCGCAACTCGCCGTCGAACTTCTGCTACAACCACATCGGCCACTTCGCCTCGGCGAGCGAGGCCATGGCCAAGTCGATCTTCCTCGGCGGCGTCACGCGGCGCTTCCCCGAGATCAACTTCGCGTTCCTCGAGGGCGGCGTGGGTTGGGCGTGCTCGCTGTTCGCCGATCTCATCGGGCACTGGGAGAAGCGCAAGCGCGACGCGCTCGAGAACACCAACCCGGCGCGTCTGGACCGGACGACGCTGCTCGAGCTGGCCGAGAAGTACGGCAAGCCGAGCGTGATCGAGGCCGTGCGTCGTGGCGAAGGACTCGACGACAACGGCGACGGCACCGGCGGCGTCGCGGACCTCGACGACTACTCAGCTTGCCGGATCACCAGCAAGCAGGACTTCAACGATCTCTATGTCAAGCGCTTCTTCTTCGGGTGCGAGGCCGACGATCCGATCAACGCGTGGGCTTTCAACGGGAAGGCCAACCCGATGCACGTGCGGCTCAACGCGTTCTTCAGCTCGGACATCGGCCACTTCGACGTGCCGGATATGACCGAGGTCGTCCCCGAGGCGTACGAGCTGGTCGAGCACGGGCTCCTCGACGACAACGACTTCCGCGACTTCATGTTCGACAACGCCGTGCGGCTCTGGGGTCAGCTGAACCCGGACTTCTTCAAGGGCACAGTCGTCGAGAAGCAGGCAGCGGAGGTGCTCGCCCGCGCGAAATGAAGCGCCGCGTCGCGCTGATCGGCACCGGAGGCACGATCTCGTCGATCGGCCTCGACAGTCTCGACCTGTGGGAGTACATGGACACGAGCCGCAAGGCGGAGCCCGACGAGCTCCTCCAGCGGTTCCCCGAGGTCGCGGCGGCCGCCGAAGTCGTGCCGGTGCGGTTTCGCTCGGTCGGCAGCACCGCGATCGGCCCAAGCGAGTGGCTCACCCTCGCCGACACGGTCCACGACACGGTCCGTCGTGAAGCGCCGCTCGATGGCATCGTGGTCACCCACGGAACGGCCACGCTCGAGGAGACGGCCTACTTTCTCGATCTGGCGGTGAAGGCGGAGACGACCGTCGTGCTCGTGGGCGCGCAACGGCCGGCGACGGGTCTCAGCTCCGACGCCGGGCTCAATCTCCTGAACGCGGTGCGCGTCGCCGGATCGGCCGAGGCGCGTGGTCTCGGCGTGCTCGTACTGCTGAACGACGAGATTCAGGCCGCGCGCGACGTGACGAAGTCGTCCACGCTTCGCCTCGAGGCGTTTCGCAGCCACGACCTGGGAATACTGGGCTACGCGGATCCGGACGGCCGTGTCGCGATCTACCGTCGACCGTCGCGGCGCCACGCGCCGGACACCGAGTTCGACGTGCGCGGCCGCACCGAGCTGCCGCGCGTGGACATCGCGGCCTCGTACGCCGGGAGTGACGGCGCGGCCATCCGGGCGTTCGTCGCCGCGGGCGCTCGGGGCATCGTGTCGGCGGCGCTGGCGCCGGGCGTCACGACACCCGCCGAGAGCGAAGCGCTGCTGGAGGCGCGCCGACAGGGCATTCTGGTCGTGGTGTCTAGCCGCGCGGGTAGCGGTCGCGTCTTGCCGCGCACGGTCGTGCGCAAGCAGGGCCTGGTGGTCGCCGACAACCTGACGCCTCAGAAGGCGCGCGTGCTCGCCATGCTGGCCCTCACACGGACCGAAGACCCGGCCGAGATCCAGCGCGTGTTCGACGAGTACTGAGAAGCCATTTCGGAAGCCTAGCGTCGAGGTGTCCGGAATGATCCGCCCGGCCAGAAACGCACCAGCGCCCTTCTAGACCTGGTATCGCAACATACTGAAAGATATGGCGATTCCACTCGGCATCCGGTTTGCCGTAGTACTCAGACATGAGCAGGTTGGTCACCCGGTCCCTGATGGCCCTGACAGTGGCGGCGGTTGCCGCCACGGCGACGCCGGCAGCCGCCCAGGTCTACAAGCGGACGGCCGCCGACGGAACCACCTACTTCACGAATATCCAGCCCAACCCGACTTATCAGCGGGCGTCGTACACGCAGCCCGCGAGCCCCGAGCCGCAGCGCCCGTCGTCGGCCGACTACGGCATCTACTCGCGTGATATCGCCGAGGCGTCGGCTCGATACGGGGTCCCTGAGCGCCTGATCTGGGCGGTCATCCGGGTCGAGTCGGGGTTCGATCCTCGGGCGGTTTCCTCCAAGGGCGCGCGCGGGCTCATGCAGCTGATGCCGGAGACCGCGGCCATGCTCGGCGTGCGGGACGCGTTCAATCCGCGCGAGAACATCAATGCGGGCACGCGTCACCTGCGCGGCATGATGGAGCGGTTCCGCCACGACCTGCCGATGGCGATCGCGGCCTACAACGCCGGCGACAAACCGGTGGCGGCGTTTCGCGGTATCCCACCCTATCCCGAGACTCGAGAGTACGTGGCGCGGGTGCTTCGCTTCTACGGTGCGCCACTCGCGTGGGAGCTGCAGGGCAGCGGCATCCAGCAGGTCGTCGGGCGCGACGGGAGCGTGACCTACACGAACGTCTCGCCGCGCCGGTTCACCACCGCGTCGCTCCAGACTCGGTAGTGAGCCAGAAGGAGGCGGCCCGGGCCGCCTCCTTCCGGGAGGGACGCGAAGCTACTTCGCCTTTACCGCGAAATGCGCCCGGCGATTCTGGCTCCAGCAATCTTCCGTGGCTTCGGAGCACGTCGGGCGCTCCTTACCGTAGCTGATCACCGAGATCCGGTTTGCCCGGACACCGCGAGAGACGAGATAGTTCATCGACGCCTTGGCGCGACGCTCGCTGAGCGCGAGGTTGTAGTCGGCGGTTCCGCGCTGATCGGCGTGGCCTTCGATGAGTACGAGCCAGCCGGGGTTGGCCTTCATCATCTCGGCATTCTGGTCGAGGACCTGAGCGTCTTCAGTGCGGATCTCATAGGAATCGAACTCGAAGCGAACGTCCCGGAGGTCCGTCTTGGCGGTGAATTCCCTCGGGTTGGGACGAGCGGCGGCGCTCTGCGACATCGAGCTGCTGGAGCCGTAACGATCGGACGACCCGGACCCGACCGTACGACCTCCATCCATCGATCCACCGGGTGAAGGAGCCGACGAAGAGTCGGACATGGCGTTCGGCGTCATCGCACATCCGGCGAGGACCGGCGCCGTCGCCAGCATCAGGACGAGAGCGATCTGAGAGTAGCGCTTCACTGGGGTTCCTCCCTTCCGCGAGCCCTGGATGGGGCCGCGATTCGGTCGCGGGCCGCGGGCGCAGAAGCAAACTGCACATCCAATGCCCGCAGCGCGCGCGGGCGAGATATGGTGCAATATCCGCCAATTAGCCGAAGGGATGGTGCTGCCGGGCGCGCTCGAGCCCCGCCGGGTGTGGATCGGCTTGCCAGAACGTCAGACAGGAGCCGCCATCCCGGCACGTAAGGGCATGAAAACGTGATGACTCTGATGAGTCGGTCCTTGTGGCTCTTGGTGGTTCTCTCGGCGGCTATCGTCTCGTCGTCGAGGGCGGAATCGGTCTGGGACGCGCTCCGCGCCCCGGGCGCGGTCGTCGTGCTCCGCCACAGCCACGCGCCCGGTACCGTCGATCCGCCCGACGCCAGGCTCGAGGACTGCACCACCCAGCGCAACCTGGACGATGCCGGACGAGCGCAGGCCACTCGCATCGGCGACGCCTTCGCCAAGAACGGCATCCGGGTCGGCAAGGTCCTCTCGAGCCCGCGTTGCCGGTGCCTGGACACCGCGCGGCTGGCCTTCGGTCAGGCGGAGCCTCTTGACGCCTTGCAGGGAGCGCTGACCGATACCGAGCTTCGTCGCCGTCGCCTGGCCGAGACGAAAAAGGTGATCGACGCCCACCGCGCCCGCTCGCCCCTCGTGCTGGTAACCCACGGCAGCGTCGTGACCGATCTCACCGGGCTGAACATCCGTATGGGCGAGTTCGTGGTGCTCCGCCGCGGCCCGGATGGAACCCACACGGTCGCCGGCCAGTTGTACGTCGAGTAAAGCCGCATTCCTCGGATCCGCCCGACCCAAGACGACAACGACAGGAGGAAGGCATGAAGCGTGCCGCGTTACTGCTCGCAGTGATACTGGTCGTGGCGTCCTGCGCCACGACCTCGCAGCCGCAGGGCCAGAGCCTCGTGAACCGCGCCGTCCAGGCCGCTGGCGGCGCCGACGCACTGGCGCGGGTGAAAACGCTATCGGTGCAGGGCACCGTGCGTCAGTGGGAGCCCGAGCAATCGATGGACGCCGGCGGCGAGATGCGCTTCGCCTGCGCGTCGACGTTCACGATGGTCACCGACGTCGCCAGCGGCGCGACGCGGGTCGACTGGGTGCGCAACTTCCAGTACCCGGCGCCCCGCACGTTCACGTTCAGCGAGATCGTGACGCCGGACGCGGGCTACGTGGCGGGCATCGACAGCAACGGCCGCACGAAGCAGAGCCTCGAGTCGAATCCGCCGGCGCACTCGATGTCAGCACCGCGGCTGGCGGCATCGCAGCGCGAGCTCCGTCGCGGCTCGACCCTGCTGCTCCTGGACATGCAGAAGAATCCCGATCGCGTGTCGCCGGCGGCCGACGTGACGGTCGGCGGCACAACGTATCCGGCCGTCAACTACCGCGCGGGCGATCAGACGTTCACGGTCATGTTCGACCGCGGCGCGGGCCTGCCAGTGCGCGTCCGCACGCTCGACTACGACAACATCTGGGGCGACGTGACCTACGACGTCGCGCTGGCCGACTGGCAGACGAAGGACGGGCTCACGATGGCGATGAGCCGCACCTACGAGCTGAACGGCCGGCCGGTCATGGAGATCAAGACGACGGACGTGAAGGTCAATGCGCCGGTCGCCGCCGAGCAGCTCACGATCCCGCCGGCGTTCAAGACCGCCGCGGCGAAGCCGGCGACGGGTGCCGTGCCGTATCAATGGGTGATCCGGCGCCAGTTCATCGGCACCTATCTCGATTCGGACGCGATCAGCTACGACCCGAAGGCGTCACCGGGTCTCAGGCTCGTCGAGCTGGCGCCGGGGGTTCAGCACGTCGTAGGCGGCTCGCACAACAGCCTGATCGTCGAGATGCGCGACTACCTGGTCGTCTTCGACGCGCCGGTGGGCGACGCCACCGCCAAGTGGATCCTCGACGCCGCCCGCGCGAAGTACCCGAGCAAGCCCGTGAAGTATCTCGTGCTCACGCACCACCACATGGATCACGCCGGCGGCCTGCGCGCGTTCGCCGCGCAGGGCGCGACGATCGTCACCGGCAAGGGCACCGCGGCGCACTTCCGCCGCGTGCTGGCGGCGCCGTTCACGCGCAACCCGGATCTGCCATCGCGCGATCTGAAGTCCACGCAGATCATCGAGGTCGGCGAACGGCAGGTGTTCAGCGACGGCACCCGTGACGTCGGCGCCTACGTGATCGACAATCCGCACGCGACCGGGTTGATCATCGGCTACGTGTCCGACGCGAAGATCGCCTATGCGACGGACATCTGGAGCCCGGGCGCCGCGCCGCTGCCCGACAAGCTGACGCCGCCGCTCGCCGCGCTGGTCGCGGGGGTGAAGAAAGCGGGGATCGCGCCAGCGAAGTTCGCGGGCGGCCACGGCTCGGTCGGCGACTACGCGCCGCTCGCCGCGCTCGAGGGGAAGTAGACCGAGCTGCCAAGACGCCGGGCGGGTCTGTCCGCTCGCCCGGCGTCCTCCTTTTGTATGTGCCGTTACTCCGGCCCGCTGGCGAACCAGAGCCGCGGGTCGGCGGCGCGTACCCGCGCCTCCGGTAGCCCGAGCTCGCGCCGCACGATGTTGGTGCCCTCCACCAGCGCGACGCATTTGTAGTACGCGATCCGTCGGCTCAGGCCCTCGCGGCCGAATCCACAGTCGGTGGTGATCACCAGGCGCTCGGGCGGGATGTACTCGAGCGCCTTCCGGATCAGCCGGGCCACGTGCTCGGGCGGCTCGACGACCGTGTTGCAGTGGTTCACCACGCCGATCCCGATCTTCTTTTCGGTCCGGTACTTGCCGAACAGGTGGAGATCGCGGCCGTCCGAGCTGGCGCACTCGAAGGTGATCACGTCGCCGTCGAGCTGCAGGAGATACGGCAACGCGCGCTCGTAGCTCGGCGGCTCCCAGTACACGCGCTGCTGATTCGGATTGCCCCAGCACGTATGCACCCAGATCTCGGCGTTGACGCCCTCGAGCTGGCGATTGAACGCCTGGGTCAGATACTCGAGATCGGCGTCAGTGCAGTCCGGCCGCGTCGTGCGCCCGTGATGCGGCGGCTCCTCGACCTGGATCAGCGGACAGCCCGAATCGGCGAGCTCGCGGAACTCGGCGTTCATGATGTCGCACAGATCGTTGATCAGCGCGCGATCGTCCTTGTAGTGCTCGTCCCACAGCATGCTGGCGAGCGCGGGCGCGCAGATCGCGCCGAACTTCAGCGGGCGATCGGTCAGCCGCTGCGCCGCCTTCCAGAGCGCGGTGTACTCGAGCGGGCCGCGGCTGAGCTTCTCCTTGACCACGCCGGGCTGATAAGCCTCCTGCACTTCCCAGAGAATGCGACCGGGACGCAAGCCATGGCGCTGCATCCAGCCGCGTGACGTGTCGCGATGGCCGTGAATGCCGTTGAGGCGTTCGATCGGGTAGAAGAACCACGACTTGCCGCCGACGGCCAGATCGAAGCGCGTGTCGCCGTCGGTCACGATGTCGAGGCCGGCGGCCTCCTGAGCGTTCACGACGCACGCGACCGCATCGAGATACTGCTCGCGAAAGATCGAATCGCCGAGCGCCGACTTGAACGAGCGACCGTGCAGGCTCTCGGTGAACCAGAGCGGACGGGGATAGGACCCGGTGATCGCGGTCGGCAGCATCAGATTCTGAGTGACCTTGAGCATCGAGTCCTCCTGTGCGCGCCGTGCCGTCGGGCCTGGCGCGCTAGCGCTCCGGCCAGAGGAGTTGACGGCTGATCTTGTCGAGGCTCGTCGCGCCGCACAGTCCCATGGCGGTCTCGAGCTCGTCGCGCAGAATGTCGACGACGCGCTGCACGCCGGCGGCGCCGTCGACAACGAGCCCCCAGATGTAGGGGCGCCCGATCAAGACGGCGCGTGCGCCGAGCGCGATCGCCTTCAGCACGTCCGTCCCTCGGCGCACGCCTCCGTCGAGAAGAACCGCCGTGCGGTCGCCCGCCGTCTCGACGATGGCCGGGAGCGCCTCGATCGTCGCCGGCATCGTATCGAGATTGCGGCCGCCGTGGTTGGATACGATCACGCCGGCCAGACCGTCGGCCGCTGCCCTGCGCGCATCCTCCGGCGCTGTGATTCCTTTGATGAGCACCGGCGTCTTCGCGAACGAGCGGATCCAGGCGACGCTCTCCCACGTCACGGTCGAGTCGATGGCGTCCGCGTAGAGCGGGCTGACGCGGCCGCCGCGAGACGCACCGCTATACGGCGGCCGGATGCCCAGTCGCTTTTCGCGATCCCGCATCGGGACCACCGGGCCGTCGACCGTGATGCACAGCGCCGTGCA
>Ga0075423_10006098_pt1 | contig 11302 bp, 9 predicted proteins | sample SoiMethybrSBSTD2_FD_80114 | JGI IMG/M metagenome (GOLD analysis project Ga0075423, IMG submission 80114) | Bulk soil microbial communities from a Populus tree surrounding site in Tennessee, USA - Soil MetaG P. TD hybrid SBSTD2 | ecosystem: Environmental > Terrestrial > Soil > Tree plantation...
GGCTCGACGTGCCCGAGGAGGCGGTGGAGCGCGCCAAGGCGTCGCTCGGACCGGCGCTCGCCGCCATCGGCGACTCGCTCATGTGGTCGACGCTGCGTCCCGTGGCCGCCGCGCTCGGCGTCACCTGGGTGCTGGGCGGGAGTGTCTACGGAGCGATCCTCTTCCTCGTGCTCTACAACGGTCTTCACCTGCTCGTGCGCGTGCGTGGCGTGCTGCTCGGCTGGAGCAAGGGACTCGGCTTCTGGGAGGAGGGCATGCGCCGGCGGCTGCGCTGGCTGTCGTACGGCCTGCGCGCCTGTGCGGTGATCGCGGCCGTGGCCCTGGCCGACGCGCTGGCGCGCCGCATCGCCGGCGTGCCCGGCGCCGGAGCGCCGTTCGCTCTCATCCTCGGCACCGCGATCGGCCTCGCCTGGGGCGAGAACCGGCGCCTCTCGGCCTCGATCGCCGGGCTCGCGCTCTTTTCTCTCGCGCTGGCTTGGGCCACCCTCGTACGGTGACCCGGTGACCGAGGCCGTGCTGACCATCCGCAACCAGGCCGGCATGCACGCGCGGGCGGCGCGCGTCTTCGTCAACACGGCGTCCAAGTTCCGCTCGCGCGTCACCGTGGGGCGCGAGGACCTCGAGGTCGACGGCAAGAGCATCCTCGGCGTCATGATGCTGGCCGCCGAGCTGGGGGCCGAGATCCGCGTGCGCACCGAGGGCGAGGACGAGGCCGAAGCGCTCGAGGCCATCGTGCGCCTGGTGGAGGAGAAGTTTGGCGAAGAGTAAGACGCTCACCGGCATCGCCGCCTCGCCGGGCTTCGGCGTGGGACGCGCCGTCGTCCTCGCCAGCCCGTCGGTCGAGACACGCCACATCGCCGCCGGCGAGGAGGCGCGCGAGCGGGCGCGCCTGCGCGCCGCCCTGGAGCGCGCGCGCGCCGAGCTGCGCCAGGCGATGGGCGAGCTCGAGGAGCTGGGCGAGCAGGCGGCGCGCGACATGGTCGAGGTCGAGCTCATGGTGCTCGAGGATCCCAAGAGCCTCGAGGCCTTCGAGGAGCGCATCGAGAAGGAGCACCTGTCGGCCGAGGCCGCGGTGCAGGCGGTGGCGGCGCCGTTCGCGGCGCGCTACTCGCAGCACGCGAGCGAGCGCTTCAAGGACCGCGCCTGGGACGTGGCGGCGGCGTTCCGAGCCGTGCTCAATCACCTCCAGCGCCGCGTGATGCCGAGCTTCGACCGCTTCACCGAGCCGGTGGTGGTGATCGCCAAGGACCTCGCCCCCCACGAGACCATCCGCTTCGACGCCCATCGCGACCGCATCGTCGGCATCGCCACCGAGCGCGGCGGCCGCACCTCGCACTTCGCCATCCTGGCGCGCACCTTCGGCATCCCGTGCGTGGTGGCCCTGCCGGGCGTCACCACCGAGGCGCACGACGGCGAGTGGGTGGCCGTCGACGGCTTCAGCGGCACGGTCGAGGCGCGGCCGTCGGCGCGCGCGCTCGACCGCCACCGCCGGCGCCAGAAGCTGCTCGCCGCCCACGGCGAGCGCCTGGCCTCGCTGCGCGACGTGCCCGGCGCCACCAAGGACGGCAAGCCGGTCGAGCTCTCGGCCAACATCGAGCTGCCGGCCGAGGTCGAGCACGTGCTGCTCTCGGGCTCGCAGGGCATCGGGCTCTACCGCACCGAGTTCTTCTACCTCGACCGCCCGCACCTGCCGAGCGAGGAGGAGCAGCGCGAGGCCTACGAGTCGGTGGCCCGGCGGCTGTCGCCGCGCGCCGTCATCGTGCGCACCATGGACCTGGGCGGCGACAAGGTGGCCTCGTACCTGGGGGCGACCAAGGAGGCGAATCCGTTCCTGGGCTGGCGCGGCATCCGCTTCGCGCTCCATCACCCGGCCATGTTCCGCACGCAGCTGCGCGCCATCTACCGCGCCGGCGTGCACGGCAACCTCAAGATGATGTTTCCCATGGTGACCACGTGCTCGGAGCTCGACGACGCCCTGGCGCTGTGCGCCGAGGTGCGCGACGAGCTGGCCCGCGACGGCGTGCCGTTCGACCCCCACCTCGAGATCGGCATGATGGTGGAGACCCCGTCGGCGGTGTTCGCCGGCGACCTCATGGCCAAGCGCGTCAAGTTCTTCTCCATCGGCTCCAACGATCTCGTGCAGTACACGCTGGCCATGGACCGCGGCAACGAGCGCATCGCCCACCTCTACGAGCCGCTCGAGCCCGCGGTGCTGCGCGCCATCCACCAGACGGTGAAGGCGGGCCACGGCGCCGGCATCTGGGTCGGCCTGTGCGGCGAGATGGCGGGCGATCCGCGCATCGCCGTGCTGCTCGTCGGGCTCGGCGTCGACGAGCTGTCGGTGAGCCCGTTCGACGTGCCGCGCGTCAAGGCGGCGGTGGCGGCGGTGGACTCGGTGACGGCGCGCACCATCGCCGACACCTGCCTCACGCTCTCGTGCGCGCCCGACATCCGCGAGTACTTGAAGCGCATGCTCGATCCGCTGCTCCCCGGATTCCTCCTCGGCGAGGCCGAGCGCGGCGAGGCCGACGCCGAGGCGGCCGCCGAAGAGCCGGAAGCCGAGGCCCGGTGACGGACGAGCTCGGACCGCAGGCCCTCGCCGCACTCGACTCGCGCGGCATGCTGGCGCTCGTGCGCTCGTGGCCCGACCAGATCCGCGACCAGTCGGCGTCGCTCGCGGCGCGGCCGTGGCCCGCGGGCGTCGCCCGTCCGGCGCCGCGCCTCCTCGCCGTGGGCGCGCTCGGCGGCTCGGCGGCGGGGGCGGAGCTCGTGCGCGGTCTCCACGAGCGCTCGCTCCCCATCCCCTTCCTCGTGGTGCGCGAGTACGAGTGGCCGGCGGCGGTCGGTCCGGGCACGCTCTGCCTCCTCTCCTCTTATTCGGGGAACACGGAGGAGACGCTGGCGCTCTACGACCAGGCCGGGGAGCGGGGGGCGGCGCGGGCGGCGGTGACCAGCGGGGGCGAGCTGGCGCGGCGCGCCGAGCGCGACGGCGTGCCGGCCGTTTTCTTGCCGCCGGGGCTTCCCCCTCGCGCGGCCCTCGGATATAGTCTGGTTTCCTTGCTCGCGCTCCTGCATGCACTTGGCTTCGGGGACGAAGGGGAGGAGGCGGTCCGCGAGGCGCAGGACATCCTCTCGACGGGCAACGCCCTCTACTCGCCCGAGACTCCGGAAGCCGAGAACCCCGCCAAGCAGCTGGCTCGGTCGCTGCGCGGCCGCGTCGTGGTCGCGTACACGGCGGCCCGCTTCCTGGCCGGGGTGGGTCTCCGCTGGAAGGGCCAGATCAACGAGAACGCCAAGACGCCGGCGTTCGCGAACGCCCTGCCGGAGCTGAACCACAACGAGAGCGTGGGCTGGGAAGCGCTGCGCGCCGTGCACGATCGCTTCGGCGTCGTGTGCCTGCGGGACGCCGAAGAGCATCCGCGGGCGGCGCGGCAGATGGAGTGGACGCGGGAGATGCTGGCGGGAGAGGGGCTCGCCGTGGTCGAGGCTCGGCCGCGCGGGCGCTCGCGCCTCGCCCGCATGCTGTCGCTCGTGCAGCTCGGCGACTGGGTGAGTCTCTACCTGGCGGCGCTCGCGGGCGTGGATCCCACTCCGATCGTCAAGATCGATGCCCTGAAGCGATCCCTGGAGGCGACGCGTTGACGGCGGGCAAGGCGAAAGGGCTCACCGCCATCGTGCCGGTGGCCGGGGTGGGCACGCGGCTGCGGCCGCACACGCACACGACGCCCAAGGCTCTGCTGTACGTCGCCGGCCGTCCCATCCTGGCCCACATCCTCGACGACCTCCTGGCCCTCGGGGTGCGCCACGTGGTGATCGTGACCGGACACATGGGCGAGCGCATCCGCGACTACGTGGACGCGCGGTACGCGAACGCGGGCCTCTCGTTCTCGTACGTGGAGCAGAAGGAGCCGCAGGGGCTGGGCCACGCCATCCATCTGGCGGCCCCCCAGGCGCGGAACGGCCCGATCCTGATCCTGCTCGGCGACACCATCTTCCGCGCCGACTTCAGCAAGCTCGTGTCGGGGCCGAGCGCGATCGGGGTGAAGGCGGTGGAGGATCCGCGGCGCTTCGGCGTCGTCGAGGTGGAAGGCGGGCGCGTGAAGCGGCTGGTGGAGAAGCCCGACGTGCCGCCGTCGCATCTGGCGATCGTCGGCGTGTACTTCCTGTCGGACGGCGGGCCGCTGTTCGACGCGCTCGACGAGCTGGTGCGCCGCGACCTGCGCACGCGCGGCGAGTACCAGCTCACGGACGCGCTGCAGCTCGTGATCGACCACGGGCACGAGCTGCGCACGTTCCCGGTCGAGGGCTGGTACGACTGCGGCAAGACCGAGACCCTGCTCGAGACGAACCGGCAGCTGCTCGAGCTGTCGGGCGGCGCGCCGACCGTGCCCGGCTCGGTGGTGCTGCCGCCGGTGGCCATCGAGCCGGGAGCCGAGATCGTCAACAGCGTGATCGGCCCGCACGTGTCGATCGCCACCGGAGCCCAGGTGAAGAACTGCGTCGTGCGCAACTCGATCATCAATCCCAACGCCCGCGTCGAGGACATCCTGCTCGAGGAATCCCTCGTGGGAGAGAACTCGGTGGCGCAGGGCGTGTTCCAGAGTCTCAACGTGGGTGATTCCTCGGAGGTACGATTCCTGTGAGCTCGATGACTTCGAAGACCGAGATGCCGAGTCCTGCCGCGCACACGACGCCGGAGACGGCGCGGGCCTATCTGTTCACCTCCGAGTCGGTGACCGAGGGCCATCCCGACAAGATCGCCGACCAGATCTCCGACGGCGTGCTCGATGCGCTCATCGGCCAGGATCCGGCGAGCCGCGTGGCCTGCGAGGTGCTGGTCACCACGGGCCTCGCCTTCGTCGCCGGCGAGATCTCGAGCAAGGGCTACGTCGAGATCCCGCGGCTGGTGCGCCAGATCATCGGCGAGATCGGCTACGACAGCGCCGAGTACGGCTTCGACAGCCACACCTGTGCGGTGATCACCGCCATCGACGACCAGTCGGGCGACATCGCCATGGGTGTCGACAAAGGCGGCGCCGGCGACCAGGGCCTGATGTTCGGCTACGCCTGCCGCGAGACCCCCGAGCTCATGCCCATGCCGATCATGCTGGCGCACCGCCTGACGCGGCGCCTCGCCGAGGTGCGGCGCTCGGGCCAGCTCCCGTACCTGCGCCCGGACGGCAAGAGCCAGGTGACGATCGAGTACGAGGGCAACCGCCCGGTGCGCATCGACACCGTGGTCGTGTCGACGCAGCACCACGCCGACGTCAAGCAGGCGCAGATCGCCGCCGACCTCAAGGAGATCGTCATCGGGCCGGCGCTGCCGCCCGAGCTCATCGACCCCAAGCGGCCGATCAAGTTCTACATCAATCCGACGGGTCAGTTCGTGAAGGGCGGGCCGATGGCCGACACCGGCCTCACCGGCCGCAAGATCATCGCCGACACCTACGGCGGCGTGGGCAGCCACGGCGGCGGCGCGTTCAGCGGCAAGGACCCGAGCAAGGTCGACCGCTCCGCCTCCTACGCCGCGCGCCACATCGCCAAGAACCTGGTGGCGTCCGACCTGTGCGAGCGTTGCGAGATCCAGATCGCCTACGCCATCGGCGAGCCGGATCCGGTCTCGGTCATGGTCAACACGTGGGGCACCGGCACGCTGCCGGACGCCGAGCTGACGCGCCGCGTGAAGGCCGTGTGGGACCTGAAGCCGCTGTCCATCATCCGCGACCTGGACCTGCGCCGGCCCATCTACCGGCGCACCGCCGCCTACGGCCACTTCGGGCGCGAGGAAGACACGTTCACCTGGGAGAAGACGAACCGCGTCGACGACTTGAGGAGAGGATGACCGCCATGACGAGCACCACCATGAACAAGGAGAAGCCCGACGTCGCCTCGCTCGCGCTGGCGCCCGAGGGCAAGCGGCGCATCGAGTGGGCCGAGCGCCAGATGCCGGTGCTGTCCGCGCTGCGCGAGCGCTTCGCCAAGGAGAAGCCGCTCGCCGGCACGCGCATCGCCGCCTGCCTGCACGTGACCAGCGAGACCGCGAACCTCATGCGCACGCTGGCCGCCGGCGGGGCGGAAGTCGCGCTTTGCGGATCGAATCCGCTGTCGACCACGGACGAGGTGGCGGCCTCGCTGGTCGCCGACTACGGCATCGCCACCTACGCCATCAAGGGCGAGGACCACGACACCTACTACCGTCACATCGACCAGGCGCTGGCCATCCGGCCGACGGTGACCATGGACGACGGCTGCGACCTCGTGACCATCCTGCACACCAAGCGCAAGGACCTGGCGGCGGGCGTGTTCGGCGGCACCGAGGAGACGACGACCGGGGTCATCCGTCTGCGCGCCATGGCCGCCGAGGGCGTGCTCGCCTATCCGGTCATCGCCATCAACGACGCCGACACCAAGCACCTGTTCGACAACCGCTACGGCACCGGGCAGAGCACGCTCGACGGCATCCTGCGCGCCACCAACATGCTGCTCGCCGGCTCGACCGTGGTGGTCGCGGGCTACGGGTGGTGCGGCCGCGGCGTGGCCACGCGGGCGCGCGGCATGGGGGCCATCGTGCTGGTCACCGAGATCGATCCGATCAAGGCGCTCGAGGCGGCGATGGACGGCTTCGAGGTCGTGCCCATGGCCGACGCCGCGCCGCGCGGAGACCTGTTCGTCACGCTCACCGGCAACCGCTCGGTCATCCGCCGCGAGCACTTCGAGCGCATGAAGGACGGCGCCGTGGTGTGCAACTCCGGCCACTTCAACGTCGAGCTCGACCTGCCGGCGCTGTCCGAGATGTCGAGCGAGAAGACGGTGGCGCGGCCGTTCGTCGACGAGTACCGCCTGCCGGGCGGCCGGCGCGTGTTCGTGCTCGGCGAGGGCCGGCTCATCAACCTGGCGGCGGCCGAGGGCCATCCGGCTTCGGTGATGGACATGTCGTTCGCCAACCAGGCGCTGTCCGTGGAATACTTGAAGAAGAACGCCGGCTCGCTCGCCGCACAGGTTCATCCGGTGCCCGCCGACGTGGATCGCGAGGTGGCGAAGCTCAAGCTCGCCGCCATGCGCATCCGCATCGACACGCTCACGGCCGAGCAGAAGTCGTACCTCGCGTCGTGGAACGAGGGCACCTAACGGATCGCTAGGGCGCTCGCGCCCGCGCACCACCGCGCCCCCGCAGGAGGCGGAGGTCCATGTCCTGGTTGCCCCAGCTGTCGGAACGCCGGCAGCGGCAGGTGCTGGGCATTCTGCTCTTGGCGCTGACCGGCCTGGTGACCGCGAGCCTGGCCAGCTATCGCGCCCCGGTTCTCGGCGCCCGCCCGTGGGCCGAGGCCAACGCCTCGGGTCCCGTCGGGGCGTGGCTCGCGCATCTGCTCGTCGGCTGGCTCGGACGCCTGTTCGTCTGGGGCGTGCCCGTTGCCCTCGCCGCCACGAGCTGGAACCGCCTGCGCGGCTCGGCCCCCAAGCCCCTGATCACGCGCGCGGCGGCGCTCACGCTGCTCTCGCTCGAAGCCCTCACGCTCATCGGTCTGGCGCGCGGCTCGGCGGCGTGGGCCGGCTCGGTCGGGCTCGGCCTCGCCGCCGCGTCCCGCTCGATGCTGGGCGGCGCCGGCAGCGCCATCGCCGTCGCCGGGCTCTTCCTCATCACCTTGCTGGTCACGAGCGAGCTCGGCTTCTCGGCCATCAGCGTGGCCTGGGCGTGGTTCGTGCGCGAGCCGGCGCGCACGCTGTGGGGACGTCTGAAGGATTCGCCGGCCGCGGGCGACGAGGTCGCCGGGGCGGCGACGGCTCCCGCATCCGCGCGCCGCGCCGCGCGCCCCACCGAGACCGCGGGGCCGGTGCCTCCGGCGCGCGCCCTGGTGCCGGCGTCGCCGCGCATCGTGCGCCCGGCGGCGATCGAGACCCTGGCCGACGCCAAGCCGGAGAAGGGCGAGAAGCCGGACAAGCGCGTGAGCGTGAAGGCCAGGCAGGCGGCGCTGCCGCTCGAGGCCGCGCCCGCGGAAACTTCTACCGCGTCCTCGAGCGAGAATGGCGCCGAGCGCGAAGCCGCCGCCGCGCCGCGCCGCGAGGCTCCGGTGGCGAAGCCGCCGGCCGAGCCCGCGGTCGCCGCGGTCACGAGCGTGAAGTACGAGGGCGGGCTCCCGCCCATCGACCTGCTCGCCGCCATCCGCGATCCCGGCGTGCGCATCCAGGAGAGCGAGCTCAAGGCCGAGGCCCAGCTGCTGGCCACCAAGCTCGCCGACTTCGGCATCCGCGGCCAGGTCACCGAGGTGCATCCGGGCCCGGTCGTCACCACATTCGAGTTCGAGCCCGCGCCCGGCATCAAGGTCAATCAGATCACGAGCCGCGAGGACGATCTGGCGCTGGCCCTCAAGGCGCAGCGCATTCGCATCCTGGCGCCCATCCCCGGCAAGGGCACGGTGGGCGTGGAGATCCCGAACCGCAGCCCGCGCAAGGTGTATCTCCGAGAGGTGCTCACCTCCGACGGCTACAGGCGGCCGCCGGCCGCGCTTCGCTTCGCGCTGGGCGTGGACGTGAACGGCAATCCCGTGGGCGCCGACCTCACGCGCATGCCGCACCTGCTGGTGGCCGGAGCCACCGGCTCGGGCAAGAGCGTGTACCTGAACGTCCTCGTGACCAGCCTCCTGTTCGGCAAGGGACCCGACGAGCTGCGATTCCTGATGATCGATCCCAAGATGATCGAGCTCACCGGGTACAACGGCATCCCGCACCTGCTCATGCCCGTGGTGACCGAGGCCAAGAAGGCGGCCAAGTCCCTGCGCTGGGCGGTGGGGGAGATGGAGCGCCGCTACCGCCAGCTGGCGTCGTGCGGCGCGCGCAACATCGAGGGCTTCAACGAGAAGGTGGCGGGGTCGCATCCGCCGGTCGGCCAGGACGGCGAGGCGCTGGCGCGGCTGCCCTACATCGTGGTGCTGGTCGACGAGCTGGCCGACCTCATGCTCACCATGCCGGTGGAGATGGAGGAGCCGATCGGACGCCTGGCGCAGATGGCGCGCGCCGTCGGCATCCACCTCGTGCTGGCCACGCAGCGGCCGTCGGTCGACGTGCTGACCGGCGTGATCAAGGCCAACTTCCCGTCGCGGATCGCCTTCCAGGTCTCGTCGAAGACCGACTCGCGCACCATCCTGGACATGAACGGCGCTGAAAACCTCCTCGGCATGGGCGACATGCTCTATCTTCCCGCGGGCAAGCCCGAGCCGCTGCGCGTGCATGCCCCGTTCGTCACCGAGGCCGAGGTGGCGAGCGTGGCCGACTTCTGGCGCGAGCAGGCGCCGGCGGCGGTCGCCGGGGGCGGGCTCGAGGAGGCGATCGAGCGCACGCGCGACACCGGCGACGACGAGGACGACGACAAGCTGGTGCCCGAGGCCGTGCGCCTCGTGGTGCTGCACCAGCAGGGCTCGACGTCGCTCTTGCAGCGCCGGCTCAAGGTTGGGTATTCCCGTGCCTCGCGGCTGATGGACAAGCTCGAGGCCATGGGGGTCGTGGGTCCGTTCATGGGCTCGAAGGCCCGGGAGGTGCTGGTGGGCGAGACGTATCTCGAGGAGCACAACCTCCGATGAGGAGACTGGTCGCGGCCGCATCCGCCGTTTCCCTGATCCTCGCCGTCGCCGCCGCCCGCCCGGCCGCCGCGGGCGAGCCGAAAGTTCTTCCGGAGAGCAATCTCTCCCTCCTCGACCGGGGCCTGGTCGAGGCGGCGCGCACGCTGGTCGCGCGCTCGCCCATCGCCGCCGGCTCGAAGATCGCGCTCAAGCGGCTGCCCGAAGCGCCGATCTCGGCCGCCGCCACGCGCGCCGTGCTCGCCGCGCTCACCGAGCGGCGCGTCGAGGTGTGGGTGGTGACCGGCGCGGCTCCCGAGTCGGGGGCGGCGCTCGAGCGCGCCGCGCCCACGGGGGCTTCGCCGACGACCGTGGAGGAGATGCGCGAGCGCGCCCTGGCGCGCGCCCGCACCGGCAGCAGCGGCGCCGTCTTCGATCCGGGCACGGGCTCGGCCTCCGACGCCGCACCGGACGAGCTCGACTTGCCGCTCCTCGTCGTCAACGTCGACGAGGCGCGCGTCGACTATCCGCGGCTCTTCCGCTCCGGTCTCTTCGGCGGCCTGCACGTCGAGCGCCGCGCCATCGCCAGCCTGTCGGGCGAGCTGCGGCGGCCGGGCACGCGGTCCGTGTACTGGGTGGGGGCGGCCGACACCTCGCTCGCCGACCACGTGATGCGCTCCGAGGTCGCCCTGCTCGAGGACGCCACGCATCCCGAGACCAAGGGCACGGTTCCCAGCCAGAGCTGGCAGAAGGTCATCGAGCCCGTGCTCGTCGTCGGCCTCGTGGTCGGCCTCATCAGCCTCTTCTACACGAACCGCCCGTGAGCCGACGCCCGCGCCTCCTCGCCGCGCTGCTCGCCCTCCTCCTGGCCGCCGGCTGCGCGCACGCGCCGCACAAGCCGCGCGCCGAGATGGCGTCGGGCGACATCGTGAGCTACGGCAAGGCGGCGTTCGAGCGTCACGAGTACGCCGACGCGATCGAGTTCCTGAAGGGCTACGTGGCGCGCGAGCCCGCCGGCGAGCGCGCCGACGAGGCGCACTACCTGCTCGCGCTCTGCTACTTCCGCACCAGCGAGTGGCCGATGGCGGCCACCGAGTGCCAGATCGTGATCAACGAGTTCGCCGGCTCCGCGTTCGTCCCCGACGCGCGCTACACGCTCGGGCTCGCGTACTGGAAGCAGTCGCGCCCGGCGCCCTACGACCAGGACTACACGCGCCGCGCCCTGACCGAGTTCGACCGCTTCCTCGAGCTCTATCCCGATCATCCGCGGGCCGAGGAGGTGCGCCGCGCGCGTGCCGAGGCGCGCGGCCGGCTGGCGCGCAAGGATTACGACGTCGGCAAGCTCTACCTGAAGCTCGGCCTCTACGAGCCGGCGCGCTTCTACTTCCGCGCCGTGCAAGCCGATTATCCGGAGTCGCCGTGGACATCGTGGGCGGCGCTCGGCGAGGCCAAGGCCTGGGTGAAGGAAGCGAAGTGGGAGGAGTCGCTCGCCGTGCTCGACCGGCTGCTCGCCGCGAGCCCGCCGGAAGCGGTGGCGCGCGAGGCGCGCGAGCTCTCGGTCTTCGTCAAGAAGCGCCAGGTGGCGGCCCGCGGGGGCGCGCCTCCGGCCGCGGCTCCGTGAGGCGGATCGGCCTCTTGGGCGGCACGTTCGATCCGCCGCACCAGGCGCACCTCGCCGCCGCCGAGGCGGCGCGCCGCGATCTCGATCTCTCCGAAGTCTGGTTCGTGCCCGCCGGGTCGCCGCCGCACAA
>Ga0075423_10006099_pt1 | contig 11302 bp, 10 predicted proteins | sample SoiMethybrSBSTD2_FD_80114 | JGI IMG/M metagenome (GOLD analysis project Ga0075423, IMG submission 80114) | Bulk soil microbial communities from a Populus tree surrounding site in Tennessee, USA - Soil MetaG P. TD hybrid SBSTD2 | ecosystem: Environmental > Terrestrial > Soil > Tree plantation...
CCCAGGTCAGGAAGCGCTCGGGAGCGAAGGCGCCGAGGTCGAACCGCGGTGCGCCGCTCGTCATCCACTCGGTCATTACCAGCGCGGTGATCGGTGCCAGCAGAATGCCGCTGCGGAAGTGCGCGGTCGCCAACCACAGCCCGTCGACGTCGGGCCACGGTCCCAGAATCGGCATGCTGTCGGGCGCCCACGGACGGAAGCCGTACCACGTCCGCGTGATCGGCAACGGACCGAGAGAGGGCACCAGTGCCGTGGCAGCCCCCAACATCGTCGCAATGCCCTCCGCGGTGACGGAGCGCTGGAAGCCGACGCGCTCGACGGTGGCGCCGATGAGTAGCTCGCCCGACGGTCGCGGCACCAGATAGACGTCGTCGGCGTGCACGGCGTGGTTCAAGACCGGCGGCACGTGGGCGAGCGCGATCATCTGGCCGCGCGCCGGCTCCAGGCGCAACCGCGCGCCGAACGACGCGGCCAGCGGGGCGGTCCACGCGCCCGCGGCGAGCAGCACCGCATCGGCGTCCCAACGATCGCCGTCGGCGACCACGCCGTGAGCGCGGCCATCCTCGACGATGACCCGGCTCACCGACGTACCGGCGCGGAGCACGACCCCCGCGGCCACGGCCGCCTGCGCGTACGCCACGACCAGCCGCTGATTGTTCACCCAGTGCTCGGCGCCGATGAACATCGCGCCCCGCACGCGCGTCGCGAGCGCCGGCTCGCGGACACGGACGTCGGCGGTGTCCCACGCCTCGATACCGAACTCATCCACTTCGCGACCAGCGACGCGCGCCTCCGCCTGACGAACGTCGTCGGCATCGAACAGCGGGTAGATCGCGCCGCGCGTGACGTACTCCACGTCGATCCCCGTGCGTTGGCGCAGCTCGTCGACGACCGCGGGATAGAGCCGCCAGCCCTCCAGCCTCAGCTGATCGTAGGCCGAGCCTCGGGAGTCGCCGAGCGGCGTCAGCAGTCCCGCCGCCGCGCCGGACGCCTCCGCACCGGGCGTTGCGCGCTCGAACAGCGTGACCGCGCATCCCGCCTTGGCCAGCTCGTAGGCCGTCGCGCAGCCGATGACGCCGCCGCCGACAACCGTGATCTTCACGCGGCGGACAGCGCCTCGAGGAAGCGCCGCACAGCGTCCGCCGGCGACGGCGTGTCGAGAATGGCGGCGATCGCTGCCACGCCGTGAGCGCCGGCGGCCCGCACCTCGCGCACACGCGTAGGCGTGATGCCGCCGATGGCGATCACGGGCACGCGCACGCGTCCGGTCAGCTTCGCGAGCGCATCGAGTCCCTGCGGCGCGCCATAGCGTCTTTTGGACGGCGTGTCGTACACGGGACCGAACACAACCCAGTCCGCGCCTTTCGCCTCCGCGTCGACCGCGTCATCGAGCGAGTGCACGGAGGCGCCGACGCGCAGCCGCGCGCCCGCGATCGCGCGGATGTCGTCGACGGCGAGCGAGGCGCTCGTGCGCTGCACGGCGTCGGCGTCCGTGGCGAGCGCGACGTCGACACGGTCGTTGACAATCAACAGCGCGTTGCGCGCGCGTGTGGGCCCGCGCAGCCGCCGGCAAAGCGCGGCGAGATCGACGGCGGTGAAATCCTTCTCACGCACCTGCACGGCGGGAAGGCCCGCGACGAGACACTCGTCCACGACGCCGACGAGGTCACGGCCGCGCGTCTGGCTGCGGTCGGTGACGAGGCAGAGCCTCAGCTGGTCCAATCGGGCAGGCCCTCGATCGGCGAGGACGCTGTCGCGTAGAGCTTCTTGCCGATGCGGCCCGCCTTGCGGGCGAGCCGGCCGGCTTCGACCGCCAGCCGCATCGCGCGCGCCATCGCCACTGGGTCCTGCGCGCCGGCGATCGCCGTGTTCATCAGCACGCCGTCGCAGCCGAGCTCCATGGCGATCGCCGCGTCGGACGCGGTCCCCACTCCCGCGTCGACGATCACCGGCACGGAAACGGTCTCGAGGATGATCTTGATGTTGTAGGGGTTGCGGATGCCGAGCCCGGATCCGATCGGCGCCCCGAGCGGCATCACGCACGCCGCGCCGGCATCCTCGAGCCGTTTGGCGATGATCGGATCGTCGTTGGTGTACGGCATCACGACGAAGCCTTCGCGCGCGAGCGTCTTGGTCGCCTCGAGCAACCCCTGCACGTCGGGAAACAGCGTGCGGGCATCACCGATGACCTCGAGCTTCACCATCTCGCCCAGTCCCGCCTCCCGCGCGAGATACGCGGTGCGGACGGCCTCGTCGGCCGTATAGCAGCCTGCCGTGTTCGGCAGCAGCGTGAAGCGCTTCGTATCGATGAAGTCGAGGATCGACTCGCCCTTGCCCGGCAGACTCACACGCCGCACGGCCACGGTGACGATCTCCGCCCCTGATTCCTCGTGCGCCTGACGCATGATCTCGTTGGTTGAGTACTTGCCGGTCCCGACGATGAGCCGCGACGTGAAGTCCTTGCCGCCGAGCACGAGATTCGTGTCGTACATGCTACCCGCCCCCCATTGGCCGAACGATTTCCACGCGGTCTCCCTCGCGCAGCGCGACCGAGGCGTACGACGCCTTCGGCATGATCTCTCGGTTGACCGCCACCGCCGTGAACTCGCGCTTCACCGCGAGGTGAACGAGGAGCGCCTCGACGCTGAGCCCGTCGGCGACCTCCATCTCGCGTCCGTTGACGGTGATCTTCATCAAAACGAAAACGGCCGCTCCCTCCTGTCGAGGGTGCGGCCGCGTCTGTTCACGCCGTGTTCCCTTCGCCGGCATTACCCGGAGCAGGTTCGAGGGGTCCCGGGCCGCACCCGGTTCTCAGGAATCCTCCCCCCACGACGCCAGGGCGAAGTATACCAGCGTGCGCCACAAGAGTCTTGCCGCCGTTGACTTGCCGCGGGCCGGATGCTACTTAGTCCGCCACGGTTCGCGACGCGCGTCCCATCATGGCCTTGTCAGGAGCGTGCCCATGAAGCGAACAACCCGCCGCCAGTTCCTCCAGACCTCGAGTGCTGCGACCGCCGGCGCCGCCACCTGGCTCGCGCTAGGCAGGCCCCCCGCGTACGCGCAGAAGCGTGAGCTGACCTTCCTGTCGTGGAACCACTTCGTCCCGGCCTCCGACGACGAGCTTCGCAAGCAGGCGGAGGCGTTTTCCAAAGCCTCGGGCGTCAGTGTGCGCGTGGACACGATCGCGCATCTGCAGCTCACCGCGAAATTCGCCGCCGAGGCTCAATCGCAGTCGGGTCACGACCTCATCCGCACGCACGATGCCATGCCGTTTTTGTTCGAGAGCCAGCTTGCCGACGTGGGGGACGTCGTCGACAAGCTCGGCAAGCAGCAAGGTGGTTGGTATCCCTTCGCCGCGGAGGCGTGTCAGACGAAGGCCGGTTGGCGAGCGGTGCCCTGGTTCTGGATCTCCTTCCCCGCCACCTACAACATGGCGCATTTCAAAAAGGCCGGGTTCGAGCATCCGAAGTCATGGGACGACCTCTTGCAGCAAGGCAAGGTGCTCAAGAAGCAAGGCAACCCTGTCGGAATCGCCATTAGCTTCTGCGGAGACGCCAACACGACCGCGTGGTCGGTGCTGTGGTCCTATGGAGCGAAGGTTTTCGAAGCCGACGGCAAGACGCCCGCCATCAACTCCGACAAGACCGCGCAGGTCATCGAGTGGTGGAAGGAGCTCTTCAAGGACGCGATGGAGCCGGAGGTCCTGTCGTGGGACGACGCCTCCAACAACCGCTTCATCCTCTCCGGCAAGGGCTCGTGGATTCACAACCCCATCAGCCCGTACAACGCGGCGTTGAAGGAGAAGATGCCGATCGCCGACGACATCAACCATCATACGAGCCCCGCCGGGCCGGCCGGGATCCACTCCGCGGTGCCCATCCTCGGCCTCGGCATCTGGAAGTTCAGCAAGAATATCGACGTCGCGAAGGAGTTCATCCAGTTCCTGTTCCGCAAGGAGAACTACGACGCGTGGATCGTCGCGTCCAACGCGTTCAACCATCCACCGCTGCGGCACCTGGCCGACCATCCGATCTGGGCGCGCAATCCTAAGTTCGCGATGCTGCCGAAGGAGGCGGAGTATGCGCACCCGCGTGGCTGGCCCGCCAAGCCGAGCGACGCGGCCCAGCGCGTCGACGAAGCCTATGTCCTGCCGAGCATGACGGCCAAGGCTGTGAACGGGATGCCGACCAAGCGCGCGATGGAGTGGGCACAGGACCAGGTTGCGCGCGCCATCAAGGGTCAGCTCAAGGTCGGATAGCGTGGCGGTTCGCCCGCGCGCGCTGGAGGCGCTCGAGCTTGTCCCCGCGTCCGGCCGTCTCAGCCGGCTTCGCGGTTGGTGGGAGCAGGAGCACGTCTTCGGTTACGGGCTGATCCTGCCGGCGCTGCTGCTGCTCGCCTGCCTCGTCGCCTATCCGTTCGGGATGGCGATCTACTTCAGTCTCTCCGACTACTGGGTCGGCTCGCCGGGCCCGTTCGTCGGCCTGACGAACTTCCGCGAGATCCTCGGCAACGACGTCTTTCGCCAGACCGTTCAGAACTCGTTCGTCTTCACCGGCGTCGCGCTCACGCTGAAGACGGTGCTCGGTGTGTGGCTCGCCGTGCTCCTCGCGCGAGACGTTCGGTTCAAGCGCCTGCTGCGCGGCGCCGTCCTGTTGCCCTGGGTGATTCCCACCGCGCTCTCGACGCTCGGCTGGTGGTGGATGTTCGACTCGCTCTACAGCGTCGTGAACTGGACGGCCATCCACCTCGGGCTCATCAGCGCGCCCGGCCCCAACTGGCTCGGCCAATCGAACTACGCCATGGCCGCCGTGATCGTCGTGAACACCTGGCGCGGGCTGCCGTTCTTCGCGATCACGGTGCTGGCCGGGCTCATGTCGATCCCGCGCGAATTCTACGAAGCCGCCGAGGTGGACGGCGCCACCAGCCGGCAACGGTTCTGGTACGTGACGCTGCCGCTCCTCAAACCGGTGCTCGCCGTGGTCATTCTCTTCTCGACCATCTTCACGTTCAGCGACTTCAACATCGTGCAGGTGCTCACGCGCGGCGGCCCGGTGAATACCACGCATCTGTTCGCCACGCTCGCCTATCAGATCGGCCTGCAGGGTGGCAACCTGGGGCAGGGCGCGGCGATCTCGCTGTTCCTGTTTCCGATGCTGGCACTCGTGGTGTTCCTTCAGCTCCGCTACATCAGGAAGGACTGAGCGTGACGCGCACGGCCAGTCTGCGGCGGGCGGCGTGGTGGCAGGCGGCGAGGACCTACGCCAACCTGACGCCGTTCGTCTTCTTCGCGCTGTTCCCGTTCTATTTCATGTTCGTGACCTCGTTCAAGCGCAACGCCGAGCTCTACAATCTCAAGGCCGTCCCCTTCTGGATCCAGACGGGCGCCATCACCGATCACTACGCGTTTCTCTTCCAGAAGACCGAGTTCCTGACGTGGATGAAGAACAGCCTCACCATCAGCGTGATCGCGATGACGATCTCGCTCATCATCGCGATCCTCGCCGGCTACAGCCTCGCGCGCCTGCGCTATCGTGGCGTCGCCTCGTTCGGCACCGCGGTGTTCATCACGTACCTCGTACCTCCGACGCTCCTGTTCCTGCCGCTGTCTCAGGTGATCAACTGGCTCGGCCTCTCCGATTCGATCTGGGCCCTCGTCCTGACGTATCCCACCTTCCTCGTACCGTTCTCGACGTGGCTGCTGATGGGCTACTTCCGCACGGTGCCGCGCGAGGTCGAGGAATGCGCGCTGGTCGACGGCGCCAGCCGCATGCAAACGCTCACGCGCATCGTGCTGCCGATGGCCGTGCCCGGGCTCGTGTGCGCGGCGCTGTTCGGATTCACGCTGTGCTGGAACGAGTACATCTACGCGCTCACGTTCGTCTCGCAGAGCGCCAACAAGACGGCCGTGGTCGGCGTCACCGCGGATCTGATCCGCGGCGACATCTATTACTGGGGCTCGCTGATGGCCGGTGCCGTCATTGCCAGCGTCCCGATCGTCGTCATCTATGTGTGGTTCCTCGATTACTACGTCTCAGGCCTGACGGCTGGAGCCGTCAAAGGATGAGGACCGACCAGCCGATCAATCGCTGACCAGCCCCCTGCCTGGGTCCCGTACGTAAGTTATTGATTTATCTGCAAATTAGAGCTGGTACCGGCCTTGCTCTCACCTTTTGGCGTGAACTTCGACGCCCTCACGACGCTGGTTCTGGCGCATGGCTACCTGGTGGTGTTCGTCGCCGTGGCTCTCGATTGCGCCGCGCTGCCAATCCCAGGTGAGCTGCTGCTGCTGACGATCGGCGGACTCGCCGTCCAGGGACGTCTGGATCCGGTGTGGGCCATCTCCGTCGCCACCGCGGGCGTCATCATCGCCGACTCCATCAGCTACTGGATGGGGCGATTGGGCGGGCACCGCGTCATCGCGCGGGTGGGCTTCGGGCAGCGCTGGACACCCGGGATCACGATGCTGGTGTTCGGGCGGTTCGTCGTCGGGGCGCGTGTCGTCGTGGCGCCGCTGGCCGGCGCGCGCCGTCTGCATTACGGCCGCTTCGTGCTGTGCAACGCGATCGGCGGCGCGATGTGGGCCACGGCGTACGTGCTCCTCGGGTACGGCGCGGGCGCGAATCTCGCCGCGCTGCAGCGACAGTGGGCCAGCCTGACGACGACCTTTCAGGTCGTGCTCGGCGCGGCCATCCTTGGGATCGTCGGCGTGAAATGCGTCCGCGCGCGCTGGCTACGCGTCGCGATCGGCGCCGCGCTGCTGGCGCTGTTCTCAGTGCGCGCGACGACGCTGATGCTCGAGGACGCCGAGCCGGTCACCGTACCCATCAGCCTGAACGGCTGACGTCAGGTCGCCTCCCCCACCGCTTTCACGGCAGCAGGATTCTCCAGCGACGAGAGGTCTCCCGGCTCTTTCCCAAGATAGGTTGCACGGATCACGCGACGCATGATCTTCGCGCTCCGTGTTTTGGGCAGGTCGCGCGTGAACAGCACTTTCTCGGGCTTGAGCGCCTTGCCCATCGAGGTGGCCACCCGTTCCGCGAGCTCGCGGCGCAGCGGCTCGCCGGGCTCGTGGCCCGGACGGAGCACGACGAAACAGACGATCGCCTCGCCCTTGACCTCGTGCGGCACTCCGATCACACCGGACTCGGCGACGGCAGGGTGGCCGACCAGCACCGACTCCACTTCGGCCGGTCCTAGGCGCTTGCCCGCGATCTTGAGCGTGTCGTCGGAGCGTCCCTGGATGTACCAGAATCCATCGGCGTCGATCGTGGCCCAGTCACCGTGTACCCAGACGCCAGGCCAGCGCGACCAGTACGTTTCCTCATAACGTGACGGGTCGCGCCAGAATCCGGCCGTCATGCCCGGCCACGGCTTCCTCACCACGAGCTCACCGACGGCGCCACGGACCGGCTGGCCCGCGTCGTCGAACACCTCCGCCGCCATACCGGGAATGGGCCCGGTGAACGAGCACGGCTTGATCGGCGCGATCGGAAAACAACCGAGGATCCCGCCCGAGATCTCGGTGCCGCCCGTGTAGTTGCTGATCGGGATGCGAGTCTTGCCCGCGTTCTCAAACAGCCAGCGATACGGCTCCGGGTTCCACGGCTCGCCGGTCGATCCCAGCATTCTCAGCGATGACAGGTCGTGCGCGTGGACGTGCTCAGGGCCGTGCGGCATCAACGCGCGCACCGCGGTCGGCGAGAGGCCCATGACCGTGATGCGATGGCGCTCGACGAGCTCCCAGAGACGATTCGGCTTCGGGTAATCAGGTACGCCTTCGAACATCACTGCCGTTGCGCCTTGCGAGAGCGCGGCCGTGATCAGCATCGGGCCCATCAACCAGCCGAGATCGGTCAGCCAGAACAGCCGATCACCTTCACCGACGTCGTGACAGTACGCGAAGTCGTGCGCGGCCTTGAGGAGAAATCCGCCGTGCGTGAGGACGGCACCCTTGGGTCTTCCGGTCGTGCCCGACGTGTAGATGATCAAGCACGGATGATCGGCCTCGACGGCCAGCGCCGGCCACGTCGCCGATACGTCGGCAACGGCCTCGTGCCACCACACGTCGCGTCCGGCGCGCCACGGAACATCGCGCCCGAGACGCCGATACACGACGACGCGCTCGACGCTCGGAGACGACGCCGCCGCCTCGTCGGCCGTCTCCTTAATCTTCACGACCTGGCCGCGCCGATAAAATCCGTCGGCCGTAATCAAAACCTTGGCTTCGCAATCTTGAAGCCGTGACGCCACGGCCTGAGCGCCGAAGCCGGAAAAGCACGGCGTGTAGATCGCGCCGATGCGAACGACGGCGAGGGTGGCGATGGCGGCCTCGGGCGACATCGGCAAGAAGATCCCTACGCGATCGCCGGTGCGAACGCCGAGGGCCGTGAGCGCGTTGGCGAGACGCCCGACCTCGGCCGCGAGCTCAGCATACGTCAGTGTGCGGGTCGAGCCGTCATCGCCTTCCCACACGATGGCGGGCTTGCCGCCAAGTCCCGCCTCCACGTGGCGGTCGAGGCAGTTGTCGGTGAAGTTCAGACGGCCGTTCACGAACCATCGCGGCCACGCCGGACCTCGCGACGCGTCGAGCACGCGCGTGAACGGCGTCGTGAAACGAATGCCGAGATCCTCGATCACGCCGCGCCAGTACCATTCCGGATCGTCGACCGAGCGGCGTTGCAGCTCGGCGAGAGTCGGCACGCCCAGGCGCCGCATCAGTCGCGTGATGCGAGCGCGCTCGACGTACTCGGGCGTCGGCCGCCAAACGATCTGCTCGCTCATCGGGGTTCCTATGATATCCCTTCGCCCATGACCGACAACGTCCGCCTCGACCGTGACGGCGCCCTCGCCACCATGACGCTGAACCGCCCTGAGCGTCGCAATTCGCTGAGCGACGCCATGCTGACCGACCTCGGCCGCGTCGTCACCGAGCTCCGCGACGACGCCTCCACACGTGTCGTCATCCTGACCGGCGCGCCGCCGGTCTTTTCGGCCGGCGCCGACGCGGGACTGAAGAGCTCGATGTCGGCCGAGGAGCGCCGCCACGCGATGGCCAGCCGCAAGTCGCAGTTTCGTCGGCTCTTCGAGCGAGTGAACACGATGCTCGAGGGTCTCGAGCAAATCACCGTGTGCGCGGTGAATGGCCACGCCGTCGGCGGCGGTTGGGGCCTGACGTTGGCCTGCGACTTCCGGATCGCGGCGTCGGAGGCCCAGTTCTGGATCCCCGAGGTCGACCTCGGCGTGCCGCTTGGAGTCGCGTCGACAACGCGCTTCGTCCGGCTCGTGGGTCCCGCCCGGGCGAAGGAAATCATCCTCGAGTGTCGACGCTATAGCGCGGAGGAAGCGCGGTCGCTGGGCCTCGTCAACCGCGTCGTGCCCGCAAACGACCTGATGAAACACTCGAGGGAGTTCGCCCAAATGCTTTTGGCCAAACCGTTCAGGCCACTGGCCGAGATGAAGGCCAGGATCAACGCGATCGCGAGGACCGCGACGCCCGAGGTCAACGCGATGACCGAAGGCTTTTTGCAGCGCGACTAGACTACTCGTCTTTTGTTTGGTATCTATCCGGCATGGACCTCCGACGCCGGATGGAGCTCCTGGCCGACTCCGCGCTCGCGGACCGTGAGGGCGTCCCGCAGTTGCGCCGGCCATCTCCTGTCGGAAAGCATCCGCTCGCTTCGGTCGGGATCGCCGCGGTCCGGATGCCGGGCGGCGGCTGCACCAACCTCATGCGCGTGATGCAGACGAACGCGTGCTCGCTGTCGTGCGGCTACTGCCCGACGTTCCGTGGCGGCAACGTGCCGAGGGTGTCGATCTCACCCGATGAGACGGCGCGTACGTTCATGGACGTTCATCGCAAGGGTCTCGCGTCGGGGCTGTTTCTTACCTCCGGCGTCCCCGGCCGGCCGGCGCGGGCCACGGATCGTATGCTCGAGACGCTCGCGCTGCTGCGTCGCCGCGAGCGTTTCAGCGGCTACGTCCACGTCAAGCTGCTGCCCGGCGCGGAGCCTGCGCAGGTCGAGGAGGCCGCCAGGCTCGCGACTCGCATCTCGGTCAATCTCGAGGCGCCGAGCGACACGTACGTGCATCGCCTGACGTATGACAAGAGCTTCTCCGCCGATCTGCTCCCCAAGCTCGAGCACGCGGCACGGCTGCTCGCGGCGCGCCGGCACGCGCCTGGCGCATTGCCCGTGTCGGGTACCACGACACAATTCGTGGTGGGCGCCGCTGGCGAACGCGATCGCGAGATCCTGGACGTCGTCGATCGACTCGAACGGCGGCGCTTGCTCCATCATGCGCACTTCAGCGCATTCCAACCCGTCGTCGGAACGCCGCTCGAAAACCTCCCGGCCACGCCCGCGGCGCGCGAGCTTCGTCTCTATCAAGCCGAGCATTTGCTTCGACAGTACGGCTTCGCGCTGCGCGAGCTGGCGTTCGGTGACGATGGCAACCTCGATCTCGAGCGAGATCCGAAGACCGCCTGGGCGCGCGCACAGCCGTCGTTTTTCCCCCTCGAGGTCACGCAGGCGCCGTACGAGGCGCTGCTGCGCGTACCGGGCATTGGACCGGCGACGGCACGCGCGCTGGTCGAGTCACGTCGGACGACGACGCTGCGCGGCCGATTCGATCTCGCGGCGGCCGGAGTGGATGTGGTGCGCGCGGGCTATTTCCTGACGCTGCACGGACGGCGGGTCGCGAGCCGACCGCCGGCGGAACAGCTGCGGCTGTTCACCGCCGGCGGTCACCTCACCCAGGCGCCGTATCGGACGCCGGTGCCGCCGTGCGCCTATCGTTGAGAGCTACTGAGTGACGGCCGTCCCGGCGAGCGACGTGCCGTCGGAGAACGTGACCGTGACGGTCAAGGTGCGTCCCGGCGCGAATCCCTGGCCACCACCGTAATCCGAGGCGAACAACACCAGGCTGCCGCCGTCCGCGACGAACGCATTCACCGCCATGGTCGTCGGGTTGTTCACCAGCGCCGCGTCGACCGTCGGCGCCACGCCGATCACCCACGACGAGTTCGGCGAGATCGTGTCCCACAGGCCACCGATTCCGTTCGACAACTGGACCGCTGTCACCGTACGCCCGCCCGGCGCGCTCAGCGTCAGCGTGATCGTGGCGTCCGCCGCGCCATCCGGGGCAAGCGCGGTATCACCACCGCCGACCCGGTCGCGCAGCCGGCCGTTGTAGACGAGCGACATCGTGACGGGGATGTTCACCGTGAAGCCCTTGAGCAGGGCGCCTGCCGTGTTATCGGGGTTCGTCACCGTGACGTCCCGTGATCCGGGCGTCGTCGGGCCGG
>Ga0075423_10006101_pt1 | contig 11301 bp, 10 predicted proteins | sample SoiMethybrSBSTD2_FD_80114 | JGI IMG/M metagenome (GOLD analysis project Ga0075423, IMG submission 80114) | Bulk soil microbial communities from a Populus tree surrounding site in Tennessee, USA - Soil MetaG P. TD hybrid SBSTD2 | ecosystem: Environmental > Terrestrial > Soil > Tree plantation...
GCGTCACAACCGTTCGACATTGGGACCGCATTCGAGCAATTCATGAATGGGATTGGTCTGTCGTCTCAAGACTGTGGCGGCACAATTACCTTCGTCGGTGAAGACCCGATCTTCGAAAGCCGCCACCGCATCGGGGCGTGTATCTCCATCCCGATCATGGGCGCTGCCGCAGCTGCCGCGGCGGTCTGGAGAATGCGAACGGGTCGCGGCCAGAATCTCTCTGTCGATCTCCGCAAGGCCATCCACGGTGTCAACCCGGTCTACAAGTTCAAGCCGACGATCAATGGCTACGCCTACCAGATGCCCTACGCCTTGGGCAATCACGAGATCTTCGATCTGTACTTGACCAAGGACGGTCGCTGGACTCTCCCGACCGGCGGCTACCCACATATGCTGGCCGAATGGTGCGCGCTGCTCCGATGCTCGACCGACAAGGCGAGCATCGCCAACGCGATCCTGAAATGGAACGGCCAGGACCTGGACGACGTCGCGGCGGAGCACAACATGATCTTCGCGCTGTGCCGGTCCCATGAGGAGTGGGCCCGCCACCCGCAGGGCGAAGTCCTGGCTTCAAAGCCCCTGATCGAGATTGAAAAGATCGCCGACAGCGAGCCCGAGCCGTTCGCGCCGGCAAACCGCCCCCTTTCGGGCATCCGAGTGCTGTCGCATACACACGTGATCGCCGGAAATATCGTCTCGCGGACTCTCGCCGAGCAGGGGGCCGAAGTGCTGCACATCGACCAGCCCCAGGAGTTCGAGCACGAAATCTTCACGACCGACACGACCGTTGGGCAGCGGTCCGCCTGGCTCGACCTCAAGTCACCGGACGGAAATCGGATCGCGCACGAACTGGCCGCAGGCGCGGACGTGTTCGTCGACAGCTACCGTGGCCGGAGCATCAGCGACCTGGGGTTTTCGCCGCAGGCGCTGGCGGAGCGCCGGCCCGGGATCATCTATTGTTCGATCCGGTGCTACGGGTACGACGGGCCGTGGGCCAATCGCGGCGGATTCGATATGGAGGCCCTGTGCGTGAGCGGGTTCACCTTCCTGGAAGGAACCCCCGACCGGCCGAAATTTCCGCCGACCAAGGTCATGAACGACTTCATCGCCGGGTATATGGGGGCGGCCGGCGTGACGGCCGCATTGATCCGTCGAGCCCGCGAGGGCGGCAGCTACCACGTGAAGATCTGCCTGACGCGCAACGCGATGTGGTATCCGACCCTTGGGGTCTTCGAGCCCAACCACCTCGACCTCACTGACGAACAGCACCAACTTCTGCAACCGGACACGATCACGCGTCAGACTCCGTACGGCGAGCTGTACCGGCTCGCGCCCCCGGTGCAGTTTTCCGAGACCCCGGCGGCCTGGGACGACCCCATCTTGACGGTTCGGGGCTCGTCCAAGCCCGAGTGGCTATCGAGGCCTGATCTCGGGAAGCACCCGGGATCATCGACAAAGTCAACGACGGCTTCGCGGCCGACTCCAGTCTTAGCCCGTTAGCGGACTACCGGCGATCCGCGAGATGGAGCCGCGCGAGAAAGCTCGGTCTGACATTCCGCACCGCTGAGCATGCCCTCGATGGAGTCCGATGCGATGGCCGCGCCCGAAGCAACGAGCCGCTTGCGTGTCGTCGCGCAGCCGGTCGCCGCACCGCTCACTCGTGCGGCGATTTTCCTGATTGTCGCGGTAAAGCCCGGCCCAGACAGTCGGGCGATCGTACGGTCGTTGTGCGGCGACCTCGCCGCGCTGTTTCGCGCGGTGGAATTTCGCGACCTTGAAGCAGGCCTTTCCTGCGTGGTCGGGTTCGGGTCGGACGCGTGGGATCAGCTCTTTGGCGCACCGCGGCCGACGGAGTTGCATCCGTTCCGGGAGATTCGCGCCGGAACGCGCCACGCCGTCTCGACGCCCGGCGACCTGCTTTTTCACATTCGGGCGAAGCGCATGGATTTGTGCTTCGAACTGGCGACCCAGATCATGGGCCGGATCGGAAGCGCGGTCTCACCGGTCGACGAGGTGCATGGCTTCCGGTATTTTGATGATCGCGACCTCCTCGGTTTCGTCGATGGCACGGAAAATCCGAGAGGCGAGGCGGTAACCGACGCTGTGCTGATCGGCGCAGAGGACGCCAGGTTCGCCGGCGGCAGCTACGTAGTCCTTCAGAAATATCTCCACGATCTCAAGGGGTGGAACGCGCTGCCGGCGGAGACGCAGGAACGCATCATCGGCCGCACAAAACTATCCGACATCGAGTTGGACGATGCTGTCAAGCCGACTTCGGCGCACAGCGCACTGACCACGATCGTCGAGGACGGTAAAGAGATCAAAATCCTGCGCGACAACATGCCATTCGGTAGTGTCACGCAGGGTGAATTCGGCACCTATTTCATCGGCTACAGTCGCTCACCCCGTACGGTCGAACAGATGATCGAGAACATGTTCGTTGGCCGTCCGCCGGGCAACTACGACCGACTGCTCGACTTCAGCCGCGCCGTCACCGGGAACCTGTTCTTCGTGCCGTCGGCGACCTTTCTGGAGGCCGTGAAAAACGACCAGCCCGACCTTGCTCTTAGCACGGCGGCGGCCGAAACATCAACATTCGTCCCCGGGCTGCACGGTGGTTCTCTCGGCATCGGTTCCCTCAAAGGAGACAACCGGCATGAATAACCTGCACCGCGAGCTTGCCCCCATTTCCGACGCGGCGTGGGCGCAAATCGAGGCGGAGACCTCACGCACGCTCAAGCGCTATCTTGGCGGGCGGCGCGTGGTCGACGTCCTGGGGCCGGGCGGCACCAGCCTCTCCGCCATCGGCACAGGGCACCTGCAGACGACCGCGGCCCCCGCGGACGGCATCATCGCGCATCAGCGTGAGGTGAAAGCGCTGGTCGAGTTGCGGGCTTCATTCGAGCTCAATCGCCAGACAATCGACGATGTGGAGCGCGGCGCGGGCGACTCCGACTGGCAGCCGGCGAAGGATGCGGCCCGGCAGATCGCCTTTGCCGAAGATGGCGCCATCTTCGAAGGCTTTGGCACCGCGGGCATCGTAGGCATCCGTCAGGGCACGAGCAATCCGATCGTGTCGCTCCCGGCCGACGTGCGCAGTTATCCGGAGGCCATCGCGGAGGCCCTGAGCCAGTTGCGTCTCGTGGGCGTCAACGGACCCTACGCGGTGGTGTTCGGCGCGGACGCGTATACGGCATTAGCCGAGACAAGCGATCACGGCTATCCCGTGCTGGAGCACGTCAAGCGGCTGGTCAAGGAGGAGATCATCTGGGCGCCTGCGATCGCCGGCGGCTTCGTGATGACCACGCGGGGCGGCGACTTCGCTCTGCATATCGGGCAGGATGTCTCCATCGGCTATTCCAGTCACACGGAGATCGCCGTCCGCTTGTATCTGCAAGAGACGCTCACCTTTATGCTGCTGACCTCCGAGGCCGCCGTCGCTTTGGCGCCTCCGGTGCCGGCGCAGACCGTTTGACGCGAAGGGGCACCAGTCGCCTTGGCGACATTGCGCGTCACGTTGTCTCGATCGTCAGCTTCACGGCAAGGATTTCTGGGTTTCTGTCATCCCATCGGTCTCATTGGGTTGTGGGGCGAAATCCATTGACCGATTCGAGCTTCGATTCTGAGTGCTTGCCGGAACGGCATAGTCAAACCGATTCCCGACACCTATCTTCCCTTTTCGACATGGTGTCCAGCGGCCCGCGGGCGGCGTACTTGAGATCCGCCCTTGATGATCAGGGGTCGTGACGCGCAGAGAACCTGCGGGCAATATCGCGCTCTCGCCGACCAAGGGACGCATGACCATCGTGACGCACGAGGGCAAAGCCCGCACCATGGACTTCAACGCCAACGACGTCGGCTTCGTCCCAATGGTGGCAGGGCACTACGTCCAAACACCGGCCAGACCGATGTCGTGTTCCTGGAAATACTCAAGGCCGACCGATTCGTGGACGTGTCCTTGAATAACTGGATCAGATGTCTGCCTCCGGAGGCTGTGACCGCGCAGCTGAACCTCGACGGGAACCAAATCGCCAGAATCCCGGCCGGCAAGGAACTCGTTATCGCAGCCAGCTAGCGCAGGGCGTGGACCGGCAGGCTATCAAGCCGACGATCGGATGCTGACAAAGGAGATCACTATGACGACGAAAGCGACCAGCGTCATTGACTACATCGTCCAGCGCCTTGCTGATGACGGCATCACCCACTGTTTCGGCGTACCAGGCGATTATGCGTTCCCGGTCTGTGACGCGGTCGACCGCAACCCACACATCAAATGGATCGGCTGTTCGAATGAATTGAATGCTTCCTACGCAGCCGACGGCTTTGCGCGGGTGAAGGGCGCGGCCATGTTGTCCACAACCTATGCGGTGGGCGAGCTGTCGGCGATCAACGGAGTGATGGGCGCGAAAGCCGAGCGCTCGCTGGTCTTTCATGTGGTCGGCATGCCGTCGTATCAGAACCAGCGGTTGCGCAAGACCATGCATCACACCTTCGGCGATGGGGTGTTTGGAAACTTCATCGACATTTCCGCTCGAGCGGCCTGCTGCCATGCGGTGATGAATCCTGATAACTGCATGATCGAAATGGAACGTGTCATCGCGGAGGCGCGTCGTAACAATCAGCCCGCCTACATTGTCGTTCCCTCGGATTACGCATTGGCACCGGTCACATCAACTGAGGTGAGCCCTGTCGCTCTCAAGTCGAACGAGACGTCGCTGACAAAAGCCGTCGCCGCCATAGCGGAGCGGCTGAAACACGCGAAGTCCGTCGTCGCCTTGCCGGCGTTCACAGTGTCGCGTCTCGACTTACGCAAGGAGGCCAGACAGGCAATAGAGGCGCTGGGCTGTCCGTTTGCGACCACGTCGATGGAAAAGTGCGTCATCGACGAAAGCCATCCGCAATTCGCCGGCGTGTACGCGGGAGCGGTCTCGGCGGAGAAGACGCGGCGGCTTGTCGAGGACGCCGAGTTGGTGCTTGATCTCGGCGGCATCAGCCTCAACGACGAAACCACTGCTGGCTTCTCTGGGAAACTAGATCCCGCGCGGTTCGTCTCGATCGGGCTGAATGACGTTCGTGTCGGAGAACAGGTCTTCGGGAATGTGCGTCTGGCTGACGTCCTCACAGCGCTCGGAAGACTCAAGTCGTCCGCACCTCGGTACCGAAAAACACCAGAACCACCTCAGCGAGTCAATGGGAAGCCGTCAGACAAGATCACGATGGACGCCCTCTATTCCCGCTATGCGGCGTTTATCCAGCCCGGCGACAACGTTGTCCTGGAAAGCGGAAGTTCAAGCTTGGGACTTCCGCCAATGAGGCTCGCTGATGATGTGCAGGTCCACATCCAGATGTTATGGGGGTCGATTGGATGGGCCACCGGAGCCGCGCTCGGGATCGCGCTCGCGGATCCCAAACGAAAAACGATCCTTATTACTGGTGAAGGCTCTCATCAATTGACCGCGAACGAGATCGGCAATATGGGCCGCCACGGCGCCAATCCCATCATCTTCGTTCTGAACAACGACGGGTACATGGTGGAGCGAGCGCTGGAACCCTACCCCGATTGGTCCTACAACGACTTGGCCAAATGGCGCTATGCAGATTTGCCGCGGGCGCTGGGATGCGGTGACTGGGCAACGGCGCGCGTCGAGACGCTCGGTGAACTGGAAGACGCGATGAAAGCGGCCCGTGAGAGTCGATCGGGCGCCTATATCGAAATCATTGGCGGACGAATGGACATGCCGAAGGATTTGGCCTTCGCGCACACTCGTCTGAAGGCGTTGTACGGAGATACGGCGCAATAAAGAACATCGACATCCGCGCGATTGTCGTTCATTGACCAACTCTGTCGCGTACAGGAGGTTTTCATGTCGCAGACAGGAATGACCGGGGGCAAGAACAGCGTGCTGGTTCACGGAGGCACCGTGGGTGGATCCGGCTGGGAACGAGTCTATGAACTACTCGCTGTTGGTGTGTTTATTTGGCTGTGTCAGGCATCGGTCACCCCCGAGGATGCGCGATTGGGCAAGGAAGCCGACACCCTTGAGAAAAGCCGCAGGTGGGACCGTGAGCTGTGAAGACTTCAAGGGCAGCGCGCACGCGTTCCGCGAGTTCATGCGGCGGGAACAAGACGCCATCGAACGTGGTGAACGGTTGGGCGTGTCGGTGAGATGGGCGACGGCGGATCGGCGCCACACTCTGATCGGCTGGTTGCGCGGGCCGTGGTTGCGCGAGCGGATTCTCAGACGGAAAGTCGATCAATGACGGTGATCATGACGTGTCCCGCATGCTGGCACGCGGTCACTGAAACGAACACGAGGCCGGCCGTCGGCGCGACGTCCCCTGAACGACATCGCGCCGGGGATCCCGAGTATCTCACTTGCCGGCGATCTGATTAGCGATCACTTGACGGGCCTGCGCCTGCTTCATATCCCGTTCGACGCGAGATGGAACGGGACATGAAGGAGCCGCCGCGTCGCCCGGTGAAACATTCAGGAGGAACGAAATAATGGCCCGCAACAAACCGGTCCGTCGGATTGCGACTATCGGCGCAGGCGTGATCGGTTCGAGTTGGACGGCGCAATACCTGGCGCGCGGGCTCGATGTGATCGCAACAGACCCAGCCCCGAACGCCGAGGCCAATTTGCGCAGATTCGTTGACGAGGCGTGGCCGGCGCTCACTGAGATCGGTCTCTCACCGGGCGCATCTCGCGACCGGCTGTCTTTCACCACCGATATGAAACAGGCGCTGGCGCAGGCTGATTTCGTCCAGGAGAGCGCGCCGGAAAGACCCGATCTCAAGATCAGGTTGTTCGCCGAGATGGACCAGGCTGCTCCCGTGGACTCGATTATCGCGTCGAGTTCGTCGAGCATCACGCCAACCGTTTTGCAGTCGAAATGCGAACACCCGGCGCGTGTCCTCGTCGGACACCCGATCAACCCGCCGCACATCATGCCATTAGTAGAAGTCGTCGCGGGGACGAAGACGTCCCCTGAAGCGATTGAACAAGCCATCTCGTTTTATGACTCAATCGGAAAAAAGGCGATCCGTCTACACAAGGAAATCGCCGGCCACGTCGTGAACCGGTTGCAGGCAGCCCTCTATCGGGAAATCGTGTACCTCATCGAGCAGGGTGTGCTGAACGTCGCTGATTCGGATACGGCGGTGTGCTGGGGGCCCGGACTGCGGTGGGCAATCATGGGGCCGAATCTGCTGTGGGATCTGGGCGGGGGCCACGGCGGAATTCGCCACTTCATGGATCAACTCATGCCACCCATGGTGGCCCTTTGGTCGTCCCTCGGAAACCCAGCACTGACACCGGCACTGAAGCAGACCATCATTGACGGCGTGCTGGAGGAAGCGGGCGACCGCTCCATTGGACAATTGGAACAGGAGCGAGATGCAGTGTTACTGGGGCTGCTCGCGCTGCGCGCCCAAAGCGGCAGATCGTCGCCCGAACCGGCAGATCGTCCGCACTAGGCGAATAACGGCAGAAAGGAGTTGAAGTGGATAACAGCGGACTGCTGTTTTCTATTTTAATTGGATTGTTTGCCGGACTGCGCTCACTGACAGCCCCCGCAGTGGCTGCATGGGCAGTCCATCTGGGCCGGCTGAGAATCGAGCGTCCTCTTTCTGTCATCGGTTCCACTCCCGCTGTCGCGATTTTTACGGTGTTGGCACTCCTAGAGCTGGTGGCGGACAAACTGCCCAATACACCTAATCGCACTGCGCCTAGAGGCCTGATCGCGCGTATTGTGACGGGCGGGTTGACGGGTGCGTGCGTCGCCGCGGGCGCAGCACAACGTCCATTCATTGGCGTGCTTGGTGCCGTCGGGGGCGTTGTGGGCTGCTTCGGAGGGTATCAGGCGCGCACACGGCTCGTGAAAGCACTCGGTACACGCGACATCAACATTGCGCTTGTCGAGGATCTTGTTGCGATCGCTGGTTCCGTGTGGGTCCTCTTCCGCTGATGAACGACGTTGGTGCGTAGCGGGTTGCACGCTGGTGCGTTGGTGCGCGGCTGGAGTGCTGTGCGTGTTGTGTTGTCCGTCGCCCGCGTACGCGCAGGCGACGTGGCAGGCTTGGGCCGATGCGACGATCCTGCGGGTGGCGACCGAGCGCCTTCGCTACGCGATCGACGCTGAGCCGAAGAGCGAACTGACCGCCTGGGTCAGCGTCGAAACGACTCCGCATGTGGCCTACGCGGTCACCCCCTTGCTCGACGTCGTGGGCGAAGTGAATCTCGAGATCGACAACCACCGCGGGCGCGCCAATGGCCTGACCGTCACGCCACGAGTTGGCGCGCAGCTTCACGCTCTCTCGAGGATCATTGGCTTCCATAGCGCGAACCCGGACGCAGGGATCGAGCCGAGACCAAGGCGCCGGCTGGATCTCGGGTCGCTGCTGCGGCTTGAACGCCAGCTCAGAGTGTCCGGCGATCCTGCGGCGGGGTGGCGGTTCCGCGATCGGTGCTCGGCCGCCTATCCGCTGAATCGAATGAAGACCACCGCTGACGGGGCCATCTCGGTGACCTCGGATATCGAAGCGTTCGTGCCGCTCGCGTCGCCCGTCAGGGGCGGGCGCATCAGCCACATCCGCATTCGCAACGGAGTCGGATACCGGCGGAACTTCGCCTGGCGATTCCAGATGTTCTACGTCGTGGACACGGTGCGGAACACGTTGGGCGCCATGGAGGTTCGCAGCCAGGCCATCGATGTCCTGGTGACGCGCGCGTTCTGAGGGGCGTGCGGCACGTGCGCTCTAGCGGCCGCGTGGACAGCAGCCCCGACCCCTTGGGTGGATTGTGTGAATCGCTCAAGAAGGACGACGGCCCGCTGCGGCATTTCTCTGAAAAGGGACAATGTCCTCGCGTCATTCAAGACAGCCCAGCACGCTCAGCGGTAGAAGGCGGTAGAGTCCTGCCCGCGCCAGGCCAAGAGCAGGCCTGGAACAACCGGGAATAGATTCCGGCATGCGGCCGATCTCGATCGAGCACCCGGAACGGGGTTGCGCGCGAGGACCGGCGTCATGGAATCTTGAACGCGCTGAAGACGTACGTCACACCCACCGTGAATCCGATCGTCGGATCGATAGAGGTCAACCCGACGTAGGCGGCCGCGTCGAAACGGACTGACGAGACGGTATAGCGCCCGCCGATCTTCGCCAGGCCGCGGCTCTCCGTCCCTGGAAACGGATCGCCGCTCCTCGTCGAGATGCGTCCGACCAGTTCGCCGACAATCTCGGCCTGCTGCGTCATCGCCCGCGCGAACGACAGCCCGTACACCAGCACGTCGTTCTGGCGGTTGCCGATCGTTGGATCCGCAAGGATGCCGAAGCCGAAATTGCCCACGACGCGAATCGACTGGACGGTCTTGGCGCCGAGCAGCGTCATGTAGAAGTCGGTCGTATCGAGGCCGAGACCGCTCTCGTTGGACGCGTTCGGCAGCTTGGTTGCGAAGCGCACGCCGATCGCCGGCCGGCCGGCCGTTTCGGAGAGCAGCCGGATCTTGGTCGCCACCACGGTGTCCTCGACGTCGTGCGTCGTGGTGTCCGTGCCGATGGTGAGGAGATTGCTGAGCGGCGCGACACGCCGTTCGGTGATGGACAGCTTGTCGTACAAGCCGCCGTCGATCTGAAGCTCCGCAATCGAGCTGATGCCGACGCTGATGCCGACGCTCGGGACGCGCCAGAGATTGCCCTTCAATCCCGAGACCGGATACTCCACGCCGTGCGCGGCGTCGACACCGCCCTCGAGCAGCACGCGCCCGGCACCGATCGGCTCGGGGTCCTCCGTAATCAGCGGACGCTGCTGGGCGACAGCCCGGCACGGTAGTGCCAGCGTTCCGAGCAACGTCAACATCGCGATCGGCAATCGGCATTGTTTCATTCGAGCCTCATGACTGATGGGTGTCCACGTCAGAATCGCTTGCGGCTGTCCAGTAACAGCGTGACCGGTCCATCGTTGACGAGTGATACCTGCATCGTCGCCTGAAACTCGCCGGTGGCCGTGGTTATGCCGGCGGAGCGGAGTTCCCGAACGACATCTTCGTACAAAGGCCGTGCCACGTCCGGCGGCGCGGCCTGGTCGAAGGAGGGGCGCCGGCCCTTCCGGCAGTCGCCCGCAAGCGTGAATTGGGAGACGACGAGCACGGACCCGCCAACGTCGCCGATCGACAGATTCACATGACGGGATGGCTCGGCCGGATCTTCGAAGACGCGCAGCTCGCGAATCTTGGCGGCGATGTAGTTCACGTCGGCTGGTCCATCGCCGCGTTCGACACCGACGAACACGAGCAGACCGTGTTCGATCTCCCCGGTCGTACGGTCCCCGATGGTGACGGACGCCCGCAACACCCTTTGGACGACCGCTCTCACGAAACGGCTGTCGCCAGATTCGCGCGCAGCTCGCCGGGTGGGTTCAGGCGCGTGTCGAGCAAGTGCTTCGGGACGACATTAGCGAGTGCCTTGAGCATCGACTGCTTCACGCCCGGGTGCTCGCGCTCGAGCTCCATCAAGAGACGTTTCGCGCGCTGGCGCTGCAGGCCGAGGTCGCCGCACGCGGGACAGCAGCAGCCGATGATCGGCAGGCCGCATTCCTTCGTATACGCGCGCGCCTCGTCTTCGCCGACGTACACCAGTGGCCGGATCACGACGTGCGCGCCGTTGTCGGATACGAGCTTGGCAGGCATCGCCTTCAGCGATCCCGCGAAGAACAGATTCAGCAGGAGCGTCTCGATGAAGTCGTCCGCGTGGTGCCCGAGCGCAATCTTCGTCGCTCCGACTTCGGTCGCGATGCGGTACAACACCCCGCGGCGGAATCGAGCGCACAACGAGCAGGGCGTCGCACCCTCGTCCAGCATGTCGTCGATCAGCTCGCCGATGTCGGTGTGCTGGATGCGGAGCTCCCACCCGCGGGCCTGGCAGGTGCTTGCGATCAACTCGTGTTTGTACTCTTTGTAGCCCGAGTCGACGTTGACGGCCACCAGCGTGAAACGGATCGGCGCCCGCTGACGAAGCTCGTCGAGCAGCTGGAGCAGCGCCCAGCTGTCCTTGCCGCCGGAGAGGCCCACCATCACCCGGTCGCCGTCTTCGATCATCTGATAATCGACAATCGCCCTGGTGGTTTTCCTGGCGAGACGCGCCTCGAGCTCGCTGCGATAGCCCATCGGCTGATTCTAACAGCTCGTGGCGTGCCGAGGAGGATCGCCACGAAGGCACGAAGTCACGAAGAAGATCCTGAGCCTTCGTGTCTTCGAGTCTTCGTGGCCATCCCGGCGTCAGGTACGGGTGGAGACCACACGCGA
>Ga0075423_10006102_pt1 | contig 11300 bp, 10 predicted proteins | sample SoiMethybrSBSTD2_FD_80114 | JGI IMG/M metagenome (GOLD analysis project Ga0075423, IMG submission 80114) | Bulk soil microbial communities from a Populus tree surrounding site in Tennessee, USA - Soil MetaG P. TD hybrid SBSTD2 | ecosystem: Environmental > Terrestrial > Soil > Tree plantation...
CAGCCAGCGCACAGGATCTGCGCGGCTTCCTCGGAGGCGGCGTGATGTCGGGCGTCAACGCCGAACGCTTCCCGACCGTCGGCGCGGGCGTCCTGGTCGATCTCGGCCAGCCATGGCTGTCGGCCGGCGGCCAGGGCGAGATGTTCTTCTCGTGGCCGTATGTCGCAGGCCGCGGAGGAATGTTTCTGCAGGGCAATCTGCTTCCGAAGGGACCCGTGCGGCCGTTCGTCCTGGCAGGTTTTGGATCGGGCGAGTCCGATGGCGCGATGCTTGGAGCCGGCGTGGAATTCCGGCCCACGAGTCGCGCCGCCGGATTCAGAATGAGCGTCGAGGACTATCGCTCGAAAGTGGGCGGCCCTGCCAAGTTTCACACGGGACATCAGGTCACGATCAGAGCGGCAATGACTTTTCGTTGATGCCTCCGTCTCCTCCTCCTTCACTTTACTGACCGTACCGCCTCAGCAACGCGTGGATTCTGCATGCCGCAGGAATCATGAGAAGCTGCGGCCGTGCCGATCCTGATCGTTCCGGTCCTGATCGTCCTCGCGGTCGTCGCGCTGATCCCGATATCGATCGTACAGCGCTACCGCATGGGCACGTCGCGCCAGCGCGCGCGGGGCTGGCTCGCGGCGATCAACATCGTGGGCCTCGCGCTTTCGGCCGGGATGTTTCTCGTCAGCGCGGCGTTCAGCAATATCTGGGTCGCGCACGCGTTCGCTTCGACCGCGGCGGGGCTTGGCACCGGGATGATGCTCGGCATCCTCGGCCTCGAGCTCACGCGATGGGAACGCGGCCCCGGCACACTGCACTACACGCCAAACCGCTGGCTCGTCCTCGCGATCACCGTCGTCATCACCGCCCGGCTGATCTACGGGTTCTGGCGCGCGTGGCACACGTGGCATGTCGGTGTCGAAGACGGATCGTCGTTCTTCGCGGCTGCCGGCGTCCCGGGATCGATGGCCGCGGGGGCCGTCGTGCTCGGGTATTACCTGGCCTACTGGATCGGCGTACGCAGCCGCATCCGGAAGCTCCGCTGATCTTCACCGCGGGAGCGTCAAGACCCCGAGCTCTTTCACATCACCAGCCTTGAGCTCGATCACGGAAGCCTCGCGCACCAAGGGTGTGCCGGGCAGGAATATCGGAACGCCAGTGCATGGTGGCGCTCACAGTTCTGTCAGCGGCGGTGCAATGCCGTTATCCAGTGAATGAGACACCCGCGAAAATCAAATGGTCTGGCCGGGCGAAACTGGAGCACCTCTTGCTCGAGTTCTCGCAACCATGAGAATCCTGTCCGCAGCCATTTGCGTGTTCGCGGCCCTTGTTGCTGCGCGAGTTGACGCGGGTCAGGGGAGCAATCGGAATGCCGTAGTAACGGCTTCGATCAGTCGGCCCGTCAGTTCGACGCATGAATTGCCGACGCTGATGTTCGATGCTCGCGTGCTCACGCGCGACGGGCATCCTGTTCCTTACCTGGCCACTGTTTCGGCGTCGGTCGATGGCGGCCCCTACGCTCCCGTCGCGGAGCTTCAACCGTTGAAAGCGAAAGGCGCCAGGATCGATCGGCTCCTTCCGGACGCCGCTGCGCGTCCCGGTTTCCACGCGGTGCGAGCGCGAGTGGAGTTCGACGGGACGGCGGAGAACTACACGCTTCCTCCACTCTTCTACGCGATCCACAACCCCGCGTCCGACGAGGGCGCAGCGATTCGCGCGCTCGTGTACGGACCGGCGTCGACACCCGCGAAGAATTTCGATGCGCAGCTCGGCGACGAGCCGTTCTCGGTCTGGCTCAGCGACGTGCTCTCGAGCCGTCGCGCCGAAAAGGACAGCGGCCCGGACTGGATGTCGGACTACTGCCACAACCGCACGTCGGATCCGACGCGTCAGATCGATCCGTCGGCGATCTGCTCGGTTGTCGCGTTTTTCGTGCGGTCCGACATCGTCGAGCTCTGGTTTCGCACCGCCGACATCAGCGAGACCGACGGACGGATCGAATGGATTCCGCTCGGACCGCCGCAGTTCGAGGGGATGACGTTGAGCCACGTTCCCGAAACGCGAGGGCTTGCGGCGCTGCCGTCGCTGCTGGATACGCCGCCCGCATTGCGCGCGTTCGGCGACATCTCGATCCTTCCCGATCAGATTGTCTACACGCCGTCCACGGCCGGCGGACCTGCGGACGTCACGGTAGCAGTTCGCAATATCGGCGAGCAGGACATGCACAAGGTGTCCGTCATGGTCGCCTGGGGCGTCGATACGAACGCGCAGGCGACGACGCGCCAGTTCGTCGTCGACGTGCCGGCGCAGCAGGCGACGGAGTTGAAGCTGCGGGTTCTGTTTCCGAACGGCTACGGCTTCATCATGGCGCACGCGATGACCGCCACCGAGCACAGTCCCTTTGGCACATGGACGCCGGATCCGACTCCCAATGACGACTGCGCGATGCGCGTGATCAACCCGCAGTTCGCGCCCTGGCAGCTCAAACAGATCCTGTTCGAATCAGCCGGCGGGTGCACTGTCAAATGAGATCGATCCATCTGCGCGACATCGCCATTGCGATTCTGACGCTGCTCGCGTCTGCCGCTCGGGCCGCCGCACAGACATCGGCGTCAGATGCGGCTCCACTGCCGGATTACAGCGTGCAGCCGTACGTCACGGTGCGTTTTCACGCGGGGCCGAACATCAATCTGATGCACGACTGGCGAACGGGCGTCGACGCGCTTGCTGACCTGGCGAGCAGTCGCGGTCTGACGCCGCACAATCTGTGCTGCATCAGCAAGTCGTGGGGGACGACCGCGCTGGTCCATGTAACCGATCGTTTCGCTGTTGGCGGTTCGTACGAGGCGCTGCGCGACACGCGCGAGTTCCGAGTGACCGATACGATCGATGCGTTCGGATTCCGCGGCGATGGAGAATTCTCGTTCGAGAACATAACGGAGGTATCTGGAAAGCAGATCGTCGTCGCGGTGTATCCGCGCGTCGACACCCACACGCATCTCCAGTTCGGCGGCGGGATTGGAGCCGGACACACGACCCTGTTCACGCCGGGCTCGCGATCTTCGGCGAGTCTCCGTGGTCCGATCGTGTCCGTATCCGCGGGAACCGAGGCGCGCTTCTGGTACGTCGATGCCGGATGGCGCTATGCGCGAATGCGCGTCGGCGTCCGCACGGCCGATGATTCCGCGCTTGACGTGGCGCGCGACATCTTTCCCGACGTCGCCGCTGTCGACGCGTTTACCCGCGACCGCGGCAGCGACCTTTCGGGCATCTGGGGCCGCATCGGGATCGCGCTGCACTTCGGCCACCGCTGAAGCACGCTCCGACGGCGGATCAACTACAATCCGCCGCATGCGAAAACTCGCCTTTCTCGGAATCTGCTGCCTTTCGTTCGCGGCGTCCTCCTACGCCGACGTCCAGCTGCCAGGGATCATCAGCGACCACATGGTCCTCCAGCGCGGCGCGCCCGTCAGGATCTTCGGCAAGGCGCAGCCGGGCGAAGCCGTCGCCGTGTCCTTCCGCGGCCAGACGGCGCAGACGACGACGGATCCGCTCGGGCGCTGGGAGGTCTGGTTCAATCCGCTGACGACCGGCGCGGCGGCCGACATGACGATCAAGGGGGCGAACACTCTCACCGTCGCGGACGTGATCGTCGGCGACGTGTGGATCGGCTCCGGCCAGTCGAACATGCAGTGGACCGTGAAGGACTCCGACAACGCGGACGCCGAGATCGCGTCGGCGAACTACCCGCAGATCCGCCTGTTCTACGTCCCGCGCAAGACAGCGTCCACGCCCGTTGACGACGTCGATGCGAAGTGGATCGTGTGTTCGCCGGAGTCAGTGCCGGGGTTCTCGGCCGTCCTCTATTACTTCGGCCGCGAGATGCACAAGGACACCAAGGTGCCCATGGGATTGATCCACTCGTCGTGGGGTGGGACGCCGATCGCGTCGTGGATAAGCGGTCCTTCGCTGATGGGCAACGCGCGGCTGCAGCCGTTTCTCGGCTACTGGCAGAACGCGATCGTCAGCTACCCGGCCAATTACGCGCGCTACGAGCAGAACGTCAAGAAGTGGGAGGCGAGCGGATCGCAGGGCGCGCGTCCTGCGGCGCCGCTCGGCCCCGGCCACGCGCACGAGCCAACGACGCTCTATAACGCGATGATTGCGCCGCTGATCAAGTACACGATTAAGGGCGCGCTCTGGTATCAAGGCGAGACCGAGGCTGGCCGCGCGCAGGGGGACATCTACGGCGAGGCGCTCATGACGCTCGTCAACGACTGGCGCCGTGCGTTCGCGCAGGGGGACTTCCCGTTCTACTGGGTCCAGCTCGCCAACTACGGCAACGCGGCGAAGAACGGCCACTGGATGCGCGTGCAGGAAGGGCAGGTCAAGGCCGCCGCGCTGCGCAACACCGGCCTCGTCGTCATCACCGACATCGGGAATCCGACGAACATCCATCCGACCAACAAGCAGGACGTCGGGCGCAGGCTCTCGCTGCTCGCGCAAAGCAAGGGCGCGAGCCCGCTGTATCGCCAGTTCACGCGGGAAGGGAACGCAATACGGATCTGGTTCGACAACGCAGGGACAGCGCTGAAGACGCGCGGAGGCGGACCGGTGACCGGCTTTCAGATCGCGGGCGCTGACGGCAAGTACGTGCCCGCGGCCGCGACCATCGACGGCACAACCGTCCGCGTCTGGAGCGCTGACGTCGCCGAGCCAAAGTCAGTGCGCTACGCGTGGGACTACAACCCGGATGCGAATCTCGTGAACGCGCTCGGCCTTCCCGCGTCGCTGTTCCGGACGGACGAAAACGACGAGCGATAGTGACCGATTGCTGCGGGTCCTGGCGACCGAAGCCCCACTTCGACCGCGCGCCGAAAGGCAATAATCACGGGTCACGGCGCGCGGCTCGAAGCGGGGCGGCCCCGCGGTCGCCACCCGCGACCACGGGCCCGATCATTGTTCAAGACCCACATGCGGGTGGCGCCGGGACGGGCATCCCCGCTTGGCGCGGAGCCCTGTCCCGTGACAAGTGCTTTTGGGCGAGCACCAAGTGGGGAGACCCGGCGACAGGACCCGCGGGAGTCGGTGATTCCTAGAACGGCTGTCCGACCTCTTCGAGCATCGCCTTGCGCATCAGCGGCAGCGGCAGCGGACCGAGCTTGATGAACGCATCGTGGAAACCCTGGAGCGAGTAGGCGTTCCCCTGCTTCGCCTTGTAGTCGTCGCGCAGCTTCAGGATCATCAGCTTGCCCATCGTGTAGTAGCCGTACGTCGGATCTGATGTGCCGCGCTTGCTCTCCGAGCGCGCGACGGGCCGCGGTTGATACGCTTCCTTCACGAAGAAATCTTCCGCCTCCTTCACCGTCATCCCTTTCGTGTGCATGCGGATGCCGACGATGAAGCGGACGTCGCGGAGGAGGGCGTCCTGGATCTGCGCGAGGCGGTAGCGCGGGTCGTCGCCGTGGAAGCCCTCGTCAATCACCATCTGCTCGCAGTAGTGCGCCCAGCCCTCGGAGTTCGTGGCGGCGCTGAACACCTTGCGGACGTCCGTCGGGAAGTTGCGCGCGTAGAGGAACTGCAGGTAGTGGCCCGGCCAGACCTCGTGAACGGAGACGTTCGAGATCGCGGCGTAATACCACTGGCGCATGAACTCCGCGGTCTCCTTCGCCGGCCATTTCGGATCCGGCAGGGTCATGTTGTAGTACGCCTCGGTCGCGATCGTCTCGAACGGCCCCGGAATATCCATCGACGCCGACGTCGTCGCGCGCAGGAACGGCGGCGTCTCCTGCACGCGCGCGGGTGCGGCCTTCGGCACCGTGATGATGTGGTGGTCCGTCATGAACCCGCCGATCGAATCGAGCTCCGCCTGCGTGATCTGCAGGAGCTTTGACGCGGGCGGATGATCCGCCTGCACGCCGGCGAGCACCTGTTCGGGCGTCTTGTTCGGATCGATGCGGCGAGCGGTCTCGGTGAACGCCGCCTGGTTCTTCTTCAGATCCCTATCTGCGATCTCCAGCAATTGATCGAGCGGGACGTCGACCATCTCGTCGGCGGACAGTTTCTTCTTATAGGTGTTCTCGCCGATCGCGAACTCCCCTTTCGAGCGCTTCAGCAGATCGTCCTGCATCCATTTCTTGCAGTCCCCGAGCGCAGAGACGACGGCGGCGTTCGTCTCCTTGAACTCGTCCAGCAGCACCTTGTCCTTCACCGAGCCAAACGCGCCGGGGACTGCCGTTTCGAAGAAGTCGCGGTTGCCGTCGAGCTGTTCGATGGCGATCTCGGTGTAGATCTGCGGCACGTTCTCGAGGTTCTTGCGCGCCTCCGCGAGCGCAGCCGGCATCGCCTTCTCGCGCGCGACCAGCTCGCGCAGCCGCTGCTCCGGCGGCGCGAACTCGCGCTTGATCATGATGTAGGCGGTATTGGTCATGCCGCTGCTGTAGACGTCGGGGTTCTTCGCCCAGGGCCGAACGACGTCCTGTGTCAGCAGCACCGAATCGATCGCGTGCAGCAACTGCTCGCGATCGAGCTGATTCTCCGCGTTCAGCGATGCCTGGTCGATGGCGTTCACGCGATCGCGGAACTTTCGCCACGCGGCGATTTGGTCTGTGACCGCCTGGCGGGAGTAGTCCTCGAGGCGATCGTCGTACTTGTGGATCCCGAGAAACGTCGCTTGCGTGGGCTGGCGCTTGTAGAGATCTTCCACGACCTCGTGCGCGATGTTCGTGAATTCCGCATCGCGCGATTCGGTCGTTTTCTGCGCCGGCGCCGGCTGCCGGCTGCAGCTCGCCGCCAGAAACAGAACGCCGACTGCCGTGATGATTTTGTGAAGCATCAGTTCATTATCGTGCTCAACGGACGCTTAGCACCCTAAGCACCTTCGGCACCCTCGCACCCTGCACCCTGCCCTGAGCGAGCGAACAACTCACGCGAGTCGAAGGGCCTTGCGCCCCGCACTCAACGCCGCCCACAATGCTGAATGCGAGTCGCCGTCCTCTACGAACACCCCGAGTGGTTCAGGCCGCTCTTCACCGCGCTCGAGCGCCGCGGCCTCGACGTGCTGCACGTGGACGCCGCGTCGCTCCGCTGGGACCCGGCCGAGCGGCCGGACTTCTCGCTGCTCCTCAACCGTATGAGCCCCTCATCGCACACGCGCGGGCACGCCCATGCGATCCATGCGGCCGCGTCGTACATCGACTGGGTTGAATCGCACGGCGTCCCCGTCGTCAATGGATCGGCGGCGTATCGACTCGAGCTGTCGAAGTCGGCGCAGCTCGACGTGCTGCGGCGGCTCGACATCCGCTATCCGCGTGCCCGGGTCATCAATAATGTGCGCGAAGCGCCCGAGGCTGCGCTCGATCTGACGTTTCCGATTGTGGTCAAGCCGAACATCGGCGGCAGCGGCGCGGGGATTCAGCGATTCGATTCTCCTGCCGCGCTGGAAGACGCCTGCATCCGCGGCGCGATCGATCTCGGAGTCGACTCCACGGCGCTCGTGCAGGAATTCCTGCCGGCGCGCGCGGGCACGATCACTCGCTTGGAGATCCTCGACGGCGAACTGCTCTACGCGATCGAGATCACACCGCCGGCGGGCCATGGGTTCAATCTCTGTCCCGCCGACATCTGTCAGACGGATGCCGCTCCGCAACCGGCGTCGTTCGAAGCGTGTCCGACCAAGCCTGCGATGGCAATCGCGTTGGCATCCCCCGCGCGCGAGGACGTCGAGGCCGGCCTCCGCATCGCGAAAGCGGCGCGGCTGGATGTCTGCGGGATCGAATATCTGATCGACGATCGCGACGGCCGGTCGTACGTCTACGACATCAACGCCCTCTCGAACTTCGTCACCGACGCCCCGCGTATCGTCGGCTTCGACCCCTTCGAGCGGTTCGCCGAGTACATCGGGCGGCGGGTGGACGAGGCGACGCCGGTGTTGACGAGGGGCGTCGGGGAGTCAGTCGCGCCCTGAGGTGCGTAGGGTGCGAGGGTGCCTAGGGTGCCGAAGGTGCCAGGGTGCCGAAGGTGCCTAAGGTGCAGAGGGTGCATCGGGTGCTTAGGGTACGAGGGTGCCTAGGGTGCGAAGGTGCCTAGGGTGCCGAAGGTGCATATGGTGCAGCAGGTGGCTACGGCTGCGATAGACCATTGGTACTCGGAAAAGCGTGAGTGGCGCTGCCCGCAATTCTCAGCGCCTCGGGCCAGAGCTCGGCGAAATGGGCTCGGCCGGCGGCGATCATGCCGTCGGTCTGTTCGAACAGCGCGTGCGCGAAGTCGATCATCTGGCGCGCTTCGATGTTCCTCAGATAGCGTGGATCGAGATCTCCGATCCGGACGCGGTCGAGCGCATCGGCGTCTTTGAGCAGCGAAGCCAGCCGCCAGTGCGGATGCGACTGCTGGAGCTCGTTTGCAGCGCAGTGATGGACCACCGCGGTCTTGATCACCGGGTAATCCTCCTCCCGCACACCGCCGCGCGTGAACAGCGCCCTCACGGCGGGCAGCTGCTCGAACTTCTTCATCGCATCCGCGCCGTGGCGATGGCAGATGCCGTCGTGCGTGCGCGCCAGGTCGTGGAGATACACGGCGGCCCATAATCGCGGGGCCTCCTCAATCCAACCGGTCGCCTCGATCAAGCGGAACGCGTGCACCATCACACGCGCCACGTGCGCCTGGCCGTGCAGCGGGCTGAAGTGCGTGAAAAGCTCCGGCGTCGGCGCGAGCTCCGCCAGCGGAAGAGCGATGGGCGTTTTCATCCCTGCGGGCAGAAATGATCGTCAGCGAGTCAGTCGCACCATGACGCCGAGAATCCCACCGATCGCGACGACCTGTCCGATCCAGAACAGGAAGCACCACTTGAACAAATCCACGCGGCCGGCTGCGATGTCCTCGCGGATGCGTGCAGCCGCCTGCGAGAGCTGAACACGCAGGCCGGATACTTCCTCGATGAGCCGGCGCTCGAAACGGTCGGTGCAGGCGGTGATCACGGCTTCCCTCGCTTGCGTCTGTGAGTCTTCGAGTACTTCTAACAGTGCCGCCGTCGCGTCGGTTCCCAGGCGCCCCCGCAATGCGAGCGGAACGGAGTCGATCTCCATGTCACGTCCTGTTCTCGACCTCTGACGACGACGATGCCATCGTCGGGTTGAAAAATCAACCGCAGGTTTTCAGCCTATTTCATCGTTCGCACCGCCGCCCGACAGGACTTTCAGCCGATCGGCCGATATTGTCGGTATAGGAGGGCAAATGAATCGGTTCACGTGCCTCTCGATCGTGATGCTCATCGCGGCGCCCGCGGCGGCGCAGCAGACAACGCCGGCTGGCGGACTGAAACCGGAAAAGCTGGACACCGTGTTCGTGCAGGACGAGCGCGGCGTCGAGACGAAGGGCAAGCTGCTGCGGCTGGATCAGCAGTCGGTCACGGTGCTGCTCGACGGTCAGGAGCGCAGCTTCGAGCTCTCGAACGTGCGCAGGATACAGAAGCGGGGAGACTCGCTCAAGAACGGCGCGATTGCCGGCGCGATCGTCGGCGGCGTCATCGGAATCCTGTCGGGCGGTTTTTCGGATTGCCCCGGCGGCGGTTTGCACTGCGGCGCGGGCGCGCGCGTTGCGATCGCGGTTACAGCGAGCAGCATTTATGCTGCGATCGGGACGGGCATCGATGCTGCCATTCAGGGAAGGACGACGCTGTATCAGCGGCCGGCGGCGACGAACGCCGCGCTCGCGTCAGGTCCAGCTGCCGCCGCCCGGTTCAAAGTGAGCTGGTAGCCATTCATGTAGGCCGGGCCTTCAGGCCGGCAAAGGTGAGCTGCAGCAATTCATGTAGGCCGGGCCTTCAGGCCCGGCAAATGTCTCGCGGCCCATTGACGGATGAACTCACATTGCGCGTCCGTCTCCGGGGACGCGCAATCTCGGTTCGACGTGCGGCAGCGAAGTTCGGCGATGCGGGCAAGGGCCTCGTCTCCCGTCAGGCCCTGTTCCTGCACCAGCCAGCATCCGACGACCGTGCCGGTCCGCCCGATCCCTCCCCAGCAATGCACGTAGACGGCTGACCCGTCGTCGATCGCGCGCTTGATTGTCGCGAGGATCCGCGACATGTCGTCCTCCGACGGCACGTCGCGATTGCGGATCGCAAATCGATCGCATGATACGGCGACGTTCCTGGCGGCCGCGAGCTCCGCGACGTGCGGTTCGTACGGCCTCAGCTCGTTTTTCTCTGTGAGATCGACGAATCGGGTTATCCCAGCGTCCAGCAGTCGCCCCAGTTTCTCGGCGGCCTCATCCCTAATCGATGAGCCGGGATATTCACCAGCAAGCAGGACGCCTTCAACGACCCAGTACGAACCGCGAATTGGAGTGTCGCGCATGAGGCTCCTTTTTCGTTTGAACTCTGTACGAAATTCACGTTCAATCCGTTTCTTCATTAGGCACAACCCCAGGGCGGCTTCGGTCCGTCAATCGACCTGTTCTCCGGAGGCTCTGCATGCCCAGTCCTCTTGATGTCGACAAGAACTTCAACATGTTGTCGCTGCGCGACCTGCTGGCGGCGCGCGACCTCTATCATCTGCACTTGCTGGCGAAGCAGCACGTCGTCGGCACCGCGATCGGCCGCTATCTGATTCGCAAGGCGGATCCGTGGCCCCGCAGCGGTAAAGAATCGGTCGACCGCGACACCGCGCAGGCAAATGCCGCCGTCAAGCCGGCGCGGACTCTCGGGAATTCGGAAGTACGCCCGTATTCGTGGCCCTGTGTGCTCGTCTTCGTCGACACCTGGGTCAACAAAGAAGACTTCAGCAGGACCCCGGGTCTGCAACCGTCGGACATCGTTCCCCCGACTCTCTACCTGCCGGATGGCAGCCGCGTGCCGGTCTGCGTCGTGTACGCACCGCTGCAGGAGGCGGCCCCCCCTCCGAGGCCGCCGCAGCACTTCCCGGAGCACCGGATTGGCGGAGGGTACCCCATCCTCATCGACGTCCAGGGAGAGGAGCGCTTCGCGTCGGCGGGGTGCCTCGTCACCGACGGGCACACGACGTATGCCCTGACGAACCGGCACGTGACCGGCCCCGCCGGCACACTGGTCTACACGCTCATCGGGGGCGAGAAGGTACTGATTGGCAGGAGCGCCGAGAAGCAGCTGACACGCAAGCTGTTTCAGGAAATCTACGAGGACTGGCCGGGGAAGAAGGTGTTCGTCAACCTCGACATCGGCCTCGTCGAAGTCGAGGACGTGCATTCGTGGACGGCGCAGATTTTCGGACTGGGTACTCTTGGTCCTCTGGCGGATCTGAGCGCGGACAATCTCTCGCTGCGGCTGATCGATTGTC
>Ga0075423_10006103_pt1 | contig 11300 bp, 9 predicted proteins | sample SoiMethybrSBSTD2_FD_80114 | JGI IMG/M metagenome (GOLD analysis project Ga0075423, IMG submission 80114) | Bulk soil microbial communities from a Populus tree surrounding site in Tennessee, USA - Soil MetaG P. TD hybrid SBSTD2 | ecosystem: Environmental > Terrestrial > Soil > Tree plantation...
ATCCGCTGACGCAGATGGTACCGACGTTGTTGTACGTCACCTCGATCACTCGTTCCCGCTTTGCTCGCTTTTCGCTTTAGGCGTATATTCGTCAACTTCCAATACTCCGAGAAAGGCATTTATTTCATGCCCACAATTCCAATTACAGTCGCTTATGGAGACGGCATTGGGCCGGAAATCATGGAAGCGACGCTCTTTATTCTGAAAGAGGCCGGCGCAAAACTCGACATTCAACGCATCGATATCGGCGAGAAAGTTTATCTCGCGGGAAACAGTTCAGGCATCGAGCCAAGCTCCTGGGATTCTTTGCGGAGCACGAAGGTTTTTCTTAAAGCCCCGATTACCACGCCGCAGGGCGGGGGCTTCAAGAGTCTCAACGTGACCGTGCGGAAGACGCTCGGTTTGTACGCGAACGTTCGTCCGTGCGTTTCTTATCACCCGTTCATCGCGACGAAGCATCCGGGAATGGATGTCGTGATTGTGCGTGAGAACGAAGAAGATCTCTACGCAGGCATCGAGCACCGGCAAACCGATCAGGTCGTTCAATGTTTGAAGCTGATTTCGCGTCCCGGCTCAGAGAAGATCGTGCGTTACGCTTTCGAGTATGCGCGGCGGCACAATCGGAAGAAGGTCACTTGCTTCACCAAAGACAACATCATGAAGCTGACCGACGGTCTGTTTCATAAAGTCTTCGACGAAATCGCGGCTGAGTATCCGGGCATCGAGAACGAACATTGGATCGTCGACATCGGCGCGGCCAAGCTGGCCGACACACCGGAAGCTTTCGACGTCGTGGTGATGCCAAATCTCTACGGCGACGTCTTGTCAGACGTGGCGGCGCAGATTGCCGGATCGGTTGGCCTCGCGGGCTCGGCAAACATCGGCGAGAACATTGCGATGTTCGAAGCGATTCATGGCTCAGCGCCGCGGCGCGCCGGACAGAACCTGGCAAATCCTTCCGGGCTCTTGTTGGGTGCGATCCTGATGCTCGTTCACATTGGTCAGACTGCGGTCGCCGAGCGCGTGCACAACGCGTGGCTGCGTACGATCGAAGATGGAGTTCATACTTATGACATCTTCGACGAGGGCGTTAGCAAACAGAAAGTCGGCACCAAAGAATTTGGGCAGGCGGTCGTCGAACGGCTCGGGAAAAAGCCACACACGCTGAAGGCTGTCGCGTACAAGCAGAATGGCGACGAGGCCCAGTTTGGCGAAGAAACGATCATCAAGGAACGCTCAGATACCAAGAAAGAACTGGTCGGCGTGGATGTTTTTCTGGATTGGATGAAAGGCTCGCCGGATCAATTGGGCGAGGCAATGAGCCAGGCAACACCTGACGATCTGGATCTGACGATGATCAGCAATCGTGGCGTTAAGGTTTGGCCGGGTGGCAAGTCGGAAACCTTCTGTTCCGATCATTGGCGCTGTCGGTTCATGGGAAACAATGGCGGCACCATTCGTCACGAACAAATCATCAATTTGCTGTCGAGTGTCGCGGCGGCTGGATTTGACTTCATTAAGACTGAGAACCTCTGCAACTTTGATGGCGAGCGAGGATATTCGCTCGATCAGGGCGAGTAAAACCGGACACGGAGACGCGGGGAGACAGGGAGACACGGGTACGCGGAGACACGGGCTAACAATCAATGGCTACTGGATCAAAACCTAAAGCAGATAAATCGAAAACGAAATCAACAACAAAGATCTCCGCGTCCCCGCGTCCCCGCGTCTCCCCGTCCTCCCTCGTCGCCGTCCTCATGGGCAGCAAGTCCGACTGGGACGTTATGCGCGCTGCATCGCAGACGTTGAAGGACTTTGGAGTCCCGCATGAGTCGCATGTCATGTCGGCGCACCGCACGCCAAAGGACGCGGCCGATTTCGCCGCGAACGCTGACGCGCGCGGCATTCAAGTCCTCATTGGGGCCGCCGGCGGCGCGGCGCACCTGGCCGGTGTGCTGGCGGCGCACACAACTTTACCCGTGCTCGGCGTGCCGATGAACAGCGCGCTGAACGGACTTGATTCGTTGTTATCGACGGTGCAGATGCCCGGTGGGATTCCGGTAGGCACGCTTGCGATTGGAAAAGCGGGCGCTACAAATGCTGCGCTCCTCGCAATCGCGATTCTTGCGAACAGCCGTCCCGAATTGAAAAAGAAATTGCGCGACTTTCGTGCGGAGCAGGAAAAAAAGATTCGCGCGACGACGCTGGATTGATTCACTCAACCAGTCACGCTTCTTCAAGATTAAGCGCCGCCAGCTGCTCGTCCAAGCCTTCCAAAGCCTTCTCAAGTTGCGCGCGATAATGCGCGTTCCTGGCAGTCTTCAAACGGGCACTAATGTTTGCGCGTGACAGCCGCAAAGATTCACGACGCTCATGGCGCTCGCGCTGTTCTGGTGACATGTGAGGTTTAGCCTGCGCCTCTTTCGCAGCTTCCGCCTCTGCAACCTGGTCCTCGACCGACTTACTTTCCCAGCCGCGCGCCATTCTTGTCAGAGTAATTACGAAGCAGTGAAGCTTGCCGACTTATGATCTTTCTGCTGGCCCTGTTCGTTCATCATCACCACTTCAACTTTGTACTTGCCTTTTGGCCAACCGGCCGCAGGCGGCGTGAAAGTAAACGTCGCCGTGCCGCTCCCATCTAATTCCAGCGTCTTTTCGAGTCCGGGAATCGGTCCGGCGTTTTCTCCCGCAACGTCTTCGATCGCCAATTGACCTTTGACTCTTATTTTGCCGGGCGCGTTCGAAACTGTTGCCAACGCATAAACCGTATCGTTCGGAGCAAAAGTGCTTGCCTCCCGACTGACATCCCGGTCCTTACCGATTTTTAGCGAGCTCAGATGGGCGGTCGAGAAACTACATGCGAATGAAAGTGCGCCAATGAGAACAAGAAAAGACGCCAACGTAGTATGCCTCTTCATTTCAGCTCCTTAGGAAAGATTCGAATGTGGGGGCAAACTTTTATGGGGGCCACTTGTTATTAAAAGGCAGCGACACCACGACGTCAATCGGAAGGTTTAGAACAAGCCGCGCGTCCAGCCGCCATCGACCTGCAGCGTCACGCCGGTGATGTACGACGCGCGTTCAGATGCGAGGAACGCAATGGCGGCCGCAATCTCTTCGGGCCCAGCAATGCGCTGCATCGGAGTTTGCGCCGCCCACATCTCGATCATCTCTTCTTTCGATTTCCCGAGAGCTTTGCCGCGGGCCACGGCCAATTCATCCTGACGCTCAGTCAGCGTATAGCCAGGTGCGACGTTGTTAATAGTGACTCCGTCGGCAGCAACTTCGTTTGAAACCGTCTTCGCCCACCCCGTCAGACCCGCGCGCGTTGTGTTCGACAGCAATAAGCCATCAACGGGCTGCTTGACCGAGATCGAAGTGACGTTGATGATCCGGCCCCACTTGCGTTCGCGCATGCCGGGCAGAACCAGTTTCACTAAACGGATCGCTGATAGCGCATTCAACTCGAATGCCTGACGAAACATTTCGATGTCCGTATTGTCGAAAGTCGTCGCCGGCGGACCACCGGCGTTAGTCACACAAATGTCCACTCGACCCGCACGTTCCACTGTCAGCCGGACAAATCGTTCCACGTCAGACTCGTTCGTCACATCCGCCGCAATGCCGGCAACATTCGCGCCGGTTTCATTGTGAATTCTCTCTGCGGCTTCGGCCGCGCGCCGTTCATCGCGCGAGCAAAGAAACACGCGCGCGCCTTCGCGAGCGAGTTCAAGCGCGGCTGCGTAACCGATGCCGCGGCTGGCGGCGGCTACCAAAGCAACCCGATCATTGAGTCGAAAGTCCATTGAGGAAGCCTTTCGTTTAAAGGTTTCAGCCGCGGAGCGGCGGAATGTTTATAGCGCTAATTGCTGAAATCCGTCGGCCAAGCTCCGGAGGAGCTAAATACATGTCGCCCATAAATGGGCTTTGAAAGAAAATATTCATCGTAACTATGAACGTCTTGTCACGGGACTGCTGACAAGCACTTTTCAATCAGCCGCACCGGATCATCATCGTAAAAGATCTGCGACTGCGTTTGCTTTCGAAGAGTCTGCGCCAGCCGTTCGATCTCATCGGCGACGCCGCCGGTCCCGGTAAGGCAGCCGATCACCTTGCCTTCGTCGTAGGCAATCGTAAATTCGTTCAGCGATCCGATTGAACCGGAAATGAATATCACGATGTCGCACGAACGCACCAGCACGACATTGCGACCCTTCAAGCCGAAGCCCGTGTAAATGATCGCTTCGCAAGCATCGAGCGGCAGCCCGTATCGTTCGGAATGCTCTTCCGCGTTGTGCGCCGGCGATATTCCGACGTGCGTCGCGCCGGCATCAGACGCAGCTTTTCCGACCGCGTACACAAGCCCGGTGGTCGCACCGGTGAGAAGGATCGCATCTCGCGCAGCGATCGCGCGCCCAAGCGCCTCACCTTTTTCGCGCGTGTCCGGCATTTCTTCTGCCGAACCCATGACACCGATCTTGATCTTCATGATGTATCAGAAGTTTGACCATACGGAACCGCCTCAGGCGGGATGGCCTCTTTTGCGGGCGCGCGGGGTTCGGCAATGTCCCACCACTTCTGGGTCGCAAACCAGATAATTCCCGGCAACAGGAAAAGCGCGCCGACAGACGCCGTTACCACGCGCGGTGAATATCCAAATCGATCCATCAACTCGCCTACGACGTAGTTCGAGGTCGCCATTGTTAAAGTCACGAGCGCTAGCTCAGCCGCAAATACTCGTCCGCGAAATTGATCTTCAACCGTCCGCTGCAGGAGCACGGTCGAGAACACCCAGAGGATGCTGCCGCCTCCGTGTGCAATTAGCAGAAATAGCAACGCCAAAGTGAAGCTCCGGGTTGTGCCAAACGCGATATAGAAAACTCCGCCGATCAGGAAGGCAATGCCGATAGATGCTTGCATTTGTTTGCGCGTCTCGCCTACCCAGCGTCGTGCGACGATCGGTCCGATGGCGGTGCCGATGCCACGCGCTGCAAACAGTACACCGATGCCGGTCGCAGTTTTTCCCGCGACGGGGAAGACTCGTTCGCCAAAGACCGCGAGCAACGTCATGATGCCGCCACCCATGCCCCAGGACGTCTTCACCATCAGGTAAGCAAACACGCGCGGCCGCTGTTTGACGTAATGTGCGCCTTCGATGGTGTCGCTGACGCCCAGCGCCTTTGCGACCGTGAGTTTTGCTTTCGGACGCTCTGGACGTTTGGGAAATCGCACGCGGCTAATCAGAACCGCGGATCCGAGGAATGTCACCGAATCAAGCACAAATGCGGCGTTCGTGCCAAACCACCCGGTCACGAATCCACCAATCGCCGCCCCGAGGGTGAGCATGACCGACCAGGTGACCGAAGCAATCGCGTTCGCGGGCAGCAGTTCACGATCAGAGACGATCGATGGAATCGAAGCAGTCTTTGCGGGCTCGAAGAACGACGAGAAGCCAAGCTGCAGAACGGTCAGCACGTAGATCAGCCACATCTGATCCGGTCGCCGCACCAAAAGAAATCCCAGAACGACCAGCGCCCGTAAAACGTCTGAAGCGATCATGATCCATCGCCTGCTGAAGCGGTCGGCTACGACACCCGACAGCGGTCCCATGATCACGCTCGGCAAAAAGCGCGCGACCATGATGAGCGCGACTGATCGACTGGATCCCGTCAGTTGCAGGGCCAGCGTATAGACCGCAATCGTGTCGAACCAATCGCCCATCTGGCTGACGACTTGTCCCAGCCATAACATGCGAAACCCGCGATTGTTACGGAGCAATTCGACGTAGCCGACGGACTCTACGCCCTCCGGGCTGGGTTTGATGGCTTTACGTTTCATTAAGAAATAAAGGGCAAAAGTGCACTTTGGCAGCGAAAGATGTCAACAAGCGCTGGCTTTCAATCTGACGCGTCAGATTGAAAAACTTGACAGCATCTGACTATTACGCACGCAATGCCTTTTCGGGTTCAAAGTGAAATTGCTGAGCGTTTCTGCGAATCGATGACTGAATCAGGCGCGGCACAGGCGTTGTAATTGGAAACGGCGCGGCTAGGAGCGACAACCGCTACGACCCACCGCACTGGGTCGCTAGCCGCACAGATTGGATCGCATGCGCGATTGGTTTTGCCCTGTCGTACACCCCAGGCGGTTGATGCCGAGTGCCGGCATCGCCGACTTGCCCAGTCACGCGCCGAAACCGCACACCGATTTGCTCGCGGTTCAGTTTCGGCGCGGACTTTTTTGAAAGGACTACGCTGGTGAATTGCTGATGTGAAATTGAACGCGGCTCGACGTTAATAACGATGCAACTGATCCCCCGGCCTGAGTACAAACAATCGCCAAGGCTCTACTGGTACGTCATTGTCGTTGCCGGCATGTCTGTTTTTGTCTGGGTGCTGCAGGGCGGCTTCGCGTACGCGCTGTTGAGCCTTCCCGTGGTGGCCGTGACGTTCTGGACCTACAGACTTTGTTATGAAAGCGTGAACGCGAAGACGCGCGAAACTGAAGAGATAAGCCGGCTGCACCTGGCAATCGTCGAGGCGTTGGCCACGGCTATCGACGCGAAGGATCAAACATCACATTGTCACGTTCGTCGGGTCGAAATCTACACCGAAGGTGTCGGCCGGCTGCTCGGTTTACCGGAAAACGAATTGTCCGCGTTGCGCGCGGGGGCATTGCTGCACGATGTCGGCAAGCTGGCCGTGCCTTCTCACATTTTGAATAAACCCGGATCGTTGACGCCGGCCGAATTCGAGAAGACAAAGATTCATACGACTGTCGGCGCCGAGATTCTGAGCCGCGTGAACTTTCCGTATCCGGTAGTTCCAATCGTAAAGCACCATCACGAGCGTTGGGACGGCTGCGGTTATCCCGATGGGTTGAAGGGCGAGCAGATCCCAGTCACTGCCCGCATTATGGCGGTCGTCGACTGTTTCGATTCAATTCGCGAAGACCGGCCATTCCGCCCTGGAATGTCGCGCGAAGCTGCCATCAGTCTGCTGCGCAAAGGCGCGGGCACGCATTTCGATCCCAACATCGTAGAGTTGTTTGTAGACAACCTCGCCAAATTCGAACGTGACATCGCGAATCGCGGACTGGACGCCCACATCCATGTGAGCGATGCGCCCGCCCACATCGCGCCGGCCAAAGACGAAGTGGCACACACGCGGGACAACACGCCATTCGCAGTTTACGATGAGATTCGCAACGCGCACGGCGAAGGCTACGCGCTTTACGATATTGCGCGAAGGTTCAGTTCATCCCTCGAAGTCGAAAACATTCTGACCGTGCTGGTTGATAAAGTCGGCCAGCTGGTGCCGTTCGATGCGTGCGCAGTCTATTTATACGACGAAATGAAAGGCTACGCGTCGGCGGGGCTGGCGGTGGGTGAAGGCGCCGGCGCGTTGCGCGAACTCTGCATTGCGCCCGGCGAGGGCGTGACGGGTTTTGCGCTGGCGAATCGTCGTCCGGTGAACCATCTGCATCCCAGCCTTGAATTCGATCAGGCCGGGGCGAAATCCAAAACAAAATATCGATCGATGGCGTCGTTGCCAATCTTCAAAGACGAAACGTTGCTGGGCGCGCTTACGCTCTATTCCTTAACGGTGCGCGAATACACCGACAACCAGATTCGACTCCTGGAAACGATTACACGCCTGGCATCTGATGCCCTGGCGAATGCCATGCACCACGCGGAAGCGGAATCGAACGCCTTGACGGATCCATTGACAGGATTACCGAATGCGCGCGGGTTGCACATTCGTTTTGATCAGGAAGTGGCGCGCGCGTGCCGCAACGATCGTCCTTTCCAGGTGATCATGTTGGATCTCGACGATTTCAAAATCGTCAACGACACTTTCGGACACAAGATTGGCGACCGCATGTTGCGCGAAGTTGCCGGCCTCATTCAGAACCAGTTGCGCGAATACGATTTTCTGGCGCGTTACGCCGGCGATGAATTCGTTGCGCTACTTCCCGATTTCACTGTGTCGCAGGTAGACGAGCTGCGCGATCGCATTGAGCGCGTCGTCCGCGCATTTTCGCTGAAGGTCCGCGCCAAAACCCACGCGCGCGTCGGCATCTCAATTGGCTCCTCCGTTTTTGGAGTTGATGGCGAGACAATCGACCAACTGGTGATTGCCGCCGATCAGGCCATGTATCGCAACAAATCAGCGCACAAGACGGGCGGGTTGCCGCCTTCCAAAGTCGCCGAAGCGCCCGCCTCGGCCGACCCGGGCGATCTCATAACTACTGCAATTAATTAAATATTCTTGACAATTACGGCCCCGATCTTCCAATCTGGAAACAGGTTGCGCCCCGGCTTGTCCGCCGGTTAGCCTTCTACCGGCTGTGCGCGCCGACGGCTCCCGGGGCAACTATTTCCAGCCCGCCCCGCTTTACTTCTCAAATCCACTGCTGCCAAGAAGCTCTTACATCCTCGCTGATGACATTGATGCCTGTTTCTCCTGCGGTTGAGACCAATTCTGCCACCCTGCTTGTCGTTGATGACGATTCATCGGCGCGGGAGGGTCTGCGCACCATTTTCGAGAGCGCCGGCCATCGCACGATTACCGTCAGCGATGCACCGTCAGCGTTGCGATTCTTAAAGAAGGAGCAGTGCGACCTGTTAATGGTCGACGTGGAGTTGCCGGAAGTCGACGGCCTGTCGCTATGCCGGCTCGTGCGCGCGCAACCGATGCTGCGGCAACTGCCGGTGTTGGTTTTCTCCGCTACTGATAACGAGCAACGCAAAGTCGAAGCATTCAGCGCGGGCGCCGACGATTACATCGTCAAACCCTCCAGCCCTGGAGAGCTGATCTCGCGCGTCAATTCACATTTAACTTTGGCGCAGCGCGAGTCGCAACTGACCGACGCGAATCGTGAGCTCCAGTTTATTGCCGACCTGGGTCGTGGGCTCTTACGCACGCTCGAGCCGGACCAGGTTGCACGTCGTGTTGCGGGCTCCACCTTTGAAGGCATGAACGCCGCGATGTCCGCCTGCGCCGTCAAGAACAATGGCCATGGGTTCGCCGTCTGTGGATTTGATCGAGAAGGGAATGCAGACAAGTCCGTCGTCAATGTCGCGCGACTCGAGTCGTGGCTCAATTCTTCGCGCGCTGCATCGCCTGCGTTGCTGACGAACAAGCGTGAGTTCGTGCTGTGGGACGATCAACGTACCAGTGAGTACATCAGCCCGATTCGTTTCGGCGGAGAAGGTTTAGGGGCCTTAATCGTCGCCTTCGATGCGGCGGAACATTGCAGTACGAATGAATGTCGCTTGATCGATGCCGCCGCGCAGCAAGCGGCATTGGCGGCGCACATTTCCCTCTTGTATCTCCATGCGCGCGAATCGGCCGCGACCCTTGCGCAGGAAGTCGATCGCCGTGCCGTTGAAGCGGAAATGCAGCAGCGGTTCACCGAAGCGATCATCGACAGCCTGCCGGTGTCGCTCTACGCGATCGATCGAGAACATCGCATCGTGGCTTGGAACCGCAATCGCGAGCTGGGCGAACTCGGTGTTCCACGCGGCCAGGTCCTCGGCAAAAGCATCTTTGACGTTCTGACCAAACAGAACCGCGAGCTGCTGGAAGGCGAATTCAAGAAGGTTTTCGAAACGGGCGGTATTGAACGCATCGAGCAGGAAACGGCCACGGAGTCAGGTGATACCAATCATTGGTTGATCAGTAAGATTCCCATGCGCGCCGCCGAAACGGACGAGGTATCGCACGTGATCACGGTGGGCGAGAACATTACTTCGCGCGTGAAATCTGAACGAGCGGTAGCGCGTGCCGAAAAACTTGCCGCGGTCGGCCGCCTCGCCGCCGGCGTCGTGCACGAAATCAACAATCCGCTCGCCACCATTGCGGCCTGCGCTGAGGCGCTCGAGAAAAGAATCGCGGAAGGCGCGTTTGCAGAGTCTGCAGATGTCGAAGACCTCAAAGAATATCTCGGTTTAATTCGTGACGAAGCGTTCCGCTGTAAACAGATCACCCACGGACTGCTCGATTTCAGCCGGTTGCGTGTCGGCAACCGCGTGCCGGTTAATCTCGGTGAGACGATCAAAATGACCGCGCGGCTCGTGACTCACCAACAGCGTGGCGACAACATTCAAATCGAGGTCGAAACCGCCAGAGACTTACCGGTAGTGCTGGGTGATGAAGGTCAGTTACAACAGGCCGTGATCGCGCTTGCCACCAACGCGATCGACGCAATGCCCGATGGCGGCAGGTTGGTGTTGCGCGCCACGACTTCGGGCGCAAACGTGATCGTCGAAATCAAAGACAGTGGCATTGGCATTTCGGCAGAGAACCTCGCCAAGATTTTTGATCCATTCTTCACGACCAAAGATATCGGCCGCGGCACCGGGCTGGGGCTGGCTGTTTGTTATGGTATTGTATCTGAACACGGAGGCCGCCTCGACGTTAGGTCAACCGTGGGTGTCGGAACTACCTTCAGTATCTCGCTCCCCAAAGCGAGCGATTCAAACTAACGGCGCCAGCCGTCGATTCAGTGCGGGAGTCGGAACGAGTGAACGATCAACGCGACGCAAGATTACTGATAGCGGAAGACGAGGCAAACCTGCGTCTCGTGCTGCAGAAAGAGCTGCAGCGTCTGGGCTATCGTGTGCACGTCTCGTCTGATGGCGAAGCAGCGTTGCGGAAATTGGAGGAGAGCAACGTCGACGTGTTGCTCTGCGACATCAACATGCCGAACATGGACGGCATGGAGTTGCTGCGCCGCGTGCGCGAACGGCCAAACCCGCCGGAAGTGATCATGCTGACAGGGCAGGGCACGATCGAAACCGCAGTCGAGGCGATGAAGACAGGCGCTTATGACTACCTGACCAAGCCTTACAGCATCAGCGAGCTCGATGTGCGCGTGCGGCAGGCCGCGGAAAAGCGAAGCCTTCGCGTCGACAATCAAAGACTGCGGGCACAGATCGAGCGCAAGAGCGCCGTCCCGGAAATCATCGGGGAATCAAGAGCGATGGCCGAGGCAATTCGTCTGGTTGAGCGCGTGGCGCCATCAGATGCTTCGGTGCTAATCACTGGCGAGTCGGGTACGGGCAAAGAATTAATCGCGCAGGCAATCCATCGTTTGTCGAATCGTGCGAACGGATCGTTTATCGACCTGAACTGCGCCGCGTTTCAGGAGTCGCTGCTCGAATCTGAATTGTTCGGGTATGAAGCCGGGGCGTTCTCTGGCGCGAAAGCGCGGAAGCTGGGATTGATCGAATTAGCTGACGGCGGCACGCTGTTCCTTGACGAAATAACAGAACTTCCCGCCGCGCTGCAGGCAAA
>Ga0075423_10006104_pt1 | contig 11296 bp, 8 predicted proteins | sample SoiMethybrSBSTD2_FD_80114 | JGI IMG/M metagenome (GOLD analysis project Ga0075423, IMG submission 80114) | Bulk soil microbial communities from a Populus tree surrounding site in Tennessee, USA - Soil MetaG P. TD hybrid SBSTD2 | ecosystem: Environmental > Terrestrial > Soil > Tree plantation...
CTCAGCCATCCACCCGCTTTGCTGCCGGGTATGCTCGCCGTCATGCAATCCACCTCTGCCGACTTCGTCATTGGCAGCCGGTACATTCCGGGCGGCGGGACTCGCGGGTGGGGTCTGGGCAGGTTGCTCATGTCGCGGTTTGCGTGCCTGCTCGCGCGGTCGGTGACACCAATACGAGACGCGACATCCGGATTCTTTCTGATCCGTCGCGATCTCGCGCGCGACGTCCGCATCTCCGCCGGCGGCTTCAAGATCTGCCTCGAACTGCTGGTGCGTGGACGGCCCTCGTCGGTCGTGGAAGTGCCGTACGTTTTTGTTGGCAGGACTGCCGGCGAAAGCAAGATGAACTCGAAAGAGGCGCTGGGCTACTTGAAACAGCTGTTCGAGTTGCGCCGCTTCGTCGCAAACCACCCAAGGTTGTCGCAGACGCACCGCCGGCTTTCGCCCGAGGAGCTGGCTTCTCAGAGCTCCTTCAGGCCACGCACCGCATAACACTCACTCGACGGTTGCCGACTGACGCTGCGGTGTTGTCGTCGACGTGTCGATCACCGGCGCGCCGAACAGGGTCCGCGTCAACACCTGCCACACGATGTTCTGTTTGGAGAACGCAATCTGGGCGACGTCGCCGACATGACGCGCCATGTAGCCGGGACGCAGGAAGAACCGCCTTTTCGCGCGATTGATCGCGCTCATCACGACCTGTTCGTCGAGGCCGTTTCCGCGCAGCAGGTAGTACGAGTATTCCATCTTCGACCATTCGCGCATCGCATCCTCGGGCAGCAGCGATTCGCGGATGCATTTCTCGTACAGCGCCGTCCCGGGGTAAGGAACGGCCGGATAGAAGTTGGCGAAATCCGGATCCAGCGCGATCGCGTACTCGATCGTCTGGTCCATCGTCTTCAATGTTTCGCCCGGGTAACCGAAGATGAAAAACGCAAACGATCGAATGCCGGCGTCGCGCATGTTCTTGAACGCCGCCTGGATCTTCTGGCGCTCGAGACGCTTGACCATGTCCTTGCGCACCTCGTCGGACTCGGACTCGATGCCGAGTGCGAGCATCCAGCATCCGGATCGCTTCAGCCGATGGACGAATGCGGGATCGGTCAAGTTGTCGGCGCGCGCATTTCCAAACCACTGAATGGGAAGATTTCGAGCGATCAATTCATCGCAAAACGCGGTGAACGACTTGACGTTGAGCGTCACGGTATCGCCCCAGAGATAGAAAAAGTCGACGCCCAGTTGCCGGTGAGTGCGCTCGATTTCATCGACGATCGACGTGGCGCTCCGTTCGCGGAACTTGTGTCCCTGATGGATGGGAGCCACGCAGAAATCGCAGGTGTAAGGACATCCGCGACTGGTTTCGACGATGACGTAGCGCTTGTTGACGAGCGGAAGTGCATAGCGATCCAGCGCAACGAGATCCCACGAGGGATACGGCATGGTCGCGAAGCCAGTGAAGCTCCCGTGCGTCCGGTGCGGCACGACAACGGTACCGACTCGCCACGTCAGACTGTTGACGTCGCCGACTTTTTCGACAGAGTCGAGAAGGGCGAGTTGAACGATCGCATCCTCGGGCTCACCGACGAACATGCCGTCGACCAGCGGAGCGCGTTCCATCGATGGTGCGGGAGCCGTAGACGCGTGCGGGCCGAAGCAGAACATCGGGGCGGCATACTGCTGTTTCAGCCGCCCGACCGCCGCGACGTCAGCGTCGAGCGTTGGCGTCGTGGTCGGAAAAACGATCAGCGTCGGCGTGAATCTCTCACGATCGAGCCGCGCGATCACGTCGTCGATGGAGAGCCGCTCGGCGGTCGCGTCGACCAAACGCACGTCGCATCCCGCTTCGCGCAGCAGCGATGCGGCGAGCGCGAGCGTGTAGGGCGGTTTGGTCGTGCCGAGAACCTCCTCGCGTTCCTGGCAGCGGCCTTGCCGAGTAAATGCGACGCCGTTGATGAGCGGCGGGTTGATGAGCAGTGTGAAGCGACCAAGCATCTGGATGTGACTCACCGGACGACAGTCAATGGAATCGCGCGCCTGACCGGGCGCGGCACGCCGGGGCCGAAAGGCTCGGCCAGCGGGACTGGAGACAATTCAACTTTGCAGCACCGCCGGCAGACCGGAAAAATGCCATTCTCGACGAGGCGGCGACGCAAGTCGACATAGCGTTCGCCATTCCACACTTCCTCGAGCGAAGACGTCGCGAGATCACCGACCTCGACACGTATGAATGGACAGAAATAGACCTTACCGGAGAACGAGACACGCGCGTGGAGAAACGGATATAGGCAGCGGCCCTCGAGTTTCGCCCCCGGCGTGTAGTAGTTGTCGATCAACTGCGGGTGCACCTTTGGCCGGAAATCGAACAGCACGTTCTTACGACGGCATTTTTCCTGGAGCGCACCAACCTTCTCCCGGACTCTCTCGATGTCGAGACCGGGATCGGGGGTGATGAATGTCGCAATCACCGACGCGTCCTCGGCGCCAAGGAGTCGCACAGTTTCAGCGACTTCCTCGGGAGTGCTGAACATCAAGTGATTCAAGCCGATCGCATCGACGCCGAGCTCTTCGGCGACATCGACCATTTGGTCCAACGCATCGATGCTCTCGTGCGCCACGGTCGTATTGATGCTCACGCGAAGCGGCGCCTGCTTTCGTTTCGCCGCGGCCTGCAGCCGGCGCAGGCCGGCGCACGTTCGCTCGAACGTTCCTTTGAGGCCGCGCGCGTTGTCGTGAATTGTGCCAGGACCGTCAATCGAGACGCTGATGTGCCGAAGGAATCCAGCCGCCGCGAGATCGGCGAGCGCCTCGGCCCGTTCCTCGGTAATGATCGTACCGTTCGTCGTCAGGTAGCCGCAGGCATACCCCTTCTCGCGGAAGAGATCGAGGACGGACATGATGTCCTTCCGCATGAAGATCTCGCCGCCAGTGAGGCTGACCTGCAATCCTGGATCGTCGGGAAATGCCTTCTGCAACGCCTCGAGGGTCATCTCCTGGCGCCATTCCCCTTCGATGTTCAGCAGGTCGCCGACATAGCAGAACTCGCAGTGCAGGTTGCACCGCATCGTCGCTTCGTAGACCGCCCCCATGGGCAGCCGATCCGCGCGGCCGGATTTTTCATCGATGAAGCGACGGATCCGCTGCTCGTACAGTCGACGCCGGTAACGTGCCCAGGCATGACGAGCGAGCGGCAGCGCGCGAGCACGTGTCGCGATGGATTCCCGGAGCTTTGCCACCGAACTTCGAAAGGCACCACCCGGCGGCTGCTGCCGTCGGTGGTCGTCCGCAGTATTGGAGGCCAGTGCCATCGAGCTGTCAGATCTCCGGGGTATTCAGCCCGGCGAAACCGCCGGCAAGTCGCAAACAGGCTTGAGTCAGGAAAGGACCATCCATTGTATCTTCTCGGCCGCAAGAACGCTATGAATTGCGGCCGAGCTGGCTCTCTGCTTGCTCCGGTACTTCCACCGACACGATCTCGCCAGCCAGTTCCGTCGTCTCCGCCGGTCGCATCGCCGGGCCAGGTTTTCCGCGCGTACGGAGCGCCTTCAGCGCCTGGATTTCATCTGCGTTGAAAAAACCGGTGACCCAAAGCAGCGAACTCATGATCGTGACGACCGCTGCACCGCGGACGACGACGCCGATCGCCGCTGGCATGGCTGGAAGCTTTCTGGCGACGATGAAGGCGGCGAGCGCCGCGATCGCCACCCTCGAAATCCGGCCATACTCGTAGCGCACAGGATAGAACCGCTGCGAAAACCCAAACGCCAATGCCGCCTGAATTGCGTAGGCGGCTCCATTGGCCCATGCCGCCCCAATGATGCCGAACCGAGGGATTAGGACGAAGTTCAAGCCAATGTTCAGTCCGGCGCCGACGGCTGTGGTCACAGGATAGTACGCGGTCTTGGCCGTGATGTTCAGGCCGATCGATGTGAGCAGATACACACCGTAAAAGAACACGCCGATTGCCGTCCACGTGACGATGTCGGCGGCCGCGACGTACTGTCCGTGGGTAACGACCTCGAGCAGGTCGGCGCCGATGGCCGACAGTCCGGCTGTCATCAACGCAAGCACAGCGATGCCGTAAGTGCCGACCGCGCTGAAGACGCGTCCAGCATCCGGTTCGCGCGCGGTGGCGTAATAGAAGGGCGCCCATGCGTATTCGAACGCGCCAAGGACAATCTTCTCGATGAGCCCGAAACTCACCCCCATCGAGTAGACACCGATGTCCTGGACCGGGACGAAGCGCGTCAACACGAAGCGATCGCCGACTGCCATGAGCTGCATGGCGAAACCATGGGGAATCCGGGGCAGACCGAACGCCAGCGACTGACGAAGCACGTCCGGTGAAAACGTCGGCCGCAATAGTGGCGCGAACCATCGCAGCATGATGAGGAGAAGGACGGCGGTCACCATCACATCGGCCAGTACCACGCCCATCACTCCGAGACCAGCGCCAATGACCAGAACCAATCGCAGAACGAGCGTCGATGCCGAACGCGCGAGCGTCAGCGCGCTGAATTCACGCGCGCGTCCCTGGATGCGGAGAACGTGAAACGGGATGAACGTGAAGCCAATCGCGAAGGTATTCAGCAAAACGAGCTGTAACGCGAGCGTGTTGCCGGACGATTGCAGCAGCCGTTCGGAGATGAAGGGGGACGCGATCAGAGAGAGAACGAGGAGGACGCCGTTGGCGCCGAGAAGAAAAAAGAACAGGGTGCTCGCAAGCCGCTGCCGCGCGGGTTGGTCGCCACAGTCGTACCAGAAACGCATGAACGCGCCGTCAACTCCCCACCGGAAGAAGAGCTTGACCGTTGCCTCCACGCTCGCGAGCAGCGCAAGCACGCCGTAATCCGCCTTTGTCAGGTACTTGACGTAAAGGGGAAGCAGCAGGAAGTTGAGCGCCTGGATGGCGACGTCGCCGGAGCCGTAGATCGCCAGGTGCTTTGAGAGTTCGCGGAGCTTCTGAAACAACGGTTCAGGGCTTGCGCAGCGTCAGAAGATTCAGGAAGCACCAGCCGGGAATCGGGAGCAGGCGCGATAACCACCGGTGCAGCGGCTGGAGCGCAAGCGGACGCCGGCGGATCCAGCGAGTGAGCACGGGAACCGTAGGAAAGATTCCGCGTCGCTCGACGAGTTGGAATCCGGCCCGGCGCGCGAGATCGATGTACTCTGCCGCCGGTCGATCGCCGGGATGCTTGTGCTCCGAGGCGGTGCGGATCAGCCGCCCGAGTAGAACGAAATGCACGCGCGACTGAAGATGCGCGAGATTGGGAACCGAGACCAGCAGCTCGCCTCCGGGCTTCAGCGTGCGGAAGAGCTCGGCAAGGGCACGCGGCTGCTCGTCGAACGAGAGGTGTTCAAGAACGTCGAGGCACAGAGCGCGATCGAAGGTGGCGTCGGCAAAAGGAAGCGCGGTGAGCGATCCGTTCCGCACGCGATCCGATGAATAGTTCGGATCGATTCCTTCGATCGCGAGTCGATCCGCGTATTCCTCAACCAGGACGCCCTCGCCGCATCCGGCGTCGAGCACGCGAATCCCTTTCGGGCTCTTATCGAGCCAGCCGCGGACGGCGTCGAGTTTTGCGAGATAGGTGGGATAGAACTCCCAATTGGGGTCGGGCGCTCGATGGTAATCGCCGCGCGTGGCGTATTCACCGCCACGCACGGACGGCTGACTCATACGGTGATTCTCACCAATTCACCAATTCATCAATTCTGTTCGCCCTCGCCACCAGGTCCGCCCGGACCTCCCGGCGGTCGAACAACAACTGGAACCTGTCCTGGGACCGGCGCGAGAATTCCTGGCACCTGCGCCCCTGGCGGGGTCGGTTGCCCGCCCGGCACTGTTGGCTGGACGTATGGATTCGGCTGACCAACTGGCGCCGCTGGAAGGAATCCAGGACGCGGAGCCGTCAGCGGAGCCGACTGACCGGGAGGCGCCTGAACGACAACCGGATTCTGCACCACGCCACCCGGAACAACGACGCCCGGCGGCAGCACTTGCGGCTGCTCTCCCGGGGGATCGTCGTCGTCTGGCACCGGCATCGGCGTGTTCTGCATCATCATCGCGCGATTGTTGTTGAACGGCGTCGGAGGAGTATTGGCGGCCACGCCAACCGGTCCGCGACTCACCGGCAGAATCATGACTCGATCGAACACTGACGCGTCGGGCGTGGCGACTGCCTTCTGCGCCACGATGTAACCACTGGCCGAGCGAAGGAGCACGTCCATGACTTCGCGCTCCGGTCGATCGACTAGCTCGAGCGTCAGCGGTGGACCGGTCAGTTTGTCGCCGTTGACAATGGTCGTTTTTCCAACGCGCGCCCACTCGTCCAGAATCTGACGGAGCGGCACGTCGTGCGCGATGAGCGTGACTCGGCCGCTATTCAGCGTCAACTTCAAATCGCCGGCAGCCGCCGCCGTCGCGCATCCCGAAAGCAGCACTGTCGCAAGTGCCAGGCGTGCTAATTTGTGCATGGGGTTGTCTCCCGCAAAGGTCATTATACCCTTCATTAGACAGGAGATGCGAGCTCTGGGATGGGTAAATTTGACCAGCGTCTTCAGACCAGCTTCGTGACCCAAAGAGGCGAGTCTTTCCGGGGGAGGTCGCAGGCGCGGCACACGTCAGGGCCGCCGCTCTCGAGGTGCTCGCGGCGCACGTTTCGGTAGGTTTCGGCGTTCCAGACCTCGGAAATCGTCTGAGTGTTCAGGTTGCCGAGAATAGTCCTGCCGTCAAAATCGGCGCAGCACAGCGATACGCGGCCGTCCCACAGGACCGTGAACGTCAGCCATGGCCGGTAACAGGGGTAGTTGACATCGGATTCGCTATTCAGCGTGCCGGCCCAATTGTGCAGATCGGTGACGTGAATCTTGTCCGCGATCGACCGCCAGTGCTCGATGAACGCTTGCTCATCGGCCGAGTTGTTCTGACGGACGAACGAGAGAATCAGCTTCGGACGCCGTTTGCCACTCTCGGCGCGAAGCCACAGGAGCCGTTCGATGTTCGCGATCACCTTGTCGTACTTCAGTCCGATACGAGTGGCCTCAAAAACCTCTTTGCCCGATGCGTCGACGCTGATGTTGATGGCATCGAGGCCGGCCTCGATCATGCCCCGCGCAACCGGCTCGGTTATCAGCGATCCATTGCTGATCAGGCCGACCTCGCGGATGCCCTTCTGCTTTGCGTATCGCACCTTCTCGACGAGCTTGCGATCCATGAAGGCCTCGCCGTAGTTGTGCATCCGCACGTGGGTGATCCCAAGCTCGGCGCATTCGTCGACGATCTTCTTGAACAGTTCGAGACTCATGATGCCCTGCCGGCGATGCATCTCGTCTCGCGGACAGAACACGCACTTTGCGTTGCAGATATTGGTAGCTTCGATCTGAACGATCTCGGGCAGGCGAGGCGCGCGATCGCGTCCCGTCGCAAGAAGCAAACGGCGGACGGGCTTCGCCTGGGCGCGGAGAAGGCGTTCCGCGGCCTGGCGTCCGCGCGCCTTGAGCTTGAGTGATCCGGACATTAATGCGCTGCTATAGCTGCCGAAAGTGCTCGATGACGCGCGTTAGCGTCTCGTCGAGATCGACGGTCGGCCGATACCCAACGAGCGCTTGAATTCGCCCGATATCAGGAAGCCTTCGAGGCATGTCCTCGAAGCCGGCCTCGTATGCCTGGTCGTACGGCACCATCACAATCTCCGAACTGCTGCCGGTCATCTTCTTGACCTTCTCGGCGAGCTCACGGATGGTGACTTCGTTCCCGTTGCCAATGTTGAAGACTTGACCGACGGCGCGCGGTTCGTCGATCAAGGCTACCATAGCCCTGACGACGTCCCCGACGTAAGTAAAGCTCCGCGACTGCTTTCCATCGCCAAACACGGTAATCGGCTGGCCCGCGAGCGCCTGCCGAACGAAGTTCGGGATGACCATTCCATACTGACCCGTTTGACGCGGCCCGACCGTATTGAAGAGGCGGACCACGATGACCGGCAGCTTGCGTTCCTTCCAGTACGCCAGCGCCAGAAACTCGTCGATCATCTTGCTGCACGCGTACGCCCACCGATGTTTCGCCGTCGGACCGAGGACGAGGTCGGCATCCTCGCGGAATGGGACGTCGGCACTCTTGCCGTACACCTCTGACGTAGAGGCGATGAGCACGAGTTTCTTTTTCTTGCTTGCGTGCTTGAGGACGACCTCTGTTCCATGAACGTTGGTCTCGATCGTGTGAACCGGCTGCTCGACGATGAGCTTCACGCCGACGGCGGCCGCGAGATGGACGACGATGTCGGCGCGATCGATCAGCTCGGCAAGGACCGGCTCGTTGGACACCGAGTCGATGGTGTAATGGAATCGCGGGTTCTGCTTCAGATGGACGACGTTGTCGATCGATCCGGTCGAGAGATTGTCGATGATGAACACCTCATCGCCGCGATCGAGAAGCGCCTCGGCCAGATGGCTTCCGACGAAGCCGGCGCCGCCCGTGATCAACACCCGCATCAATGATTGTTCCTTTCGCTGCCGGCGCGGTCTGAGTTGGCGCGGTCTAAAGACCGCGCCCTACATCAGATCTAGCACCGTGACGCGGTCTAAAGACCGCGCCCTACATCGGATCCGGCGAGCCGCAATACCGCATCGGCTGAACGCGCAGCTGCCCTGCCGTCCGAACCGATCGCAAATCGCTTGAAGTACTCCCCTCTGGAGCGCTCAATCTGCAGACGGAATTCTTCATCATACAGGATCCGTCGGAGCGCCGGCTCGATGTCCGCCCGTGTCGCAGCGCCGGCCATGATTCCCGCCGCCACAAACGGTGTCAGGTTGTTCGGCAGTCCAATCACGAGTGCCGGGATTCCGAGGACGCCAGCATCGAGCGCGACCGTGGAGTTGACGGTCACCACGACTCGGCTTGCGCGGAGCAGCGGACCAAGCGGCGCCGCGGGAGGCAGCACCCTGATTCTGTCGGGGTCTAGAGACCCCGCCATCGCTTGTCGAATGAGCGGTGAATACACGTCCGGCGTTTCCGCGGGATGCGCTTTGATAACCAGGTGGACGTTCGGCAACTGCGCGACGGCTTCGAGCAGTGCGCCGAGCGCCTGCCTGGCCTGACTGTACTTGCCGGCGAATAGCACGAGCTCGCGCGATCCATGTGCGCCGCTGGTTTCTCGTGCGTCGGTAAGGTCCTGCGGCGTGAGTCGTGCCACCGCTCGCGCGAGATCGTCCAACCGCGGGCTCCCAGTAACGACGAGTGATTCAGGCGTGAAGTGTCCGCAGCGTTCCAGGTGCGATCGCGCGTAGTCGTCAAACACCAGCGTCCGCATCGGCGCAGGGAACCCGGCATCGGCCGGGTGTCCTGGATCCGGCTGCATCTCGTCGACTTCATGGAGGTAATTGAGCCACGAGTGGTAGATGAACCCGTGCTGCAATCCGACGCTGGGAATCCCCCGGCGGCGTGCCTCGAGCACCACGGCGCGCCCCCATCCGCCCGCTTCCGCATACGTCACAACCACATCGGGACGGAGCGCGTCCAGTGCAGCGCCCGCCTCGTCCATCGCGCGCGCCGACCACGGCCACTGAAGAAAGGCGATACCAGTGAGCTCTTCGCGAACAATCCGCCAGCAATCGTAGCCGTCGATCGTCGCGTGCCGGCGGATCTGGCTGCTGTTCACAAGCGCGTGCAGCATGCGGCGGCGATCGCGCCACACCGCGGTTGAGTCGGTCAGCTTCGATAGCGGAGCGAACCACTCAATCGGGACAACTGGACCCGCGGGTGCCGCCGCTTTCACTACCGAGTGCCACCATCGTCTCGCCCGGAAGTTTTCTGAAGGGCCGACCCCGACATAGGCGATGCGGTCGTCGATCCGCGTCTCGAGCTCGCCAAGGACAGGCCCGATGTACGACTCGGCGCTGCCTTCGGTCGCTCTCGCGCGCCAGAATGCTCGATGCACGAACGCAGCGATAGTGACGGGCCTTGACGGCGTTGGCCGAGCGGCAGCGCGCGCGCGAGACAGGCGTGCCGACAAGGTCAAGGCGCGGGCGCGCACGTCCAGTCGCATCGCTCGGATTGGAGTTTCGAGGCCGGCACTCCCTGCGTACGGGACACTCATTTTGCGGGCAAACTGAGGCGCCAAAGTCCGGACGATCGCTCCCGCCCGCTCCATCCGAACGAGTCGCGGATTCTCGCGCGCATGCATCGCTTGGAGGGCCGCGATGGCTCGAAACACATTCAGCATCACCTGCTGTTTGTGAAGGTACAACTCGGTGAACCACCAGAGGGAGTCGCCGCGGACCGTGAAACGCCGGCGAAGCGGCTGTCCGTCTATTTCGAGTTGGCGAAGCTGTTTGATCCAGTGGTACTCGGCAGTGAGAGCGCGTTGTTCGGCGGCGGCGTCCAGATAGTCATCGAGTCGCACGCGCCGGGCGCCGGTCGCGGTGTCGACCAGGAGCACGTCTTCAATCATTCGGCAGGAGACGCACGGGAAGCGCACCACTTCGTGCCGTCCGATCCAGCACGGATGCCGCCGCGGCGAACACATCGTTCACGGTGACCAATTCGAGGCAATCGGGTGTGTGGCCAACACACCGCGCAGGCGGCAGCCTGATGCGGTTGCACGGACTGCACGGTAGATCGACTCGGATGATCCGGTCCAGCGGACCGCGTGGCGCATATCGAGCGGGATCTGACGGCCCAAACACGGCCACGACCGGTGTGCCGACCGCAGCCGCCAGGTGCATCGGGCCGGTGTCGCCGGTCACGAGGAGATCGAGCCGCTCGATGACACCGGCGAGCGTCAAGAGGTCGACGTGCCCGGCAACGTCAATCACCTTCGGTCCGGGCAATACTGACTTGACGGTCTGAACCATCGGCCGGTCGGCTGCTGCACCGCTCAAGACGATCGTTGCACCGGAATGTTCGACGAGACGTCGCGCGACTTCAGCGAAGCGCTCGACCGGCCACTGCTTGATTGCGCGTCCGCCGCTCACGTGGAGACCGATCAAAGGCTGTCCGGCCTGCGCCAACAACCGCAACGCGTTTTCGTGAGCTCCCATCGGCACGACGAATGTCGGAGGCTGTTCCGGTGGCACAGGCGAATCGAAGATCGCGGCAACCAGGCGACGGCCGTTGTCGCTCGTGTGTGCGACCGTCTCGAAATCCAGTGCGACATCGAGCAGGGCACCGCCGCCGCCGTTCCGGTACCCAACAGTCCACGCGGCGCCGGACGAGGCGAGCATCAGGTTTCCCCGGATATCCGGTTCGAAGTTAATGGCCAGGTCGTAAGGAGTGCTGCGCCATCGGCGAGCGGCCGCC
>Ga0075423_10006106_pt1 | contig 11295 bp, 23 predicted proteins | sample SoiMethybrSBSTD2_FD_80114 | JGI IMG/M metagenome (GOLD analysis project Ga0075423, IMG submission 80114) | Bulk soil microbial communities from a Populus tree surrounding site in Tennessee, USA - Soil MetaG P. TD hybrid SBSTD2 | ecosystem: Environmental > Terrestrial > Soil > Tree plantation...
CCGTTGAAGCCAAGCGCCGCGCAGATCCAGACAATCAACCGTTGCTGGCACCGCTGTCAGATCTGGCCATGCGGATCTGGAAGGAGGGCGAGGATGCCCATGCAACGCTGGCGGAAACGTATCTGCATAGCCGTGATCTGGTGCTTCCTGCCTTCCGTGCGTCGGAGATTATTCGCTATCATCCTCAGTGTCCGCGCGGCAAAGCGAGACAGCCGGCGCTGATGGCACTGTTCCGCGACGACCAGACCGATCGCCCGAAAGCAATTCAGCGGATCTACCTGACGCCAGATGGTCACAAGGATGGCGCCCAGATGCTTGGTCCGGTCGGTGGTTGTGCCATGAAGCTGTCGAGCAGGCAGGAGACGTTTTATGACGTGCTTGGATTCTGCCCCGTGCTCAATATCTGCGAAGGCCTTGAGACTGGTTTGGCTCTGTATGCCGCAAGTCATAAACCGATCTGGGCCGTTGGCAGCGCCGGCGCCATCCAGAACTTTCCGGTTATGTTTGGCGTCGGCGAGTTGACCATCTGGGCCGACAATGACGGCGCCGGGATCTACGCCGCCGAGAGTTGCCTTGCGCGATGGAGTAACAAACACCGTCACGTCACCATCAACACCCCAGAGGACGAAGGTTGCGACTTCGCCGACTTCCTGCATGGTTAAAGAACTGCGGCCCTACACATCCAGATCGACGCGGGATGAGTTGCCCGACTGGTCGCATAAGGCCAACGGCAGCAAGGCGTCGTGGATGTCGGACGCCTACAAAGGCCAGTGGGAGGGCGACCCGGATGAGCAGCCGGCGCAGGGCTGGCTGGTCAAGGGCGTTGTACCGCAGTCAGGCGTCGGCCTGATGGCCGGCCAGACCGGCATGGGTAAGACCTTTGCCGTGCTTGATCTGGTGCAATGCGTCATCCTTGAGCGCGATTTTGCCTTGCGTCATGTCGAGCGCCCCGGCGGTGTGCTGCTGTTTGCCGCTGAAGCGCCTAGCCAAATCCGCAAGCGCTGGGAAGGATTGCGCAAGGCCAAGATTGCGCCGTGGTTTGCCGAGCAGGGCGAAGATGTCAAACGCATGCCGTTCAAGTGGGTTACTAACTGCCCGCGCCTGACTGCTGAAAACGCCTTTCAGGAAATGCTGCTGTTCTGCCAGCGCATGCAGCATGAATGTCGCGAGCAATACGACTGCGATCTGGTCCTGATCTGCGTGGATACTCTATCGGCTGCGGCCGACTTCAAGGATGCAAACGATGCCAGCGAGACTCAACGGGTTATGAATCTGCTGGCGCAACTGTCTACCGCGACAGGGGCCGTGGTTATCGTGGTCGATCATTTCGGTAAGGACGAGTCACGCGGGCCGCGCGGATCCTCGGCCAAGGAAGCTTCCGCCGACTTTGTGCTCAGTGTGCTCGGCGAGAAGTCACAGACCGGAGTGCTGCGGAATCTGCGGCTCGCTGTCCGCAAAATGCGCGGTGGGCCAGCCGGCGATGAGGTTGGATTCCGCCTGACGCCGATAGACATGGGGCCGGATCCTGACGGTGACCCACTGCGCGAAATGACGGTGCAATGGGATGATGGCAACCTGCCCAAGCATCCGGGTGGCCGGCCGAATGGCGCCATCAGGCCGTTGCTAGATGCCTTGGATGACGCCCTGATAAGCAGCGGCAAGATGATGGCGCCGGGTCCGGGTTATCCGGTCGTGCGCGCCGTGCCTGACAGCGAAGTGCGCGCCATCTTCGCCCGCAAGTATCCCTCGACGGGGGATCCAGACAAGCGCAATGACACTATTCGCAAGGCATGGGAGCGCATCAATAAGAAGGCCGACATGCGCCGCTTTATTGCGACGTATGCCGGCCTAGATGGTGTGGTGCTGATGTGGCGTGTGCAGCAACACACCACCAACTCAGAGGCGGGCTTGCACCCGGAGCACGGTCTTGGCTGACCAAGGTGCCCCGGTTGGTGTCTCGACTTTCCGCTTGTTCAATTCCCTAGCGATGGCGTTAGCACTCAGTTCCGCCAATTCGATAAAGACAGGGCGCAATTCAAACGCTCGGCGTTTTGCCTCGCGCCTGTTGTGGTCGCCTATTTTCCTTGAGCCAAGCCTGACGCCACGCTCCCGACAGGCCTTGAGCGCTGCCTTGGTGTTCTGTGAGATTCGGCGCCGCTCCTGCTCGGCCACCGCCGCGTAGATGTGAAGCAGAAATGGATCCGCCTCTAGTCCGTGCTCGACGGTGACAAACGGCACCTGTTTGGCCATCAGCGCCGATATGAAAGCGACGTTGCGGGACAGCCGGTCAAGCTTGGCAACAACGATATAGGCGCCGTCCTTTTTGGCTTGCTTGAGCGCAGCGGCAAGCCTCGGCCGCCGCTCCAGCGCATCGGCGCCCTTGCCGGTCCTGACCTCGGTATATTCAGCAATCACCGGCAACCGTTCTGCCTCGGCAAAACGGGCGACGGCCGCGCGCTGGGCCTCAAGGCCCAGCCCGCTCCGTCCCTGCCGCTGCGTTGATACCCGATAGTAGGCAATCAATGCTTTGCGTCGCATTGTTTCTCCCGCTCGCGTATCTCTTGCTGCAACTGCCCGGTAAGGCGATGGAGTTTTATAACGTCCCAGATTTTGCCAAACAGCCATAACAGGCCAAGGCCTAGGATGACGCCGTAAAGGTCAATCATCACTGCTGCCCCTCAAACAGAGAGTCGAGCAGCTTGGCGATGCCCTTGGCCGTTGCCGGCACTGCCAGCCCGGTCATGCGAACGCCGGCCGGGTGTCCGCGCGCCTCAAGGATGCTGGTCTTGCCCATCCACTTCATTGTGGTGACATCGACGCCATGCACTTCAAGCAGATACTTGAAGGCTTCCTTATCGGTGGCGAAAAACCTGTCACGGCTCCCGGCATTTTCATCGGTGTGCCAGACATGGGTGATTTTAATTTTCTTCATTTTGTTTGGTCCTTTGTGGTTGGTGGTGGTGTGGGCTTTCGGCCCATAGAACGAAAGCGCCGATAGCGAGCCAGCCTATCAACATAACTAAACAGAGCAGCATGGCGATCATGCTCGGCGGTCCTTTTGGTTGGTGGAAGCTAGTAGGCGTCGTCCATTATGACCCAGAGCAATACGCCCAGAACGATTGCCATGGGGATGAACCCGTTACTCATGTTCACCGGGCAGCAGCTTCGGTATGCCGTGCTTTTGGTACATGAACAAAAGCAGTTCGGTCTGCCGGCTTACTTTCTGTTGGCCGTGCGCAAGTCGCTGCACTTGTGACCTGCTTAGGCCTAGCGCCCGCATGGTTGCCTTGCTGGCAGTGCCTAGCTTCAGGTCGATAAGTGCGGCCTTAAATCCGCGTTTAGTCATGCAGTCTCCTTTTCACAGTCGCACAATGATTCAAGCTTGGCCTTGGCAGCGGCCAAGGCCTCGTCAAGCAATCCGTTCGCCACATCGCGGAAGTAGCGGTTGGTGTTCTGGTTGCGGCGCCGTGGCGGGAAGTTGCCTTCAATGCCCCAGAGCGCATGCGAATAGTCGCCGGTCAGGCGAACGTCGTCTTTTTCAACCGTGACAGTCACGCCAAAGTAGGACCAAAGCCCGCGTTCCCATGCGGCCATAGTATCGGCCGCGCGGGCTTGGTGACGGGCTAGGGTTTGCTTTGACTTCGGGCCGATATAGCCAGCGTCGGCTGGGTCAAGGCTGGGCCAGAATCCATCCTGCATCTGATCCGGCCGGCCTGAGTCGGTGTCATCATGTAGCGTTGCGATACAGGTAAGGCCGTCCACTTCGCAAGTGATACGGTCGCCTTCGCAAACGTATGACTTAAAATCCTGCTTAAACATTTGTCTGGTCCTTTTGGTTGGTTGGTCCCATGTCTGCCACGGGGATTAGCGCCTTGAGGAATTCAACTAACTCGGCCGGCATTGTCTCATCACGGTCGAATGGCCCGTCATCGGTCTTGGCCGTTGTAATGGTGCCGTACCATTTAGCGTCATCCATACTGTAGGTGACGCGGTACATTTTGCGCAGGTTGCCAACAACGGAGAATGAGTAGTCAAAATAGCCATCGTTATCTTGATAGCCGTCATATTTCCATTCTGCCTTCCGTTCGGAATCTGCCAGCGCCTTTGTCTCATCGGCATGGCGCCGGTAATAGCCCATGAGATTGCGCGCCACGGTCAGCTTGGTGGATTCGCTTGCCGTCACCGGCTCGATCTGCCGGCAGTAAAGCGGGAGGGCGGATTCCTGTACATGCAGCAACCATTCGCCCAGCGGCTTGCCGACTAGGGCAAGGTGCTTTTTGTAGAATTCGCCCGTGTTGATGGTGAATAATTCAAGGTCGTGAACGTCCACTTTGCGCGGCATTTGCTTGGTCCTTTGGTTGGTTTCGCTGTGAATGTGTTAACGCACAGCCGCTTGATACCGGGCGGATTTTGACCGCGCCAATTTGTCGGCATAGCGTTTAGCTTGAGCGTCCTCTAGTTTTCTGGCGTGCTTTAGGAGCTTATCCGCCCAATATCTGTCACCGCCCTTGATGCACCCCTCGGCTTGCATCCGTAATTTGCGGGATGTTGGGGTCATTTCTGCCTCCGCCTCATATGTAAGCTGTTAACGGCTAAACTCGCCTTTCCAAGTCAGCAATAACCGTTTCCAGTATCCATTGGGATTTATATGGCATTTCGCTGTTTGTGCTGCGCGCGGCCTCATTAATTAACCGGCATGCCTCATTTGCGATCCGATCAGCGTGAACTTTCAATTCGGGATATTTGGTCTGCACGGTCATAACTCCATCGTTGGCGTTAATTGGGGATTGACTGACTGTAAGCTGTTAACTGGGTTATATACCCCTATTGCTACTCGGTGCAATAGGGGTATGAGGGATAGTTATTATAGTTAGACGTTAACCGCGTGATAGTGCGGCTGCATCAGCGCCTTAAAGCCAGCCGGCGAACGGTCGCCCTTTGCAATCCGCATGGTGACGGCAAGCGGAACGCCCAGCGCTGCGGCTTCCTGCTTATATGTTTCCAGTTCTGCCAGCGCATCGGCCGCGCGTCTTATCTCTACGGTCTTTTGCGGCAGCGGATGAGTGCCGTTGAATATAATCCCCAGCATGTCGCCATAACCCTCCCGCTTCGCGGGATAGGTCGTAAGGATAAGCTTTGCCATTGTTTTGGTCCTTTGGTTGGTTGTGATAGCGCGTATCGCTATCGTGACACGGCCGACTCTGCGGCCGTGCTTCGATAGGGACTAGCGTAGGCACTTGCCCAGATAATCGCGGGCTTTCACCAGCGCATTGCGGCGCCGTCTGTCGTCGGCTGCGGTGCTTTTTGCATCGTGCAAAATGGCATGCTGCGCGTCCTGCTCTGCCCACTGGATGAGGCCGTCCACTTCCTTAATGACTGCGGACAGCCGCGCGTTGGTGTCGTTTGTGCTGTGTACGGTCATGCCGCCACCCGCATGGATTCTGCTTCGCGCTTGCGTTTGTCGGCCATTGCCTCGGCGTACATATCGGCCCACTGCTTAGGGGTTCGCTCCCGCCTGATCTGCGCAGGGCATGCCAGCAAGGCCGCGCGCTGCTTTTGCTGCATTGCCTTGTGAATGGCTGCGCCGGTCGTGTGCCACGTTCCGCTTGCACAATGCGGCGCCGGCATGACTTCGCCGGCTCGTGCAAGCTGTGACTTTTGCTTGGCCAATACGGCCGCTTCCACGGCATTGGCATATTCGACAATCTCACCGCGCGACATGCCGGCAAGGCCGCCTCTGGCCGCGCGCCGATGCTTTTTCAGTGTAGCGGAGTCGATGTCATAGGCCGGGCCGAATTCGGCCGGTGGCTCTTTATCGCTTTTCATTTTGCTTGGTCCTTTGGTTGGTTAGTCGGCTGCAAATTTTGTTTCCAGTTCGCGGTAGAGCAGGGCGCCCATGCCATCGGCCTCCGGGCCGCTGCTTATAGGTCCGGGCTTGAACGGAGAGGCACACAAGGCCGCATAAAGATTCGACCACTGGCCACCATGCCAGTCGTTTGCAAACCAGTAGATTGCCTCTTCCTGATCGAATTCGTCTGCGTAATAGCCGGCAAGGAAGGCCAGCATGTCGTCTCTGGTTGGATCACTCATGGTGTCACCTCGCCATAGGCGGATTCGATAGCCTCGCCAGTGTGAACGCAAAGCAGGCCCGACTCTTCCCAGTTCACATCCAAGGCGATAGGGCGCCAGCCGCTTCGCTCATGGGGGTTTGTCTGGTATTCGGCCAAGGCCTCAATCAATAGGCGCCGATTTGCCTTGGCACCCTTGAATGACAGCGCCTCGCCATCGCTCAAAAGCAAATAGCAGGGATACCCGCCCGGCCAAGCGTACGGCCCATGCCGGAAGGCTTTGCGCAGGTCTGATATTGAATTGATAAGCATGTCCTTTGGTCCTTTTGGTTGGCGTCATCAGCGGCCGCATAACGGCCGGACAGGGCGCCCAGCGGCGCCCTGTTTCTGCCTATGCTGCTTCCTTGACGGTATCGGCCAAGGCGAATTGCCGGAGATAGTCGGCCGCCTGTTGCGCCTTGCTTGCCGCTGTGAAAAAGGCCTTGGAGTCGGCTTTGAGCAGACTAATCCAGTTCTGGATGTACCCGGCATGGCGCAAGTCGCCATCAATGGAAAACTCCGCGCAAAGGAAGGCCGCGCAAAGTTCTGCCACAAGTTCCTCGGCAGCATAGGCCTTATCGCCAAAGCGCTTGCCGAATTCGCGATCTAGCCGCGATTTGGCGCCCGTCCAATGGCCGTGCTCGTGGAAGCTTGTGGCGTAGTATTGTGCCGGCGCCTTGAAGTCGGCGAATTCGGGCAACTGGATCCAGTCGCGCGTCTCGCCGGCAGCGTAAAAGGCGCGATCGCCACCATGCCGCAAATCAGCGCCAATGGTTGCAATAAAGGCGTCAATCACGGAGTCCCGCTCGCCTTTGTTGCGCACTTTGGGCGCCTCAATACCAAGGCAGCGGGCGGGAAGGCCGTCGCATTGCGCCACGTTAAAGACTGTGAATTCGCGCAACATGGTGACGCGGCGGACATCGTCGGAACCATCGGGCAGTGCCGGCTTGTTTTTGTCCTTAAACAGTAGCGGCTTAACGAAATAGATTTGCGTTCCGTGCTCGCCTTTGCGGACATGACCGCCAAGCGCTTGGCATTGCTTGAACGTCAAAAAACGCGGGGCAATCCATTGCGGGTTAGCTGCCATGGCTCCCCAAATCAGAACGATATTAACGCCACTGTAAGGCCGGTTAGTATCGGCATTGCAGGGCACGTTACGGCCGGCGGTAGCTGACCATGGCTTGACCCATGGCGCGGAACCCGACTCCAGTTCCGCTAGGATTTTGTTTGTCACGGTAGCATACAGGTCTTTTTTCATGGTCCTTGGTCCTTTGGTTAGTTGGTATAGGTGTCATATACCCGATAGGGATACGGTGTCAATAGGGGTATATGTTCCATAATGCGGATTAATTGCGTGATGGCGCAATGGTTTACAGCGACCCAATTAGAAGGCCGCTGGTGAGTTTAAATGGCTGTCCGGGTACTGAGGTAGCGGGGCAAGGTTTTTAACGAATATACACAAAAAGAGTATATATCCCTATTGACACCATGTGGGAAGGGCTGTAACAACTGGGGGTAAGTTGAAACCAACCAAAAAGGACTAGCGCCATGTTTGTCTCTTACTTCCAGACCGATGCGGTTATTTGGGATCTGTACTACCTCGGCCATCTGACTGGGCGTGGGACTCGTCCCTTGGATTGTAATGCCTCGATCTGGTTTGTTCCCGGCACCATGCTGGTGGACTAAGCTGCAACCAACCAACCGAAAGGACCAAAGCAATGGAAGAAAAAAGTACCAACGGGGCGCGATACTATTACAGCGATGATATTCAGGTCTGCCGCAACTGGCTGGCGGACAATGGCTTGAAGTGTGACGCCACAACCCACGGCTGGGAAGGCGAAGGCACACTGGGCGCCATCTGGCGGGATAAAGGCCGCTGGGCCGCTGTGATTAGTCACTGCTCACGGTTCAAGCGCTAGGACGAAAGGCGCCCTAGGCGCCTCTGGCGGTAAGGCCGCCACTGATGAGTCCAGACCAACCAACCGAAAGGACCAAAAATGAAAACGCCACAAGTGGAAGCGATACCCGGAACGTCACCGCTGGGCCTTGCGAAAGCATCACCGCCCTACGTTTTCCGGGCAATGGCGATACGGCGCGCCATTGCGTTCTACCTAGAGACGGGAATGAGGGTGAATAGCGCCTATACGCCAAAGAATATGCTGGCGACGGCCGGCCACATCACCGGCCAGAAGTACGGAACCCGGCTGACAGCCAAGCTTGGTGAAAAGGTTATTGCGGACCTTGGCGCATGGATTGACGCGCAGAAATAAAAACAGGTCTTTAACGACTAGTGAGAAGGCCCGGTAGCACGGGCCTTTTTGCTTTTCAGGACAGGACAGGACTAGGACAGTTGCGGACATAAGCTGCCTTTTGTCCTTTGACATAATCCGGACAGGACAGGACAACACACACATAGTGTGTTGTCCTGTCCGGGATGTCCGGTCACAAAGGCAGGTCCAATGGCTCTACCGCAGTCTGGTAACATCGCATGGAAGGCAGCGAGCATAAAAGTTCGCATGCTGCCGGGAATGGTTAACAGACGGCGCTGCAAAAAGATAAAAGCAAGTGGAACGCAATGCGGCGCCGTAGCAGTCAACGGCTGTGATTTTTGTCTATGTCACGGCGGCCGGCAAGTGGTAGCAGCGCGCAAACGTGCCAAGCTTCGCAAACGTAATAAACTGCCGGCGCGACGGTGGAAGAGGTGGACAGATAAAAATGCCGAAAGGAATACCTAGAACCTTAGCGGACACGATTAGGGAAGAATTACTGTCCATTTTAAAAGATCGTAAGGCGCCTGCATCAGCGCGCGCGAGTGCTGGCCGTACACTTGCTGAATTCTATGGCTTTGACTCTCGCGCCGATGGAAGCAAACCGCCGCATGCAATGTCCGCCGAGGAAATAGACGCTGAAATTGACAAGGCGCAAAAACTTCGCGCGATATAGCAGCGCGTCACAGCCAGCGCCGTGCTTCCATGTCCCCAGATTCCCCTGATAGCGGCGCTGGTTTGTGACACATAGACGCCCGTACCTCTGTCACAGCAATGCAAGGTTAGCCTAGTGCCGCAGCGGCTACTGGGGGTAGGGCGATTATCACTACTTGCCCCCTGCCACCCCCCGATCGTGGTGGAAAAAGCGGGGGCAACCCCTCCCGCCTAAATTTTCTTTCCGGGTTTTTCGGTCATCGTCAACGCTGCCAGAAACGTCACCACAAACACCACCGGCACCGCTGCCCATAAATTTACGTCGAACCACACCACACCGAGGCCGACGACCGCGCCCAGTGCCCAGCCCACCGCTATGCGCCGCAGATCAGTCATCGCCGGCAGCCTGCGCTTTCAGTTTGCTATGGCACTCATGGCATGCCATCCGCACTTCGCTGTCCGGCATCATCTTTTGTAATTCTTTCTGCACGCCGACCTTGCCGCGACCATAGCGGAATGTGCCGCCACAAACGGCGCAGACGAAAAATGTCAAGTTTTCTTCGGCGCCCATTACGCCCGCTGCAACCGTTTCAATGGCCATGTGAAGTCGCCGGCCACGCTGCTGACCTTGACGCGGCTGGCGTCCCGGCACAGCGCCGCGATCTTGGCGTGGAAGTCGATCGCCATTTCGCGGGTTTCAAACGAAGCGTTTAGATGCACCACGGCGCTGGTCTTGTCCTCGCCGGTTGTCAGCGTCAGGTTGCTCTTGTCCATCCGTTCCTCCGCATCAGGTCGGCTCTGCGCTTGAATTTGCGCTCCACCAAGATCGTTGCGCGGCGTACCTGTTCGCCAGCGCGCCGCTCACACTGCGCCATCAGTAAACCCCAGACAATGCGGCGGATATGAAAACCGTTTGACCGCTGCACGCCGATGGCCCACGCATCGCCGTTGCTGGGATGCTTAAACAGGTCTTTAACGACTGTTCGACGTGAAACTTTCCGCGACCCCACAATAGAACCTCCGAACGACCGAACGACCGCCGTACAGTGCTGCGTGCTGGGGCCACGGAGGATGGCCATGAGTGGATTTCAGTTTGCCGCCGGCTGTTATGCCGCCGGTGTGGTCGGTGCAGTCCTCGGTTTTCTGGCGGCGGCGCTGCTCAGTGTATCTCGTGAATCATATAGCCAGCCGCCATCGCGATCAGGAACAGCACCAACAGAATAACCAGCAGGTCGCCATCACTCATACCGCCTTTTTAGCGGATCCATTTTTCTTTTTTGCTTTTTTCTTTTTCGGGGCGATGCCCTGCTTGAGCAGGAAGTCGGCCTGCTTCACCATTTCCTCGCCGTAGTCGTATTTACGTTTGCGCTTGTAGCCGATCGCCAGCGAGCCGTCCGGCAGGATCTCGTCGGAGCGGGCATAGCCCAGCGATGTCGTCACCGCGCACACCGTCGAGTTCTGCGGTTTGCGGGTCGAGCCGTTGAACCAGTTGTCCAAGGTAGCGGCCGCCACCCCGCTGATCTGATGCACCGCACTGTTTTTCAGGTGCTCGGTCTGCACCACGGTACGCACGGCATCGATAATGGGATCCTTGTCGATAAAACGGTAGGTGCGATAAATGTGAACCTTCGCCATGAAGCCTCCTATGGGGCAGGGGGGTTATCGTAGAAGGTCGCCATCCAGTTGAGGTCGGCGAGCAGGTCCATCACCGCAAGCTTGCGCACTTTCGGCGGGGCGTGGCCCAGTTGCGCGCGCAGCCGCAGCGACAGATCCTTGGCCGCGTCGTAGTCGGCGCCGGAAAACTCCGGCACCTCATGGATAATCACATTGGCCTTGGCGCGGCGGGTGTATTTGCGTTTCTTGCGCGGGCGGCCCATCACTTCCTGCCTTTCGTAATCTTGTGACGGATCCGGTCGCGGCCCTTTTTGGTCAACACCCACAGGCCGTTTTCCGACTTCACGAGGCCGTTATCCTTCATTTCGGTCATGTGTGAGTTGACCGACAAGGGCGAGCGGCCGACATCGCTGAAGTGCTGCTTCAGCACCTTGGTCGGCATGGCATCCTTGAACAGCAGGCCGGAAACAAATTCTTCCGCCTTCATGCCGAATTGTTTGGCCGGTGGGCGTGGCGCCCGCAGCACGGCCTCGCCGTTTGGCTTTGGCTTGCGGCGGTCCATCTCAAGGCCGATCTTGGCGACCCCCGGCATTTTGTTGAGCGCCAGCATCACCTTGCCGACCTGTGACTGTTCAATTTCGATGAGCACTGGA
>Ga0075423_10006107_pt1 | contig 11293 bp, 10 predicted proteins | sample SoiMethybrSBSTD2_FD_80114 | JGI IMG/M metagenome (GOLD analysis project Ga0075423, IMG submission 80114) | Bulk soil microbial communities from a Populus tree surrounding site in Tennessee, USA - Soil MetaG P. TD hybrid SBSTD2 | ecosystem: Environmental > Terrestrial > Soil > Tree plantation...
ACTTCGAGATCGAGCGTCCGTGCGAGCGCCAACGCATCGACGATGTCAGCGGTGCCGGCACAGCGAGCGATGATCGTCGGGTATTTGTTAATCAAGCCGTTGTGCACGCGGCGACTCACGTCGTACGCGGCATCCTCGCGCTGGAGCAGTTGTCCCGCGAAAGACGGGAGAAGGTGACCGACAGCTTCTGTAGTGGGTGACATGATTCCCGGTTCCCGGTTTCCATAAATGTCCGCGACATCAGCGGCTGAAGTTGACGGCCTTTGCGATCCCGCACCCCACTCCCTGCACCCAGAGGTTGACACCGGGGAAGTTCTTGGAGATGTCGCCGCTCGACACGATCATCTTGGCGGTAAACGACTCGTCGTTGCCGTTGCCGGCACGATAGAAGTCGCCCTGGAGTACGACGGTCGTGTCGTTGGTTGAGGCTGTCTCGTCAGTCGCAGACCCCGTGCATTTGAACGTTGTGCCCTCCAGCAGGTTCGCTGTGTCCCAGCGGATGCCCTGATTGTCCAGGCACGGGCCCGGATCGTTTGTATTGATGCTCATGCTCAAGGGGCCCTGCCGCACGGCGTTGATGCACGTGAAGCCTCCGCCCGCGTGGACGAAATGCGAGTCGGAGCCGGGCTCGTAGCTGCCGCCACCAGACAGAAATACCTTCCCAGTCGGGAAGCCGCTGACCGTCCCGTTGAAACCAAACCCAATGTGACCTTGCGCCCGTGCGACAAGCGGTGTCGCGAGCGACGGAGACGTGGCGCTTGCGTCACTGATTGATGACGATGATCCGTTCTCTGAAACCTGAGACGGGCTAGAGGGCGTGTAGTTTCGACCGCACGCCACGACCAGTAACGTCCCGACGACGATTAGTGCTGCTTTCTTCATCTCGACCTTCCTTCTGCGTTTGCCCAATTCCTTCGATCGCGTAACACGGCGTGCGCCTCGCGCAATGCCGCTCGTCACGTTGTTCAGTGTGGAGGTCGACCGATTGCGTGACCACACACAACACCCGTCCGGAACTCACACACAACCCGCACGGAACCCGCACAGGCGGGCGGTAATAAGATCGGGGGTTATGAAATCCGGCGCTCCGGGGTCATTTGGGGCGCAGTTGAAGGCGCTTCGCGAAGCAGCAGGCTTCACGCAGGAGGAGCTTGCGACGGTGGCGGGGCTCTCGGTCCACGCCGTCAGCGCGCTGGAGCGAGGCGAACGCCGTCGACCGCACGTGGACACCGTGAAAGCGCTGTCTGCAGCGCTGGACCTCAGCGACGCAACGCGCGACGCGCTCCTCGCAAGCGGGCGGGCTGCAATTCATACCGCGGTATTCGATGATCGCAGCGGCGGGTCGCTGCCGCTGGCATTGACGGCCCTGCTCGGCCGCGACGACGACGTCAAGGTTCTCCGCGAGTGGCTCGTGGATTCTGCTCTTCGCCTGATTACATTGACAGGGCCCGGCGGAGCCGGGAAGACCCGTCTTGCGCAGGAGGTTGCGCGGGCAATGATGCTCGAAGGCGCCGCTCGTGTGGTCTTCGTTCCGCTCGCCGCCGTTCGCGACGCCTCGTTCGTCGCGGCGGCGATCGCTGAAGCCCTTGGTCTGCTCGACATCAGTGCCCTCGACCTGTCGAAGCGCGTCAGAGCGGCGTGTGACGGCCGGCGAACCTTGCTGTTCCTCGACAACTTTGAACATGTGCTCGATGCAGCGCCGCTGGTCGCCGAGCTCCTGACGTCGGTCGCGGCTCTACGTGTCCTCGTCACGAGCCGCGCGCCGTTGCGGGTGCGAGGCGAGCGGGAATATGTCGTCGGTCCGCTCGGATTGAACGTCGCTGAAGATGCGTCTGCCGACGATATGGCGCACTCGCCAGCGGTGCGCCTGTTCGTCGAACGCGTTCGCGATGTTCGGCCCGAGTTTGGTCTGACATCCTCCAACGGTCGCACCGTGACCGCGATCTGTCGCCGGCTCGATGCGCTCCCCCTCGCGCTGGAGCTCGCCGCGCCGTGGCTGAAACTGCTGACGCCGGAAGATCTCTTGCGGCGACTCGCCCAGGATGTCCTGTTTTCGACGTCCGGCCCGCGCGATCTGCCTGAGCGCCAGCAGACGATGAACGCAACGGTTGCGTGGAGTTATCGGCTTTTGGATCACGACGAGCAGCGCGTGTTCCGGCGCCTTGGAGTGCTGTCGGGCGACTTTCCGATCGAAGCGGCGGCGGCGGTGGTCGCGGGCCGTGAGGGGCCTCTGGGCGGAAGCGACGATGTGCTGGCCGCTGCTGCGGGTCTGATTGACAAGAGTCTGCTGCTCCAGGCGGAGAGCTCCGTGCCCGCGCGACCGCTGTACTGCACACTCGAAACCGTGCGTGCCTACGCCGTCGTTGAACTAAACGCCGCCGGTGAGCGCGACGATGCGATGGAGGGACTGGTGCGCTACTGCGCCACTGAGTCTCGTCTTGCGGCGGAAGGGCTGGTCGACCAGCATACGCAAGGCGAGTGGCTCGACCGGGTCCGCGACGACCTCGAAAACTATCGGTCCGTCCTGATATGGCTCATCGAGCGCGGTCGTTCCGTTGAAGCATCCACCATCGTCTACCGCCTGTTCTTCTTCTGGGTGATTCGCGGCCACGCCAGCGAGGGCCTCGAATGGTACGAGCGAATCCTTGCTGTTCCATCACCGCCGCCATCCGTCGAGGCGACCGCACTCATCGGAGCGGCGGTCATGCGCTACACACAAGCCGATTTCGAGCGATCACGGGCGGCGGCCACACGCGCGCTCGCGCTCGCCTCGAGTGCCGCCGACCGGGATTGGATCGCGGTGGCGGAGTTGCTGCTCGGTCATCTCGAACACATCAGCGGAAACGAAGAGGCGGCGCTCGACCGCTATGCGCGTAGCCTTCACGAATCGCGGCAGTTCCCAAACCCCTGGCGAATCGGGAACGCGCTGACCGGCATGGCGCGTGTCGCCATGGCGACCGGGGAATTCGAGGAGGCGGACCGGTTGCTTCGCGAGGCCGCCTCGAAGCTGCAAGCCAGCGGGCCGTGGTTCCTGTTATTGCCCTTGTTCCTTCGAGCCACGCTGGCGGTCAGGCGTGGCAATGCCGAAGAAGCAGTGGAGCTCGTGCGAGAGAGCCTCGGGCCGATCCGCGAGTTGCACGACAAGTTCGCCTTCGTGCACACGCTCGTTCCGCTGGCGGCCGCGGCGGCACTGAAGGGTGAAGACGTGTGGGCGGCGCAGATTCTGGGCGCCCGTCACGCCGTCACGGAGGCCACGGGCGCAACGATTGTCGATCGATCGGTCAACGAGCTTCGACAGGAGACGGAAAGAGCCGTGCGCGCACGCCTCGGCGACGACCGATGGGCTCGTGCACACGCAGCAGGGCGAAAGAGCACGATCGAGTCGTTGATGAATGACATCGACAGCAGGCGCGCGTCGAGCGGCACGCGCCGCGACCCTTCTCTCGGCCATCCTGCGCCAGACCGATAATGCAAATGTGAAACGGGTATGGTTCGCGGCGGCGGCCATTTTCGCCGCGCCGATGTGGGTTGGCGGGCAGCAACAAACGCCGAATCCGCGCGCCGGCTTTCCATGCGGCGCACGGCTCGACCCGTCGTATTTTCGTGTGGCCGAGGGAAGCGGCGGCCACCTGCTGCTCCTGGCGCCTGAAGAAATCGGCGACTCGGCAGCGCTGCTCACGGCGTTCGGAGATCATCCACAAACCATCTTCAGGCTCGCCGGCTCGATGAACCCCGGGCTGCACGAGTTCAACGTGCCGATCGATTCAACAGTCGACAGCGTGCTCTTCTCAATCTCCGTACAGTGCCTCCAGACGGCTGATGTGGTACGTCCGTCGGGAGCGCTCGCCATCGGCGACGATGTGACCGATCTCCCGAATTTCCGGGCCCAGCACATGGTGATCGTCAGACGGCCGGAACCTGGAGTGTGGACCCTGCGTCTAGCCGGCAGCGGCATCTCTGGCGTGGTTGTGCAGGCTCGCAGTGGAATTGGAATCTCGCGTCCGGAATTTACGTCCGCTGCAGACACCGCGTTCTCGGCTGTTCCGTCGGCTGGCATCCAAAATACCTTGCGGCTTCGAATGAGCGGCCGCGCCTCTGGCCTGCGCGTGTCGCTTGTCAGCGGCCAGTTCATGGTTCTCGCCGAGTTGCCGCTCACGGCAGGTGAAACAGACGGCAGTTATGTGTCGCAGTTCACGCCAAATACAGAAGCCTTCCGCGTACTCGTCACCGGGAACGATGCTGCCGGTTTTGCCTTCCAGCGCATGTCGGCGCCGCTCGTCAATCCGAAGCGCTGAGGTCGAAGTCGAGGAGACCTGACGCGAACCGAAGCGTCAGGTGTCAGACCGTATACTGGGTTTAACCACCATCCGACCGCATTCATTCAATAACTCAGGAAGCCTTTTCATAGACCATGCGCACTGAAACAACTACAGATCAGACGACCACGAGCAATGCCACCGTTTGTAGTCATCACGCCTGATACCGGATGCAGCTTCACCGCATTTGGAAGCACCGCACAATTCAAACTCGATGGCACGCAGACCGCCGGCAGACTCTGCCTCGGTCTTGCAGTAACACCGCCTGGAGGCGGTCCGCCGCCGCACGTTCATCACAGCGATGATGAGTTGTTCATCGTTGTCGAAGGCCAGCTCGAGGTGTGGAGCGACGCAGGATGGACCCCGGCGCCTGCCGGCAGCGTGGTCTATCTGCCGCGTGGCGCGCGTCATACATTCCGGAACGCCGGCACGACGCCGAGCCGCCACTGGGTACTTACGACACCGAGTGGATTCGAAGAGTTCTACCGCGGCGCAGCGGAGATTTTTGCCAGAGGTGCCGTGCCCGACGTCCAGAAGCTCGGCGCCCTCGCCGCCAAGCACGGCTACGAGATCCTGCAGCCGGACACCAATCGATGATTGAAGGTCCGCCTGAAGGCGGACCCCACCGATGATGCTCGCCGCGGAAGACCGCCGGAAGATTTGCGTCATCAGGCTCGCGGCTGTTGCTCGAGCAACCGATCCAGGAGCTGATAGCTCTGCTCCATGCCGTCGGTCATGCCGGTTGACACCGCCGCATCGCGTGCGTGCTTCGACCCGAAGTCGACCAACGTCGTCACTGTCGTGCGATCGCCATCCGGTGTAAACGTGACCGTCACGATCGCGTCGTTTCTCGGAAAGTCATCGCCCACCGTGCCGGGATCGTAGGCCTCCGTGTGGACGAGTCTGGAAGGGGGCTGCACTTCGCGGAACGTGCCGCTGAAGCCGAACTCGGCGCCGTTATCGTTGTTCCGCCACCGCCAGCGATACCGGCCGCCAACGCGTACGTCCATCTCGCACACGGGCATCGACCAGCCGGGCGGGCCGAGCAGCCACCGCTGCACGAGTTGGGGTTCGGTGTACGCACGGTAGACGAGCGCCTGCGGGGCCTTGAAGGACCGCTTGACCTGGACCTCGCGATCGCTCGGCTGCGTGACCTCCGCCCTGTCGATTGTCTGCATGGTGTTCTCCTTCGTGGCGTTCATCGGCGTTTCGGTCGTTTCGTCTGCTGACGCGCACGCTTCGCCGCCGGCGATGCGCGTTGCATCTCTTCCAGTAAGCCGTCGAGACGCTGGTAGTTCGCCTCCCACGCCGCCCGATATTGCTCGAGCCACGCGGTCGCCTCGGCCAGCGGTGTGCCCTCCAACCGCCGCGGCCGTCGCTGTGCGTCCTGCCCCACGCTGATCAGCCCGGCCCGCTCGAGGACTTTCAGGTGCTTCGAGATGGCGGGTTGACTGATAGAGAACGGCTCAGCGAGTTCGGTGACTGACGCTTCGCCGGTCGCCAGGCGGGCCAGAATGGCGCGTCTGGTCGGATCCGCAAGTGCCAGGAAGGTGGCATCGAGGCGAGTGGATGCGTCCTGTTTCATAGCCTACAGGTTTAATAACCATATGGTTATCTAAAACAGGGCCATTGTCAAGCACGCTTTTCAAATAGCCCTCGATCCTTGGTGGCAGTTACACGGAATTGCGGCGGACGATGTACTGCCGTCACACGCCGGAAATAGTGTCGCCCCCGCGTGGTCCATCCTCCCCGAAGCGGCCTCCGCACGCACCCTGGACAACCTGACGTTGACAAGTCGCGTGACCAGCGGCAAAGCTTCGAGACCTATGCCCGACGGCAGCGCAGCGACCATTGCGGTACGACAGGGGGGCAGACCGACCGGATTCGGTTTGATTGCGTTCGGGCTTGCGTGTCTGGTCGGCGCGATTTATGTGGGCGCGAGCGTGGTCGGCGATCTCAGCCAGGTTCGGGCCGCCGGCGTCCTCCCCTATGTCCTCCTTGCAGTGGCGCTGGTCGTGGCGCTGGGCTTCGAGTTCGTCAACGGCTTCCATGACACCGCGAATGCGGTTGCCACGGTGATCTACACCAAGTCGCTCGACGCGAATGTGGCAGTGGTCTGGTCAGGGGTGTGGAACTTCATTGGCGTGCTCGTGTCGACCGGCGCCGTTGCGTTCGGGATCATTTCACTGCTGCCGGTGGAGCTCATTCTTCAGGTCGGAAGCAAGGCCGGGTTCGCGATGGTCTTCGCGCTGCTCATCGCCGCCATCATCTGGAATCTCGGCACCTGGTATCTCGGACTGCCGTCGTCGAGCTCGCATACGTTGGTGGGGTCGATCATCGGCGTCGGTATCGCGAACCAGCTCATGTCTCCAACAACCGGCACCAGCGGCGTCGATTGGACACAGGCGGCAGGCGTAGGCGAATCGCTGCTGTTTTCGCCGATCGTCGGCTTCGCCGTTGCCGGCCTGCTGCTGCTCACCGCCAAAGTGCTCATCCCCAATCGTGCGCTGTATGAGGAGCCACGAGGCGATCAACCACCGCCGCTCTGGATCCGTGGCCTGCTCATCCTCACGTGTATGGGAGTCAGCTTCGCGCACGGCTCCAACGACGGGCAGAAGGGGATGGGGCTCATCATGCTGATCCTGATCGGCACCGTCCCAACCGCCTATGCGCTGAACCACGCGGTCTCTCCAGAACGGATGCAGGCTTTTGCCACGGTTTCGCGCCAAGCCGTGGACATCGTCGCCTCGCACGTCGAAGGGAGCACGGCCATCGGCGAGCCCCGTGAAGAGCTGTCGGAGTACTTGCACACGCATGTGCAGCGGCCCGGAACGCTCGCTGCGCTCAGACAGTTGATCAACGACATTACGATCGAGCTCTCGAAGTACCCGGAGCTGCGCAATGTGCCCGAGGATCGAATCCGCAACTTCCGCAACGATCTCTATATCGTGAGCGAGTCGATCAGGCTAATACTCGCGAGCGGCACGCACACCTTCTCGGAGTCGGACCAGAAGGTGCTCGCGAGCTACCGCCAGGAGGTCGACATGGCCACGAAGTTCATCCCCGGCTGGGTGAAGGTCGCGGTCGCGATTGCGCTGGGCCTCGGAACAATGATCGGCTGGAGACGCATTGTCATCACGGTGGGCGAGAAGATTGGAAAGAGTCACCTGACGTACGCGCAAGGCGCGGCTGCGGAAATCACAGCGATGGCCACGATCGGCGCCGCCGATCAATTCGGGTTGCCGGTCAGCACCACACATGTCCTGTCGTCAGGCGTTGGGGGGACAATGGCCGCGAACCGTTCCGGACTTCAGATGGCCACCGTTCGCAATCTGCTAATGGCGTGGGTGCTCACGCTGCCAGTCTCAATCTGTCTTGCCGGATTCCTGTTCTGGGGATTCCGAATACTGATCGGGTAACCCAACCTCGCCCGAGCTCACGCACCGCCGAGGTGGCGCCGCAGTTCATCTTCGTCCAGCGCGTTCTCCCAGCGCGCGATCGCAATCGTGGCGACGGCGTTGCCAATCAGGTTCGTCGGCGTCATGCCTTCCGACATCAGCCGGTGAATCCCCAGGACGACGGCAACACTCGCCACCGGAATCCGGCCCACGGTCGACAGCGTGGCGACCAGGACGATGAACGCCGCGCCCGCCACGGCCGCCGAGCCTTTGGACGTCAGCAGCAGCACCGTCAACAGCCCAAGCTGCTGCACGAGGGTGAGCGGAGTATCGGTTGCCTGCGCGAGGAAGACGGTTGTCGTCGCGAGATAGAGACAGGTGCCATCGAGGTTGAATGAATAGCCCGTCGGAATGACGAGACCGACGACGTCGCGCCGGCAGCCGAGCTGCTCGAGTTTGGTCATGATCCGCGGTAGGACCGTCTCCGACGATGTGGTTGCGAAGACGATCAGGATCTCCTCGCGAATCCATCGAATGAGCGCGAGCAGGCTGAAGCCACAGAGCCATGCGACGGTCGCCAGCGCGCCGAACACAAAGATCAGGCATGTCACGTAAAACGAGATGAGCAGCTCGCCGAGCGAAAACAGCGTTCCCGTCCCATAGCGTCCAACGGTGAACGCCATCGCGCCGAACGCACCGAGCGGCGCCGCCCACATCACGATTCCGACCGCGCGGAAGAGCCCCGCGCACGCGGCGTCAAGAATGGCAATGAGCGATCGGCCCCACGTGCCCAGCCGGCTCAGTGCCGCGCCGAACAGGACCGCAATGAACAACACCTGCAGGACATTGCCCTCGGCGAAGGCGCCGAAAATGGTGGTTGGAATGATGTTGATCAGGAACGGAACGACGCCTTGCTCCGGGGCGAGCGCAACATACGGAGCGACGGAAGACGAATCGAGTCCGCGCGCATCGATGTGCATGCCGACACCCGGCTGCCATATGTTGACCATCACCAAGCCGAGCACCAGCGCGATGGTGGTCATGATTTCGAAGTAGATCAATGCCTTGAGGGCCACGCGGCCGACGCGTGCCATGTCGCCCATGTTGGCGATGCCGACGACCACGGTCGAGAACACGATCGGCGCAATGAGCATCCGCATCGCTTTGACGAAGGCATCGCCGAGCGGCTGCAGGCGTTCGCCGACCTCCGGTGCAAAGTGTCCCAGCAGCACGCCGCCGATCATTCCCGCGACCACGAGAACCCATAGCTGTGCGTACCACGGGCGACGCCCTACCGCAGAAATCGGAGACCGCGCGACGTTAACGGCCACGCTCATGATCGAACCGGAACAACCGTGCGGGATTGTCGACCAGCAGCAACCGGCGATGCTCATCGTCTGGGGCATACAGCGCAACGAGATCCATCAGGTCGCCGTCGTTCGGCATATACGGAACGTTCGGGTGTGGCCAGTCAGTTCCCCACAACACGCGTCGTGGAGCGGTCTCGACGAGTGTCCGGGCGAATGGAACGGCGTCGTGAAACGGCGGACCGGTGCGTGAAATACGCTCAGGTCCGGTGATCTTCACCCAGCACTTTTCGTCCCGTTCCATGAGCGACAGGAGCTGTCGGAACGCGGGCTGCTCGAGACCCGCGGAGGCATCGACGACGCCCATGTGATCGATCACGTACGGCACCGGCAACGCCTCGAGACACGAAGCGAGTTCCGCCAGCAGCAGGGGTTGCAAGTACAAATCGACATGCCAGCCGAACGGAGCGATGCGCGCCACAATCCGATCGAAGGCCGCCATGTCTGGCCGCCCTCCGAGTCGCGACAGAAAAGTGAAGCGGCAGCCGTCCACTCCGCCAGCGTCGAGCATTTCCAGTTCGCGCTCGGTTATCGAATCGTCGACGTTGCCGACGCCGCGGTACCGTCCGCCACTTTGCGCAATCGCGTCGAGCATCACGGTGTTGTCACGGCCGTACGGCGTGGCGTTGACGATGATCGCGCGCTCGACGCCGATGCGTGCGTGCAGCGCTTTAAATGCCGACAGCGGTGCTTCGGGCGGTGTGTATGGCCGTCGCTCCGCATAAGGGTAGCGATCGGCGGGACCGAAGATGTGGCAGTGCGCGTCGCACGTCAGCGGCGGCGCCTTGAACGTCGGAGCCCGGGGTGCAGGATCAGGTCCTGGAATATCGGGAACAATGGTCAAGGCAGCTTGAAGGGCACTTCGAAATCGCGCAATTGTACGTGGAATGCACCGCGTTCACGAAGTGTGCGCCCGTCAAGTGGGCGAGAAACGCTGGTGATCGAAGGCTGCTGCTCCCCAAGCACGGGGAGCGACGAGCCGCGCTCGTCGCTCATCCAGCCGAAGAGGTCCGCTCTGTTACTTCTCGCGTCCGAGACGTGCCCGACGGCGCATCAGATACGGGATGCTGAGCGCGATGATCACACCGATCATAACGAGCGTTAACGTACTCATTTCCTCTCTCTCCTCAAGCAAATCGGACCGTCTTGACGATCGCGACAAGTTCTCGCGTGGTCCCCCGGATCTCCGCAACTTCCGGTCCATAGCCGAACAGGGACAAAGCGAGACGTCTGGGGCAGGCGCGATTCAAGTTCTGAATCGCGGGCTCGAAAATCGTGATCTGCCCCGGCAAAACGACGCCGGGGGTATACGGCCGGTTCGGCGTTACAATTTGCGCCGTAAATATGAGGTCCAGACCGAAGCTCGTGTGCATCGCGTTGGCAGTCCTCTGTGGGGGAATGTTGGGCTCGGCGCAGAACGCTCCCAACAGCCCGGCGCTGGAGCTGCTGCACGTTCAGGGAAACGTCAGTATGCTCGCCGGCGCAGGCGGAAACATCGCCGTGCAGGTCGGCAAGGACGGCATCCTGCTCGTCGACTCCGGTTCAGCGACCATGACCGACAGGGTCGTCGAGACGATCCGAACCTTGTCAAAGGGGCAAGTCAGCTACATCGTCAATACGAACGAGCGGAGCGATCACGCGGGAGGCAATGCAAATTTCGCGAGGATCGGCCGGCCGCTGGCCATCGCGCGGGCCGCGCAGGCGCGCGTATTCATCGTCGGCTTCAGATCAATTCTCGATCGAGTGAGCGATCCGAGCACCAAGCCGTCACTGCCCGAGCAGGGGTGGCCGAACGACACCTATTCCGGCCCCCAGAAGAACCTCTCGTTCAACGGCGATGCAATCCAGATCTTCCACCAGCAGGCCACCACCGACGGCGACAGCATCGTCCTCTTCCGGCGCGCCGACGTGATCGCGACGGGCGACATTTTCGATCCGACGCAATATCCCATCATCGATTTGAAGAGCGGTGGCAGCCTGCAAGGGGTGCTCGAAGGATTGAATCGGTTGCGAGTGATGGCGGTCCCGGCGGATCACATGGAAAACGGGACGATGATCATCCCGGGCCACGGACGCGTCAGCGATGTGGCGGATCTCGACATCTACCACCAGATGGTGACGATCGTGCGAGACCGGCTTCAGGACATGATCAAGCGCGGGATGACGCTCGAGCAGGTGAAAGCCGCGAAGCCGACGCGAGATTACGATCCGA
>Ga0075423_10006108_pt1 | contig 11290 bp, 17 predicted proteins | sample SoiMethybrSBSTD2_FD_80114 | JGI IMG/M metagenome (GOLD analysis project Ga0075423, IMG submission 80114) | Bulk soil microbial communities from a Populus tree surrounding site in Tennessee, USA - Soil MetaG P. TD hybrid SBSTD2 | ecosystem: Environmental > Terrestrial > Soil > Tree plantation...
CGAGCGAATCCGAACCGTCTCTATAGAGGCCGCCTACTACGACCGCATCCGCCTGGGCGAGCTGGTCGCCGGCGAGGTCGACCAACACCGCGTGGCCGACACCGTCGCGGCGGTCGCACGGCTCGAGCCGTTGGCCGAGGCCGTGTGCGAGCACGAGGTGCGCCAGCCCAGCGCCGCGTATGACCTCGCGTTCCTCGTACGGCGCGAGGCGATGGACGACTTCAGCAATGCTGTCGGCGAGCTCGACCGCGAGGTCGGCGACCGGATCACGCTCAGCTATGTCGGTCCGTCGCCCGCGTACAGCTTCGCCGAGGCCAACCTGGACGAGGGGAGCCCGGCGTGGGCCTGATCACCGGCCTGCTGACGCTTCCGCTGGCGCCGGTGCGCGGGACCGTGTGGATCGCCGAGCGCCTCGAGGAGCAGGCGCTGGCCGAGCTCAACGACGACTCGGAGATCCGCGCTCAGCTGATCGAGCTCGAGGAGCTGCGCGCGTCCGGCACCGTCGACGAGGAGCAACTGGTCGCCGCGGAGGATGAGCTCGTGGAGCGCCTCATGGAGCTCCGCGGCTTCAGCGAGGAGGGGGAGCATGGCGAAGGGAAGTGACAACGGAAAGCTGTCGGCGGCCGAGCTGGGCGAGGCCGCTCTGACGACAATCGAAGAGCTGACCGGCTACGAGCCCGAGGCGGTCACCGCGCTCGAGTGGGACGGCGACCAATGGCAGGTGACGGTCGACGTGCTCGAGCTTGCCCGGGTGCCGAACACCACCGACGTCCTCGGCTCCTACGTCGTCCAGCTCGACGAGCAGGGCACGCTGCGCGGCTACCGTCGCGCGGGGCGTTACACGCGCGGCCAGGTCAACCAGGACTGACCGTGGACGACCGGCCCATCATCGCCCCGCCGCCCAACCGGCTCCCCGGCCACCCGGCCGAGAGCACCAACCTCGCGGACATCCTCGAGCGGGTGCTCGACAAAGGCATCGTCATCGCCGGCGACATCCAGATCAACCTGCTCGACATCGAGCTCCTCACGATCAAGCTGCGGCTGCTCATCGCATCCGTCGACCGCGCGCGCGAGATGGGGATCAACTGGTGGGAAAGCGACCCGTCGCTGCAGAGCCTCGGACCGGGCGACAACGGCGACAGTGGCCCCCGTGCGCTCGAGCGCGAGAACCGCGAGCTGCGCGAGCGCCTGGATCGCCTCGAGGCCCGCCTCGAGGAACGGACCGGTGACTGACCCGCTGCACCGCTGGGCTGCGGGACGCGCGCCCGACCTCATCGCGCGCGCCGAGGCCGAGGCCGTCGCCGCGCTGCGCGACGCGCTGGTCGACGCCGCGGTGGCGGAGCGGCGGAAGCGCGAGGACCGCGCCGCCCCTCCCCCACCCCCGCCTGAGTCACGCCGCAGCGGAAGCGGGGCCACCGCCCTGTGGACGTACGGCGTCCTGGCCGCCGACGCGCCGCTCGATGCGTCCGGTCTCGAGGGGGTCGACACCACACACCCGGTACAGCTCGTGCGCGACGGCGACCTGGCCGCCCTGGCGAGCCAAGTGCCGCTCGACGAGTACGGCGCCGACCCGCTGCGGCGGAACCTGAACGACCTGAGCTGGCTCGAGCGCGTCGCGCGCGCGCACGAATCAGTCCTCGAGACGGCCGTGCACGCGACCACGTGCGTGCCGCTGCGCCTGTGCACGATCTACGAGAGCGAGGAGCGCCTCCGGGAGATGCTCCGCCGCGAGCACGCCGCGTTCACCCACGCGCTGCGCCAGCTCACCGGCCGGGAGGAGTGGGCCGTCAAGCTGCTCGTCGACGCCGACGCACTGACGAAGGCGGCGCGCGCCCTCAGCGACGAGGTCGCCGGCCTCGAGGACGACGCGCGCGGGCGCAGCGAGGGCGGCGCCTACATGCTTCGGCGCCGCATCGACCGGCACGTGCGCGACCGCGCCGCCACGCTCGCGACCGACACGGCGGAGGAGGTCCATGCCCGCCTCGAGTCCTGGGCTATCGACGCGGTCACCCGGCCGCCGCAGAACCGCGAGCTGTCCGGCCACGAGGGCGAGATGCTGCTCAACGGCGCCTACCTCGTCGAGGCCGAGCGCGTCGACGGGTTGCGCGAACTGGTCGACGAGCTCGAGCGCGACTACGACGCGCTGGGAGCGCGGATCGAGCTGAGCGGCCCGTGGCCGCCCTACAACTTCGTGCCCGGTGGGACCGGGACGGCCCCGTGACGACCACGATCGCCGAGCGCGAGGTCGCGCTGATCGACCTCGTCGACCGACTGCTCGGCGGGGGCGTCGTGATCGCGGGGGACATCACGCTCGCGGTGGCCGACGTCGACCTCGTCTACGTCGGCTTGCGCGCGCTCGTGACGTCGGTCGCCACCGCCGAGGAGAAGAACGTGCTGCCGCGCATGGGGAGCTCCCTGTGATCGCGGTGTACGCCATTGCCGACCACCCGGGGCCCCCGCTCCCGGGGCGCGTCGACGGCTTGCGCGTCGTGCCCGCTCACCGGCTCGCCGCGATCTGCGGCGACGTCGAGGAGCGCGAGGTCTCCCCCAACGCGCTCTGGCGTCACGAAGAGGTCGTGGAGGCGCTCATGGAGCAGCGCGACCTCCTCCCGGTTCGCTACGGCACCCGCCTCCGCGATGAGGCGCACGTCGTGGCGGCCGTCGCCGAGCGGCATGACGCGCTGCTGGCCGCACTCGACCGGGTGCGGGGCGCAACGGAGCTCTCCCTCCGCGTCGCCGCGCCGCCCGAAGCACCGACAACGGGCGGCGCGGTCCAGCGCATCCACGAACACCTTGCGGCGCAGGCGCGGTCGTCGACCCTGCTCGACGCGCACGAATCCGCCGACCTGCTGCGGGCGGCCTATCTGGTCGACCGCGCCGGCGGCGAGGCGTTCACCGCGGCGGTGGCCGACCAGCAGCGGGACAATCCGGAGCTGCGCCTGCTCTGCACCGGGCCCTGGCCCCCGTACTCCTGCGCCGCCGCATGACCGACAACGTCCTGCACGCACCCCGCGACCTCGACCTGTTCACGCGCGAGCAGCCCCGGCTCGACGATGCGCTCTCGCGCCGCATCAACGCCGATCCCGAGAACCTCGAGCGGGGCCTGGCCCAGCTGGTGATGACGATCGTCGAGCTGCTCCGCCAGCTCATGGAGCGCCAGGCGCTGCGGCGCATCGACGGCGGCACGCTGTCGGCCGATCAGGTCGAGCGCCTCGGCCAGACCTTCATGGAGCTCGACAAGCGGATGGCCGAGCTTCGCGAGGAGTTCGGGCTCGACGAGGAGGACCTCAACCTCAACCTCGGCCCGCTCGGCAAGCTCCTGTGACAGACGCGTGACCGCGCTCGTCTGGTACACGCGCGACCTCCGCGTGCACGACCACCCGCCGCTGCAGGCCGCGCTCGACCGGCACGATCGCGTCGTTCCCATCTTCTGCTTCGACGACCGGCTGCTGCGCGGGCGCCACGCGTCGGGGCCGCGCACGCAGTTCCTGCTCGAATCGCTGCGCGACCTCGATGCGGCGCTGCGCCAGCGCGGCAGCGGCCTAGTGCTCCGGCACGGACGGCCCGAGGACGAGCTGTCCGACCTGGCGCAGCGGATCGGTGCGAGCGAGGTGCTCTGCAGCGCGGACTCGAGCCCCTACGCCCGCGCCCGCGCGCTCCGGGTCCGCGCCGGGCTCGACCGCGCCGGCGCCGGCCTGCGGACCGAGCCCGGGCTGCACGCCGTCGACGATCTCTCCGCGCTGCGGACGCAGGGCGGCAAGCCGTACGTCGTGTTCTCGCCCTTCCATCGCGCGTGGCTGATGCAGCCCCGCCGCGACGTGCTGCCGGCGCCCCGCGCGCTGCCGCCGCTGCCCGCGCGCGTGCGCAAGGGGCGCATGCCGTCGCTGCACGCGCTCGGCCTGGCCTCGGATGCCACCGACGCGCCCGCCGGCGGCGAAGCCGAGGCGCGCCGGCGTGCGCGCGCGTTCCTGGCCGGTCCGGTGGAGCGCTATCCGGAGGAGACCTCGCGCCTGTCGGCGCACCTGCACTTCGGCTGCATCTCGGTCCGGGAGCTCGAGGAGCGACGGCCCGCCGAGGAGTTCCGGCGCCAGCTGGCCTGGCGCGACTTCTACCACCACGTGCTGCTCCATCACCCCGGCAACGCCCGCCGCGCACACCAGCCCCGGTACCGCGCGCTGCGCTGGAGCAGGAGCCGCAAGCGCTTCGACGCCTGGTGCGCCGGGCGCACGGGCTTCCCGCTCGTGGACGCCGGCATGCGCCAGCTGCGCCAGGAGGGGTGGATGCCCAACCGGGTGCGGCTCGTCGTCGGCTCGTTCCTGACCAAGGACCTATGGATCGACTGGCGCTGGGGCGAGCGCTGGTTCATGCGCCACCTCGTCGACGGGGACGAGGCCAACAACAACGGCAACTGGCAGTGGATCGCGTCGGTCGGGACCGACCCCCAGCCGCCGTTCCGGCGCGTCTACAACCCGGCCCGCCACCAGGAGCGCGTCGATCCCGACGGCGTCTACGTGCGGCGATACGTCCCCGAGCTCGCGCGCGTCCCCGGCCACGCCCTCGCGGAGCCCTGGCGGATGACCGACGACGAACAGCGCACGGCCGGCTGTGTGATCCGCCGGGACTACCCGCAGCCAATTGTCGACCACGCCGCGGCACGCCGCGAGGCGCTCGCGCGCTACGCCGCCGCGTCCTAGTCGGACATCGCCACGTGCCCCGGGCGGGCCGCGACGCGCGCAAGCCACGCCTGCACGGCCGGATAGCGGGCGAGGTCGAACCCGCCCTCGTGGGCGACGTGGGTATACGCGTAGAGCGCGATGTCCGCCACCGTGTAGCGCTCGCCGACGAAGAAGGTACGGCTGGAGAGGTGGCGCTCCATCGCGCTCAGGGCGGCGTAGCCGGCGCCCCGTCGCGCCTCGATCTCGGCCTCGGGGGGCGGCGTCTCGGCGAAGGCGACCCAGAACCGCACCACGGCGAGGTTGGGTTCGTGGCTGTACTGCTCGAAGAACAGCCACTGCAGCACCTGGGCGCGCTCGTAGCGATCGTCGGGCAGGTACTGCGTGCCCTCGGCGAAGTAGCAGAGGATCGCGTCGGACTCGGCCAGCGGCCGCCCGTCGTCGAGGACCAACGTCGGCACGCGTAGCCCCGGGTTGAGGTCGCCCAGCAACTCCGCCCGGTCGGAGCGGTCCACGACCGATACCTCGCGCCGCTCGTAGTCCAGCCCCAGGTGGGCGAACAGCAGCCGGACCTTGTAGCAGTTGCCCGAGACCTGCGAGTTGTAGAGAAGCACCCCCGCCTACTCCGGCACGCCCGCCGCGCGCAGCGCCTCTTCCGGCGCAAACTCGGTCTCCAGGCCCAGGACCTTGCCGTCGCGCAGCGTCCAGATCACCGCCGAGCGCTGCTCGACCACGACACCGCTGCCCTTCCCACGGCCGTAGCGCTTCTCGATCACGACGACCTTGTCGCCGGCGTCTACGAACCGCTCGGGCTCGAGCCGGAACTCGTCCCAGACGTCCGCGACGTCCCGGCCGAGGCGGCGGACGCCGTCGTGCCCCACGTACACGTCGGGATTGAAGACGCGGCGCGACATGTCGATCCGCACGTCGGGGTCGATCAGGTCGAACAGCTTGCGCGTGGCCTCGCGATCGGTCAGCGACGCAGTCATCAACGCCATGACCTCGCGCACGAGAGCAACGTTCTCCGCCGACACCGAGCGGATTATCGTGGAGCGCCGAGGCAATCCGGATCGAATCGCGCACCTGTCGATTTCGCGCCTGCCCGTTCGTCTCATGGGGGACCATCCCCAACAAGGAGGACCGACGTGCACTACATGATGCTCATCCACCAGGTCGACGCCCCCACGCCGCGGGACCAGGAAGCCTGGGCGAAGCTCTCCGAAGAGGAGCAGCAGTCCGTCTACGCCGACTACCAGGCGATCAACGAGAACCCCGGCGTCACACCGGGCGTCGGGCTCGGGTCGGCCGAGACGGCGACGACCGTCCGCGTCCAGGACGGCAAGACGCTGACCACCGACGGCCCGTTCGTCGAGCTCAAGGAGGCGATCGCCGGATACCTCATCTTCGAGGCCGACGACCTCGATGCCGCCATCGAGCTCGCCGCGCGCATCCCGGCCGCGCGGCTGGGCGGGGCGATCGAGGTGCGCCCGGTGGTGGAGTACTAGCCATCCTCGAGCAGGCCTTCCGCGACCACTGGGGCTACGTCCTCGCTGCGCTGATCAGCTTCCTCGGCGACTTCGACCTCGCCGAGGAAGCAGCGCAGGAGGCGTTTGCGATCGCCGCCCAGCGCTGGCCCCGCGACGGTGCCCCCACCAATCCGCGCGCGTGGCTCATGACGACGGCGCGCAACCGGGCCACCGACCGCATCCGGCGCGAGCGCAACCTGGCGGTCAAGACGCGCCTGCTCGAGGTGCCCGAGGCGACCGAGGACGACATGGACGAGCCCACCTTCAAGGACGAGCGCCTCGAGCTCGTCTTCACCTGCTGTCACCCCGCGCTGGCCACCGAGGCCCAGGTGGCGCTGACCCTGCGCACGCTCGGCGGCCTGACCACGGACGAGATCGCGCGCGCCTTCCTCGTCCCCGAGAAGACCATGGCCCAGCGGCTGGTGCGTGCGAAGAACAAGATCAAGACGGCCGGAATCCCGTTCCGCGTCCCCCCCGACCACCTGCTGCCCGACCGGATCGCCGCCGTGCTCGCGGTCGTCTACCTGATCTTCAACGAGGGCTACGGCGGCGGGCGCGGCGAGCTCGTGGCCGAGGCGCAGCGGCTCGGGCGGGCGCTGGCCGAGCTGATGCCCGACGAGCCCGAGGTGCACGGGCTGCTGGCGCTCATGCTGCTGCTCGACGCCCGCCGCGAGGCGCGCTTCCGCGGCGACGACCTGGTGCTGCTCGCCGACCAGGATCACTCGCTCATCGACGCGGAGCAGGTGACCGCCGGCCGTGCCGAGCTCGACCGGGCGCTTGCGCTGCGCGGGCGCGGCCCGTACGTGGTGCAGGCGGCGATCGCCTCCCTGCACGCGGACGAGCAGCGCGACTGGGCTCAGATCGCCGCGCTGTACGGCGAGCTTGCCCGCCTGACCGACTCGCCGGTCGTCGAGCTGAGCCGCGCTGTCGCGGTGGCGGAGGAGCAGGGGCCCGACGCGGGACTCGCAATCGTGGACCGGCTCGAGCTCGGCGACTACCGCTACCTGCACGCCACACGAGGCGAGCTGCTGCGCCGGCTCGGACGCACCGCCGAGGCGCGCGCCGCCTATTCCCGCGCGCTCGAGCTCGCCCACGACGACGCCGAGCGGCGCGTGCTCGAGCGGCGCCTGAGGCAAACTTCCGGTTGATGCCCGAGCTGCCGCTCCCGCCCCACTTCGACCCCAGCCGCGTGGGCGAGGTGTGGCGGGTGCCCTACGAGGACCGCGCGCGGGAGGCGCCGGCGTGGGCCGAGGCGCACGGCATCGCCCCCGCCGCCGAGGACCGCCACCGCATCTGCCTCCTGGCCGTGGACGTCCAGAACACGTTCTGCATTCCCGACTTCGAGCTCTACGTCGGCGGGCGGTCGGGGACCGGTGCGGTCGACGACAGCCGCCGCCTGTGCGAGTTCGTCTACCGGAACCTCGGCTCGATCACGCAGATCTTCCCCAGCCTCGACACGCATCACGCGATGCAGGTCTTCCACGCCATCTGGCTCGTCGACGACGCCGGCGACCATCCCCCGCCCTACAGCCTCGTCTCGCCCGAGGACGTGACGAGCGGGAAGTGGCGGGTCAACCCCGCGGTGGCCGAGGCGCTCGGCCTCGACCTCGACTACGCGCAGCGCCACCTCGTCCACTACACGCGGGCGCTGGCCCGCGGCGGGAAGTACGACCTGACCGTCTGGCCCTACCACGCGATGCTCGGCGGGATCGGCCACGCGCTGGTGTCGGCCGTCGAGGAGGCCGTTTTCTTCCACGGCATCGCCCGGCGCACCCGCCCGGACTTCCAGGTCAAAGGCGACAACCCGCTCACCGAGCACTACTCGATGCTCGGCCCGGAGGTGACCGAGGGACCGGACGGCGACCCGCTGACGGGCAAGAACACCGAGCTGATCGCCAAGCTGCTGACCTTCGACGCCGTGGTGGTCGCGGGGCAGGCCAAGAGTCATTGCATGGCGTGGACGATCGACGACCTGCTCGAGCACGACGCCGTGCGCGAGCGGCTCGCCGAGCGCACCTACCTGCTCAAGGACTGCACCTCGGCCGTGGTGGTCCCCGGCGTCGTCGACTACACCGACGAGGCCGACGCCGCCTTCGAGCGCTACGAGGAGGCGGGCATGCATTGTGTGCGTTCGACCGAGCCGATCGAGCGCTGGCCCGGATTGCGCGTCACGCAGTAGCGCCCCGGTGGTGGTCGACGACCTCGACGTTGGTGCCGTCGGGGTCGAGGACGAAGGCGGCGTAGTAGCCGGGGTGGTAGCGACGCCGCTCGCCGGGCTCGCCGTTGCCCCGGTAGCCGGCGGCCAGGGCGTCCGTGTAGAAGCGCTGCACGTCCTCGTCGCGGCCGGAGAAGGCGATGTGCAGGTTGGCGGTCGGCGGCCCCGGCACGAGCGAGAACGAGCCCCCGGCCCGGCCGACCGCAAAGGACGAGCGCTGGGGATCCTCATGGCGGAGGGTCAGACCGGCGGCGGGGGCGATGAGGCGGTAGAACGCGGTCGCCGCGGCGAGGTCGTCGACCCGCAGCCACAGGTGGTCGACGATGCCCTCGCGCGCGACCGAGCCGGTGTGCACCGCCTCGACGCTGTTGCCGTCGGGATCGCGCAGGAACGCGCCGTAGTAGTCCTCGCGGTACTGCGGGCGCGGCCCGGGCGCCCCGGCGTCGGGGTGTCCGGCGTCGATTCCCGCCTGCCAGAACGCGTCGACCTGCTCGCGCGAGGGCGCCACGAACGCGATGTGCAGGCCGGTCGTCACCGGATGCTCGTCGGAGGCGGCACTGACCAGGAAGTTGGCCCAGCTGGTCACGGCGTTGGTGCGATAGGTCGTGTCCACGCCCAATGGCGCGAGGACGGTCTCGAAGAAGGCCTCGGTCGCGGCGCGATCGGTGACGCGGACGCTGATGTGGTCGAACACGGGAGCGATCAGTCCTCCTGGTCGTGGATGAGCGCTCGCGGCGCATCGAGGACGAGGCGGCGGCGGCGCAGCCCCGTCAGCCGCGGCTCCTGGTCGGCGAGCGCAACGAGGTCGGCGTAGGCGCGCCGGTGGCGGATCGTGAGGTGGGGGCCCGCCCGGTCGGCGGGACGGCCGTCGAGCTCGTAGCGCGTCCCGCCGTAGCTCAACCCGACCTCGAGTCCCACGACGCTGGACTCGGCGACGACGAGCGGCGGCGTGCAGCCGCCGTGCGATTCGAGGGCGGTGACGACCATACCCTCCACGCCGGCGGCGAGGATCGGGCCCCCGGCGGCCATGCTGTACGCACTCGACCCGAGGGCCGAGGCCACGACCACCCCGTCGCCGACCGCGCGCGCGTAAAGCTCGTCGTCGACGCGGATCGACACCATGATCTGTCCCGGGCCGGCGCGCACGACGGCCACGTCGTTGACGGCCACGCCGATGGGCAGGTCGGGGCACTTGACCTCGAGTCCGGGGATCGGCTCGGCGGTGAAGCGATCCGCGGCGACTTGGTCGAGCGCGGCGACGACGCCCTCCGCACCCACCGCGGTCAGCATGCCAATGCTCCCGCATGCGACGGCCAGCACGGGACGCGACACCGCGGCGCCCACGCTCAACGCGTGCAGCGCCGTGCCGTCGCCCCCGACCGCGAGCAGCAGGTCGCAGTCGCCGGCGTCGACCGCCTCGGCCACTTCGCGCGCCTGGCCGGCGACCGGCACCTGGCCGACCGCGACGTCGTGCGCCGCCGCCCAGGTGGAGATCGCGTCGAGGACGGAGTCGATGCGGCGCGTCGGGTGGACGACGAGCCCCAGTTGACGCAGCGCGAACACGGCCGGCGCCAGTCTGCCAGCTGGAGCCGGGCTGCGGCCCTACGCGGCGCCGCCGGGCGGGACAAGGCCGCTCGCGTAGGCGAAGATGACCGCCTGGACGCGGTCGCGCGCGCCGACCTTCGCGAGGATGCGCTTGACGTGGGTCTTGACCGTCGACTCCTCTATGACGAGCTCGGCGGCGATCTCCCCGTTCGAGAGCCCGCGCGCGACGAGCGACAGCACCTCGCGCTCGCGCGGGGTGAGCTCGTCCAGGCGCGCGTCCCGAGCGGCATCCGGCGGCGGCTGCCCGGACATGCGCTCGCGACCCGCCGGGTCACCGAGGGCGAGAGCAGCGAGTCGCCCGCCGCGATCGTGTGAATCGCGGCCACGAGCTCCTCGGGCGCGGTGCGCTTGAGCAGGAATCCCGACGCGCCGGCGCCGAGCGCGCCGAAGATGTAGTCGTCCTGCTCGAGAGTGGTCAGGATCACCACCTTCACCGACGGGTAGGCCGGCGTGGACGTCGACGCGGCCGCGCTCGTCCAGGCCCGAGCGGGGGCGCGGCGCGCCGGCGTGGACGTTGCGTTCGTGGACGACGACGCCGCCCGGCCGATCGCGGCCGGGCGGTTCGACCTCGCCTACGCGCGCCTGTTGCTCAGCCACCTGGTCGACCCGTTCGCGGTGATGCGGGCGATGGTGGCCGAGGTGCGCCCCGGCGGCGTGGTCGCGGTCGAGGACATGTTCCTCGGCACGCTGCGCAGCGACCCGCCGGCGCCGGCGCTCGATCGGCTGCAGGAGGTGTATGGCGCGACGGTCCGCTTTCACGGCGGCGACCCCACCATCGGTCCGCGGCTGCGGGCGCTCTTCGGCGCGGCGGGGCTGCGCGACGTGCGCGAGGGCACGGTGGTCAACCCGATGGAATCGGTGGACGACAAGCTGTTCCTGGCCCAGCTGGTGAGGAACATGCGCGGGTCGATCCTCGAGGCGGGCGCGGGGACCGACGAGGAGATCGACGCGCTCGAGCACGGCGTGGCCGAGGCGGCGCGCGACCCGGCGACGACCTTCTACCAGGTGCGCATCCACCAGGTCTCCGGTCGGCGGCCGGACCGACGGGCCTCCTAGAGCCGATAGGGCAGGACGTCGAACTCGGTGCTCGCCCGCTCGAGGATCGTCGCCGCGGTGTCGACGTCCTCGAGCCATTCGTAGGTGACGCTCTTGCTCGAATGGATCTCGACGCCCGCCGCGCTCATGCGGGCGATGCCCCGGCGGTGGTCGTCCTCGCGTGCGGTGTAGGTCGCGTCCGCGGGGACGACGACGCGGTAGCCGGCGTCGATCAG
>Ga0075423_10006109_pt1 | contig 11289 bp, 13 predicted proteins | sample SoiMethybrSBSTD2_FD_80114 | JGI IMG/M metagenome (GOLD analysis project Ga0075423, IMG submission 80114) | Bulk soil microbial communities from a Populus tree surrounding site in Tennessee, USA - Soil MetaG P. TD hybrid SBSTD2 | ecosystem: Environmental > Terrestrial > Soil > Tree plantation...
ACTCTACGTCGTGCTCGCGAACGCCGCGGCTCGCGTTCGACCCGCTCGCCGCATGTGCTGGCGCTGCTCGAGCAGCGGGACGACAACTCGCTCGAGGCGTACCTGGCTGCAAGGCAGAGAACGTGGCCGTGAACCGGTCAGCGGCCGGCTTGGTCGCGGTAGTCGAGCTCAGCGACGTACGCCTGGAGGCCTTTTCGCAGGTCGGCGAAAGCGGGCGACGGCGCTTGGCCTCCGAGGTTCAACCGGTGGAGGAGGCGCCCATTGAGCGTGCGGGCCTCACCGTCGGAGAGCACGAGTTCGGCGACCTCGCCTGCGTACCCTCGCTCCAATGCTCCTCGCAGTGCGGCGACATCGTCCTCGGATTCGCCCTCCTCGGGATCCAGCCGGCCAAGGTCGAGCAGCGTGCGCCGGTCGGCTTCCTCGGTGAGCTTGATCCGCTTGTAGCCGAACGCGATGACCACGCCCTTATGGTTTCAGAACGCGAGGGAGCTCGACGGATGCCTGCCCTCTCGCTGCCGCGCGTGCCGTGGGGACTGCTTACCTTAGGACGGCCGTCAGGGAAGAGTCTCATGGACGTGATCGCCACCGTTCACGATGCGGTTTCCCGCGACCTGCGCCGCGACCTGCGCGGCTGCGAGAAGCGCCGTATCGTCGAGTCGCGGCGAACCGCGAGCAGGCGCGGCTGACGCGCGAGTTCTGCCGCGAGCTGCTCGAGGGCAGCCCGTGAAAGATCGACCACGCGAGCTTCGCCGACTACGGAGGGTGGCGCACGCCGCACGGAACATCGGATCGGCCATTCCGGCAGACGATGTCGTCGCGCAGTGACGGTCAGGGCTCTCCCGGCACAAACTCCGCATACCACTGCGGTCCCGCCTTGCATGTGAAAACCGGTTGTTGCAACCGCCGTGGCCGCAACAGGCGTAGAGAACGCCGGGGAGGGCGGTCCTGCGTGGGATCGTCGCCAAGCGGAAGTGCCTTCGCCGAATGGCATCCGCTCGCGGCGCACTCGCCACCAGACTTCCCGCCCGCTTCTGTCCTTCCGCCAGGCACGCGCGTCGTATCGATACGAGTCGAAAAGGAGAAGCTGCGATGCAGTGGTCCGAAGCCGAGCTGGGAGGTTCGCAGAAAGCGCCATCCTCGTCGGAACGGCAACCACTGAACGTAGTACGGGATTCGGTGCTGGTCAGCAGCGCCTGAGCAGACGCGATAGGGTGTCAGAGGCCACAAACGCGCCAGCTGGGACGGTGTCAGATTCCGACGCCGCGGTGCCATCCCACTCCCTCGTTTGCGACCGCCCGCGTCCACCACGGGAAGGTTGCGATCACGCATGTGCTCTCAGTAGAGATCGGGGCGACTCACGCGTTTTCGCTCGGCGCGCGACTCGCGGGTGCGAGCGCGGAACGGTTCCGGTCCGAAGTGATTGTTCACGGCGAGGGGGTCTCGGAGGTGCGGATCACCGCAACGGATGGCTCCGCCGAACTCACTCGGGCTTTGCTTTCAGCGCTGCGGGCCTTTCTGGTCGAGCAGGAACTCAAGACGGCGAGCATCGTCATCCACGGGCGGGAGTACGTCCTCTCGGCGTAACCTAGGCGCTTTAAGGGCGAATCGCGCGCCAGCCGGCGTCTCGTGAGGAGATGAATGAGCGTGCATCTCGGCCACTGTCGGAGATCTGCGCAGCGAGCAAGAGACACAGGGCATTCAGCGACCCTTACTCGTCGTCCTGACACGCCTTAGTCTCAAGAGCCATCTGCCGGGTTCGCGTCGACTTTGCTTGGACCGCTGGCCCCATCGCGGGCGAGCCGCTAACCGGAGGGTTGTTGGTTCGAGTCCACCCGTGGAGTTTCAGAACCGCCCTGACTAGGCGCCTTTTCGCTCGTTGCGCTGCCGGGGCAAGTCGGTCTTGGTGGACCCCTTTTGGTACGCATCTCGGCGTCGAGTTCCGCGAAAGCCTTGGAGCGCGCGCCACCACCCCGGCGCGGCGACAAGCCGGCTTGCCGTCGCGGCTCAGCGGCGGGCGAGCCGGCGACCGCTCTCTGACTCGGGCGGGGTGTAGTTCAGCTGGTAGTGGTGATACAGCACCGACTCGTCCGTCTTCGAGAGCTCGTCGCCGTGCATGTCGATGTTGGGGGCGTCCTTGACCTGTTCCTTCGACACCGCGACCCGAAGGTTGTCGGGCCCGATCGTGATCCCCTTCAGCGGGACAAACGTCAAGTGTCGGCTGATCAGGCCCTCCTTGACGGTGCCGAAAATCGGCTCATCCGTCTCGACGTCGACATAGACGTCTTGGAGCTTGCCGATCTTGTCCCCATCACGGTCGACTAGGTCCTTGCCGTGCCACTCGGCGATGTTCTCATGCTCTGCCATTGTCTCTCCCTCCTCGTCCCCTCGCGGCGCCCCGGATCGAGATTCGATCGTGTCCGGCTCCGGTTCTCGACGTTCTTGGTGCCATCTTGCCACGTGGTCCGCCGCACCCCCTGGTTCGCCGCTCGAGGTTCGCGGGGCCATTCCGACCAGGCCGGAGGCGTCGGTCGAAAGGCGGCGACGCGCAGCTGGCCGCAGTCCTGGCAGACCGTGCTGTCAGCCGCCGGTTCGGCGACTGGCCACCGGATCGAAGGCATGCTCGCCGCCTCGCGACTCGACCGCAAGACGTGCTCGGTCTCGCGTGCGCAGCCGGAGCAGTAGCGGCGAAGTGCTTCTCCCGCCCCAGTGGGGCTCAAGAGTACTCGGGCCGAGTGCTTAGGCAAGGACGCCGCGCGAGGCTGCCGAGTGGCAACCGAAGGATGCGGGCGACCGAACCGGACTCTGAAGAGGCCGCTTGCGTTTGAGGGCTCGACAGCGTCGTCGAGCCCGATGCGTGCGTGACGATCGCCGGCGCCAGGAGTCCTGAGAGCGACCTTTGCCCCACGTTCGAGACGTCCATCCCTGCTCGAGCCAACACGATTGAGTGTCCCAATCGCCATAAAAAAGCACCTCCCATTCGCGAACGGATAAGGAAGGCGCGGCTGCGCGATCGGCATTCGTCCTCGTGCATCCATTGTAGCCGCGATTGCTGCGCATGGTAGGTCCGGGTTTAGAGTTGCCCCTGCCGCCGTCGGCGTTGGGGCTCAGAACCAGCCTCGCCGCTTGAAGAAGGCGAGGAGGATCACAACAACGATGAGCTCGGAGCCGACGCCGACGACCACGAACGTCTCCCAGCCTCCGACCTGGCCGACGAGCCAGCCGAAGTTCTGGCCGAAGAAGCCGGTGAGCCAGCTGAGCGGCAGGAAGATCGTTGCGATCACTGCCAGCTGCTTCATCACGGCGTTGAGGCGGTTCGAGACCGTCGAGAGGTACACGTCCATTGCGCTCGTCAGCAGGCCGCGGTAGCTGTCGATTAGATCGCTGATCCGGATCAGGTGGTCGTAGACGTCTCGGAAGTAGTGCTCGTCCTCCTCCGCCAGTCCATGAAGCGGCTACTCGTCGGCATGCGTACGGCGGTCAGCCCCCGGCGCGACGCATTCGCGAGCGCCGGGGGCGGCATCGCCGCGCTGCTCGATCCCGAAGATCTCCTGCAGCTGCTGCTCGCCAACCCGGAGGAAGATCGCGTTCTCCAGCTCGTCGATGCGGTCGTCGAAGTCGGCGAGGATCGGGAAGAAAGCTGTCCACGAGCCCGTCGATGCTCCGGTAGAGCAGCAGCGACGGACGGTCGATCGCCTCGTCGCGCTCCCGGTAGCGCGGCGGATCTCGGCGAACGCGGGGCCGTCGTCCCGGTGAATGGTGAAGAGGAAGCGCTCGGAGTAGAAGCAGTGCACCTCGACCAGCCGGTCTTCGTCGGGGGAGGCGCCGTCGGCGACGATGAAGTTGAAGTCGCCTGGAACCCGAAGACCTCGCGCAGGGTGTCGAAGGCGTCCGTGTCCGGTCGGTCGAGGTCGAGCCAGATGAAACCGCCTCTCGCCAGCAGCTCCGCCGCCGACTCCCGGCTGAAGTGCATCTCCGTGCTGCCGCGATCGTGGACGACGTGGCAGGTCGTCGGACCGCCGCGCCGCGCAGCGGAGTCTGTCCCTCGGGCCCAAGCGCCGCTGTGCAGACATCGCGCGTTGGCGAGCCCTCAACCATCACGCGGATCGTGCTCGCGGGCTCGGGTCGCGCCCCCGGCCGGATCGCCGGGTGCCCAGTGCCGGGCGACCTCCATTGGCGCCGGCGAGGTCTGGTCGCGCGACGCCGCTTAACCCCTACCTACTTGGTTGCGCCGCCCTCGTCTTCCCAGGCCTGCAACGCTGCCCAGCCAGCCGCATCGGCGCGCGCCTTCTCCAGCCGCTTCGCTTCGAGCCCCTTCGCTTCCAGCTGTTTCGCCGTTACGATCGAGCGCCGGTGCCCGTTCGAATGGGCACCAGGCCCTCGAAAGCGTGGATCAAATGGCCCGTGTCTTCGTGGTGCCTCGATCATCGCCCCATCCCTTCGGTGGTCAGTGCGGACGTCTTGTTTGCCAACTGCCTGCTCGCGCAAGCTCACTTACGCGCGCGCAACAGCGGTGTTCCCGTACTCGTCCACGGAAGCAATCTCCCGCTTCTCCCGTTCCGCCAGCCAGATCCCGAGCCAGACTGGCCCCCATAGTCCGACCGTGAGGATCGTCAGGCACAGATGAAACCGGTGCCCGCTCCGCCTACCACGCACGAGCACAACCTCGTAATCGCTCTGCCCGGCGACGCGCCCGGCGACGCGCCGGCCCCCCTTGAGCAAGGTGCCTGCAAATGCCCCGTCGAGGATTGCCTTCCGCTCCGCCGGCGATTTCCTCGCGCCCGTGACGCTGCTTGGTGAGGCTCGTTCGTTCATGTCGGCTCCTCTTACTCGTTTCGGTAGTTACATCTTACACATTTTTCATTGATAGCGTTTTTTTCAAATTTCGCTAGCGACTATGGCGTTTGCTGTACATTGTAAGCCGTGTTCGCCGGAAACAGCAAAAGGGCAGGTAAGGGAAGCGTCGAACGAGCGGTCGCCTACATCCGCCTCGGTCGCCACGAGTACGGCGGCGGTCACAGGCTGGACACCCAGCGTGAGCGGGTGACGGACTATGCGCACCGCGAGGGCATCTGGCTCATGGCCGTTTACGAGGACCGCGGCGTCTCCGGCTCGACGCCACTCGCGGCGCGACCGGGCATGTCGCAGGCGCTCGAGGTCGTCCGCGCCCGTGCGGCCGACATCCTGCTGGTCGCACGCCGGGACCGGATTGCATCCGACCCGCTCGTCGGCGCGCTAATCGAGCGCGAGTTCGAGCAGGCAGGCGGCCGTGTCGTGTACGCCGAGGGCGGGATGGAGGACGGTTCGCAGAACCAGCCGATGCGCGAGGTCCTCGACTCGGTTGCCGAGTACGAGCGCGCCAGCCTCGTTGCCCGACTGACCGCGGCCAGGGCGGCCAAGAAGGCACGCGGCGGCTACGCCGGCGGAAGACCACCGTTCGGCTACCGCGCGCACGGGAAGGCCCTCGTCCCGAACGAGGAGCAGGCGGCCGTCGTGCGCTGGATCTTCGACCGGGTTGCGCGGGACGGCTGGTCGACGCGCTCGATCGCGGAGAAGCTCGACCAGGAGGGCGTGCTCGGGAGACGCTGGCGGTCGCCGGACGTCTGGACGATCCTGCGACGCGAGGATTACAAAAAGGGCCCGCCGGCCTCACGAATCGTCGACGCTCGGGTCTGGAACCGCGCGGACGCCATCCTCGCCGGGCGGCGACGTCGACGCACCAACTCCTTGGGAGGCGAAGCTCGCGCCGCCCCAGCGCCGTGACCGGACGGGTGGGCGCTTCTTCGTCTTGCCGGGCCGCCACGTCGCTCAGTTCGACAAAGGTGAGGAATTGCAGCGAGTTTTGAATGTAGAATTGCCAAAGCGATTTCCAAGTCTGACTCGTTCTACGCGGATCATTCAGAACCTGTATTATGGGTTGTGGCAGCGAGTAGACGTTTTCGACGTCGCGAACGCAAGCGAGCGCCGCTCTCCTCTCCTCTTTGTTGCGAAGGGCCTCTCCTGAGGACTTTCGGGATCTGACCCCGTTTGGCGATTCTCGCCAGTGCGAGGCCAACAGCCGAGGAAAGGAGAACTATGTCCTCGGAACAGAAGAACAAGACGATTGTCCGCCGCCTCTTCGAGGAATCCTGGCAGGGAAATCTCGATGTCGTCGACGACCTGACCGCCCGCGACTACGTCGGACATGATCCGGCGAACCCGGAGCCGGTTCGCGGCCCGGAGGGCGTTAAGTCGTTCATCTCGACGTACCGAGCGGCCTTCCCCGACATGCGGATTACGGTCGATAATCAGCTGGCCCAGGATGACCTGGTCGCGACGCGCTGGACTTCCCGCGGCACACAGAAAGGTGAGCTGATGGGCATCGAGCCCACGGGCAAGAAGGTCACCGTTTCGGGCGTGACGATCTCGCGGCTCGCTGACGGGAAACTGGTCGAAGAGTTCCACAACTGGGACACGTTCGGCCTCATGCAGCAGCTCGACGCCATCCCCGTGATGGCGCCGGTCTAGCCGCAGGAATTACCGCTCGACGGGGGCCGCCTGATGTCGGCCCCCGAACTCGAGCACAGCGCAAAATGTGCCTTGCTACGCCGGGTGTCCACCGCAAGCTCCAGTCAGTAGCCCCGGCGAGCGTTGGTCTTTCACCGAACCTCGTCAGGCGAAAGCGTCCACCGTTGACGCTGGTTGCTCCGTTGCCAATGGTGCTGCCAGCAGCTGAGCCACAGTAGAGGCCAACTCTCGCGGGCTGAACGGTTTCGGCATGAAGCAGTCGGCGCCCGCTGCGAGCGCCGCCTCGCGCTGCTGCCGCGTAACCGCGGCCGTGAGTGCGAGCACCGGAACGCGGGCTCGGTTCGGGCTGAGGCAGGTTAGGAGCAGCACGCCAAACTCGTCCACGCCGGGTGCGTACGGGTCGACGATCAGGAGATCAGGCTCGAGCGCGTCGATCGAGGGCTGGAGCCGATGCCAGTCGTCAACCTCCAACACGTCACACGAACCCTGCTCGAGGCTGGCCCGAATCAGGTCACGGTGAACAGGTTCTGGGTCGCACACGAGGATTAGAGGAAGCAGGCGCACCGGCTCTCGCGTCCGTCCGGTCGGCGCGGCCGGGAGGGGACGCGAATGCCGCAATGGCGTGTCGCTCGCTAGCTCCTCGCGAGCGCTGACTAGCGCGGCCGCGAGCCGGCTGAGACCGAGCTCGATCGTTCTGGTAGTCGTGCCGTCGCGCACCGCAAGGGCGTCCCTTAGTTCCGAGGCGCGGAGACCCGCGTAGTACGCCAACACGATCAGCTCTCGCTCTTCATCGGGGAGCTGCACTAGCGCCCGGTGAACGGGCTCGCGCTCCAGTTCCCAGGCACCGCTGCGCGCCGGAGGCTCGTCGGACGGAAGCAAACTGGGTCTTCCTCCAGCTGGCTCAAGCACCTTTTCAACGGACTTGCGATGGACGCTCGCAAGTATCGCCGCCGCCACTTGCAGCGGCGCCACGCGTGGGCGGCCCTCGCGCCAGACGGCGTAGATCGCCGCATTCACGACGTGCTCGGCGACCTCAGGCTCGCCGACGATCCCCAGTGCGAGCTCTTCGGCCTTCTGACCATAACGGTCGGCGAGTCCGGCAAGGGTCTGCTCGTTGCCTGCAGCGACGAGGGCAATCAGGTCGCTGTCCGATAAGTAGCCGACTCGCCCCGGCGCCACTTCAGCTTCTTTGGCGAAGGACGTTGGCTCGGCCGGCGGCGATGCCTCTCGTCGATCGAACACGAGCGTAAGTCGCTGCACCATTGCCGCTGCACCGGCATCTGGATCTGCGCCTCGAGCGTCCATGCGGTCCTCCTCGACCTCGACGACTCTGTCACCGGCCACGCGCGTTGAGGCCGCACACCAAGCGCCGTCCACGACTGCCGAGGGCGGACTTTGCGGGCCAGCTCGTATGGCCCGCAGTCGACGAAGCCAATGCTTACGGCTCCGACACCCATAACGTAGCACTTGTGTCTTTGTGCTTACGCCGCGCTGAGGAATTGGCTCTTCGGAGGCTCGCTACGATTTGGGGGTAGTGGAGGAGCAACGTCACCTCCGCGTGCTGATCGCTAATGAGCGGCGCGAGCGACTGGAGGTGCTTGCGCAGGTTGTGGCCGGGCTCGGTCACGAGGTGATCGCCCGCGAGATCTACGTCGCTGAAGTGGGGACGGTGACGGCGCGCGAGCGGCCGGACGTGGCGCTGGTCGGTCTGGGCCTGAGCTCGGAGCACGCGCTCGAGTTGATCGCGGAGATCGTGCGCGAGGCCGCGTGTCCTGTGATCGCGCTGCTGTCTGCCAGGGATCCCGAGTATGTTCGGCAGGCGTCGAGGCGTGGGGTGTTTGCCTACATCGTCGACGGCGATGCCGAGGAGTTGCAGAGCGCGATCGAGGTCACGTTGCAGCGATTCGCCGAGTATCAGAGTCTGCAGGGGGCGTTCGGCCGGCGGGCGGTGATCGAGCAGGCGAAGGGCATCTTGATGGCGCGACACGCGATCGACCAGGATCAGGCGTTCCAGATGCTGCGGCAGCACTCTCAGCGCAACGGCCGAAAGCTGATCGACATCGCCGAAGCCGTTGTCGAAAGCCATTTGCTCCTGCTGCCGGCGCCCGCCGAGTCGCGTGCGGGGTAAAAGCGAGGACCGCCCGCCGAAACAAGCTCGAGGTCGGTGGCCCTCCGTCCGCCTTCGACCCCTCGGCCGGCGCCTCGAATCCCGTTGGCTGGCTGGGGTCCAGCGGCCGCGGTGATGTTCTCTTGGGGATGCGAACAAGGAGGTCAACGGGCATCTGGCGCCCAACGATGAAGGGACTTCCCGGGCGTGCGTCTAGCAAGGACCCTGACACGCGTTCGTCGAACCCGCCGCCTGTCACCGGTGAAGCGCCATGTGCTGCGGAGGATGGCCCCGACGGGATTCGTCGTCAGTGTCGGCAACACTTGGCGCCCGATCTGGTACCCATCTGAGCTGATCCTGGGTGACCTCACCTGATCCATAACCGCATGGTTGCTACAGATGGACCTGTGCTGACCCGTCGCGAGCGAGCTGTTAACCGGAGGGTTGTTGGTTCGTGCACTTATTAGGGGCGCCCCGGCACGTCGCGGATACACGTACGCTGCTCCGTCCGATTGAGTAGCGATGGACGGCGTTCGCACGAACGGCGCGTACGAGGACCGCAGTGATGCAACGCTGCTCCGCGACGCGGCGGCCGATCCCGCTGCGTTCTCGGAGCTGTATGCACGGCACGTCGGTGTCGTGCACGCCTGGCTCCGGCAGCGATCGAATGGGCGGCGAGCGATCTCACCGCCGAGACCTTCGCGCGGGCCTGGCTCTCGCGGGGCCGCTTCAGGGATGAACGCAAGGGGACGGCCGTGCCTTGGCTGCGGCATCGCAGCGAACGTGCTTGCAGCCACCGTTCGGCGCGACCGCATCGAGGCCCGCCACGAGAGCGGCTCGGTCTACCGATCGACCTGGCCGGCGAGGACGGATATACGAAAACCGAAGACAGGCTCTCTCCACATCGGGGTCTCGCCAGGGCACTCGAGCTGCTTCCCGCGCACGAGCGGGAAACGCTCGAGCTACGCGTCGTCAACGAGCTCTCGTACGAGCAAGTTGCACCCGGTCGAGCCCGACACCACGGCACCGACGGGGAAGTGAAGCTCCGCTTCGACGTCTACGAGAGATTCCGACCGAGGGGAACCCGGTCTGCTCAACCTCAAGGACCAGCATCCGCCTGCGACGGTCGACCGGGACCCCGCGGACTACCGCGCAGCGGAGGAACGCCTCTTCCCGCCCGGGCTAGGAGCTCTGCTCATCCGGGCTCGGTTGAGCCGCCGTTTCTACGCAGCTCGGGAGGAGGCGTACTCCGGCTCCGCCTCCTGCGGCTGTTCTTCGGCAGCGGCCGGTGCGCGCGCCTGCACCAGGACGGCGGCAAGCACGGCTCCAAGAGCCGCAAACGCAGCTGCGGCGAGGAACGCCGCGTGGTATCCGCCGTTGAGCGACGCCACCTCGCCATGACCCGTGCCGAGCAGCGCGTCCGTTCGGGAAGCCGCGAGGCTGGCGAGGACCGCCAGACCAAGCGCGCCGCCCATCATCTGCGTCGTGTTGACTAGGCCGGACGCCAACCCGGCTTCGGTCGGGGCGACGTCTCCCATCGCCGCCAGCAGCAGCGGGTTGAACGAGAGACCGCCGCCGAGGCCGAGCAGCACCATTCCCGGCAGGACGTCGACCACGAAACTGCCGTCGACAGGGGCTCGGACGAACAGGAGCAGGCCGGCGGTGAAAAGCCCGAATCCAACGACGAGCGGCGCCTTGATACCGAAGCGCATCACGACCTTCGCCGAGAGTCCGAGCGAGAAGCCGCCGATCACGAGCGTCGCCGGCAGATATGCGAGGCCGACCTCGAGGGCCGAGTACCCGAGCACCCGCTGCAGGTACAGAGCCGAGAGGAAGAACCAGCCGAACATCGAGCTTGCCAGGAGGACGGCCAGGATGTTCGCCGCGGCGAGCGTTCGTATCCGGAAGAGCCGCAGAGGCATCAGCGGAGCGGCGACCCGAGCCTCGAGAGCGATGAACGTCGCGAGTAGGACGGCGGAGGCCGCAAGCAGTCCCAGCGTCTGCGCCGAAACCCAGGCGGCGGAATTCGCATTGACGATCGCGTAGACGGCGAGCACGAGCGCCGAAGTGACCGTGACCGCTCCAAGGACATCCGGGCTCGTGCGATCGCCCACGGGCTGCTGCGCCGGCACCAGCCGTAGGCAGAGCGCGAACACGAGGACGCCGATCGGCAGGTTGACGAGGAAGATCCAGTGCCAGTCGAGCGAGTCGGTGAGCACGCCACCGAGCAGGACGCCGATCGTCCCACCCCCGGCCGTGACGAACCCGAACACGCCGAGTGCTTTGGCGCGGTCGGAGGCCTCCGTAAAGAGGGTCATGATCAGGGACAGCGCGACGGCCGCGACGATCGCGCCGCCCAGGCCCTGCACGGCGCGGGCCGCGACCAGAAATGCCTCTGAGTTTGCGAGTCCGCATGCCAGCGAGGCGAGCGTGAAGAGGGAGATGCCGACGAGGAAGACGCGGCGCCCGCCGAAGAGGTCGCCGGCTCGGCCACCGAGGAGCAGGAAGCCTCCGAAGGTCAGCAGGTAAGCGTTCACGACCCAGGCCAGCGATGCTTCAGTGAAGCCGAGATCCGCCCGGATCGACGGCAGGGCGACGTTGACGATCGTGACGTCGAGAACGATCATCAGATCGCCGAGGCACAGGACGATGAGGGCAAGCCAGCGCTGTCGCGCTTC
>Ga0075423_10006111_pt1 | contig 11286 bp, 9 predicted proteins | sample SoiMethybrSBSTD2_FD_80114 | JGI IMG/M metagenome (GOLD analysis project Ga0075423, IMG submission 80114) | Bulk soil microbial communities from a Populus tree surrounding site in Tennessee, USA - Soil MetaG P. TD hybrid SBSTD2 | ecosystem: Environmental > Terrestrial > Soil > Tree plantation...
GCAGTCTCGCCGGCGTGATGAATGCCGACCCAGCGCGAGACGTCTTCCTCGGCGCGCGCGCCAACGAAGAGACTGTGAAGAGGCAGGACCTGACGAGCTATCGTGTCGTCGCCTTCTCCACTCACGGGCTCGTGCCTGGCGACCTGGACGGCCTCACACAGCCGGCGCTGGCCCTCTCAGCCCCCGATGTGGCCGGCGTGGAGGGCGACGGGCTTCTCACCCTGGACGAGATCCTCGCGCTGCGTCTCAACGCTGACTGGGTCGTGCTGTCGGCATGCAACACCGCGAGCGGCCAGGGCGCAGGCTCGGAGGCCGTCTCGGGCCTTGGCCGAGCCTTCTTCTACGCGGGTGCCCGGGCGCTGCTCGTGAGCAGCTGGCCGGTGGAGACCACCTCAGCGCGCGTGCTCACGACCGACCTCTTCCAGCGCCAGCAGCAGAGCCCTCGCATAAGCCGCGCCCACGCCCTGCAGCAGACCATGAACTGGCTCATCGACCACGCCGAGCGTGTCGACGCCGCGAGCGGGAAGACCGTCTTCAGCTACGCGCACCCGATCTTCTGGGCGCCGTTCATGCTAATCGGCGATGGAAGTGGCGACGCCACGGCGAGGTGATCGTCTGCGGGCGAGTCGAGTCGTACCGAGCACGCTTGTTTGGTTGTTGAAAGCGACGCGCCTGCCACGACCGGCGCCTGGCGAAGGTTGGTGGCCGAAAGCGTGTCTGATAGGCGGCGGACGAGGACAACCGCCATAGCGGCACCTATTGCTGACAGCTCGGCCGACTGGCGAAAAGTGCGATCCAAGAAACGCTCTGCTTGCGCGTCTATGAGAGAGAGGCCCGCGCCATAGTGTACCCGGCCAGCCGACTGATCTCGTGGACCAGCCTCGCGCTGATCCTCCTGCTGGGCCTCCTGACCCCAGCATGCCAGAGCACTGTGTCCGTCGAGGAAGCCAGGCAGGCCTCCGCGGCGCTGACATATGCGCCGGTTGCTCCGCCACCACGCACGGTCACTGAAATCATCGGCCTCCTCGACCAACGCCGGCACGACGACTCTGAGGGCGTCTTTCGGCGCCTGGCTGAGGCGGCGCCGCCGTCGGGTGGCGTAGACTCCCTTGCCGGCTTCTACCTCGAGCGTGGACTTGCCGCGGGCCGCATCGGATGCGCAAAGCAAGAGATCGACGACCTCACCCGAGCGTCCGAGTATTTTCTGCGGAGCGTGTCCCCGGTCTATTCGATTTATTACAGCCTTGCCCTGGCCGAAGAACGCGGCGGAAATTTCTTTCGCCATCTCCGATATCTCCACGAGGTGTTGAGGACCGCCACCCGCAACATCGCCCTCACAATTAACTTCCAGGGCGAGCCGCTGGCAGGCAATACACGCTTGGCGATCGCGTATGCGTCGATCGGTGATGTGCGAGCGGCCGAGGCTGCCATACAGAGAAGCCGTGGAGTTTGGGATTGGCGTGGCCGCCTCGGCATCTCTCCTCTGGCGCAGGCGGTGGTGCTTGATGTCACGGGCAGACATGCCGAGGCCGAGGCCTTAGGCCGTAAAGCCATCGCTCGGCTGGCCGCCGATCGGCACGACACGTGGGTGGACGAAGCGCATGCGTTTCTCGCGTGCACCCTTATCCACCAGGGACGGCTTCTCGAAGCCGAGACCGAGGCGCGAGACGCCGCACTCGGGGCTCTCGCAAAGCAGCAAGGCCGATACTCGCCTCACAGCGCCTGGATGCTCCGGAGCCTGACCTGGGTGCTTCTCGAGCAAGGGCGATATCGCGAGGCCGAGACGCTGGCCCGCGTGGTCATCGACATCTACGAGAAGACCGAGACAGCGCCAGACTCCTTACGCTTTGCCACCACCCGCGCCGATCTCGCGACCGCCCTGGAGCTCCAGGGCCGTGACCAGGAGTCGCTCGGCGAATACGAGACGATCCGCGCCGGTCTCAGTCGCGACCCAGAGTCGCTGGACGAGTTCTTCACTGGAAATATTCGCTATGCCGAGCTCTTGCTGAAAACCGGCCGCGTCGATGCGGCCCTGGAGCAGCTCGGGGTGGCCCTCGAGCGCAGCAAGCGACTGGTCGGCGAGGCCCATCGCGAGACCGCCGAGATCGACGGGTTGCTTGCCCGGGCCTACGCCGTTAAGGGTGATAGCCGACGGGCCTTGCGCGAATTTCGTGAGGCGAGCGCCTTTCTGACGATGCGCGCGCCCGATGTCGAGGCTACGTGGGGGGCGACCCGGCGCCTCGTCGCCATCCTGCATTCGTACATCGGGCTGCTCGCGACGATCGAGGGCTCACCGCTCGCGCGCGAGGCGGGCATCGATGCCGTCGCGGAGACCTTCCGCCTTGCCGACGTGGCGCGCACGAGCTCGGTGCAGCGGGCCCTCCGCGCCAGTGCCGCGCGGCTGGCCACCGGGAGCCCGGCTCTGGCCGAGGTCGTCCGGGCGCAGCAGGACGCGAAGCGGAAGATCGCGACTCTCTATGGGGAGTTGGCCGATATCTGGGCCGAGCAGGGGTATCAGTCGAGTCCGGCGGTCGCTGAGATCCGAGACCGAATCGAGGCTCTCCGCCGTCGCGGCGATTCGCTGACGGCGCAGATCGATCGAGAGTTTCCGGTCTACGCGGAGGTTGTCAACCCTAAACCGGTTGCTCTGGACCAGGCCCGGGCGATGCTCCGGCCGGGCGAGGCGTTGATCGCGACGCTGGTCACGCAGGACCGGACCTTTGTCTGGGCCGTGCCCCAGAGCGGATCAGTTGCCTTCGCCGCAGTCCCGATGAGCGCGAAGACGATCGAGGAGACGGTGGCGACGCTGCGCGAGGCTCTGGAGCCACACGCCAAGACCCTGGACGACATCCCTAGCTTTGACTTGGCCTTGGCCCATCGCCTGTACCAGGCGCTCCTCGAGCCAGTGCGATCCGGCTGGCAGGATGCCCGAAGTCTCCTCTTCGTGGCCCACGGGCCGCTCGGGCAGCTACCGATCGCGCTGCTCCCGACGAGGCCCGCAACGCTCGCGCCCGAGTCTGGGCCGCTTTTCTCCAACTATCGCCGGGTGCCATGGCTCGTTCGTAGCCACGCAGTGACGACGCTCCCCACCGTCGCCTCGCTGGGCGCGCTCCGGACGATTCCGGCCGGCGACCCGAGCCGCCGCCCATTCGTCGGGTTCGGCGATCCCTACTTCAGCAAGGAGCAGGCAGCACTCGCCGTGCAGGAGCACGCGAACGTTGCCGCGACCAGTGAGCCTCGCCCGCGCGACGTCGTGGGGTTCAACACTCGGGCGCCCCTCAGATTCCGTGGTCCGTCGAAGGCTTTCGACGCGAGGCAACTCGCCAAGCTTCCTCGTTTACCCGACACGGCCGAGGAGATTCGCGGTCTCGCCGGGACGATGAATGCCGACCTCCTGCGGGATGTGTTTCTCGGCGCCAGGGCGAATGAGCAGACCGTGAAGACGTTAGACCTGGCGCGTTACCGGGTCGTCGCGTTCGCCAGCCATGGTCTCGTGCCGGGCGACCTCGAGGGCATGACCCAGCCGGCGCTGGCCCTGTCGGCCCCGGGTGTCGCGGACGTGGATGGCGACGGCCTCCTCACGATGGACGAGATCCTGAGCTTGCGGCTGGACGCTGACTGGGTCGTGCTGTCGGCTTGCAACACCGCGAGCGGCCGGGGCGTGGGTTCCGAGGCGGTGTCAGGCCTCGGCCGGGCGTTCTTTTACGCGGGCGCTCGCGCGCTGCTCGTGAGCAACTGGCCGGTGGAAACCACTTCGGCCCGCGTGCTGACCGTCAACCTCGTCCGACGCCAGCAGGAGAACCCGGAGTTGCAGCGCGCGGAGGCCTTGCAGCAGACCCTGAACTGGCTCATCGATCAGGGCGAGCACGTGGACGCAGCGCGCGATCGGATCCTTTTCAGCTACGCCCACCCGATCTTCTGGGCGCCGTTCACGCTGATCGGCGATGGAGACGGTCGAGCGTCGGTGAGGTAATCACGCGCCGATGAGTCTTGGCGTGCGCACAGCGGGCACACGCCGCAGGGCGTCGGCCCTGCACGATGTCATCGCGGCAGCACCTCACGGACGTGCTGAACCGCGGCGAAGTACACACCCGCGGTCTCCGTCGCCGAACCCACCAGGATGCCGACGACCGCGCCCTCGTCATTGAGCAGAGGGCCGCCGGGATTGATAGGGGTTTGAGTCTGGATCGTGGTCGCGCTCCGGGTGATCCCGTCTTGATACCTCCACTCATAGTCCGGTCGAATCTGCGACACCACGCCCTGACCGAAGGACCGGTGACCGATCGTGAACACGTCCTGGCCGATGTGGGGCATCCGCGATCCTCGAGGCGACATCGAACGGGTCTCGGCTGACTGGACGCCGCGACCGATTCTTCGGTACGACGCTCGGCCAGAGAATCGGTCGGAGCCTACTTACTCCGTGCCTTCAGGAAGTGGATGGCGCGAGTGCGGACGACGACCTTCAGAAAGGCGATGAGCTCGGCGATCGTCCCACCGCGGAGCTGAGCGAGGCCGCCGGCGTGCATGGCGGTGAGCGCGTCCGAGAGGATGTCGTCCGAATCCGCTTCTGGGAGCCGGAAAGAACGGAGGGCCTGACGGCCGATTTCCTGGGATGGCCCCCGGAGCGCTCTCCAAGCTTCTGGGTCCCCGCCCCGACAGCGCTTGACCAGCTCGAGGAGATCCGAAGCTGATCGCGCGAAGTCTAGCATTGGGACCGTTCACAAGCCATCAGGGTCGAGAGAGGCAAGAAAGCCGTTCCAACAGAGTCTCTACATAGCAGGAGGACGTGGACTGCTAGCCAGTGCATCTGGAGCTGTCGTGACGCGGAGGCTTTGTTGGGGCTGACCGGTGGCCTGACCCCGAGGAGTACCTCGAAGCCACTGACGGCATCGTGCTGCGGCTGGCCGCAGACGGCAGTGCCTCCGCCCCCGACGACGCTGGCGAGAAACGAGAGCGCGGACGTTAGGAGCGCGCGGGGCTTCTGGGTCACTAGCGGGCGACTCCTCGTGCACGAGTCAGCGGCGTGAGAGGAGGATACAAATGACCAGATGGCTGTACTCGGAGCGGCCCACGCGATATCTACGTCTGTGTGCCCAGTCAGCGGCGGATGTCACCGCGATCGTCGCGATAGCCGTTGCTGCGACACCCGCTGACGCCCAATTCACCTTCACACCGGTTAGCAGCATGACCACGGCGCGGGCAGACCACACTGCGACCCTGCTTCGCACCGGGCAGGTCCTGATCACCGGAGGCGTCGGTAAGGGCTTTCAACCGCTTGCCAGTGCCGAACTTTACGACCCTGCTACCGCCGAGTTCACATCCGCTGGCAACATGACCACCTTCCGTTCCGGGCACACGGCAACTTTGCTCGATGACGGCAAGGTCTTGATCGCGGGCGGTGCCCAAAACCTTAGCGCGGAAATCTACGACCCTTCTACCGGAACCTTTACCGCTACTGGCAACATGCTCTCGAGCGGCGGGCCGGCCACCTTGCTCCCAAACGGCAGGGTCCTGGTCGCGGGCGCCACCAACGCCGAAGTCTATGACCCGGCTACGGGGACTTTCACTCTCAGCGGTGCCTACGCTGACCCAAGTCCGCTGTGGGTGAACACGGCCACCTTGCTGCTGGACGGCAGGGTCCTAATCACCGGGTGTGCTTCGCAATGTACCGCTGGAGCGACCGAACTCTATGACCCCCAGAGCGACACGCTTAGCCGCACGGGTCCGATGAGGGGGTGGGAGAACGTGAACACCGCGACCTTGCTTATGGACGGCACAGTTTTGTTTGTTGGTAACAGTGAGAATGATGGATTCGCTGCGGACGCAGAAGTCTACCGCCCCGCCACCGGAGGTTTCACTTTTATCGGGCTCACGATCGCGCCCCATGAGTTCTCTGCCGCTGTGCGCCTTTCCGACGGCACCGTGTTGATCACCGGGGGCCAGTTGCCGGGAGGCAACGGGAGCGCCGGCAGTGACCTCTATCTTCCCGCGACTGGCACTTTCCTGTTTGCGGGCAACATGGTCACTGGCCGCCACGAACACACAGCAACCTTGCTCCCAGATGGCACGGTTTTGATCGCTGGCGGTTTCAGCATTTGGCCTGCGCCCACGCCCACCGCGGAAATCTTCAACCCGAGTCCGCTGCTCGCCGCCGTCCTGCCGACCAGCCGCTCCGTGCAGGTGGGGACACCGGCGACCGCCTTCGCCACGATCATCAACACCGGAACGAGCACGGCGACCGGCTGCCAGATCACCCCGGGCACGACCCTGCCCGCCGGTTTCGCCTTTCAAACCACGAATCCCGCCACCAACGCCGTGACCGGGACCGTGAACACGCCCGTGGACATCCCGGCCCATGCGGCGCAGTCGTTCGTATTCGCCTTCACCCCGACCGCCGCGATCGCTCCCACCGACGTTCGGTTGAACTTTGTCTGTGCCAATGCAGCGGCGGCGCCGGTCGTCGCCGGTCTCAACACCCTGCTGTTCTCGGCCTCGACGACGCCTGTGCCTGACATCGTGGCCATGAGCGCGACGCTGAAGAATGATGGGATCGTCAATATTCCCGGGACCACGGGGACGGGAATCTTCTCCGTCGCGGCGATGAATCTCGGGGCCGGGGCGACGATCACGGTCTCGGTCGACATGGGGGCCGCGAATCTGCCGGTGCGCATCGCCCTGTGTCAGACCGACCCCGTGACGGGGCAGTGTGTGAATCCGACGGTACCCACGACGAGCCCGGTGGTGACCACCATCAATGCGAATGAGACGCCGACCTTTGGCATCTTCGTCACGGGAACCAGCAGCGTTCCGTTCGCCCCGGCGACGAGTCGGATCTTTGTGCGCTTTAAGGACGCAGGGGCCGTGACCCGCGGGTCGACGAGCGTGGCGGTGCGAACCCAGTGAGGAGGGCTGCCCCGGCTCTCCTTCTCGGTTTCGCGCTGGTGGTGGGTCATTCCGCCACCAGGGCGAGCGCCGAGCCGTGGATGCGCGTCGTGTATCACGCGCCGCTCATCTCGATCGATGCCTCGGGGGTGACGGTCGCCGAGGTCCTGCGGGAGGTCGGTCGAACGGTCGGGTTTTCGATCGTGGAAGCCTGGTCCTCCGACGCTCGGCTGAGTTTCTCGATTCACGATGCCTCGCTACCCGAGGCCCTCCAGAAACTGCTCCGGTCGGAGAATCATGTGCTGTTGTACCGGGACGGCACCCAAACCATCGCCACCGTCATGGTGCTCGGCGCGCGCGCCGCTCGGGCGCCCACGCCCTTCAACCAGTCTGATCCTCCCCTCGCTCATTCGGAGAACCAGGATCAGGGGCGGATGAACCGGGCTGCCGAGACCGCGCCGCCATCGGTCACACCCGTTTCCAGCGCGCCCCCGTCGACCCGGGCGGGTCTCGCCGAATACCGGCGCTGGGCCGAGGAGTCGCCCGAGGTTGCCAACGCCACCGATCTGCTCCTTCGGCACGCCGGGTCTGGGGGGGCGGCGTCCCCTACGACGCCGGCGTCGGGAAGTGGTACTGCGGCCGCCTCGTCAGAGATCTCGACGGACGCACGGACGGCTGATCCGGGTCCGACCCTGGCGACGACTACACGCCTCGCCCAGCAAAACCTGGCGAGATTGGTCCAGGCGCTGTCGGCAGCGACCTCATCGATGTTTTCCTCTCAACGAAAGTAACGGAGCGCGCTTCGCCGCGGTCGACACGGTGTTGGAGATGGAGCGGGCGAGTAGCAGGCCACCGGCGACGATCGTCATCCTGACGCGCCTCGGCCGGGCCGCGGCGGGGTTCGCTCGACGCATCGTGCATCAGCTGTACGGGTTGGCCGCGTACGTGATGAGCTTCACGCGGCGCCGCGCGAGCTACGTGCGTCGGTGTTGGCCCGGCGCCCTGGATCTCGACGGGGCCACCCGAGTCGCGGTGTTTGTCCATTTCGACCGGCAGGGCATGGTGCATGATTTCGTCCTGCACTACCTGGCCGAGATCGCGCAGGCCGGTTTCACCACCGTGTTCGTCAGCAACGCGCCACGGCTCGATCCGGCGAGCATCGACCGCCTCGCTCCCTTCTGCGGCGCGATCGTGCAGCGTACCAACGTCGGCATGGACTTCGGCGCCTACAAGGACGGCATCGGGACGCTGCCGCGGCTCGATCGGCTCGAGGCCCTCCTGCTGGCGAATGACAGCGTCTACGGGCCGTTCCACGATCTGGGCGACGTGATCGGGCGCATGAATCTGGCCGAGGCCGATGTGTGGGGCATCACGGACAGCTGGGAACGGCGGTTTCACCTTCAGAGCTACTTTCTCCTGTTCGGGCGCCGCGCCCTGAGCCACGAGGCGTTCGCGCAGTTCTGGAGCCGAGTGCGCTACGTCCAGGCCAGATCCTGGGTCATCGGCCACTACGAGGTCGGTCTCAGCCGGCACCTCGGTCAAAGTGGACTGCGATGCCGAGCCCTGTTCCCGTATCGGGTCGCCGCGACCACGCTGCTGGCGGCGCTGAGACGCCAGGCGGCCGAAGAAGCGTTCACGCCGTCCGAGCGTCGGCAGGACTTCCTGGCCTCGGTCGTGAGAGCCGTGGAGTACGGCATCCCCCTGAATTCGTCGCACTTCTTCTGGGACCACCTGATCGTCAGAATGGGCTGTCCGTTTCTCAAGCGCGTGCTGTTGCGCGAGAATCCCGCGCGGATTCCCGGTCTCGTTTCGTGGCAGGAAGTCATCCAGTCAGCGACCAAGTACGATACGGATCTTATCGCGCGGCATCTCGAATGTACCTTGCGCCGCCGCGCCGTCTGAAGCCGACTACCCGGGCATCCGGCGTCCCGACTCGGCCGAGCTCGAACGCCGCGGGACTGGTCGGCCGTGAGCAGAAGGATCTGGCGGTGGCGATCAACGAGGCTGCGATTCAGTCACATCGCACGAGGTGCTGCTCGACCGGGAGAGCATGGTGGTACCTTCTCCGGCGTCACGCTCAGTGGACGTGAAACAGGATCGTAGGAGGCGCCGCAAGCCTACCGTGTCCGGTGTGTGCGTGTCCGATCCGCAACCATGACGGTAACGTCGTGGAGTGCGGGCGCTGCGGCGCCATGGCGCACGGGCCCTCCTTCTGGCGTGTGCTGCCCATGGAAGAGTGGAGTTCGCGGGGCGTGTTCACGGTGAGCCCGGTGGTGACCACTGTCAATGCGAAGGCGACGCCGACTTTTGCCATCTTCGTCACGGGCACGAACTTTGTTCGATTCCAGGATGCCCGGGGCGTGCCACGCGGGTCGACGAGCGTTGACGGCTTGAAAATGAAGTGGCGGCTAGAAAATAAAAACCATGGGCTTTTTTGATTCGCTGCGTGTCCGTCTTGCGCGGTGCCTGACGCTGCAGGTGGAACAGCATCAGGCCGATCAGGTGCTCCTGGACCTCACCGTGACGCGAGACGGACTGGCGCGACGGTACATTCGAGGCTCGGGTATCGAGTTCGGGGCTCTCCATTTTCCGCTGTCCATTCCGCCCGGCGTCACAGTCAAATATGCCGACTTAAAGCCGGCGGCGGAGTTGCGGGTCTCGAACCCGGACGTCGCCGACATCAAGGCCCCGGACATTATCACGGACTTTGAGTCCATGACCGGCGTCGGCGACGACAGTCAGGACTTCGTGATCGCTAATCACGTGCTGGAGCACGTTGAGGATCCACTGCGCGCGTTAAAATCAGTCAGCAGGGTCCTGCACCCTCGGGGCGTCGCCTACCTCGCACTGCCCGACAAGCGCTTCACCTTCGATAAGGATCGGCAGATTACGTCGCTCGACCATGTGATCAAGGATCACCGGGACGGGCCAGACTGGTCGGTTGCCGCGCACTACGATGAGTGGTGTCGCTGCGTCGACGGGCTCTCGGACGGCCCGCACGCGGAGAAGGTAGCAATCATGCTCGAACAACATTCGAACATTCACTTCCATGTGTGGGACTATCCCGCCATGCTGAATCTCTTCTCCTATGTGATGGAGCGCACGGAGTTCGGCCTTGACGTGGAACTGTCAGTGCTGAATGGCATCGAAGTCGTCTGGATTCTGCGAAGACGAGGGTGAGGCAGCGGGGAGGAGACAGGCGGTCGCCCACGCCCTTCAATCAGGCTGACTATGTCTCCAGTCACTCGCCGCCGGTTCGAATCCGGTCGGGCGCTCCAAAAGCTCGAGGGGGTTGCGGGATGAGGGCCCGTAACCCCCTCGTAGCTTTTTCTCATCTCTCGGTCGAGGTGTTCTGAGACCAAAGGCCCAATGACCGCCGCCCCATGGCTGAGTGACGATTCCCGCCTCGGGTGCCGCTGGGGAGCAGCGGGGCCGACAACAAACACCCAGGAGAAAGTATGACCAAAACGGAGGGTACGTCCATGCGCACAGGGAAGCTCATCGCGGCGTTGGTGCTCGGGTTCGCCTGTCTCGTCACGACCGCCACGGCGCCGGCACAAAGCGACACGGCCGGGACGGTCGCGGTCGAGTCCAAGGCGGTGGCGCTCGGTGTCGGAGTGTCGTGGGGCGACGGGACGCTCACCTACCGAGGCAAGCAGCACAAGTTCTCCGTGGAAGGGCTGTCCGTGTTGGACCTCGGGGTCTCGAAGGTCAGCGCGAAGGGCGAGGTGAGCGACCTGAAGAAGCTCGAGGACTTCGCGGGTAACTACACCGCGGCCGGCGCCGGAGCGGCAGTCGGAGGCGGTGCCGGTGTCGTCGCCCTGGTAAATCAGAACGGGGTGAAGATGAAGCTCCAGTCGACCGCCCAGGGCGTGAGACTCACGGCGGCGGCCGCCGGCATATCGGTCAAGCTGAAGGAATAGCGCTAGGCTCTCGGCGGGCGCGCCCGAGGTCTGCGGGGGCTACTTGGACGCCGGCATCACCTCGTGGGTGAGGAGACGCAGGCTCCGCGCCTCCAGGTCAGCTCCTCCCGGAGCTGGGTCACGATAGGAGGAGGGGCTACGGGGAGACCCGTAGCCCTTTCTAGCATCTGCGTCGAGCTCGTCGCGTCTCCGTCGGGCGTACGGGGCCGAGCCGATGGCCGGCCCGAGACCGTTTTCCGAGCGCGCTCCGTCAGCCTGTATCGGTTGCGGACGACACTGAAGCGAAGCACATCTGAGCTGCGGGAAATCGACCAAGATAGTCTTCATGTGCGAGGGACCGGCTGCGGCGATTTTTCGTCGCAGCTCCTTCACGCATTGGTCCGTCCAGCTTTTCAAGTCCTCCTCTTGAATGTGCAAGAGCCGGTCTTGCGTGAAGCCGAAGCTCGCCCGCTGAAGGATCTCAAACTTCTTCTCGACGAGC
>Ga0075423_10006114_pt1 | contig 11285 bp, 13 predicted proteins | sample SoiMethybrSBSTD2_FD_80114 | JGI IMG/M metagenome (GOLD analysis project Ga0075423, IMG submission 80114) | Bulk soil microbial communities from a Populus tree surrounding site in Tennessee, USA - Soil MetaG P. TD hybrid SBSTD2 | ecosystem: Environmental > Terrestrial > Soil > Tree plantation...
CTTGATCTTATATACAGGGCAAGGCAGTCTACGCTTGTTCCTGTTTGCGCCTTCAGTGTTTCGGGTGAATATGCAATGCTAAGGGCCGCTGCCATAGAAGGCTTCATTGACGAAAATGAAGCCATACCTGAGTTTATTACCTCAATAAAAAGAGCGGGTGCGGACATAATTATAACCTATCATGCAAAAAAAATGGCAGAATTGCTGCAGGGTTAAAATCTTAATTCCTCGATAGGATTATAACAGTTCAGAGAACTCAAATAGTCGTAGTTGTCAAAATCTCTATTTGAACGTGCAAAATTAAAGACGCCAGGAGGTGTAAATAGTCCTGTTCGTTTTTACAATCCATACCCGTTGTTTATTTCTTCAGCGATTGGCCCTAAAATAGTAACATCGGACCATAATACACTTACTGACTATTGCATGGGATATGGAGCGGTCATATTAGGTCATGCATTTCCTGATATAACCAAAGCAGTAAAAAGTCAATTGGACCGAGGAAATCTGTACTGTATGCCAACACAACAAGAAGTAGAACTGGCGGAATTGTTGTCTAGGATAATTCCTCATGCAGAACAGGTACGTGTTATGAATACAGGCTCGGAAGCAACAATGCACGCGATAAGATTAGCACGGGCATTCACTAAGAAAGTGAAGATTGTGAAATTCGATGGGTGTTATCATGGTTCCTATGATGAGGTACTTGTTAATGCTGGCTCAGGTGCCGCGAATCTTCAGCCTCCGAAAAGTGAGGCCAATAAATATGCACGAAATACTTTACTACTACCATACAACGACGTGGTAGCTGTGGAGGAGTTGGTGAAGAAACACGATGATATAGCTTGCATAATTGTTGAACCCGTTATTGCAAATATTGGATTAATAACTCCTAAACAAGACTTTTTGAATAAATTGAGAAGGATTGCGACAGTGAACAATATCCTATTAATATTTGATGAAGTAGTTACTGGATTCAGGTTAAGTCTTGGTGGAGCATCGGAATATTTTGGTGTTGCTCCTGATATCTCAACTTTCGGGAAAGCAATAGCAAATGGATTTCCAATATCTGCAATAGCAGGTAAAAAAGAAATTCTAGAAAATTTCTCACCCACAGGTACTGTTTATCAGGGAAGTACGTATGCTGGAAATCCAATCTCTGTCACTGCTAGCCTAGCTACGGTTCAAAAATTAGAAAGCGTTAAAAATGAACTTTATCCTAAAATGTCTAGACTATGCGATTCTTTAGTTAGAGGTATTAATGATAGTTTGGAAACCGTTGGCCTGCATTACTATCTAAATAATATTGGATCTATGTTTCAACTTTTCTTTACTGACAAAAAAGTTGAAAATGCGGAAGATGCTAGAACTAGTAACAGAGCTCAGTACATGGAACTCTTCAAACATCTAATAAGGGCAGGAATTTTTATTCCACCGTCCCAGTTTGAAACTTGTTTCATATCTGGTAGCCATACCGAAGAGGATATAGACTTCACAATTGACGCCTATTCGAATGCTTTCCATAAAGTGAGACCAAGGTGACGATCAGAATTATTGCAGCGTCACGTAGTAGCAGACTTGCACTTAAACAGACTGAAATGGTCTTGGATACATTGGCAAAACTGAACAAGTACGATAATTTTCAGGTCTTAAAAATAAATACAGCTGGAGACGTTGATAAACGTCCCATTTTTTCAATGGATCGGAAAGGGGTATTTGAAAAAGAGGTCAATGATTCAGTTTTGAATGGTCAAGCTGATTTTGGCGTACATAGCTTGAAAGATATTCCAACGGATTTGCATTCAGAACTATTGATTGCTTCTGTACCTAGAAGGGCTGATCCTCGCGATGTATTGGTAAGTAAGAATAAAATAAATCTCGTAAATTTGACTAAAGGTTCCAAGGTCGGGACTAGCAGCCTTAGGAGGGCAGTTCAGATCAAACGAAAAAATCCAGGTGTAGAAGTAATCCCAATTCGAGGAAATGTAGAAACTAGGATTAAGAAATCGCTGGACGGGTCGTATGATGCTATAGTTTTGGCACAAGCTGGGCTCTCTCGACTCGGCTTGGAGAGTACTATAGTTGAAAGATTCAGGATTAGAGATTTTCTTCCCGCTCCGGGGCAAGGGGCGATGGCAATAGTTTGTCGCAGAGACAATAGATCCATAATTTCACTGCTACGAAAGATCGAACATCTGCCATCACGATTGGCTAGTGATGCAGAGCGCTCGCTTATAAAAGGGATTGATACTGGATGCAGGTTTCCAGTCGGTGCATTGGCCAAGTATGACAGAGAATCGAAGAGTGTTCACCTGACAGCCAGGGCATTTTCAATAGATGGAAAAAAAACCTTAAGTGTGGAAAAAATAGGCAAAGGTACTAGAGCTAACGAAATTGGCGAAGCGACGGCACAATGGTTCATCAAAAACGGAATCGAAGAAATAGCCTATGGGTGGAGAGATGCGTTGAATTCATGGGACAAGATCTAAAAGGTCGCGGAAAAGTTTACATATGTGGCGCCGGGCCCGGCGATCCAGAATTGTTAACGATAAAAGCTAAAAGATTATTACAAATTTGTGACGTCATACTTTACGACAGATTGGTAAGCAAAGAAATTCTAGAATTGGCCCCAAATAATATCCGGAAAATATACGTTGGAAGGAGTTCTGGTGACCCAGTCTCAAGTCAAAGTAGAACTAATTCACTAATGGTAAAGTTTGCTAAAGCAGGAAAAAAGATACTTCGCCTAAAAGGGGGGGACCCGTTCATCTTTGGAAGAGGTGGAGAGGAGGCCAAATACTTGTCTTCAAACAAAATAGAATATGAAATAATACCTGGTATACCTTCATTCTCTGCAGCGGCGGTTTACGCTGGAATACCATTGACCTATCGAAAATTTTCATCCTCATTAGCAGTAGTAACGGGTCACGAAGACCCCAATAAAAATCAACCCTCCGTAAAGTGGAAAAAATTGGCAAATTCTGTGGATACGATTGTAGTTTTAATGGGAATAGAGCATATTGACAAAATCACTAAACAGTTGATTCGCGGTGGCTTGGGAATAAAAACTGAAGTAGGCCTTGTCGAAAATGCAACTACAAGCAAACAAAAAGTTATTCTTGGCAAGTTAGATAATATTGCAATGAAAGCTAAGAAACACGAAATAGGTGCTCCTTCTATAATAATAATTGGAAAGGTCGTAACGCTAGTGAAGAAAAATAAGAAATAGGTTTCGATCTGTTTTATTCCAAATGAATGTGGGACAAAGAGATTGAGTTATTTTGGCATTTAAAAATGGAAATTTTTTATACTTTATTTGTGTCAATTGTCAGTTTGAGTGATTGGTACGCTGAAGAGTATCTATGTTAGCAGGGGAATTAACGTTCATAACTTGGATACTTGTTGGGCTGTACATACTGATCGTCTGATATTATGAAGTAGTAAATTACTTTTTATTACATCTCCAATGCTTCGAAAGTATCAAAGATTTGGGTTGCTTTTTATGAGGGGAAACTACATTTTTGAATCGTGGGACCTAGACTCGATGATAAAATCCTCGCTATCACTAGAGATATCAGCCGAAATTCTGAATTTATACGGCTAGTCAAGAGCTATGGAGGCATACCATTTTCACTTCCCACCATTAAAATAACTCCGATAAATCCGGAGAGCATGTTTGAATTGGTGGATACAATCAAGCAGAAAAATTACGATTACTATATTTTCATGAGCTCAATCGCAGTGGAAATTTTATTTTCCCTTGCGAAAAAAACAAACCTATCAGCGAATTTATTGTGCGAGTTAAGAAAGAAAAAAGTAATTTCGCTAGGACCTAGCGTCCGTAAAGGCTTGAAGAAGAATGGCTTACACACATTTCTGATACCCAAGAATTACTCATCCCCTGATTTACTGTCCTATTTGGAAAGTTTAGATCTCAGGAAAGGGACGAAAATTCTAATCCCTAGGAGCAGTGCAGCATCCCCTTTCATTTATGAAGCCCTCTCTACATTGGGTCTAATGGTCGATGAGTTCTTTCTTTATACCCCAGAGACTAACAATATAAGTGAAGTCTGGATCGAATTTTCTGACCTCCTAGTTAAGGGCAAAATTCAATCAATCATATTCACCAGTCCATCATCGGTGAAGTCATTTTGTCATATTATGCAAGACCTACTTCCTAAGTTTCGTGAATATTGCGCGGGCATTAGTGCTCTTATTAGCATAGGCCATCTCACAAGTGAAGAACTTTTATCAAAACAATTATCCTCGATTGAGGCTAAAGAACATACGGTAAAGGGTGCATTTGATTTGGCTTTGAAAATTTTACAAACAAATGTTAAACTGGACTGCAATTTTTGACCGGTAAAAATGAGCTCCTTACTAGCAGCCCCGTTCTAGTTCAGTTTGTTTTCCTATTTTCCTATTTTTCCTCTTATTGGCTTAAATTCAAAGACTAATTAAATAGTGAAACAGTGATAGACATAAACAAGATTTGGCTAGCAGCAACAGTACAGATTCTTCAATGTATGATTTAGATGTCCTGGATGAGATTGGACCTGCTACTAGAATTTGTTTAGAAGAGGCAGGATTTAGATCTTTAAGGGATTTAGTAATTAGAGGAGCAAACGATGTCGCCAACGCTACTGGAATTAATATCGATAAATGTTCGTCAATGTGCAACAAGGCCAGATTGAAATTAGAAGATCTAGGCATTTATGATAAACCATTTGTTCCGGCGACTCTCATATATGATAGGAGAAAGTTAGAAAACCGCATATCTTCAGGGTCAAAAAATTTGGATAACCTGTTGGGAGGCGGATTTGAAACCAAGTCTGTCACAGAACTTTACGGGGAATTCGGGACCGGTAAAACACAGATATGTCATACTCTTTGTGTGACTGTACAGAAAAATTCAAAAACAGCTAGACCAAACCAAAGAGCTCTATACATAGATACTGAAAACACATTCAGGCCAGAAAGAATTGTATCAATTGCAAATGCAAGAAAATTAGATCCTACTTCTGTTTTAGAAAATATAATTGTTGCAAAAGCATTTAACAGCTCTCATCAAGAAGTGATAATCGAAGAAGCTGCTCATGTAATTCAGCTTCATGGAATCCGTTTACTCTTGATAGATTCCGCCGTTTCCCTTTACAGGGCTGAATTCCTGGGACGACCTTTGCTGATGGAAAGGCAACAGAGAATGAACAGATTTCTACACATGTTGTTGAGAATCGCAGAAATCTGTTCAGTAGCAGTGGTTATTACCAATCAGATCTTATCTTCTCCTGACGCATTGTTCGGCGATTCTATTAGACCCTCTGGTGGCAATATAATGGGACATACCACTACTTACCGGATATTTTTAAGAAGAGCTGGGAAAAATAGAATTGCGAGAATGGTAGACAGCCCGTATCATGCTGAGCGAGAGGTGATATTTACGCTCAATGAACAAGGTATTGGCGATCCTCAAGAGTCATGATACATTAATCTTCAGTTTCGGAAAACTCCTTAATGGAATTCCAGTTAGGAGATCCACATTAGGTCATTTCTCAACCTCAAACCGTAGAAATGTTGTCCCTAATATAGCCAAACCTCAATCGCTTTCCAAACATCTCGTATCAGTAAATCTACCAGTGAACAATTACTCGACCGTTAAGAAATTATCGTTCTGTATATAAAGCGCCAAAAACTAATATATTCGTTACTTGTTTTTTCCTTGACACAATTATCAAATTTCATATTAGATTCGAGGTATATACTGCTATCGAAATAGCAGAATATTCTTGCCATTGGGTGATAGCGGGATAGTTAACCGTAGCTGTCCATTGAAGTTAGATAGTATTAAATTAAAGGAGGGCAGTCATTATGGGAATGCCCAAGTCACACGGACCACGAAGAAAGTCAAGGCATCTACTAACGAGTGATACAAATTCAAGAAGTGTATCCTATTTATTAACCAAGTATGAGGTGGGGGATAAAGTTGTGATAAGGCTAGATCCCAGAGAACATAAGACTATGCCGCATAGGAGATATCAAGGGCGAGTGGGAATTATTAAAACAATTGGAAGAAGAACAATAAAAGTTGGGGTTGAAGTCGCCAATAAGTCGAAGGTCTTGCAGTTAAGATTTAATCACGTGAAACCATTCAATTCGAGTCAGGAGATTGGTAATTAAAATTGACTGAAATAATTAAGAAAGAAATGATCTCTTTATCAGAAGTTAAGGGTATTCTAGAATCGAGAAAGCCTGAAGAGATGGACCAAATACAGCGATGGACATTTGATTACGTGACAAAGTTTTCCAAGGTTTCACCTCAACATGCTAGAAAGTTAATAAATGACTTGATAAAAGAATGTGAATTTACTGAAGAGGAATCAGTTGAGTTGGTCAATATCATGCCAAAGACGCTTGAAGAACTTAGAACTTTTACATTTGGATGGAAAAAACTAATCCTTACTTCTACCCTGGAAAAGGCATTGGCGAAGATTATGGCGTCACATGAAAGTTAAATATTAAGTTCACACATTAATGCAGTTATAATTGGATCATATTCCTCCGAGCATTGATACTGGCAGGATGACTGTCGGTGGCCATGATGTCACTACACACAGAAGATATGAGGAATATGCATACGTGCTAGATTATAGTCAAAGAAGCAAGTCCTTAACCGTAAGGGGCCGAGAGGGAATAATCGTTCAAGCAATTGGAGAGGGACGTCTTACTTTACTAGAATTGCTAGGGGTACAGAATGCAAGTTTTGAAATAGGTGAACGTGTATACATAGGACGCGAAGGGAGAAACAAGGTACTTAGTGTATTGGGTAAATTAGAATTCAGTTCGATCTCTCCCTCAGCCAAAAATGATCTTCCAAACATTGTTGATAAGATAGTCCTGACTAATGAAGAGAGATTTGTTTCATACATTAACAATTCGCCGCCAGTAACACCACGTATTCATTCTCTTGAACTAATTCCTGGTATTGGTAAGACCTATATGATGAGCATAATTAGAGAGAGAGAAAAGAAGAAATTTGAATCGTTTTTGGACGTGCAGTCCAGAATAGGAATCAAAGATATACATAAACTTATTTCTAGAAGGATAGTTGAAGAAATTTCAGGAGAAGTACGGATGAATTTGTTTGTCGGAAAATGAAAAAATCTCCAGAGGACCGACGAAGGATAGCACTAGGACAGCATTATTTGGTGGACGAGAGAATAATCTCGCAGATAGTTAGAAACTTAGAAATTAATGAAAATGAGGTTGTACTCGAGCTCGGTGCAGGGACAGGAAAAATAACACGCCAAATATGCGAGTTCTCCGGAATTGTCCATTCATATGAAATTGATCCAGATCTGTTCAAGAGCGCTTGTACTAATTGTCAGGACAGATCTAACGTGTATCTTTATAATTTGAACTTACTTGGCACAGAGCCAGTCGAGTTTGATGTCTTCTTTTCAAATTTACCTTATTCCTGCAGCAAAGAAGTAATCAGATGGTTATCTAATCATAAATTTAAGAGAGGATTGATCATGGTTCAAGATGAATTTGCAAGCAAAATGTTTTCTCAACCCGGACAAAAAAATTTCAGTGTGATTTCCGTCATATCGCAATACTGTTTCAAATTAAAAATGATAGCAACTGTGCATCCAGAAGCATTCATCCCTCCACCCAAAGTTACATCGAAACTTATTCATTTAACTCAAAAAAACTTGCTTACTCTAGGTGAATTAAGGTATATCGAATTAATGTTCCGTAATAAAAAGAAAATTTTTGACAGTTCTAATCGAAATTTTGATACCGTTGTGTTTGAGGGGCTGTTGAAAGATAGCCTAATGAATTACTAATGATAGAGATACTTAATTGTTATTTTGAGATTAAGAATCATAATCGCATTACTTCAAAAATTTAAATTAATGATAAACCAGCCTAAGAAGTGTGATTCTACATAGGAGTATCGGGAACTTGAATGTATATCCCTGCAGAGGATAGTTATCTATTAGTCAATACGGTGACAAGATACTGCGGTGGGGCAGTACTTGAGGTTGGGGTGGGTTCTGGAATAATTACGGACGAGTTAAACAAGAATTTTAAGATTGTAATCGGAACTGATTCAAATTTAGAATCAATAATCTTTGCAAAGGGGGCTTTGAGTCGGAAAACTAATCTCATATGTTGTAATATGTGTGACGCCATCAGGTCAGAATTCGACCTAATAGTCTCTAACCCACCATACTTGAAAGATTTCAGTATATGCCATGAAACGGATTCTGCGATCGAGGGTGGAACTCACGGAATTGAATGGTCTATCAAATTTCTTACAGTAGCGGCATCTTTGTTAAAGCAGTCGGGAAAAATCCTGCTTCTTGTTTCTTCTCAATCTGATCTTAAAAAACTTTGTTACTTTATCAAATTATCAGGCTGGAATTTAAAACGGGTAAACCGAAAAAGATTGTTTTTCGAAGTATTGATCGTGCTAGAGATTACCAAACCATAGCCGATGTATGCCTACAATTTTTGAAAATCATTCAATTCCGGAGCAATTTATATGCCCTTTTCGCTATCTCCGATGCTGACTTGCTTAAAGTGGCAGTACCTCCCAAATCATATGTTACAAACTTTCCTTCGTCGACAACATCCTCCGTGCCCATAAAAATGGCTCGAGATATGTCCTCTTCACCCAGATATTTTGCCATCAATGCTCCAGATAAAATTGAAGCAACTGGATTTACTTTGTCCATCCCTGCATACTTTGGGGCGCTACCGTGGGCAGGTTCAAACATGGCATAATTTTCTCCATAGTTTCCAGAGTAAACATTACCGATTGAACCGAGGTGTCCTGAAGCACACTCAGATACAATATCCATGAATAAATTTGTGCTTAATAATACACTCTGGTTAAATCTTTCAGGATTTTTTACCAATTGCTGGGTCATGTTGTCTATATAATATTCATCCACAGATATCTTCGGAAATTTTGGCTTTATTCTTTCAATTTCTTGCCAAAAGATTCCATCAGTTTCTTTTAGAATATTTCTCTTCGTGATGGCGTGGACTGTCTGGAATTCAAGTTCGTTGGCCAGATTAAATGCGTGAGTCACTACTCGATTACAAGATTTTCTTGTGATTTTCCTTATTGCAATAGCCGAATCGTCACTCGTCTTGAACTCAATTCCAGCATATAATCCTTCAGTCGCCTCTCGGACACAAACGAAATCAAGCTTAATTGGAGCTTTTCCTATCGTTTTGATGGGTCTAACGTTTGCAAACAGCTCAAATTTTTGCCTTATGCTCACTGCAACACTTCTTGGAGCTGATGGTAGGGGTAACGTAGTAGTCGGGCCCTTGAAACACGCATCGGAATCCTCTAAAATCTGCCAAACCTCATCAGATACATATGTATTTCCACCAGCTTTTTTCCACCACTCTGATCCGGCTTCGCAAAGCACAAGATCAATTCCAGAACCACACTCTCGAAGTACGGTTATCATTGCCTCCACAAGCTCCGGTCCGGTACCATCTCCCCTTATTATAGCTGCCCTTTTAGTCAATCCAAATAAGTCAATAATAATTATTTATATTCATTTTGAGTATAGATTGATCTTACCTACGAAGTTATCCGTAAACGGAGGCGATTGAGTTAGATTCAAGATAGGTAAAAAGCCGTTCCCGGAAAAGTATGAATAGTTGATTTTAAAATCCTTTAAGTATAAAGTTTGATTAGTGAAACTGCCTGTTGAATTGTCAACAACAGTAATTGTTTTGTTGTTTGCTGAGTATATTTTCATAAAATCCCCGAGAGTTAACCGTATCGGTCTTACAAATTGGATGTGGAGCACATTTCCGATTTCATCTGTATGTATTACGTGCATGCATTCCCTACCATTCTTTTTCTCTATCCCTACATTCCCTGGGAGTAATTTATTTTTCCCATCGACTTCTATTTGGATTCTCGGATGAACGTTAAAAGTGTCCAAGTTATGACCTTTCAAACAGACATTGATTGGAGAAGGAGCGGGCAGAAAATGCATTATAACCAAGCCACCGAGTGTTGCGATACCGACAATTATGGGGGGAATTATGATTTGCGTCCTAGTAATTTTGCGTCGTGGCTTCTCTTCTTTTACTTTTCTTTTCGGCGTTGCTGTATCACCATGTGGAGGAGTCTGTCTTTAAACTGGGTATTGCATTAATATACCATTTGAACCAATTTTTGGCTGTTTGACAGTTGTAGTTCATCTATCAGATGTCCACATAGGTAGCCTATTCGATCGATCTATATTTGACACAATAGTTCAAGAAGTGAATAGAATTAGACCTGACGCCATTGTGATAACTGGCGATATTACTGATGAGGGGATCCTTCCACAATTCGAACTCGCAAGAACAGAATTACAACGATTCAATTGCAGGGATCTTATTGTTTTACCCGGCAATCATGATTACAGACACACGGGATATTTATTGTTCAAGAAGTACTTCCGAACTAATCAAATTTATGATATGGGCAAAGTGATACTTCTAACACTGGGTACTGCAAGACCGGATCGGGACGAAGGTGAAGTTGGATATAGACAACTTTCATGGATGCAGAAAACGATTGAGAATTTCAAAGGACGGCAGAAGAAGATAATAATTGCCATGCATCATCACCTAATCGGGATCCCCGACACCGGTACTGATAAGATTATAATCTTAGACGCAGGAGATACCCTTAGGGCATGTCTCGAATCACAAGTTGATCTCATCCTATGTGGCCATAAACATAGGCCCTGGATGTGGAAGCTCGGATCTCTTCAGATTGTATATGCAGGGACTGCTAGTTCTTCAAGGTTTAGAGGATTTTTCAAAAATTCATACAACATCCTAGAAATAACGAAGGAAAGTATATCCGTAAAATTGAAAATTGTTGGAGGGAAGAGTTTTCCGCTCTCCGATCTTGTTTCCAAGTATAAACCCTTTCTTGATTCTTGAATTTGTTAGATTGGTGTATTTAATGAAAAGCTGTTCAAGTCGTATACTGCCTTTCATTTGGGGGTATCCAGTTCTAATTGCTTGAAATATTTATTGATGGGGCCAGCAGGGGTAACCCAGGATTATCTGCAGTAGGGATCGTAGTCTACAATGAAAACAATAGAATTCTCACCTATCGAGAATTTATTGGATCAAGAACAAATAATCAAGCTGAATATCACGCTTTAAAAAGAGCACTACAAATAGCTAACTTAATAGGAGATCGAATTATTATATTCTCAGATAGTAACCTTTTAGTAAATCAAAGATTAAAA
>Ga0075423_10006116_pt1 | contig 11284 bp, 7 predicted proteins | sample SoiMethybrSBSTD2_FD_80114 | JGI IMG/M metagenome (GOLD analysis project Ga0075423, IMG submission 80114) | Bulk soil microbial communities from a Populus tree surrounding site in Tennessee, USA - Soil MetaG P. TD hybrid SBSTD2 | ecosystem: Environmental > Terrestrial > Soil > Tree plantation...
CCCCTTTCTTAATGACCCTTGCTTTTGCGGCGGGACTGACTTCGATTGCAAGCAGTGTAGACACCTACTATCAGGAAGTCTTTCGCCCACAATATCACTTCACTCCCCCGAAAAACTTCATGAATGATCCCAATGGGATGGTTTATTACAAAGGTGAGTATCACCTCTTCTATCAGCATAACCCCTACGGAAACACCTGGGGACATATGAGCTGGGGACATGCTGTGAGCCCAGACCTGATCCATTGGAGACACCTTCCGATTGCTCTCTTTGAGGAGGACGAGATCATGGTCTTTTCGGGGAGCGGCGTTGTTGATTGGAAGAACTCGAGCGGACTTTGCACGAATCCTGATCCGGCGGATAGGTCTTGTCTAGTGGCCTTCTATACAGGACACGGGAGAGGCAAGCAGACACAAAACATCGCCTACAGCAATGACAGGGGGCGGACGTGGACCAAATACACCGGCAACCCTGTCATAGACATCAACTCGAATGGATTTCGCGATCCAAAGGTATTCTGGCATGAATCCAGTCAGAAATGGATCATGGTTACGGTATTGGCGGGAGAGAAGAAGGTCCGCTTTTACGGATCGGCCGATCTAAAGATATGGAATGCCCTTAGCAACTTCGGACCTGCAGGGGCGACTGGGGGCGCCTGGGAATGCCCGGATCTTTTTCAGTTGGGAGTGGACCAGGATCAGAATCAATCGAGGTGGGTGCTGATTGTGAATATTAATCCGGGGGGTGTTGCTGGAGGTTCGGCTGGTCAATATTTCATCGGGCAATTCGATGGGACTCGATTTACCAACGACAATCCCGACAGCCAAAAACTCTGGGTGGACTACGGAAAAGATTTCTACGCTGCTGTCTCCTGGTCTGACGTCCCTTCGTCTGACGGCCGTCGTCTTTGGCTCGGCTGGATGAACAACTGGCAATATGCCGACAAGGTACCGACTGACCCTTGGCGTGGCGCTCAGTCCATCCCTCGCGTCTTGACGTTAAAGAGATCTTCAGAGGGAATCAGGCTAGTTCAAAACCCGGTCATCGAAATGCGGAAATTGCGGGACCAACATTATCACTTGGAGAACGAGAATATCGCGGGGGACAGTGCTCTTTTGGCAGATCGTGTTGCCGGTGACACCCTGGAAATCCAGGCAGAGTTCCATCTGGGCTCCGCCACGGAGTTTGGATTCAAAGTGCGAAGAGGATCTTCAGAGGAAACGCTTGTAGGTTACGACGTGAGGAACAAACAGATCTTTATCGATCGGACACATTCAGGGAAGGTTGAATTCAGCCCCGATTTCCCGGGAAGACATGCGGGGGCTCTATCCCCACAGAATGAGACAGTACGCCTGCATATTTTCATCGATCGCTGTTCAGCCGAAGTTTTCGGAAATGACGGTCGGACGGTCCTTACCGAGCTCATTTTCCCTGACTCGAACAGCCAAGGAATCCAACCCTACTCGAAAAATGGCCATGCGAAGCTGGTTTCTTTGGACATCTGGAAGTTAAGATCTGCCTGGGAACTGACGAGGAATTCCTAACAGCAGCGAGCGGCCTCCTCTGGGTGAGTGAATGGAAACCGGGAGGTTGTGCCACGCCCTGGACGGGGGCCGCAAAAGCCGGAGGAATCTAGACAACATCATCAAGGACTGGAGAAGAAGATCCTTGAATCGCACTGCAAGATTATTACTGTGTGCAGTTCTCATTGTCTCTCGTTCTGCGCTTGCTCAAAGCCGAGCGGTCGATCGTTCAGGCGGGACGGACCGCTGGTGGGAGTCTGCTGCGGCAACCATCCCTGTTTTCCTTAGGGATCGGCCGGGGAAGGATGCTGTGTTTCCGCTCGTCCCTGCCACTGCTGCCTCGAAGCGTCTTGACGAGATGCGTGCTGCCGGCATCTCCGCGATCGAGGTTTATGCACCTGCGGAGGGCGGCAACAGCTTCTTGGGTCTCGACACCATCAACCGCTACCGGCTGGAGCCGAAAGTTGGAACGATGGACGACTTCAGGGAGCTTGTTCGCCTTGTCCACGCCAAGGGGATGAGAATCATCAACATCGACAACTTCGGTTATTCGAGCGTCGAAGCAGTGGATTTCCTGAAAGCGTGCGATGACGTCAAGGCCGGTAAGGACACAAGGGAGTCCCGCTTCTATCTCTGGAGCGATACTCTCGATGCTCCACCCCCCGGTCCCACCGTGAATGACAGGTATTTCATGGTTCGGCCAGGCCATTTGGCCAGGTACGAATCGAAGAAGCATGAGTTCTGGCAATGGAGCGAACGCGCTGGCAAGTATTACTGGACAAAATGGAGAGGAGTCGATCTGGCGGGAAAGGCGGTGCGCCTGCCACAGTACAGCTGGAGTAGCCGTGAGTTCCAGGAGGAAGTTGAGAAGATGATTCGCTTCTGGATGGACACGGGCATCGACGGCATGATGATTGACGCTGTCAACTGGTATGTCGGCTGTACCTGGCATCTCAATCGAAGGTATATGACCGGCATGATCTCCAGCTATGGCAGCAAGTACAGCCAGCCGGAAGGGGCCGGCGGCTTCCACGAAGATCCAGTACCGTGGATCACGGAGGGCGGATGGACGTGCGTGCAAGATTACGGACTCGGCATCTTTTGGGAGAAGGGCAGCAACGTCGTCACTAAAGCGATTGAAGGCGGCGATCCGACGCCGATCGAGCGCGCCCTGCGCGATTACCACGACCGCGTGGTCGACGTGGGAGGTACGCTCTACTTCAGTCCGCCAAAATTTGAAGATGCCCGCAAGTCGTACCTTTCGATGGCTCTTGTGGCCGCTGTGGGCGACCTGGTGTCGCTCTCCGGGGTGATCGACGGAAAGTGGTCTCCGGTGTTCCCTGATGCCGAAGAGAGCCGGATCTTGAAATGCAAGGCCGCGCACCCGGCGCTGCACAGCTTGGGCCGAAGGCAAGCGCTTCCGGTAGCTGCTCCTGACAAGCACTACGCCTTCCTACGCATTGCACGCGATGGTAGCGAACGCATCATCGCCGTCATGAATTTTCAAACTGAAGCACAGACCGTGGAAGTTGACCTGAGCGGAGTCGACTTCGACGGGATGACAGACCTGGAGAACAACACCTGCATCGATCCGCATGTGCAGTGGAAGATTCAGGTACCGGCATACGGATATCGCTTCTTCCAGTTGGTCGACCGGAAGCGCGAGCCGGTGCGAATGCCTGTCAAGCCGGTGGCGGGCAAGTGAAGGTGATGTGTGAGGGCAAGGACTACGGGAACCAAAAACGGCATCGTTGTTTATGTCGCGGGGTATAGATTATTGAGCGTCTGTCTCATTCTTGTTTCTCTGCTGGTGTCGACGATCCGAGTCGTCAACGCCCAGGGCCTGGAAGAGGCGGCGCCAACTGACCGGCAAGCGGCCTCGGCTCACAACCAACTCGGCCTGCGCTACGTGGCTGACGGCCAAGTGGAGTTGGCCGAAAAAGAATTCAAAGCCGCGGTAGCCATTGATTCAAAATTTGCAGAAGCGCAGAACAATTTGGGAGTTCTCTATGGCCGCCAAGGTAAGAAAGATCTGGCTGAAGCCATGTTCCGACAAGCCATCGAGAGCAATCCACAATACACCCAGGCATATGTCAACTTAGCTATGGGCTTCATTGGCCGGAATCGATTGGCTGAAGCGAAAGAAACCGTCCAGAAGCTTCTTCAGGTTGCCCCTGACCTTGCCGCCGCTCACAGTTCTCTGGGAATGGTGGAGGCCAAGCTGGGTCTCGGTCGAGAAGCGGTCAACAGCTTTAGGAAAGCGGTTGCCTTAGACCCGGACTCTGCGGAGGCTCACGTGAACCTTGGTATTGCCCTGGCTGAACAATTTGACTTGAACGGTGGCCTGAGGGAATTCTCTGAGGCCGTTCGCTTGTCTCCTACTTCTGCTGCTGCCCGCTACCACAAAGGGCGCGCGCTCTTCAATCTGAGCCGCTATGAAGAAGCGAAGGCTGAAATCGAGGGGGCCCTGCAGGTTCAGCGTGATTTTCCCCCTGCCCTCTACATCCTGGCGCTGACCGAAAAGCAATTGGACCACATCGAGAGATCCGTGGGGCTCCTTCAACAAGTGATTACCCTGGAACCTAACAACGCCGATGCTCACTTCTTGCTGGGGCAAGGCCTGCTGCGCTTGGGAAAAACTTCCGTGGCATCTTCCCATTGGAAACGATGTGTGGAGATCAATCCCGGACATGAGGAAGCTCTTTACAATCTGTCCCGCATATTGAGAAAGATAGAGCCGGAGACAGCGAATTCCTACCAACAAAGTTTTCTGGCGCTAAAACAGAAAGAGGGGATCACCACGCATGCAGAAAGCCTGAGAAACTTTGCACTGGCGAGGATGCAAGCCGGGGATTGGCCCGAGGCAATAGAACAGCTTCATGAAGCTCTCACTCTTTGCGGCGACTGTCGCTGGCGTCGTAGTTTGCACAAAGACTTGGGACTGACCTACTCACGGCTGGGCCGGCTAACAGAAGGTGAGCGTGAGCTTCGCCTCGCCTTGAAGCAAGACCCAAATGACGGGGAGATTTTAAGAGCGTTGGAAGTGATCGAAACAATCCAAAAAAACAAGCAAGCCGCCGTCAAGGCGCCTTAAGAAGTTTCATGACCAAAACCAACGCGCGTTGCATGATTATCTACATGGGGGTGATGCTGCTATCGTCAACAGCGTGTGTTCTGATTGGACAGGCTCAGGGCCATTCTGTAAATCCAGGTCCGCAGCCTGAAAGAAGCCCTTTGGACAGCTCTAGCGGAAGACATCAGGTCCCGCGACGGTGGTGGGAATCGGCTCCAGGAATCATGCGGGTCCATCTGAAGGCGCATGGTGACCGGCCTGCTCTTTCCCCTGATCCAGCCAAAACCTCAGCCCAACTTGATGAGATTCGGGAGGCAGGTTTCACTGCCATTGAAATCTTTGCGCCTGCAGAGGGTGGTAACAGTTTTGGTGGCCTAGATACGATCAACCGCTATCGAATTGATCCCGCGCTCGGCAGCATGGACGACTTCCGTCGTCTGGTGCGCTCGGCACACAGTAAAGGAATGGCTGTCATCACCTTTGACAACCTGGGTTATTGCAGCGTGGAGGCTCTTGATTTCCTTAAGGCCTGCGATGATGTGAAAGCAGGAAGAGAATCCAAGGAAACACGCTTCTTCTTATGGAGCGACAATGCCGATGCCCAACCCCCTGGAAACGCTCCAGGCGATACCTTCTTCATGGTCCGTCCAACACACTTACCTGGTGCTAAGCCTGGTACCTTCTATGATTCAGCCAAGCACGAATTCTGGCAGTACAGCGAGCGTGCTGGAAGGTATTACTGGACCAAGTGGGCCGGAGTGGACTCTAGCGGTAAGAACGTTCGTCTCCCCCAATACAACTGGGGGAGCCCGGAATTCCAGGAGGAGGCCGAGAAGATAGTCCGTCTCTGGATGGATACCGGCATTGATGGGATGATTATCGATGCAGTGAACTGGTACGTCGATCATACCTGGCAGAAGGGCCGCCGGCGGATGACCGAGGTAATTGCCAGCTACGGAAACACCTACAGCCAGCCTGAGGGTGGCGGAGGATTCCATGAAGATCTGGTCGCGTGGATCACCGAAGGTGGATGGAATTCCGTTCAGGACTATGGCCTCGGAATCTGGTGGGAAAAGGGCTCTGACGTGATCGAGAATGCTATTAACAATGGAGACCCCCGTCCCATCGAGCAGGCGCTTCGCGATTACCATGATCGCGTGGTAGCTGCTGGAGGTGTTTTATATCACTTTCCATCGAGGTTTAAAGAGCAAGAGAAGCAGAACTTGGCATTAGCCATCGTGGCAGCGGTTGGAGACTTGGTTGCGGGACAATATCCCCGCGACTCACAGAACAGCCCGGAAGCCAGATGGCTGTTGAATACCAAAGGAGCACATCCAGCGCTACAACAGCTTAGCAGCCGGCGTCGACTTCCTACCAAAGCTGATCACAAACACTACGCCTTTCTTCGCACCGCCCCCGACAAATCGGAGCGCGTCCTGGTGGTGATGAATTTCCAGCCGGTGCCTCAAACTGTTGAAGTGGACATGAGCGGGGTGGCGACCGAAACGCTCGTAGAAATCCGCACCAATTCTTCCGTTGAGTATCGCAATGACCTCAAACTCGACCTTCCCGCCTATGGATACAAGTTGTACAAGCTCCAGCCGGTCGCAAGGCTTCCTTAGTGCAGTGTTTCATAAAATAAATTCGACAGGATGTTTCGACAACCCCTTGACCCGAATAGGGCGGAGCCTGGTGACCCGCCGACACCTGTGGTCGGTGAGCCAAGCAAGTGCCTCTATCTACCTTCGGTCCGCGATTCGTTAGTGAGGGAACCTACGAACCAAAGCACTTAGTCTTCGGACCGGAATCGAAAGCCTGCGGTGGAATCCCGAATTTTGAGTTCAGTCCCTAAGTGAATTCTAATGGGAGATTGGTCTAAGCGCTTTTTCTCGATCCGCTGAATCAAGAGTTCAGCGCCGCGATAACCGATGGAATAGGCAGGTTGAGCGACAGCCGTGAGCCGCGGTCGAAAGGCATCAGCCAGCGGAAAATCATCAAACATGGCGATGGCGACATCCTCGGGACACCGCAATCCCAGCTCTTCCATAGCGCGCAAAGTTCCCAAGGCCATCATATTGTTGGACACAAACACCGCAGAAGGCCGATCGCCGCTAGCAAGTAACTCGCGGCCGAGAGCCTGGCCACTCTCGAGGCGAAAATCCCCCTCACGAATGAGCTCGGACTTGACGGGGATGCCTGCTTCCTTCAAAGCCTCTGTGTATCCTTGAAACCGCTCTCGCGCCGTCTGAAGGACCGTTGGTCCAGTAACGATGCCGATCCTGCGGTGGCCCATTGCGATCAAGTGCTGAACACAAGTGCGAGTGCCCCCAATGTTGTCGACTGACACGGAATCGACATTAACTCCCACCGGCAGGCGGTCCAAACAGACCGTCGGAATGCCGGCCTTGACGGCATTTAGAATGTGTCCGTGACTGCCCGTGCCGGGCGCAACGACCAGGAGAATGCCATCGACCCGACGGGCTCGCAGAACCGCCAGGACCTGTTTCTCGCGATCAATTTTGTCGTCGGTATTGAAGGTGATCAGCAAGTAGTTATGCCTCAAAGCCACGTCTTCGGCGCCTCTGACCAACTGCGGAAAGAAGGGATTGGTGATATCAGAGATGACCATTCCCAGCATGCGCGTCTGCTTCACTTTCAAGCTGCGGGCAACATGGTTCGGATGATAGTCCAGCTCTCGAATGGTGGCCAGGACACGCTCCCGGCGCCGGGGACTGACCACCGCTGAATTGTTGATCACATTTGAAACGGTGCCGATCGAGACTCTGGCACGCTTGGCAATTTCCTTGATGGTTGGCATGGTTGAAAGTCGGTGGTGTCTCCGACTCGCTCGCGATCGCAGTCTGCAGCATCTCAATCCCTGCGAGCGCTGGCTTAGTATACCATCATGAGCATGGCCGGATGAGGACGCGAAGGTGGTCCCTGCAATCGACTACTTTGCTTCATGTCCTGCTTGCTACAAAGGCAAAGACCAGCCTGAAGACCCGAATCCCGGCAGCCGGCAACCTATCGTCCCCAGCCTGCCCGTTCTTCCGTATGGTTTCCTGCCCCCGCCAGTAGTATGATTTTCCCGTGATTCGAATTATTCAGAATTTTCCATTGGAGGTGCCATGCAGAAGCTGAGAGTGGCCGCGATAAGTATGAACGGACTGTTGGGACAAGCGGACCGAAACCTAAGTTCCATTGAGCAGTGGTCAGGCAGGGCTAAGGAAGCAGGTGCTGACATAGTGCTCTTTCCGGAACTCGTCGTGCACGGTCATTGCGATCCTAACACCTGGTACAGTGCAGAATCTGTTCCTGAGGGACCTAGCACTCAACGTCTTTGCAGGTTGGCCGCCAAGCTCAATCTCGTTTTGTCTGTCGGGCTCAGTGAAAAGGAAAGAGACATCGTCCACAATACGCAAGTTCTGATCGGCCCCGACGGCTTCTTAGGCTCGCAACGCAAAATTCATCTGTCACGGGACGAGGTCCTTTACTACGAGGGAGGATCGGCGATGCCGGTGTTCAATATCGGCAAATGCCGTTTGGGGATGGTGATCTGCTATGACAACTCGTTTCCGGAAGTGGCTCGGATTCTGGCTCTGCAAGGCGCCGAGGTACTGCTAATGCCGCACGCGGGCCGGATGAAGATGTGGAGGGATGATCCCGAGTCGGAGAAAGCAGCAGTAATTCATACTCACCAATTCTTTGTGACAAGATATCCCATGCGCGCCTATGAGAACGCTTGCTACGCAGTGATCTGCAATCAGGCGGGGCGAGCAGGCTATGTCGACATCTATCCTCAAGATAGTCCCAGCCAGCCGCATCATGCCGGAGGTTGTCTGGTCATTGATCCTCTGGGTGAGGTCGTGGCCAAAACGCAGTCCGAACGAGTCCTGGAAGAAATGCTCGTCGTCGACCTGCTACCCGAAAAACTTTGGGAAGCCCGAAGCCTGCCCAACTACACGATTCGACAGAGGAGGCCCGAGTTGTTCAAGCCTCTGTCTGCGTGAATATCTGAGTATGTCCTTTTCACGACTCGTCCTTTCGTTTTTCCTGGTAACCTCTGTGAGTTTCCTGGCAACTTGGCAGGCCCGAATCCTCCATCCCACTCACGCCTTCACGAGTTGCGCGGCGCTTCTTTGAATTTTCCCGATCGCCTCTGCTATCTGGTCCATGTCACTCCGCGGCCCGAGAAGCATGGTCTGAGTAAACCAAACCGCCTCGCCGCACAGCTTGTCGTTCTCAGGACAGTGATTCCGATCTTTGTAGGCCGACAGTTCTTTCTCCGGATAGATGTTACGGTAGTGGCGAGACTGTAACGTTGCTTCAATGAAGGGCTCCTTGTTCAAGGGCTTATAGCCCCCCGAGCACGGAATCCCTTCGGCTTCCAATGCTTTCAGGAAGTGGTCTCTCGGCAGGCCGGCAAAGGCCTTTGAGTCGTATCGAAACATATAAAGGTGATAGGCATTTCTGGTGCAGCCGTCGTACATGCGAGCGGGGCTGATACCAGGTATTTCGCGCAGCAGGTTCGTGAGGTAAGCAGCATTTTGTTCGCGGATCTTTGTCTGGCCCTCGAGTCGGGTGAGTTGCTCGTTGAGCAGCGCCGCCTGGAACTCGGTAATCCGGTGATTGGATCCGTTTCTGACAAACTCAAAGCCCGGTCCCCTCTTTCCACGGCCGTTGTTGTGAAAGCTGCGACAGCGTTCGAGCAGGTCTTCATCGTTGGAAAGGATGGCGCCGCCTTCTCCGGAGTTCAAATTCTTGGAGGCTTGAAAGCTAAAACAGCCTAGATCCCCGATTGTGCTTACCTTGCGCTGGCGCCACTCAGCCAGATGTGCCTGGCAAGCATCTTCAAGCACAACGAGCTTGTGCTTCCTTGCAACTTCCAGGATTTTATCCATATGAGCTGAGGACCCGCCGATATGCACCGGAATGATCACCTTAGTACGTGATGTAACGGCGGACTCGATCTTATTGGCGTCAATTTGAGAGGCCTCTCGATCGGTGTCCACAAAAACCGGAACGGCGTACTGAAGCAGAACTACATTGATGGTGGCCACGAAGGTGTAGGGTGGCACGATGACCTCGTCACCGGGGCCGACACCCAAGGCCTTTAGAGAAGTGAACAGTGCCGTCGTCCCACTGGCGGTCGCCACACACCCCTTGGCTCCGAGCATGCTGGCCCAGGTCTCCTCGAAGCGATTGGCAAAACCGCCGTCCAGACAGCACCAACGTCCTTGATGCAAAACGTCGCTCCAGGCCTTCTCGTCATTGGAAGCAATCTTCGGCCAGGAGGGAAAGGATTCTGTGCGGATGGGCTTCCCTCCAAGAAGGGCTGGCTTGGCATCGTTGGGGGTGAACACCATCGCGCGAACTGTGGGACTGCCCATCCATCCGATCGAGGCGGCCGCCAATGTCCTTTGCACAAAATGACGCCGAGTAAGACTGTGGCTCATATTCTCTCCTTTGAAAATCCCCTCTTGAGGAGGGAAGCGCCAAAGGCGCTTGGGGGGTGTCTGTCGTCTGAAGGCAACGTCCTGCTTCGTTAGGGGACATCCCCCTGCACCCCCTTCGAAGGGGGACTAAGCTCAATTTTCATTCCTTGTGGGGCCGCAACGCGGCATGAGTAACTCCTTTGCGAATACCTTAAGAAACTCCAAAAAAACAAACCACTCAAAGTTCAGATGGTCGTGGCTATCCTCAATAGACGAACGATTGAGCAAACTTAATGAAGTCGCTGCAGAACTGCAAGCGCATAATCATGTTATCAATCAGGAGAACGACGAAGAGCTCACAAACTCTTGTCGTTGGTGTAGCTGGTTTGATAAAACATCCTGGCAACACCGGGAGATGAATTGAATAGTCTTGAACATGCGATGACTCGAAGATTGCGCAAAGCTCTTTTTGCAGGCTCGCTTCTTGTGCTGGTTTGCGCGACTTCTGCCGTTGCAAGCCACAGAGTTCGCGCTGGGTTTGCGACCGTTGACCTGACACCTGTACCAGGCCTCGAGATGGGGGGCTTCGGGATGAATCTCGATCGCAAAGGCGAAGCCATTCATGACCTGCTCCTCGCCCGGGCGGCGGTTTCCGAGTCAAATGGCTGCAAGTTGGCAATCGGGGGTTGCGATCTGGGTGGTTTGCGGGCCAGCATTGTTGCGAAGGCGCGTGTTCTAATCCATGATGCAACCGGCATTGAGCCGGCGCGGGTGATGGTGACGGCCACTCATACTCACTCCGCTCCAGTGGTTGCGCAATGGATTGGAGTGGGCAAGCAAGACTCGGATTACCTGTCGGCTCTTCCGGGGAAGATCGCTCAGGTTGTGATAACTGCCGGCTCGCGGCTTGAAACGGTCGAGCTCGCCTACGGCGAAGCAGCCGTTCAAGCAGTGGCGAGGAACCGGGAATACCCGGACGGGCCGCTGGATCCCAAAGTGCGAATCCTGAAGTTTACCCGCGAAAACGGCAAGCTAGCCGGCTTCATCGCCAACTACAGCGTGCACCCGGTCGTGATGGCTGAAAAGACGCGGCTCTATACCGGCGATCTGGTAGGCGTTGCCACGGACAAAGTCGCCCAGGCCTTTCCGGGCTCGGTGGGGATTTTTCTGCAGGGTTCCTGCGGAGATATCAACCCCATTTACGCCCACATGCCGCAAGCGGAATCGCTTGAAAAGCTGGAGCTGCTGGCCAG